>Ga0181527_1000112_pt1 | contig 90168 bp, 76 predicted proteins | sample PEATcosm2014_Bin_30_FD_119762 | JGI IMG/M metagenome (GOLD analysis project Ga0181527, IMG submission 119762) | Peatland microbial communities from MTU Mesocosm Facility, Houghton, MI, USA - PEATcosm2014_Bin06_60_metaG | ecosystem: Environmental > Terrestrial > Soil > Wetlands > Peat | place...
TCGAGACGATGGGTGCCACCAGGTCCCTGCCGAACGCGGAGCCGTAGTAGGCGGCTCCCCCGAGTGCCGACACCTTGCCGTTGGCCTCGACGAGGTCGTAGGCGAGGCTGGCCACAGACGGCACGGCGCCCTTGGCTCTCGCGCTCGGCTCCGAGGAAGTGATCGTGGTCTTCGGGCCAGTCCTCCCGAATTGGCCCGCCGGGACCGTGCCGAGGCGCGACGTGGCTCCCGCACCGCCTGCACCCATGAGCGAGCTGGTGCCGAGGCCGAGCGCGATCGACACGAACGAGACCATCGCAAGACGGCTCGGCCGTCGCCGGCCACTCATGATGGTTGTCGCAGCCATGGCACCTCGAGATGCAGGACCTCACCGTTGCTGCGGGCGAAGCCTCAGCTGCGGGCTATTCGCCGACTGGTCCGCAGCGCTGTGTGGGTCCTGACTTGGAAATCGTAAACGCTACGAGTGCATTCTAGACCACTCAGCGTCACAATTCCAAGACTTTGATCACTTTGCCATCGTTGACCCCAGGAGCACCACGTGGTGGCGCTTATCCGCGCAGGAGCTCGGCCACGCGGAACGCGAGATCGGTGGACTGACGGGCGTTGAGACGCGGGTCGCACGCGGTCGTGTACCGCAACGGCAGCTGCTCCTCGAGGATGCCCCCGATCCCACCGAGACACTCGGTGACGTCGTCGCCGGTCAGCTCGATGTGCACCCCTCCCGGCCAGGTTCCCTCGGCTCTGTGAACGGCGAAGAAGCCTTGAATCTCTCCGAGCACATCGTCGAAGTGGCGTGTCTTGTGACCCGATTCGCTCGCGAAGGTGTTGCCGTGCATCGGATCGCAGACCCAAGCCACCGGGTGGCCGGCGGCGGACACCGCGCGAACAAGCGGCGGGAGGGCGCTTCGGACCTTGTCGACACCCATCCTGGCCACGAAGGTGAGCCGACCCGGTGTCCGATCGGGGTTCAGCTGCTCGCACAGCGCTATCGCCTCGCCAGGGGTTGCAGTCGGCCCGAGCTTGACCTCGACCGGGTTCCCGATCCCCGTGGCGAACTCGACATGAGCACCGTCGATCTTGCGGGTGCGCTCTCCGATCCAGAGCAGGTGGGCGGAGCAGTCGTACCAGCCACCCGTGAGCGAGTCCCTGCGGGTGAGCGCCTCTTCGTACTCGAGCAGCAGGGCCTCGTGGCTCGTGAACAGGTCGACCTGGTGGATGCGCGAGTCGGCCGAGAGGTCGACCCCGCATGCGTTCATGAAGCGGAGCGCGCGGTCGATCTCCTCCGCGATCGCCTCGAAGCACTGGCCCTCGGGGCTGGCGGCGAGGAACTCGAGGTTCCACAGGTGCACCTGTGACAGGTCAGCGAAGCCGCCCTTGGTGAAGGCGCGAAGCAGGTTCAGCGTCGAGGCCGACTGATGGTAGGCACGCAGCATGCGCTGGGGATCGGGCACCCGCGCGGACGCGCTCGGCGCGTCGTCGTTGATCATGTGACCCCGAAACACGGGCAGCTCGACCTCGCCGACGAGCTCGGTCGCCGAAGAGCGGGGCTTGGCGAACTGTCCCGCGATACGGCCGACCTTCACGACCGGGACACCCGAGCCGTAGGTGAGCACGACCGCCATCTGCAAGATGACCTTCAGCTTGTCCCTGATCCCGTCGGCCGAGAAGTCGTCGAAAGACTCTGCGCAGTCGCCGGCCTGGAGCAGGAACGCCTTGCCGGTGGCGACCTCGCCGAGGGCGCGGGTGAGACGGCGCGCTTCGCCGGCGAACACCAGCGGCGGGAGCGCCGCGAGCTGGACGAGGACCTCGGCGTGCGCGACCGGGTCGGGCCACGGCGGCTGCTGGGAGGCAGGGTGCGTGTGCCAGGAGGCCGGGTGCCAGCCCGCCCGCGTCGGCTCTGGCGTCGTCGAGACAGCGGCTTCGAAGAGGCCTTGTTGCAACGATTCCGATGTTGGCGTCACCTCACCAGCGTACGCAGGTGCCGTGAGGACGACGCCACGGAGGCTCACACGGGGACCCGGGGCGATCTGGGATCGGTCCCGAGTGGTCGCTACGCTTCGCTCGTGAGCGGGCTGCGGCGACTCGGCATTCTCGGGGGAACCTTCGATCCCGTGCACGTCGGTCATCTCGTGGCGGCCGTCAACGCACGCCATGAGCTCGGCCTCGACCGGGTGTTGCTCGTGGTCGCGAACGAGCCCTGGCAGAAGGTGGGCAACCGCCCCGTCACACCCGCCGCCGACCGTTTGGCACTCGTGGAGGCGGCGGTCGACGGCGTCGAGGGGCTCGAGTCGAGCAGCATCGAGATCGAGCGAGGCGGGCCCTCCTACACCGCCGACACCGTCGCCGAGCTCCAAGCTCGGTGGCCCGGCGTCGAGCTGAACCTGATCGTCGGCGCCGACGCCGCCGCCGGGCTCGGGGGCTGGGAGCGGATCGCGGAGGTCCGGTCCAAGGTCGTCCTGGTGGTGGTCAACCGGCCCGGCACCACGATCGAGGTTTCGGGTCCGGCCAGTCCCCTCGAAGGCTGGGACGTCCGCATGGTCGAGGTGCCGGCGCTGGAGATCTCGAGCACCGACCTGCGCGATCGGGTTGCCTCGGGGCGCCCCCTAGACTTCCTCGTCCCCATGCTCGCCATCGACGTGATCCGCGAACGCGGCCTGTACCCTGTGTCCAGATGAGCCGCCACGGGAAGCTCCGGTCCGCACCGCAGGGTGCGTTCGGTCTTGTGCGAGGTGTTGGCACGGTCCGCTTCGATCGGCTCGACCGAAGGGCCTTCGGGTCGCGTTGAGTCTCGAGAGCGTGTTCGTCGCGGCTGGTGCCGCTTGTTCGAAGACCGTTGAACCGACAGTGGTGCTCGACGTCGGGGACCTGCTCGGGATCACCGACCACTTCGTGATCACCAGTGGGAGCAACGTGCGCCAGGTTCGCACCATCGCCGAGGAGATCGAGTTGCGCGTCAAGGCGCAGGGAGGCGGCTCGCCCCGCTACATCGAGGGCCTCGCCGACGCCCGCTGGGTGCTGTTGGACTACGGCCAGTTCGTGGTCCACGTGTTCGTCGAGGAGGCGAGGCGCTACTACGACCTGGAGCGACTCTGGGCCGATGCGCCCCGGGTGGAACAGCCGTGCCCTAAGGCACCTCGCGTCGGGGCCGAGATCTAGAACCGTCGCCACAGCCGGGCGGGACCTGCGCCGTTGCAACCGGTCTTCGGCTAGGGGGCCAGTTGCTTGTAGTCGGAGCGATAGACGACAAAGCCCGTCGCCAGCGCGCCGTCGCCTACCTCAGGGCTGATGAGGGACCCTTCGTACGTGAACAGGACGCCGCGAACCTCCGGCAGGGACGTGACCGAGTAGACGACCTGCGCGAACTCGTAGGGTTCCTGACCCGGACGGAGCGATCCGAAGCTGGGGTCGAGTTGCACGTCGAGCACCCCCCCGGCCAGGTCACCGGCGACCAGGTCGGCCGAGGACGGGATCGCGCTTTGAACCCCGTCGACGTAGTCCCTCGGTGACGGCCCCGCGACGAGAGCATCGAGTACCTCCTGCGGCGTCGGCGGCGTGCGCACGTATCGAGTCTCTCCCACCAACTGGGCGTCTGGCCCGAGGAAGTAGACATCCACGGGTATCGAACCGTGCGTGCTCGTAGAGCCGGGGATCGTCGAGCTCGACTTGCTCAGGGCCAGCGGCATCTCATTGGACGGGATCGCCTGTGGCGAGGTGTCGAGCGGCAGCCCGCAACCGGCGGCGGCGGTCATGACCGCGGCAAGGCATCCGAGCACGGCAAGCCGGCGGCGGTTCACGCCGTGTCCTCGTCCAAAGCCGGGAGCTCGACGACAAAGCGCGCGCCACCGCCCGTGCGCTCTTCGACCCACACCCGGCCGCCGTGCTGATGCGCGTGCTGCGCGACGATCGCCAGACCGAGACCCGTACCGTCGCCTAGTCCGCGGCGCCGGCCCGTGGAGCCGCGCGAGAACCGCTCGAAGACCCTGTCGCGCTCCTCGGGAGCTATCCCCGGCCCGGCGTCCTCCACCAGGAAACGCACCGACGGGCCGTGGTCCTCGACCGACAGCAGCGTCGCATCGCCGCCGTAGCGGTGCGCGTTCTCGAACAGGTTGGCGAAGATCCGCTCAAACCGGCGCTTGTCCACCAGGATGTGGCGCGACGCCACCCCGGGCGCGAACTGGATCGGCACGTTGGTGTTGGTCGCTTGGACGGTGTGCTCGACGAGCGCTCCGACAGTGACCTCGTCGCGGGCGAGATCACCGGGTGTCGCGTCAAATCGTGAGATCTCGAGAAGCTCGTCGACGAGCCGCCGGAACCTGCGAACCTCGGCCCCTAGAAGATCAAGTGCCTGGAGCGCCTTGGGCGGCAGTTCATCGCGGCGTGCCTCGAGGACAGAGAGCGAGTTGGCAAGCGTCGTGAGCGGGGAGCGGAGCTCATGGTTGACGTCAGAGGTGAAGCGGGCCTCCCGTTCGATTCGCTCCTGAAGCTGGTCCACCATCTGGTTGAACGCTGACGCGAGTGGTGCCAGATCGGCGAAGTCTGCGCTCTCGAGGCGTGTGCCCAGGCGCCCTCCGGCGATAGCCAGCGCAGCCCGCGTCGTGTCGTGCAACGGCCGCAGCGTACGGCCGGCCGCCCAACGGCCCACGATCGCCCCCGCGACCGTCGTGATCAGGGCTGCGATCGTGAGCGCGACCAGGAGTACGTGCAGGGTCTGTACCAGGCCTGACAAGTCGAAGATCTCGAAGTAAGCGGCATTCCCGCTGTGGGAGGAGTTTTCGGGGGGGATTGGCACCCCGACCACGAGTTGCTCAGACCCGGCGAGCATGACCACCTGCCTAGCCGGCGAGCCCGCCAGCACGCGTACCCTGAGCGCCGAGGGCAGCCGGCGGGGCGACAGGGTCAGAGATGACGGGTACCAGCTGTTCATGCTGTAGACGAGCGAGCCGGTGTTCGGGCCGGAGTCGAGCGTGGTGATCAGCGCGGGGATGTACGCGGTCGGAACTCGCAGCTCGCCCCGCAGCAGGACGGCGTTTGCCAAGGCTTGGCGCTGCAAGGCCGAGAGCTGCTGGTTGACGATAGATGCCCGAACCACAAAATAGGTGGTTCCTGCCAGGGCGCTGGAAAGGGCGAGTGCCCCGAAGGCGAACGCGGTGGTGACCCTGGAGCGTAGGCCGAGGCGGTGCCTCAGAGGCCGGGGGGCGGACGCAGACATGGCCGTCGGAACGGCCTGGGACTCTGGCGAAGCCGGATCCATCGGCACTCCGGCAGCCTCCACGGCTAAGGAGCGAGCTTGTATCCGAGACCACGCACCGTGAGCACGTGGCGCGGCTCGCTCGGATCGGCCTCGATCTTGGTGCGCAGCCGTCGAACGTGGACATCGACGAGTCGTCCGTCTCCGAAGTAGTCGTAGCTCCAGACACGTTCGAGCAGCTGCTCACGCGAGAGGACTTTGCCCGCGTTGACGGCGAGCTCGCAGAGCAGCAGGAACTCCGTGCGCGTCAGGTGGACTTCCTCGCCGTTGCGGCGCACGACGCCGGCCTCCGGAAGTATCTCGAGATCCCCGAACTCGAGTTGCACGAGCCCCGGTTCGCCAGAACGGGCCCTGCGCAGCAGCGCTCGGATACGAGCGGCGAGCTCCTTGGGTTCGAACGGCTTGGTGACGTAGTCGTCAGCGCCGGCTTCGAGGCCGGCCACAACGTCGTGGGTATCGGTACGAGCCGTGACCATGATGATCGGCACTGTGCTCGCCTTTCGCAGCTCGCGACAGCACTCGAACCCGTCCATTCCCGGCAGCATTATGTCGACCACGAGCAAGTCGAACGGATTCGAGACAAGTGCGCGTGACTGGTACTCGATCGCCTCCTCGCCGGTAGCCGTCTCCTCCACCTCGTAGCCTTCGTCCTCGAGCGAGAGACGCATCGAGGTGCGGATCCGTTCGTCGTCTTCCACTAGCAGCACTCTGTGGGCCATGGCTCCATTGTCCCTCAACTTTGAGCCTTCGGTGTGCCGGCGTGAATTGAGGACCTAACAGCACCTTGCCGTGCCACTCAGCTACCGTAGAGCTGTGGGCTTCGAGCTCGAAGGTTTCGTACGCTCGCTCGCGCCGGACGCTCTGGCGACTCGCCAGGCGTACAGGGGCGATGTCGAGGCGTTCGTAGCGTGGGCGGGCCGGGCCGGAGTGTCGGACCCGGAGAACGTCGACCGTCTCATGCTGCGGCGCTACCTGGCGTACCTGGCTACACGCCGGTACTCCCGTCGTAGCATCGCCCGCAAGGCCGCCGCCATCCGGCGTTATTTCGCATGGCTGCGCCGGCATGAGCTCATCACGGTCGATCCTTCGCGGCGCCTGTCCGCCCCTGCGGGAGAAGCGCGCCTGCCGCGGGTGCTCGCGACCTCCGAGCTGGAGGCCCTTCTCGAGCCGGCGCGTGACGGCGTGCGAGCCGAGGTGCCAGAGCCGGTCGCCGCACGAGACGACGCCCTGCTCGAGCTTCTGTACGGCAGCGGGCTACGAGTCGCCGAGTTGTGTGGGCTCGCACTGGGCGATGTCGACCTGAAGACGCGGTCGGTCACCGTCTGGGGCAAGGGCGGCAAGCAGCGCCGGGTGCCGATGAGTTACCCGGCCGTCGAGGCGATCGGTCGCTACGTCGCGTCCGGGCGGGGAGCGCTCGTCAACACTTCGACTCCCACGGGCTCGCTCTTCGTCAACCGACGCGGCCGGCAGATGACTTCTCGTGACGTGCGCCGGGTTCTGGACCGGCGCTCGCCGGTGCCGACCCATCCGCACGCGCTGCGCCACACCTATGCGACCCATCTTGTCGATGGTGGAGCGGATCTGCGAGTCGTCCAGGAGCTGCTCGGTCACGCGAGCCTGAGGACGACGGAGATCTACACCCACGTGTCCACCGAGCGGCTGGTCAGCGCTTACCGAAGCGCTCACCCCAGAGCGTGATGACCCAGACCGGGACCGATCGGCTCCAGTCAGTCGAGGAGCTGTGGGCGGATTTCAAGTCGACCGCCGATCACTCCGCTCGTGACCGGCTGATCCTTCACTACTCGCCGCTCGTGAAGTACGTTGCCGGGCGCGTCGCCGCCGCGATGCCGAGCCATGTCGACTACGCCGACCTCGTGAGCTACGGCATCCTCGGGCTGATCGATGCCATCGAGAAGTTCGACCCTTCCAGGGCGATCAAGTTCGAGACCTACGGGGTGCCCCGCGTTCGCGGGGCGATCCTCGACGAGCTCCGGTCGATCGACTGGGTGCCGCGGTCGGTTCGCGCCAAGGCGCGGGCCGTCGACTTCGCTCTCTCCAAGCTCGAAGGCAAGCTCGGTCGTTCACCGACGGACGGGGAGCTCGCCGACGAGCTGGAGATGTCGACCAGCGACCTTGACGACATCCTCCGCCAGACCTCACGAGCCGGGCTGCTGCAGCTCGACGACGTCCTGTTCCGACAGGGCGGAAGCGGCGGCCAGACCCTCGGCGACACCCTGCAGGCCCACGGCGATGTTCCCGGTGAGACCATCGAGCTTGAAGAGACCCGGCGACAGCTGGCGAAGGCCATCCAGCGGTTGGATGAACGCGAGCGCAAGGTGCTCACGTTGTACTACTACGAGGGCCTGAACCTTGCCGAGATCGGCGAGATTCTCGGGGTGACCGAGAGCCGCGCCTGCCAGATCCACACCAAGGCCGTGCTCCATCTGAGACAACGACTGCGAGACGAGTTCGCCTGACGCCCGGCGCTTCGGGTCCCAAGCGGTGGTGAAGCAGTCCGGCTGACCCGCTACCATGGCAGTGAGGCCCGACCGGGTCTCTTTCAACGTACGTCCCGGCATGCCCGCGGTCGTCCTTTGGGGCGCGGTGCCGGGATTGACTCAACCGTCGGGAGGACAATCGCGTGGCCGTCGTCACGATGAAGCAACTGCTCGAGGCCGGAGTGCATTTCGGCCATCAGACCCGTCGTTGGAACCCGAAGATGAAGCGGTTCATCTTCGGTGAGCGCAACGGGATCTACATCATCGACCTCAATCAGACGTTGGAGCGCGTGGACGCCGCGTACTCCTACGTGAGGGATCTCGTTGCCGGGGGCGGGGTGATCCTCTTCGTCGGCACGAAGAAACAGACGCAGGATCCCGTGGCGGAGTTCGCGGTCGCGTGCGGCATGCCGTATGTCAACCAGCGCTGGCTCGGAGGCATGCTGACCAACTTTCAGACCGTTGCGGGGCGTGTCCGCAAGCTCGTGGAGCTCGAGACATCACGGGCCGCGGGCGACTTCGCCGCCATGCCGAAGAAGGAGGCGCTCTCTCACGAGCGTGAGCTCGAGAAGCTCGATCGGAACCTTGGCGGCCTGCGCCGATTGGACCGACCGCCAGACGCGATCTTCGTGATCGACACAAAGAAGGAGCACATCGCCGTCACCGAGGCGAACAAGCTGCACCTGCCGGTCGTGGCGGTGGTCGACACGAATTGCGATCCTGACGTCATCGACTACGTGATTCCCGGGAACGACGATGCCATCCGGGCGGGCCGGCTCATGTGCAGAGTCATCGCCGACGCCGTTGTCGAAGGTCGCTTCATCGCTTCGCGCCGTGCCGCGGATTCAGCCAACAAGCCCCGCCGCGCGAGCCAGGAGCCCACTGCGCAGGCGGCCGTACCAGCGATGACCGAACCGGCGGCACCGGCGGTGGCCTCCGAGATCGGGGCTGCGCCCGTCGAAACCGCGGCGGCCCCGTCGCCCGCCCCTGTCCCGCCCGTCGAGCCCGTCGTGGCGGCGGCCCCGCCCGCCCCGCCCGTCCAAACCGCGGCGGCCTCCGAGGAGGTCGCCGAGCAGGCCCCGGTCGTGGACGCCGGTGAAAGCCCGGAAGTGGCAGGGGAGGGTCAGGCGAGCGGCGCGATCGCCCAGGCGACGGAGGAGGAGACCGTGGCCGTCCCACCCACCGAGAACCGTACGGAGGATTGAACCAGATGGCATCAGTCACGGCCAAGGACGTGCAGGAGCTCCGCAAGAGGACCGGAGCCGGGATCCTGGACTGCCGGCGTGCGCTGGAGGAGAGCGACGGCGACCAGGTCAAGGCAGAGCGCCTGCTCCGGGAGAGGGGTGTCATCAGCGCTGGAAAGCGTGAGCACCGCGACCGCACGGAGGGAGCGGTCGCGCTTGCCGTCCATGGCGACGGCAAGGCCGTCGGTGCGATCGCGCTGCTCGAATGCGAGACCGACTTTGTCGCGAAGTCACCCGAGTTCGTCTCGCTAGTCGAGGAGCTCGCGAACGAGCTCGCCGCCAAGGGTGAGGAAGGGCTCGCACAGCACGCGGACCGGATCGAGAACCTGGCGCTCATCTCGAAGGAGAACATCGCGCTGGGTCGTACCGTCCGCTTCGAAGCCCCCGGCTCCGCGATCATCGGCAGCTATCTGCACGTGCAGAACGGTCGCGGCGTGAACGCGGTGCTCGTCGAGATCTCTGGCGCCGACGAAGTGCTCGCTCACGACATCGCTCTCCACATCGCGTTCGCTCGTCCCGAGTACATTCGCCGTGAGGAGGTGCCGGCCGAGCAGATTGCGGAGTTTCGCCGGACCGCGGAGGCGATCGCGCTCAACGAGGGCAAACCGCAAGCCGCGCTGGACAAGATCGTCGAGGGCCGGCTCCAGGGCTGGTACAAAGAGCGCGTCCTGCTCGAGCAACCGTTCGTGCGCGACGAGCGGCACACCATCGGGCAGCTGCTCGTCGGTGCAGAGCTGCTCCGCTTCGCTCAGGCTGTCGTCGGCTCGTGAGCGGGCACGCGCGGCGGCACTGGTGACCGAGATGGCGCTCAACGGTGTTGTGGGAGCCAGGCCCAGGTGGCACCGGGTCGTGCTGAAGCTGTCAGGCGAGGCACTGGCAAGCTCGTCGTCCGAGGAGACCATTGACGCCTCGACTGTGGGGCGCCTGGCCAAGGAGATCGGTGCGGCCCGCAGCGAGCTGGATGTCCAGATCGCGATCGTCGTCGGCGGCGGCAACATCTGGCGAGGCACCACGGGTGCCGGCCAAGGCATGGACCGTGCGACCTCGGACATCATGGGCATGCTCGGCACGGTCATCAACGCCCTTGCGTTGCAGGACGCACTCGAGCACGTCGACTGCCCGACCCGGGTGCTGTCTGCCATTCACATGGCCGAGGTCTGCGAGCCCTACATCCGCCGCCGCGCAATCCGGCACCTGGAAAAGGGTCGCGTCGTGATCTTCGCCGCGGGGATGGGTAACCCCTACTTCACCACGGACACCCCCGCCGCGTTGCGAGCTGCCGAGATCGAGGCCGACGCGATCCTGAAAGGAACGCATTCCGGAGTGGACGGGGTCTACAGCGCCGACCCTCTCCGGGACGCCAGCGCCACCCGTTACGACGAGATCGGGTTCATGGAGGTCGTGTCCCGGGACCTGCGCATCATGGATCTCACTGCCGTCACGTTCTGCCGAGACAACGAGATCCCGATCCTCGTGTTCGATCTCATGCAGGAAGGCAACTTCCGGTCTGCCCTCATGGGCGAGCGGATAGGTACGCTGATCAGGTGACTGACGACTCGCTCATCGCGACCGCGCTCGCCGACACCGGTGAGCGAATGCACAAGGTGGTCGAACACACGAAGGCCGATTTCGCAATGGTCCGGACCGGCCGCGCGTCACCGGCGGTCGTGGAAAAGATCAAGGTGGACTACTACGGAACCGAGGTCCCGTTACAGCAGATCGCGGGGTTCAGCGTGCCCGAGCCCCGAGTGCTCGTGGTCAACCCGTATGACAAGGGCGCGATGAAGGCTGTGGAGCGGGCCCTTACCAGCTCCGACCTCGGCATCAACCCGTCCAACGACGGGCAGGTGTTCAGGCTGGTGTTCCCGGAGCTCAACGAGGAGCGGCGCAAGGAGTTCGTGAAGGTTGTCAGGCATCGGGCCGAGGAAGGACGAGTCGCCGTGCGCAACGTCCGTCGCGCAACTCGGCACGAGCTTGAAGCTCTGGAGCGAGAGGGCGACATCTCCTCGGACGACCTCGATCGTGCCGAGAAGGAGTTGGAAAGCCTGACTCACGACCAGATCGCCGAGATCGACAGGCTGCTGAGCCACAAGGAACGGGAGCTGATCGAGCTCTGACCACGGGCGGCCCGGCACTTGTCCGGCGCCGCGCGTCGGAGGTTCCTGATGCCGTGGCACTCAAGACTGTGCCGGCGACACCAGAGGGACCTGTGAGGGAGGAATTGTGGAGGAGGGTCAGGAGCTTGAGGAGACCGGCGAGGTGGTCACCGAGCGGGCCCGCATCGCCGGCGTCGAGGCTGGGATCGCGGCCGGGCTGGTGCCGTCGAGCCAAGCAGTGGCGCGCCCTTCCTTCGAGCCGGCAGAGGACCCTTCCGGGTCGACGAGCTCCGATGTGGCTCCGGAGGACTCTGGTTCACCGTCACCGGCCGCACCGGCCGCCTCCTACGATCTGCCTGACTGGACAGACCCGCCCACCCTGCAGGTCCCCCGCGTGCTCTTGGACCTCGAGCAGGAGGCGGCGGTGGAGCGGGGTGGCCCGCCCACTTCACCGCCCGGGGGGCCGGTGTGGCGCGAACGCCAGGAGGACTGGGACGACGCCGACGCGGTTCTTGCCGATCTGGCCAATGCCGGCCTCAGCGTCACGGCCTCAGAGGAGCCGTCGTCCGACGACCCATTCGCCTACGACTTCCTCGACGCCGACGACGAGGCTTCCTGGATCACTCGCAACGAGGTGACTGATTCTGCCAAGCAGGCGCCACAAGCCGCGGACGCGCCTTCACCGGCCGCCGAGCCGGTGCCGACTGACATCAATGTGCCCGACGCACCCGTTCTGACAGGCGCGAGCCCCGGGATGGAGAGCCCCGCGGGCGACCTTGACGAAGCTGTGGCGGCGCCTGACGGGCGCCGGCCCCGGCACCGGCGCCATGTTGCACGCCGAACGCGCCCTGTCCGGCCACAGCGGTCAGTCGTTGTCGCGAAGGCCGATGACGAGGCCGCTTCCCGTGACCCGGTCGTCGCCACCCTCACCGGCGTCGTGCTCGCTGCGGTCTTGCTCCTGTGCTTTCTAGCCGGGCCTCCTGCGGTACTGGTCCTGGCGGTCGTCGCCGTGACGTTCGCGGCGGCCGAGCTCTTCAACTCCTTGCGCCTAGCCGGGCATCGGCCGGCGACGTTGCTGGGCCTGGTGGCCGTGCCGGGAGTGATCATCGCCGCGTACTTCCGCGGGCCTGACGCGATCCTGCTCGCGTTCGCGATCTTCATCGTGGTCGCGATGATCTGGTATCTCGCTGGGATCACACGGCGTTCGCCGCTCGCCAACCTCTCGGTCACCGTCTTCGCCTTTGCCTGGACGGGAGTACTGGCCGCATTCGCCGGGCTCCTTCTCAGCCCGAGCACCTTCCCGCATCGCGACGGAATCGCGTTCATGCTCGGCGCGGTCATCGCCGCTGTCGGCTACGACATCGGCGGCTATGTGGTCGGCAGCCGCCTCGGTCGGCACAGTCTCGCCCCATCGGTGAGCCCGAAGAAGACCTGGGAGGGCCTGGTAGGCGGTTGCGCGGTAGCGATCGCAGCCTCCGCAGGCATCACGAGCCAGATCCACCCGTGGCGCCTCGGCACAGCGCTCGTCCTCGGCCTCATAGTGGCAGTGGTGGCGCCTTGCGGGGACCTGGTCGAGTCAATGATCAAGCGCGACCTCGGTGTCAAGGACATGGGGTCTCTCCTGCCCGGCCACGGGGGGATGCTGGACCGGATCGACGCGCTGCTGTTCGTGCTCCCGGCGGCCTATTACTTCGTTCGCCTGGCTCACATCGGATGAGCGGGCTCGTGGACCGGCCGAGGCCGGTCCAGTCCGTAGCTCCGACGCGTCGAGACGACTCACGGCGGAGGCTCGCCGTTGTAGGTTCGACCGGTTCGATCGGCACCCAAACCCTCGACGTGCTCCGATCGGCCCGGGACCGCTTTGTCGTCAGCGCGCTCGGGGCGGCTCGGTCGGTCGATCTCCTCGCGGCCCAAGCCGAGGAGTTTCGCCCCGACGTCGTCGCGATCGCCGACAGCGCGTTCGAGAAGAGACTTGCCGAGCTGCTGCCTGCCGGCATCGAGCTTCGTTCCGGCCCGGGAGCGCTGCCTTCGCTCGTGGAGACCGCGGAGGTCGTCCTCAACGCGGTCGTCGGGTTCGCGGGTCTCGCGGTGACGGTCGCGGCGCTGCGGCAAGGACGTCGCCTCGCCCTGGCGAACAAGGAGTCGCTCGTGGCCGGAGCGCCTGTGGTGCGGCGTGCCCGCTCGTGTGCCGGGGCCGAGCTCGTCCCAGTCGACTCCGAGCACTGTGCCATACACCAGTGTCTTGCCTGCGGCCGCCCGGAGGCCGTGGCCAGAGTGATGCTGACCGCCAGTGGGGGACCGTTCCGGGGACGGACCGCGGCCGAGCTCGCATCGGTGACGGTGGGCGACGCCCTCGCCCATCCGACCTGGCAGATGGGGCCGAAGATCACCATCGACTCCTCGACGCTCATGAACAAGGGCCTCGAGGTCATCGAGGCTCACGAGCTGTTCGACATCGGCTATGACCGCATCGAGGTTGTGGTCCATCCCCAGTCGATAGTGCACTCCATGGTGGAATTCTGCGACGGGACCACGATCGCTCAGCTTTCAGTGCCCGACATGCGCCTTCCGATCGGCTACGCGCTCGGCTATCCGGATCGGCTCGCCAAGCAGTACGGCTCGCTCGATTTCGCCGCGCCGATCCGCCTCGAGTTCGAGCCACCGGACTTCACGACGTTCCCGTGCGTCCTGCTCGCCTACGAGGCGGGGCGCGCGGGCGGCAGCGCGCCAGCGTGGCTGAATGCCGCCAACGAGGTCGCGGTGGCGGCCTTCCTGGACCGACGTCTCCCGTGGTCGGCGATCGCCGAGGTCGTGGCGGAGACACTCGAGCTTCACGAGCCCACTGACCTGATGGGTGTGGAGGATGTTCTGGCGGCCGACGCGCTCGCCCGGGTGCGTGCCGCCGACGCCGTGCAGCGCCGTGAGCGCGCGACATGACGACTCAACAGAGCGCGGAAGCGGGAGACTTGTCCTGATGGACGACGCTTCAGGCGCCACAGGCGCTTCGGGCGCTTCCGCACCGTTCGAGCCTCGATCGCGGACGACCGGACTTGGGCCGCTGCTGAAGCTGCTCGTGTTTGTGGCTGTCGGCCTTGGGCTCGCAGTCGCGTTCGACGCGTTGCCGGTGCTCGTGGTGGTGCTCGCACTCGTGGCCATGATCATGCTCCACGAGCTTGGCCACTTCGCCACCGCCAAGTGGAGCGGGATGAAGGTCACGGAGTACTTCCTTGGCTTCGGACCGAAGTTGTGGTCGATTCGCCGGGGAGAGACCGAGTACGGCATCAAGGCCATTCCCGCCGGCGGTTACGTCCGGATCGTCGGCATGACCATGCTCGAGGAGGTTGACCCCTCCGACGAGGCACGCAGCTACCGCCAGGCGTCTTTCCCCCGGCGTCTCCTGGTTGCCCTCGCCGGTTCGGGGACGCACGTGATCCTCGCGTTCGTGCTGTTGTTCTCGCTCTACGCGATCGCGGGGGCACCCACTGCGACGTTGCCGACGATCACGAGCCTCGGGCATTTCTCCAGAGGCCTCAGCCCTGCACAACGCGCCGGCCTGAAGCCGGGCGACATGATCGTCGCCGTCGAGGGGCACAGGTTCACCAATCTTGACTCACTCATTGCGTACGTGAACAAGCATCCAGGTGACGCACTTGTCTTCGTCGTGGCCCGCAACGGACACGACTTGACCCTCCGGGTCACACCGGTTGACGGCCGTCACGTCGTGGAGGTGATCGGTGGCCAGCGTGTCCAGGCCGCGAACCCCTCTGGCCCGCCGAAAGGGGTCATCGGCGTCGAGCTCACTGGTGCGCGCAACGTGGTCGTCGCTCCGTTGACCGCCGTCGGCCGTGCCGGCTCGAGGCTCGGCATCATGTTCGGTCAGACATTCAGCGGGCTGGCCCAGGTCTTCTCCCTTCACGGGCTCAGCATCTTCGCCCACCAGGTCGCCGTGGCAGGCAACGGCCACGCCTCCGGCTCCTCGGGAGCATCCGGACAGGGATCAGGGGGCGGGACGATCCTGTCCATCCTCGGGGTAATTCAAATCGGCGCCCAAGTCGTCAGGCAAGACGTCGGCACGTTGCTCTACCTGCTCGCGGCGATCAACCTGTTCGTCGGCATCGTAAACCTGTTCCCCATGCTGCCCCTCGACGGAGGTCATGTCGCGATCGCAGTCTACGAGCGGGCCCGTTCCCGAAAAGGCCGCAGCTATCACGCAGACGTCGCCAAGCTCCTGCCGGTCGCGTACGTCTTCCTGCTCTTCATCGTGCTTGTCGGGCTCGGGGCACTCTACATGAACATCGTCAGCCCGGCCCAGCTGCCCGGAGGCTGACCGGCCGCCCGGAACGACCGAGGGTCTCGGGGGCACGCCGCTAGGCTGGCACCCGATGCCCAGACCCGCAGCGACGCTGGCCGAACGGCGCAGGACCCGCCAGATCAAAGTCGGAAAGGTTCCGGTTGGCGGTGGCGCGCCCGTGTCGGTCCAGTCGATGACGGTGACGAAGACCTCCGATGCCGAAGGGACCCTCGCCCAGGTGTACGCGCTTGCCGCGGCCGGGGCGGACATCGTGCGTTGCACGTGCAACGAGCAGGAGGCGGCCGAGGGCCTGGCGCTCATCGTCCCCCGCTCGCCGGTGCCGATCGTGGCCGATGTGCACTTCCACTACGAGATGGCGCTCGCGGCTCTACAGGCCGGAGTTCACGGGCTCCGGTTGAACCCGGGGAATCTGCGCAAGCCCGAGGAGATCAAGCTTGTCGCCTCTGAAGCGCGTGACCGCGGCGTTCCGATCCGCATCGGGGTCAACGCCGGTTCGCTTCATCCAAAGTTGTACGAACGCTACGGCGGGGCGACGCCGGAGGCGCTTGTCGAGTCTGCACGGATGGAGCTCGCTTACTTCGAGGAGGTCGGCTTCGACGACGTGAAGATCTCCGTGAAGGCTTCCAACGTCCCGCTCATGATCGAGGCGTACCGGCTGGCGTCAGAGACCTTCGACCACCCGCTTCACCTCGGTGTCACAGAGGCCGGTCCTCCTCCGGCCGGTTTGATCAAGGGCACCGCAGGGATCGCGACGCTGCTCGCCGAAGGTATCGGCGACACGATCCGCTACTCGCTCACTGCCGACCCGGTCCAGGAAGCGCGGGCCGGTCGTCAGCTGCTCGAGGCGCTCGGGCTTCGCGAGCGCAAGAGCCTCGACCTCATCGCGTGCCCGTCGTGCGGTCGTGCCGAGATCGACGTGATCGACATCGCTCGCAGGGCCCAAGAGGCGTTGGAGTCCCGCTCGTTGCCGCTTCAGGTGGCGGTGATGGGCTGCGTGGTCAACGGACCGGGCGAGGCCCGCGAGGCAGATCTCGGGATTGCGGCCGGGCGCCACAAGGGGCACCTGTTCATCAAGGGCAAGATCGTGCGTGTCGTGCCCGAGGACGAGATGGTCGAGGCCCTGGTCGCTGAGGCGGAAAAGCTCGTCACCGAAGGTGTCCAGGCGCGCCTGGCTGCAGCCGATGCCGGTGCCGAGCTGGAGGCAGAGGAAGACCGCAAGGCGCTCTTCGAGGCCCAGGGTGACGATGTCAACCACTCCGCGCAGCGCATTGAGATGATCCGCAAGACCATCGCCCAGGGGGAGGAACCCGACCCCTTGAGCGGCCGATAGCCGTGGCCCGGACACAGGTCTGAAGGCACGGGACCTCAAGTGGCGGACCTCGAGCTTCGACGAATCGAGCTACACGAGATCGAAGCCTTCGCGGCTTGTCAAGCGTCCGCGTTCGGTGGCCGCTACACCGCGGACAGGCTCGAGAGCTTGGCGGAAGAGCTACAGCTCGACCGGTCCCTTGCGGTTTTCGACAGGGGGGATCTTGTTGCCACTGCCGGCTCGTACGCGGTCTCGATGACGCTGCCCGGCCTTGTCCGCTGCGAGGTTGCGGCGGTCACCGGCGTCTCTGTGGCTCCGACACATCGCCGCCGCGGGCTGCTCAACTCGATGATGCGGCGGCAGCTCGACGACATTCATTCGCGCGCTGAGGCGCTAGCGGTGCTGCTTGCCAGCGAGGGAGGGATCTACGGAAGGTACGGCTACGGCCCCGCGACCTTTGCCGCGCGCTACGTGGTCGACAAGCGACGCGCCCGCCTGTTGTCCTCGCCCGCACCGGCGAGCGCTCCGAGCTGGAGCAGCGGCTCCGGCTCTGTCAGGCTCGTCGAGCGGGCTCAGGCGGCCGAGGCGTTTCCTTTCGTCTACGGCGCCTATGTGCCAACCAGGGTTGGCGAGCTCGATCGCCTGCAAGGGGACTGGGCCGAATTGCTGGGGGACCCTAACGGTGCGGGCGAGGACGCGAAGCACCGTTTCTATGTGTGCTACGAGCAGGGCGGCCGCATCGACGGCTACGCCGTGTATCGCGTGGCCGCGATGGACCCTGCTGACCACTGGCGCCGCGCTGTGTTCCTGGAGGAGCTGTGCTCAGTGACCGACGCCGCCTACACCTCGCTGTGGCGGTACCTGCTCGGCATCGACCTCACCGAGGAGCTGCGCACCCGCGGCCGACCGGTCGACGAGCCCCTCCGCTACCTCCTCGAGGACCAGCGGCAACTTCGCACGGCGAACTTGGGGGACCGCACCTGGGTCCGCCTCGTGGACGTACAGCGTGCGCTCGCCCTGCGTCGCTACGAGGAGGAGCAAACGCTCGTCATCGAGGTGGAGGACACGTTCTGCCCGTGGAACGCCGGCCGCTTGCGCCTGTGCGTCGACGGTGAAGGGGTAGCGACCGTGGAGAGCGTAGATGTCTCCGCCGACCTTTCCCTCCCGGTAGAGGCACTGGGGGCTTTGTACCTCGGAGGTGTTCCGTTCGTCGCCATGGCGGAGGTCGGCCGGATCACGGAACTGACTGAGGGCGCAGCGCTACGCGCCGACCGGATGTTCGGTGCTCGGCGCCCGCCTTTCTGCACGACGAGCTTCTGAGCCGACAACCTGGCGGGCGCGGCGAGTCCTGCACCGGGACCGGCCGCCCGAGAAGTGGCGGGACCGGCGCTCTGTCCTCAGATCCTCTCCAGTCGCACGACCTGGGTCTTGGGCGCCGCGCTGCAGACGAGCTGCTCCAGGTGCGGGTGACAGGTCAGCAACAGCACCTGATGGTGCTCCGCGGTCTCGGCGAGCACCTCCGCGACCGAGGCCGCGCGCCCGGGATCGAAGTTCACCAGCACATCGTCGAGAATGATCGGCAGGGCCTCGGCGCGCTCGGCAAAGGTCTCTGCGAGCCCGAGTCGCAAACAGAGGTAGAGCTGTTCGACGCTGCCACGGCTCAAGCAGGCGGCGTCCATCTCGGCTCCAGACGCGGACACGACCCTGATGGTTTCACGGCCGGTCTCCTCGGCGACAGAAGGCAGCAAGCGGGTGTAGCGACCCTCGGTCAGCTTTGCGAAGCGCTCACCCGCACGAGCCAGCACGGCGGGCTGATGCTCCTGCTCATGGCGCCGCAGGGTGCGCTCGAGCAGCAGCCGGGCACATCCCAGGATGGCCCAGGACTTGAGCACCTCGTCGAGCTCTCGCTCGAGCGCGAGTCGTGTCTGCTCGAGCTCGGATATCCGGGCCGAGCTCGCGAGGTCCCGCAACTGGTTCGATGCATCCTGGTGCGCTCGCACCATCTGCTCCAGACGGTCGCGAGCCTCCGACCGTGCCGGCGCGAGCGCCGCCTGCTCCTGGTTCCAGGCGAGCACCTCTCCGGTCTCGAGCTCGGCCCGCAGCCGTCGCGCCTGGGGGCCGAGACCGAGCGAGCGTTCCAGCTCTGCGTTGGCGTCCTCCACCGCACGCAGGAGCGAGGTCCTCGTCGCTCGCTGGCCGGCCACTTCCTCGAGCGAGGCGCACAGCTCGTCCAGAGTGCCCGCCGGGTCGCTCTGGAGCGACTCGCTGTGACCGCCAAGGTCGCGGAGCCCTGCTGAGATCCTGCCGAGGCGGGCTTCGAACTCGGCTACCTCCGCGCTCAGCTGGTCGAGCTTGGCATCGACACGATCGAGCGCGCCGAGGTCCTTCCAAGCTGCTTGAAGCGCAGCGAGGCTCTCGATCACACCGTCTGGGGACATCGCCGGCCCGAGCCCGTGCGCGACCGTCCACGCGGCGAAAGCGGCCCGATCAGCCTCGAGCCCGTCCGATGCCCGCTCCATCGACTCGTGCGCAGCTCTGCGTCGTCCCAGGGCTGCGATCCTTCGACGGCGGTCATCCGCGAGCGATCGTTCGAGGCCTCGGGCAGCCTCGATGGCCTCCGCGGCCGTCTCGAGGTCGGAATCACTCGGGGTGCTTGGCAGGCCGAGGGCAGTGGCGAGCTCGGCCACGCGTGCCGCCACGTGTTCGTTCGCTGTTTGCATGTCGGTGTCCTGCGGGGAGCCTGCGACAAACAGACCTCGCCGTGCTGCGATCGCCACCGCCAAGAGCGCGCACCCGGCGGCGGCGAGCAAGGCGCAGAGGAGGCGCACCGTCGCCACGTCGGTCACAAGAGCTGCGGCGAGGCCGAGCCCCACGATGAGGAGAGCCACGAGCGCGACAGAAGTGCCACCTGCACCCCCGAGCATGCCCGCGGGCGTGCCTGCTCGGCGCCCGCCCGCCCGCTGCTCCGCGATCAGCCGGCGTTGCTCGGCGAGGTTCCTGCGCAGCTCGCCCACCAATCTCGCCTGCGACTCCGGCGCCGGCTCCGGCGTCGCGTCAGCCATGGTCGCCGCCGCTGCATTGCCAGAATCGGCAAGATCTGTGAGCTCTGGGGCGGCGTCGGCCTCCTCCGCGAGAGCACGGGCCGTGCGCCAGCTCGCCTCGCGTTCACCGAGCGAAGCTCGAAAGCGCCGCGCCTGGTCCAGGAGAGCGATCCAGCCGTCACCGGTACGGATGCGGTCACGATCCCAGGCGGGGCCCAGCGAGCCCATCGCAGCTTGAAGGGACTGCTCGATCCCGGCACGTTGGTTGTGCAGGTCCTCGAGTTGGCCCACACGTTCGAAGTGTCCAGAGCATGCCGATCGAAGTGACCGGAGCTCGCTGGCTTGCTCCTCGAGCCATGCGGCCAGCGGCGCGGGCTCCTCCCAGGTGGCAAGGCGCTGTTCGGCCGTTCGCCTGCGTTCGAGAACGTCCCAAAGCCGCACCAGCAGGTCGAGATCTCGCGTTCGGCGGTCTTGCCGGTCGGCTTCCTCACGTATCTGGGCGACCTCGTCTTCCAGGGCCAACACCTCGGCCAGCCGTGCGGGATAGTCGACGGCTTCGCGGCTCGCTTCAGTGAGACTGCGGCGAACGGTTTCGAGCTCGGCCAACAGGCGGTTGGCCAAGGCATCGCCCTGTCGCAGACGGGCGAGCTCCAGGCGTTGGCGCTGAAGGTTGCTCATCGCGCGGGCCGCAGACCGGCGCTGGCCGACGATGCTGGCGGAAAAGAGCAGCTCTCGCACGTCGTCTCGAGCTACGGACTCGGCGCTTCCGAGCTCGGTCAGATCGACTGCGAACACCGCACGGAACAGCGCTTCGTCGGCCCCGCCGAGAGCCATGCGAAGATCGTCCTCGGACGCCGGGCTCCCATCGGGTCGCCGTATGCTCGCCTGCCTGCGTGCTCCGGCGTAACGCTCGATTCGCCATCGTCGGCCGTTGTCCGAGTCGTCTCCGAGGCCTTCGCAAAGCGTGAGCTGGCCGCCGTGGCGTCCGCCCCGGACCGGTGCGCGGAAGCGGGGATTGTCCCGGCGGTTCGGGAAGCCGAACAGCATCGCGGTGAGGAAGTCGAGCAACGTCGACTTGCCGGCCTCGTTCGGCCCGCTCAGGATCACAAGGCCGGGAGAGAGCTCCTCGATGCCGAAGTCGGCCAGAGCTCCGAAGCCGTCGACGTGGAAGCCACTGATGCGCATGGCTGCCCGAGCCCGCTTCAGCGCCTGTCGCCCTCGAGCTCGCCCAGCGCGAGCACGAGGGCTCGACCGACGATCTCGCCCGGTGGCGCGTCCGGTGACTTCAGCAGTCGTTCGAGGACGCGTCGGGTCCGCAGCGGCCCGGGCAGCCCCTCGGAGAGGTCGGTCGCGAGGTCGTCCACCGCACGGTCATCGGTCGCGAGGCTCAGGCCGAGCTCGTCGGCAAGTGCGATGAGATCGGCGGCGAAGTCCGACCCGGCCCGAGCCGCGTCGAGGTCGACTGCCGGACTCGACAGGTCGTCGATGAAGTCCCACCAGCAGAAGGGCTGGTCCTCGGCGAAGTCCTCCCGCAGCGCGATGAGCAGGTCCTGTAGTGTCCCCGGGCGCCGGAGGTCAAGGTGCAGCTCGCTTCGGCCCACGAGCTGTCCGCGCAGCACCAGCGAGCGCCCGTCGGCAGAGGCAAGCCGGTCCCGTGAGGCGCCGGCGAGCCGGTCGCGCAGCTCGGCGAGATCGACGAGATCGGCCATGTCGAGCTCGACGAGATCGAAGCGCACAGCATCGCAGCCGACCGGCTCGAGGTTTGCAACACGTCCGCCGCTTACATGGACAACCACCGCGCCTTTCATCCCCCGCTCGCTCGGCTTGGGGCTGCGAGCCTGGAGGTTGCCGGGATAGACCACCCAGGGCTCGTCGGAGCCTTCGGCGCCGGAGAGGATGATGCGAGTGTGCACGTGACCGAGCGCCCAATAGTCGAGGCCGATTCTCCGCAAGTCGTCGAGTGTGCACGGGCTGTAGTCGTCGTAGTCGCTGGCCGCACCTTGCACGTTGCAGTGAAGAACGCCGACTTGTACGCCGGGGCCGGCACAGCGGGCGAACCTCAGCGCCAGGTTCTCGCGTTCGCTGCGCTGGGCGAAGCTGACGCCTTGCACGGTCGCGAGGGGGATCCCGTCGCGCTCGACAGGTACCGCCTGGACCTTGCCCGTGCCGAAGACGGTGACGCGCTCGGGCCAGGGACCGCCAAGCGCGGACCAGCCCGTCTCGACCGGGTCGTGGTTGCCGTGCACGACGAAGCTGGGGATGCCCGCGGCGGACAGGCGGGCGAGGCCGTCGCGGAATCGCAGCTGTGCCCTGAGCCCGCGTTCGGGCCCGTCGTAGATGTCGCCTGCGACCACGAGGAAGGCCACGCGCCGCTCCAGGCACAGCTCGACGAGGGAGTCGAACGCGGCCAGCGAGGCTTCACGTAGTTGTTCGGCCACGTGCGGAGCCGCCGAACCGATGCCTTTGAAAGGCGTGTCAAGATGCAGGTCCGCCGCGTGGACGAAACTGAAGTCGGGGACCCGGACGCGTTCTTCCATCAATGCGAGGCTACCTGGGGGCTGTATTGCCAGCCGGCGATGCCCACGACCCAGCTGTCAGAGCGAGCCCAGTCGTCCGATGACCCGGGCCAGGGCGTCGCAGCCCTCATCGACCTCGTCCGCCGTAGTCGACAACGCCGGCCGGAGCCGAAGCGTGCACTCGCCGCAGCCGAAAGCGATGACGTGCTCCTCACGCCAGAGCGTGGCGAGCACCGCGTCTCGAAGCTCGCGTGTCGCAAGGTCGATCGCGGCTATGAAGCCGCGCCCGCGGGCGTTCGAGACGACCTTCGGCCAGGAACCCTCGAGATCCGCCAGTCTCGCGAGCAGATGCCTGCCGACCTTTTCGGCGTTCGCGATGGCACCGGTGCCTTCGATGAGCTGAAGAAGGCGCCGGGAGCGCACCATGTCGGTGAGATTGCCGCCCCAGGTCGAATCGAGCCGGCCGGGGGTGCAAAAGACGTTGTGGTCGATCTCGTCTACACGCCGTCCGGCCATGACACCCCCGAGCTGGACTTTCTTGCCGAACGCCACGAGGTCTGGAGCGAGCCCCAGCTGCTGGTAGCACCACGGCGTGCCTGTCGCCCCACCACCGGTCTGCACCTCGTCGAGCACGAAGAGAGCGTCGTGGCGGTGGCACAGCTCCTGGACGGCGAGGAGGAACTCCGAGCGCAGGTGGCGGTCGCCGCCCTCGCACTGTATGGGCTCGGCGATGAAGCAGGCGATGTCGTGCGGGTACGCCTCGAACGCGGCCTCGGCTTCGGCGAGAGCCGACCTCTCGGCGGCTTCGAGTTCGGCTCGGTGGCTCTCCAGCGGGAAGTGCACGGCGGGAGAGGAGATCCGGGGCCAGTCGAACTTCGTGAAACGGTCGATCTTGACGGGGTCGGTGTTGGTGAGTGAGAGCGTGTAGCCGCTCCTGCCGTGGAAGGCGTGCCGGAGGTGCAGGACCCGGGTACCGAGATCGCGCGATCGACCAGCTGCCTGGTTGCGACGGGACTTCCAGTCGAAAGCGCACTTGAGCGCGTTCTCGACGGCGAGGGCGCCACCCTCGATGAAGAAGAGGTGGGGCAGCTCCGGGTCTGCGAGCACGCGGGCGAAGGTGGTGACGAACTCGGCCAGATGAACCGTTGCCACTTCGGAGTTCGCCGGCTTGTTCACAGAGACCTCGGCGAGCTGCTCCCTCGTCGTGGGGTCGTCGAAGAGCCCCGGAGGGTTCATCCCGAGGGGGGCCGACCCGAAGAAGGTGTAGAAGTCCAGATACTCGGTGCCGTCCCTGGCGTCCACTAGGCGACACCCTTGGCTCTTGGCCAGATCCAACACGATGGGAAGGCCGTCCACGAGCATGTGGTCGGCGAGCCGTCCAAGAACCTCATCAGGCGCTATACGGCCATGATCCTCGGTTGTTTCCATCACTCGAGCGTATCGCTACTACGATTTCGAGAAACGCAACCGCCGAGGAGAGCAAAGATGACCTTCGAGCTCAGCTCGCTGATCGAGGCCCGGCAAGGGGAGAATTTCCGCCTCCACAGTGAGTACCTGAATCCTCAGCTCGTGAAGGTGCTGAAGACCCTCGGCTTCGATCGCTTCTACGTCAGGGGCGAAGGCTCGTACCTGTACGACCGGAACGGGGATCGTTACCTCGACTTCCTCGCCGGATTCGGCGTCTTCGGGCTCGGACGCGGACATCCGGTGCTGAAGAAGGCGTTGCACGAGGCGCTCGACTTGGACCTCCCGAACCTGGTTCAGCTCGACGCGGCACTGCTGCCCGGACTGCTCGCCGAGGCGCTGGTGGCGAGGACCCATGGCGGGATCCAGCGGTGCTTCTTCTCGAACTCGGGCGCGGAGGCGATCGAGGCAGCGATCAAGTTCTCGAGATACGCGACAAAGCGGCCCCGCATCCTCCATGCCGATCACGCGTTCCACGGACTCAGCTGCGGAGCGTTGTCGCTCAACGGTGGCAAGGAGTTCCGCGAGGGATTCGGCGCACTGCTGCCGGGCTGCCACGAGGTGCCCTTCGGGGACATCGGCCCGCTCGCGCGCGAGCTCGAGCGCGAGGACGTCGCGGCGCTGGTCCTCGAGATCATCCAGGGAAAGGGCGTGAACCTCGCTTCGGATGAGTACTGGGCGGCCGCCGCCGAGCTGTGCCGCACGCACGGAACCTTGCTCGTCATCGACGAGGTCCAGACAGGCCTCGGCAGGACCGGCAAGCTCTGGGCCCATGAGCATTACGGCTTGCGTCCCGACATCATCACCGTGTCGAAGGCCCTGTCGGGCGGCTACATACCCGTCGGGGCGATGATGTGCTCGGCGGCGGTCTTCGACCGTGTCTATTCGAAGATGGAGCGCGCCGTCGTCCACTCCTCGACCTTCGGGCGGAACCAGCTTGCCATGGTGGCGGCGCTCGCCACCCTGCAGACGATCGACGACGAGGACATCGTCGATCGGGCGCGAGTGACCGGCGAGGCCTTCATGAAGGGCCTGGCCCCGCTCGTGGAGAAGTACGAGCTGTTCCACGAGGTGCGCGGGAAAGGACTGATCATCGGCCTTGTCTTCGGCGAGCCGAGCTCTCTTCGGCTGAAGTCGCGCTGGAAGATGATGGAGGGCGCCCGCAAGGGGCTCTTCTCGCAGCTGGTCGTGGGACCCCTGTTCCACCGCCACCGGATCTTGACCCAGGTTGCAGGCGACAACATGAACGTGGTCAAGCTCCTTCCCCCGCTCATCGCCGGTCAAGAGGAAGTGGACTACTTCGTCGGGGCACTCGACGACGTGCTCGCGGATGCCCACCGCAACTCCGCCCTCCTTTTCGAGTTCGGCAAGACCCTTGCCAAGAGCGCTCTCCGCAGGGAGAGTTCTTGAGCACGACAGGCCCGAGCGGCTCCCGGTCACAGCCGGCGATGGCGATCAGACCGGGCGACAGGATGCTCGTCACGGGCGCAAGCGGCTTCATCGGCTCGGCGGTCACCCGGGCGCTGTTGGAACGCGGAGCGCAAGTCGTCGCGCTGCTCCAGCCCGGTGTGCCGCACTCGAACCTCGACGGCCTTGCCGTCGAGCCCGTCGTGGCGGATCTGCGCGACGCCGCGGCTCTCGTCGCCGCCGCCGAGGGATGCCGCATGGTCTTCCACGTCGCCGCGATCTACCGCTTCTGGGTTCGCCAAGCGGCGGAGTTCTACGACGTCAACGTCGGCGGCACCTTGAACGTGATCGACGCGGCCAGGACCACCGGGGTCGAGAGGGTCGTCTACACCAGCACCGTCGGTACGATCGGCCTGGACGGTACCGCGCAGGACTTCGCGGCGGACGAGACCGCGTGGGCGCGGATCAACCATCTCTTCGGGCTCTACAAGCAGTCGAAGTACGTGGCCGAACACGAGGTGCTGCGTGCGGGAGCGCAGGGCCTGCCCGTCGTCCTCGTCCAACCTACGTTGCCCCTCGGTCCCGGCGACCGGGCGCCGACGCCGACCGGCAAGACGGTGCTCGACTTCCTGAACGGTCGTATCCCTGGTTGGTTCGACACGGCGCTGAACGTCGTCGACGTTGACGATGTCGCTACCGGGCACCTGCTGGCGGCCGAGCGGGGCGCGCAAGGACGCAGTTACGTGCTCGGAGGCGAGAACCTCGAGCTCCGGCAGATTCTGGACGTCCTCGCCGCTGCAACCGGCCTGCCCCGAGCCGCTTTCAAGGTTCCCCGCCAGGTTGCCCTTACCGTTGCTTACGCTTCGGACTTCGTCGAAGGCCGCCTTCTGCACCGGGAGCCGAGCGTTCCGCTCGAGGGTGCGCGGATGGCCACGACCCGCATGGTCTTTGACGATGGCCGGGCCCGCAGAGAGCTCGGGTACCGGTCGCGGCCTGCCATCGAGGCGATCGTCCGCTCGGCGCGTTGGTACTCGGAGAACGGCTACGTCTCAGCGAAGCGACTGGCACGGATCGACTGGAAGGACGTCGTCGAGCTCCCGGCGAGCGGTCACGTTCCGAGAGGGAGGGCCGGGATCGCACCAGATCGACCTCCGGAGAGCTCTGCTTGATGTTGTCGCAGCTCCCGCGCGCTCCGACCGGGTTCGCGCACGATCGTCGGCACGGGGCGAGACGACTGGTGGCACTGGCGGCGCCGGCGGCGCTGGTTCTCGTGCTCGCAGCGTGCAGCTCGGACGAAGGTGGCCATGCCACCTCTACGACCACGACGACCACGACCACGACCACGACGACCACGACCACGACGACCACGACCACGACGACCACGACCCTGCCGGTGGCAGTCCCCGGGACGTCGATGCTTCGGGTGCAGGTGGCTGCGTTGCCACCCGGCGCCGTCGTGCTTCCCACCGTCTCGCAAGGGAGCGCTGCCTGGTCCAGGATGGTTCCGATCGCGTACGAGACCTTCGGGAGTGGTCCGGATCTTCTCCTCATAGCGGGCCAGGACGGAACCTTGTCGTGGTGGGGTCCGTCGTGGCTGTCAGCCCTCTCCGGTCACTACCGCGTGACCGTGTTCGACCTTCCCGGAGCGGGCTATTCGGGCGCTGCGACGGCCCGCCTCTCGCTCGCGTGGCTGGCGGACATGACCGCTGGATTTGCCCTCACGGTCGGGCTGTCTGATCCCACTGTGCTCGGGTGGGGTCTCGGCGGCGAGATCGCCCTGTCCCTAGCCGAGCGTCACCCGCTGTTCGCGTCGTCGCTCGTCCTGGTCGACAGCTCCTGCGGCGGTGTCGGGACGGAGCAACCTGCGGCGCAGGTCGTGCGGCTCCTTGCGACGCCGGGCGCCACGCCCTTGGCATTGTCGGGGTTGCTGTTCCCGCCAACAACTGCGGGGCTGCACGAGCGAGTGCTGTGGCAGAAGAGCCTGTTCGCCGGGACCACTGACTGGCTGACGTCGCCAGAGGTCAGGGCGCAGGCCGCGCTCCAAGCGGCAGTCTGGAAGAGGTCAACTCTGGCGGAGGGCTTCTCGGAGGTGACGATCCCCGTACTGGTGGTCTCGGGTGCCGACGACGTCGTCTTCCCTGTGCCAAACGCTGTTCTTCTCGCCAGCGAGTTGCCCCACGCGACGGTAGTCATCTTCCCGAACTCTGGCTACGGGGCGGTCATCCAGGACGAACCGGCGTTCGTCGCCGCGGTCGAGAGATTCACCGGATAGCGACCCGACACCCGCACGGGTCCCCTCCTTCGTCCATGGCATCATCTCCTGTTGCGATGTCTAAGATAGAAAACAGGCACCAGCGGCACGGTGCCAGCTAAGCTGTCACGTGCCTGAACAAGCCCAAAGGGGGATGTTGTGCCCGAATCATCGGCTCCCGCCGCAGACCAGGTTCTCGACTGCACGGGACTGGCGTGCCCGCTGCCAGTGGTGAAGACCGCGCAGGCGATCAAGAATCTCGATCAGGGGCAAGTTCTCGAACTGCTCGCCACCGACCCAGGCGTCGAGCCGGACATGCGGGCGTGGAGCAGCCGCACCGGTAACGACCTGCTCGGCATCAGCAAGCAGGCTGACGTCTTTCACGTCCTGATCCGCCGGGTGAAGTGACCGGAGCGGCGATGTGGGCCGACAACTCTGAGACCAAGATCCTCTACGTGCAGACGCACGGGATAGCCGACCCGGGGCGCAGTGCGACGCCGTTCTTCCTTGCGGCAGCGGCGGCTGCGATGGAGTTCGAGGTCGTGATCTACTTCACCATGTACGGTCCTACCCTGCTGCGCAAGGACGTCGTGGACAGGATCGGGCCGAAGGGCGAGCAGGGCCAGCCGCTGCGCTACTTCGTGGAGCAGGCCACCGGCCTCGGCGTCCGGCTGCTGGTCTGCCAGCCGTCGCTCGACCTGAACGACCTGAGTCTGGACGACCTGATCGACGGGGTCGAGATGATCGGCGGCGCAACCTTCAACGAGCTCGCGGTCTCCGCCGACGCCGTGATCAGCTTCTAGGCCACGCGATGACCGAGACGGCCGCCCGGTACACGGCGACAGACGCCCACTACAAACTCCCGGATGTCGCCGGCTACGCCGATGTGCCCCACGAGGTCAAGGCTCAGCTGTTCGAGCAGGTGAAGGGCGACTTCCGGTTCGGCGATTACCTTTACGGGTGCTACGAGTGCGGCATCTGCGTCGCCGTGTGCCCATCCGCCAAGTTCTACGACTTCAGCCCGCGCCGGATCGCGCAGGCGGCCGCGCGCCAGGACGTGGAGCTGATCTACCAGCAGATGCAGGAGGACATCTGGGAGTGCTCTCAGTGCTTCTCCTGCCTGCGCTGCCCGCGCGGCAACAACCCGGGCGGGATCGTCACGATCATGCGCGAGGTTGCCGTCAACAACGGGCTGGCCTCCGCCAAGCAGGCACTGGTCGGCTACTCCCGGATCATCTACAAGATCATGTCCACCGGCACTCAGGTCTCGCCGGACATGCTGCGGTCGGACGCGTTCCCCGACTGGGGCCCGGAGACCGCCGATGTGGCGGACAACCTGGAGCTGTGGCGCCGGGCACTGCCTGCCGAGACGATGCACACGACCTCGGCCGGGTGGTCCGTGGCCGACAGGACGCTGGTCGAGCTCTACCTCATTTGGTTGGAGACCGGTGCCCTCGACATGATCGCGGAAGTCGACAGCAGTCTGTACTCCATCTTGCAGGAGCTCATGGAGGAACGCCTTGAGGAAGAAGGCATCGAGCTGTGACAATTCCGATTGAAGCGCTCAGGCGCAACAAGGCCGCGGCGCCGGTCGCGGGCCGCCGGTCGCTGGCCGATCCCCGCGCCGAGCTGCTCGCGCTGGAGCGCCAGGGCGAGCTGATCGTGCAGAAGATCGACCGGGAAGCGGTCAGCGTGCAGACGAAGTACGGGCGCGAGAAACGAATCCAGAAGGCGCACCTGTGGCACCACAAGTCCTGCGGGCAGTGCGGCCACATCCCCGGTTACTCCACCTCGATCTTCTGGGTGATGCGCAAGCTCGGCTACGACTACCACGACCCGGAGGACCAGACCTCATGCACGGCCTGGAACTACTACGCCAGCGCGACCTCGAACTCGGCTGCCCAGGCCGCCGTCGCCGTCCGCAACTTCGCCGCCGCGTACGAGAGCGGTTACTTCCCGCTCATCCACTGCGGCACCTCCTACGGTCACTACAAAGAGGTGAGGGAGGAGCTCATCGGCCACCCGGAGCTCCGGGCGCAGGTCCGCGACATCATGGCCAAGCTGGGCAAGCCGCTTGTCCTGCCGGAGGAGATCGTGCACTACTCCGAGTGGTTCCACGCGCTGCGGGACGAGATCGCCGCGAAACAGGTCCGCGACGTTTCGGGAATAGTGGTGACCGTCCACCCGGCGTGCCATTACTACAAGCTCGTCGAGGGCGACGCGATCTACGACCCGGACATCTACGGCGGCCAGCGCACAGCTGTGGTGACCGGCCTGGCCGAGGCGCTCGGTGCCGAAGTGCGCAGCTACTCGACCTGGTTCGACTGCTGCGGCTTCGGCTTCAGGCACATCCTGGTGCAGCGGGACTTCACCCGGTCCTTCGCCACCCTGCGCAAGATCGAGGTGATGAAGGAGGAGGCCAACCCCGACGTCGTGCTGACTCACGACACCGGGTGCGTCACGACCCTTGACAAGAGCCAGTTCGCGGCCAGGGCGCACGGACGCAATGTCGGGCTCGCGGTGCTCAGCGAGGCGCAGTTCGCGGCACTGGCGATGGGGGCACACCCGTACCGGGTGTGCGGGCTGCACTGGCACTCCGCCGACTACCGCCCGCTTCTGGAGAAGATGGGCATCGACTGGGAGCAGGCATGGGCGGAGTTCCAAGGCGATCTGCGGCGGCTGGAGAGCGGCGAGAAGCGCTATCTCGACTGGGACGACGTCGATGGCTGACCGCCTGGCGCACCGGCTCCGCGGCGGCGACTGAGCCGGCCGGCGCGACGGCGAGCACGACAAGAACGGGCCGAAGGACGCGCCCGCTAGGCACGAACACGAGACTTGAGGTGACAAATGTCCTCGGACACGGTTGCTGTTATCGGTGGGGGCCCCGGTGGGTTGCGCGCGGCGCATGGCGTCGCGGAGATCGGCGGCAAGGTCGTGCTGATCGAGCAGCGCGATTTCCTGGGCGGCACCCCGATCGCGGAGAGCTATGCCGGCCTGACTCCGCACAATGAGCCTGCACAGCCGCAGATCAGGCAGATGGTCGACCTGGTCACGACCAATCCGCTCATCGAAGTCCGGCTCGGTACCGAGCTTGCCCGTGTCGCGGGCGAGCCCGGGGATTTCACCCTGAGCTTGCGCAGCGCCCAGGCGGTCGAGGCCCGCTCGGCCGGCGCGCAGAGCGTCGAGTGCGGCGCGATCATCGTCGCCACCGGGTTCGGCCACTTCGACCCCGGCCGGTCGACCCAGATGTACGGGTACTACGAGTTCGCCGACGTCATCACTCAGCCTGACCTCGAGGCGATGCTGTCCGAGCACCGGGTGCTGCGCCCGTCCAACGGACAACCGCCGGAGCGGATCTGCTTCATCCAGTGCGTGGGCAGCCGCGACCGCCAGATAGGCAACGAGTACTGCTCGAAGGTGTGCTGCGCCGTGGCGTCGAAGGAGGCCATCGAGATCCGCCAGCTGCTGCCGGATTCGAAGGTGCTCATCTTCTATATCGACATGCGGATGTACGGCTACTGGGAGAACGAGATCTACTGGCCGGCCCAGGAGCAGCACCATGTCCAGTACGTCAAGGGGCTGATCACCGAGGTACTGCCGAAGGGCGATCGCCTCCTGGTCCGAGGTGAGGACACCACAATGGGCCGGCCGATGGAGGTGCCGATGGACTTGGTCGTGCTGTCTGTCGGCATGGAACCGTCCCCGGGTACGCGCCAGGTCGCGGGGCTGCTCGCGCTGAGGCAGAACAAGTACGGGTTCATCGACGCCGTCGGTGCGCCGCTCGACCCGGTCAGCACCGACCGGGAAGGGATCTTTGCCTGCGGTGCGGCGCTCGGCCCGGCCGATCTCGAGGACACCGTCTCCTCGGCTGCCGGCGCGGCCGTAAAGGCCATCGGCTACCTGCGGTCGCGTGCGGCCGCGACGGCGAACTGAGGCGAGCGGATCACGATGGCAGGCCCCGTCGTCGACACCCCTAGTGCGCAGGAGTTCCAGCGCGAGATCATGGACCGGATCAGCGAGGCGGAGCTGCGGGGCATCGCCGCTGACCTGGACCGTAAGTCCACGGCGCTGCGGGAGCTGTTGTCCGGTGACCCGTCCCTGCTGGACCGCGCGGCTCTGAGGCAGGTGCTGGGTTGGGTGTTCGCAACCCGGCGGCGCGCCGACCGGATCCTGGACTCGATCGGCCCGCAGCCGCTGGCGGCGGCCATCGCCGGGCTTCTCGCTGCCGGCGACCCGGTGGCGGACCGGATCGACCGCTTCGATGCCGCCCTGACCGGGCGCGTCGCGGTGGCTGCGCTGGCAGGCTCCGGCTTCGACCTGCCCGCCGAGCTGCTGCATTTCACCTCGCCCGACCGGTACTGGCTGTGGACGAGGTGGATCTGGGATCCGGAGGCCAGGACCGGTGCACTGGCTCTGGTCACAACCGATGACGTGGATCTGAGTGCGGGAGCCACGAGGGGGGCGGTGTACCTCACCGTCGGGCGGGCGATGGCCTTTGTCGATGAGACCGGCAAGGCGGCCGGCTTTACCACGGCGGGTCCCGGCCTGTTCGGCACCGATGTCCTGCTGGCGGCCGTGTACGGGGTCTACATGTACACGATCCTGCGGATGAGGATGACCCGGGAATTCAACCGGGTAGTCCCGCCGCTTCCCCAACTCGTGCGCCGCCTGCTCGGCGTGTACCACCTGGAGGGTTAGGACGATGCCGATAGGTGGCCGGAAGGTCCTGCCGGTCGCGGTGGAGAAGGAGCTGGCGAGGGTTGCCTCCACCATCTCGGGGCGCGAGGTGGAGCTGCCCGCGATGTGGAACCGGATGTTCGAGCCGCGGGTCCTCACCGATTACGGCCCGGACGGCTTCGCTGCTATCTCGGCGCTGCCCGGCGGCGAGTCGCTCGAATGGTGCTACGGCTGCGGGAAGTGCGTGGCGGCCTGTCCGGTCGACATGGTGGGCGACTATGGCCCGCGCAAGATCCACCGCAAGGTCCAGACCGGCACCGACCTGCTCACCGATCCCGACCTGTGGCTCTGCACGGCCTGCGGGAACTGCCTGCGGGTCTGCCCGAAGCAGGTCGACATGATCGCGATCATGCCGGCGGTCCGCGAGGCCGCGCTGACCGGTGCGCAGGTGCCGGCCGAACTGCAGGACGTCTTCGAGAAGACCTTCCGGTACGGCAATGCGCTCGGCCAGAACCAGCGGCGCAGGGCGCAGTGGGCAGACAGCGCCGGAGTTCCAGTGCGGGTCCTGGCCAAGGACCCGGCCCCCGTGGATGTGCTCTTCTACGTGGAGGACTACTGGAGCTTTCACCCGCGCGGCCAGGACGCGGCCCGCGCGTTCGCCAGGGTAGCCGCAGCGCTCGGCATCGACTGGGCGATCCTCGGCCCGGAGGAGAAGACGCTCGGCGACTCTCAGCGGCTGGCCGGCGAGAAGGGCCTGTTCGACGCGCTGGTCGAGGACGTCACGGCGACCCTGGCGAGGTACCAGTTCACCCGGATCGTGACGCCCGACCCACATGCCTTCAATGCGCTGGTCAAGGAGTATCGCCCGCGCGGGCACAGCTTTGAGGCGTTGCACTACACCCAGCTCCTGGCGCCGCTGGTCGGTCAGATCCGCTGGGCCAGGGAGCTGAACCTTCGGGTGACCTTTCACGATCCGTGCTACCTGGGCAGGCAGAACGGGGAGTACGACGCGCCCCGGAAGCTGATCGAGGCGATCCCGGGTGTTCAGCTGGTCGAGATGGGCCGCTGCCGGCAGAACGCCTACTGCTGCGGTGGCGGCGGTGGGGGCATGTGGCTGGACGGTTTCACCGGCGACCACACCAGCGAGCGGCTGTCCGAGCGCCGGGTTCGCGAGGCTGCCCAGACGGGAGCGGAGGTGCTGGTGGTCTGCTGTCCCTATGAGGTGTCCAGGTTCACCGATGCCGCCAAGTCGACCGGTCATGAGGACCTGCGGGTATGCGACATCGTCGAGCTGATCGACGAGGCGATGCGGGACGAGGCGGCCGGTGGCTGAGTCGTTGCGAGTCATCGACTTCGGATGTAGCCCACCGCTGCGCTCGCAGACCTTGTGGCACGCGATCGGCTACGGGGTATCGGCCGGTGCTCCGGCAACGCTCTCGTTCACCCGCCCGGCCGCACCGTACGTCTGCCTCGGCTACCACAGCGGGACCGACGAGGTGGACCATGACTACTGCCGGGCGAACGAACTGCCGGTCCTACGGCGGATGGTCGGCGGCGGCCCGGTCTACCTGGACGCGGACCAGCTGTTGTTCCAGATCTGCGTGCCGGCCCGGGCCGTGCCGGCGGCAAGGCGGCAGGCACTGCGCATGCTGCTCGAACCCGCGGTGACGTCGTTTCGCGAACTCGCAGTGACGGCCGCGCTCGATGACGACTTGGAGATCTGCGTCGGCGACCGCAAGGTCTGCGGGCATGGGGCCGGACAGATCGAACAGGCCGTTGTCGTCTGCGGCAACCTGATCGAGCGGTTCGATCACGAGCGGGCTACCCGGGTGCTTGCGCTGGCAGACCCCGCCCAGCGGGACCAGACGCTCGCACTGATGCGCCGCTTCGTGGCCGCGACTCCGGTCGCTCCGGAGGCTTTCCAGGCGGCCATGATCAGTGCGTACGCCGCCGCGCTCGGGCTCAGCGCGGCAGCCGGCGAACTGACCGGGACCGAGCGCACGGCGGTTGCCGATCTTGACGAAAGGTTCACCAGCGGCACCTGGTTGGCCGGAGCGGACAGGCCCGCTCCGCCAGACGGTGTCGGACCCCATGTTCGCCAGGTCAAGGTGCGGGCCGGGGTGTGGACGCTCTCGGCGACCTGCGACGGGGCACAGGTTGCAGCCAGCGTGGTTCGAGGAGTGGTCGACCAGGTGCGACTGCGCGCCAGCGGACTCAACGGGTCATCCCACCAAGCCGAACGGGCTCTCACCGGAGTCCCGTTGCAATCGGTCGCTCAGGTGCTGGCCGGCTTTGGTGAGCCGGGGCGCCGACTGGCCGCGGCCTTCGCCGCAGCCGAACCCGGGAGGCTCTGATGGAAAGGTCCAAGCTGGTCGTCGTGGCCGGCTTCCCGCTCGCGCTCGACCGGCGTTACCACGCCGAGACGCACATGTGGGTGCTGTTGACCGGGCCGGGTCGTGTGCGGATCGGGATGGACCCGCTCGGCATCGAGACAAGCGGGACCCTGGCTCAGCTGTCCTTGGTCCCGGCCGGGACCGAGCTCATCGCGGGGCGGCCGTTCGGCCAGCTCGAGGCGGCCAAGTTCGTCGGCCCACTGATCAGCCCGGTCTCCGGCGCGGTGCTGGCCGTGAACGACGAGGTGGCCGCGGATGCGGGCCTTGCCGAGCGGGACCCGTACGGGGCAGGCTGGCTGATCGACGCCAGCTTGGGCGCCGCCGCCGGCGAGCTGCCGGGGCTGTTAGCCGACCCGGCCGAGATCAGCGCCTGGTTCGCCGCCAAGATCGCCGACTACCGCTTCAGGGGGGTAATCGCCCAGTGACCGCCGCAGGATCGCCGGTGAGTCCGGCCGAGGTGCGGCGGGCGAATTTCCCCGACGTCATGGACTTCTATGCGCCCGGCCTGAAGCGTTGGCAGACTTCCGAGTGGGTACCGGCCAACCCCCGCCGGTTCCTGCCGGTGTCGGTGACCGGTTCGGCCTGCGCGTTGTGCTGCGACCACTGCCAGGCGAAGGCGCTCGACGCCATGGTCTCGGTGCGGGCCGATCAGGACCTTTTCACGCTGGCGGCGCGACTCCGCCAGCGGGGCAGCGAGGGGTTGCTGGTATCGGGCGGATCCACTCGCGCCGGTGGCGTGCCGCTGCTGGCACACCTGGGTCACATCCGCCGGATCCGCGAGGAGCTCGGGATGAAGGTCATCGTGCACTCTGGCCTGGTCTCGCCGGAGCTCGCGGCGGGGCTCGCAGCATCGGGCGTGGACGGCGTGATGCTCGACATCATCGGGGCCGACGAGACCCTGCGCGATGTCTACCATCTGGACCTGACCGTGGCCGATGTGGACCGCTCGCTGCGCCTGCTGTCCGGCCAAGGGCTGCGTATCATCCCGCACATCGTGCTCGGCCTGCACTACGGCCGCTTCCTCGGTGAGCACCGGGCGCTCGAGATGCTCTTGTGCTACCCGGTCTCGACTCTCATCCTGGTCGTACTTGTGCCGCTGGTCGGCACCCCGATGGCGAAACTCCCGCCGCCCCGCGTCGATCAGGTGGCCGATTTCTTCGCGACGGCCCGGCTAGCCGCGCCGGCAACCACGATCAATCTCGGCTGCGCCCGCCCACTCGGCGCGGTCAAGCGCGAGCTGGACCAGGCCGCGGTCGACCTCGGGCTGAACGGCATTGCCTATCCGGCTGACGGCGCGATCGAGTACGCGAGATCGCGCGGCCTGACGCCACGGCTGTTCGAGTACTGCTGCTCGCTGACCTGGAGTGGGGCGCAAGAGAGCGGTTTCGCGACTGTGCAGGTGGCGCTGTGAGCGGGGCGTGGCGGCTGCTGGCCGATGACGGGGCCGAAGCGGCCGAAGGCCTCGCCCTGGACGAGGCGCTGATGGGCCGGTATGCACGGGGCGAACCGGAATGCCCGCCGACGCTGCGGCTCTACAGCTATCGCAGCCACTGCGCCCTGGTCGGCCGCTACCAGAACCTGGCGGCCGAGGTCGACCTGGAAGCTTGTCACCGCAGCGGCACCCAAGTCAGCCGCAGGCCCACCGGCGGCGGCGCGATCGTCATGGGATCTGGCCAGCTCGGAATCGCCTACCTGGACCGGGCACCGGCCAGATCGCGTCCCCGGGAGATCATCGAGGAGCTCTCAGCCGCGCTCGCCGCCGGCTTGGCTCAGCTGGGCATCACTGCGAGCTTCCGCGGCAAGAACGACCTGGAAGTGGGCGGCCGCAAGATCGCAGGCCTCGGGCTCTATGTCGACCCGGCCGGCGCAATGCTGTTCCACGCGAGCGTCCTGGCCGATCTGGACGTCGAGTTCATGCTTGAGGTGCTGCGGATACCCGCGGCGAAGCTGGCCGGCCGGGGCGTGGTCGCGGTGAGGGAGCGCTTGACGACGGTTTCGGCCGAGACGGGCGGCCGGCACGACGCCACGACGATTCGGCCGGTGATCGCCAGGGGATTCGCAACGACCTTCGGGGCGGCCCTGGAGCCCTGCACGCCTGAGCGGACCGAGCTTGCGCGAGCCGATGCGCTGGCGGCCGGAAGGTACCGGTCGCAGTCCTGGCTGAGCGAACGGAGCATCGCTGCCGACGCCAGCGGATCGGCCCTGCTGAAGACGCCGGCAGGGCTGGCCCGGATCTATCTCACCACCCATGGCGACTTGGTCAAGAGCGCAATGGTGGCCGGGGACTTCAACGAGCTGCCGCCGGCCGTGGTGGCGATGGAGGCCGGCCTGCGCTGGCGGCGCTTGGACGACAAAGCCGTCACGGCGGTGATTGCCGGCTCGGGGGCCGCAGAAGCGCTCGGCGTTCCGGTCGAACAGATAGCTGCCGCCGTGCTCGATGCAGGCCGCCGGGCGGGCCAGCCGGCCACGGCCGCGCGGGTCCGGGCCGCGGGCTGTTGTCCCTTGCCCGTGCCGGGCGGCGCCGCGGGTTCGTGCCACGTCCCCGAGCCGAGCTGAAAGGAAACGACATGGTGGCCCGCCAGCTTCCGCTGAGGTCCGCAGCCGGCCCCGCGGCTCGGACCAGCCCTGAGCATGTGCGGATCTCGATGGCGAGCGCAATCGCACTGCGGATGCGCTCCGGCCGGTTCAGCCGCGAGTTCGAGTTCGGCGGCATCAATCTTCTCCTCAGCTACGACGAAGGATGCCGGTCCGACTGCGGCTACTGCGGCCTGGCCCGCACGCGTCCGGGCAGCTACGAGGACAAGTCGTTCATCAGGGTCGAGTGGCCACTGGTGCGCACCGAGGATCTCCTCGAGCGGATGACCCGGCTCGAGCCGGCCTTGACCCGGGTCTGCATCTCGATGGTCACCCACGGCCGCGCCTATAGCGATACCTGCGACATCACGCGCCGAGTCGCCGAGCGAGTCCGCACGCCGATCTCGGTCCTGGTCGCGCCCCCGACACTGCGACGAGAGCGGCTGGAGAACTTCAGGTCGATCGGCGTCGACATGATCGGGGTCGGGCTCGACGCCGTCACCGAGGAGCTGTTCGGGAGCATCCGCACGCAGGTTCCGGCCGGTGGGCTGAAGTGGGAGAAGTACTGGGAGGTCGTCACCGATGCCCGCGAGATCTTCGGGCCGTGGAAGGTCAACGTGCACACTCTGGTCGGGCTCGGTGAGGCCGATCAGGACCTGCTCTCACTGTTCGTCGCGCTTCGGGACCGGCAGATCTTCTCCTACCTGTTCTGCTTCAACCCGGAGCCGGATTCGCGGATGGCCGCCCACCCGCAACCCTCGCTCCGGCGCTGGCGCCGGCTGCAGCTGGCCAGGTACCTGATCGAAACTGAAGGTTACGGCCTGGAGCGGTTCAGCTTCGACGACGAGGGCGGGCTCGCCCACCTGCAGGCGGGTCGTTCCGCCATCGAGACAGTCGTGGCGGGCGGCATGGCGTTCATGACCAACGGCTGCCCGGACGGGGCCGGCGGGCCCGGCTGCACCAGGCCCTACGGCTCGTACCGGCCCGGCGCGCCCTTCCGTGACTACCCCTTCGCTCCGGCGCCAAGCGATCTCGCGGAGATCCGCCAGCAGCTGTGGCTGGACGATGTCGTCAAATGAAAGTTGAAAGAGGTGGCCTGAAGTGCGAATCGTAGTGCCGATGAGGGCGGTGCCCGATCTGGTCGAGGAGATCGAGCTGACCGCGGACGGGACCGGCATCGACCGCGAGTACCTGACGTTCGTGCTCAGCGAGTGGGATGCCCAGGCTCTGGAAGAGGCACTGCTCCTCAAGGACGCGAGCGGGGCAGAGGTCGTGGCCGTCGGCCTGGCCGACGACCCCGAGATCGACCAGGTCCTCTACACGGCGCTGGCCAAGGGCGCGGACGCGGCGGTGAAGATCGCCGCCGCGAGTGCTGCGGGATCGCCCGGTTCAGCCGTGATCCCGACCGCGGAGCGGGCCGCGCTGCTGGCGGGGTATCTTGCGGCCCAGCCGGCCGACCTTGTGATCACCGGCGTGCAGGCCGCTGACGACCTGGACGGCCAGCTGCCGTCCACGCTCGCCGCACTGCTCGACCTGCCGCACGCGTCGGTGGTCGTCAGCGTCGAGACCGATGGCGGCTCGGTCACCGTCCGCCAGGAGTTCGCCGGCGGCCGCTCGCACGAGCTGCAAGTTCGAATGCCCGCCGTGATCGGCGTGCAGTCCGCGCGGCAGGCACCGCGCTATGCCCCGATCACCCGGATCAGACAGGCCCAGCAGGCCGGCGGCCTGACCGAGTTGGCCGTGTCGCCGCCGCCAGCCGGGGACGGCCTGGTCCTGCGTCGGATGCACCGGCCGGAGGCGACAGGGCACGCCGAGATGCTGACGGGCGGCGCTGGCGACGTGGCGGACCAGATCGTAGGCCTGCTTCGCGCTCGTGGCCTGGTGAAAGGGTGAATGACGAAGTGAGCGGCAATGTGATGGTGCTCGCCGAGCACACTGGCATGCAGGTCTCCGAGGGGACCTACGAACTTGTCGGCAAGGCGCGTGAGCTGGCGTCCGCGCTCGGCGGCGAGACCGAGGTGGCCCTGCTCGGCCCGCGCGAGCTGGCCGGCCAGCTCGGCGGCGCCGACATCGTGGTCTCCGTGGAGCATCCGGCCCTGGAGGAGTACCTGCCCGAGGCTTACGAGCAGGCGCTGCTCGAGGTGCTGGCGCGGCGATCCCCGCGGCTGCTGATGATGTCCAACGCGACCATCGGCCTGGACCTCGGCGCCGCGCTCTCCGTGCGCTGGGATGCGCCTCTGGCTTCTTATGTAAGCGCGTTGGAGATCGAGGGTGGCGCCGTGACGGCCACTGCGAAGATCCTCGGCGGGAAGGTGCTCGCCGAGGTCGAGCTGCCCGGCGAGCGCGGGATCGTCACCGTGCTGGGGAGTGCCTTCAGCGCCGGCGAAGGCCAGCTCGCGCTGACCCCGGAGGTCGTCGATGTCGCACCGCCGGCCGGGCTCGACGCGTTGCGGATGTCGCTTCGGCAGCTCTTCGAGGCCGACAGTGGAGACCTCGACATCAGCGCGGCCGACATGCTCGTCTCGGTGGGCCGCGGGATCGAGTCGTCGGACAACATGGCGATCGTGCAGGAGCTCGCCGACGTTCTCGGCGTCCCGCTCTCGGCGTCGCGGCCTGTGGTGGACGCCGGATGGCTGCCGAAGACGCGCCAGGTCGGCCAGTCCGGCCTGAAGGTCAAACCCAGGGTGTACCTCGCCCTGGGCATCTCGGGAGCTCCCGAGCACCTGGAGGGCATGCGGAACGCCGAGCTGATCATCGCCTGCAACACCGACCCGGGAGCGCCGATCTTCGGCATCGCCCACTACGGCACGACCGTCGATCTGTTCGATCTCGTCCCGGAGCTCGTGGACAAGATCCGGGCCTGACCATGACTGGCCCGCTCAGCCTGATCGCGACGGAGGTGACCAGGCCCGTATTCGAGGGCATCGGCCTGGTGGGCAGGGCGGTCTTCTATGCCGTGGCCGCGGTGTCGACTGTCGTGTTCTGCTGGGGGGTCTGGCTCCGGGTGCGCAAGTACCGGACGGGCCGGGCGGCGGGGCGCTGGCCGATCATGAAGGCGGCCCTGCGCAGCCGGCTGCGCACCATCGGGAGCGGCGCGTCGGTGGCCAAGGGCAACCTCGCGACCGGCGTCGCGCACTTCTTCATCTTCTGGGGCTTCATCGTCGCTTTCATGGCGACGGTCATCCTCACGATCGACACCGACGTCGTCCGGAAAGCCTCGCAGCTGATCGTCGGGCACCAGGACAGCTTTTTCCACGGCACGTTCTTCATCGTCTTCACCTTCGTGGTTGACACGATGGGGTTCGCGTTCCTCGTCGCCCTGATCGCCATGGCGGTGCGCCGGGGCGTGCGCAGGCCATGGCGGCTCGGCTACGAAAGGGCGGGCATGCCTGCCGGCGGCTACTCGCGCAGAGGCCTGGTGGAAGGCGACTGGCTCTTCCTCGGGCTGCTCATCTGCATCCTTGTCACCGCTTACCTGCTGACCGGCCTGCGTATCCTCGGTCAGGGGATGCCGTGGTTCACGGTGTTCAGCCCGTTCGGCCGCGCCGTCGCCGAGGTGCTGTCCGGCCTCGGCATGACGCCGGCCCAGGCGGTCCCGGTGCATTCGGTGCTGTGGTGGGTGCACGCCGGGCTCGCGCTGAGCTTTGTCGCCTACATCCCGTACTCCAAGGCCGTACACATGCTGGTAGACGTTGTGAACGTGCTCGCGACCGACCGCTCGGCGACGCTCAGCCTGCCTGCGCCCGCGGCCGGCCACCCGGGCTATCGGGAGATCTCCGAGTTCACATGGAAGGAGCTGCTCGACCTCGACGCATGCACCAAGTGCGGCCGCTGCCATGAGGTCTGCCCGGTACGCACTGGCGGGGCGCCGCTGTCGCCCCGCGACCTGATCCTCGACCTGCGCCAGTGGGTGGACACCTCCGCCGGCGCGATCACTCTGCTCGAGCGCGAGCGAAGGCCAGAACGCACCGGTCCGCTCGCGAGGAGCGAGGGGGTCAGGATCGCCGGCGACGTGATCGACGCCGCCACGCTGTGGTCCTGCACCACGTGCATGCACTGCGTGGACGTCTGCCCGGTGGGAATCGAGCACGTGCCCACCATCGTCCAGCTGCGGCGCAGCCTGGTGGACGAGGGGACCATGGACGCCACCTTGCAGCAGGCTCTGCAGAACCTGGCCACGCAGGGCAACTCATTCGGCAAGTCGGCCCGCATGCGGGCGCGGTGGACCCGCGAGCTGGACTTCGAGATCGCAGACGCCCGCAAGCAACCGGTGAAGTACCTGTGGTTCGTCGGTGACTTCGCCAGCTTCGACGAGCGGCTGCAGGGCAACTCCCGGATCCTCGCCAGGATCCTGCGCGACGCGGGCGTCGATTTCGGGCTGTTGTACGAGGCGGAGCGCAACGTGGGAAACGACGTGCGCCGGGTCGGCGAGGAAGGTCTGTTCGAGATGCTCGCCGAGCACAACATCGAGGCGTTGCGCGAGGCCCAGTTCGAGGAGATCTTCACTACCGACCCGCACACGCTCAACGCGCTCAGGAACGAGTACCCGGCACTGGGGGCGAGCTACAAGGTCTGGCACTACACCGAACTGCTCGCGCAGTTGTTGGAGAGCGGCGAGATCAGCGTCCGGCCGCTGGGCCACCGGGTCACCTACCACGATCCGTGCTATCTGGCCCGGTACAACGGCGTGCTCGACGCGCCCCGGCGGATCATACGCGCGCTCGGCTGCGAGCTGGTCGAGATGCCGCGCAACGGCGCCGACACGTTCTGCTGCGGCGCGGGCGGAGGCCGGATCTGGATGGACGACAGCTTCCTCACGGAGCGGCCCAGCGAGAGCCGGATCACCGAGGCACTTCAGCTGGACGTAGGACAGTTCGTCGTAGCGTGCCCGAAGGATGTGACCATGTTCTCCGATGCGGCCAAGACCACCCGGGCCGACGACCGGCTTGCCGTCCGGGACATCACCCTGCTGATCGAGGAGGCGATGACCTATCCTGCCGAGCCCGGCATGGCCGAGGAGCTGACCGTGTGATTGCTGGCCGTGCGACGGCTGACCGTGTGATCGCGGCTCCGCGGATGGCGCCCGGCAAAGACACCCTGGAGCAGAACGACGTCGGTGACCGACGGGAGACGAAACAATGACCATTGTCAACAATTGCAACCTTCCCGAGGACTTGTACTACGTGGTGGGCAAGCATGTGTGGGCCCGGCGGGACGGCGAGCTGGTGACGGTCGGGATGACCGATGTCGCGCAGAACTTGGCGAAGACCATCGTCGCGGTGACGCCGAAGGCGACGGGGAAGGCCGTCCAGAAGGGCCGCAACATCGCGACCGTGGAGAGCGGCAAGTGGGTCGGCCCGGTTTCCGCACCGATAAGCGGCGAGATCGTGGAGGTCAACAATGCTCTTGTCGCTTCGCCGAGCCTGATCAACTCCGACCCCTATGGTGCCGGCTGGGTTGTCCGGCTGCGCCCGTCTGACTGGGACGCCGATGTCGTCGACCTCGCTTCCGGGCCGGAGGGCATCGAGGCGTACCGTCGGTTCCTGGATGCCGAGGGGATCACGTGCGGGTGACGCCGGAGAGCGCGTGGCTCACACCGGCTGGCACGGCATCGGCGTCCCTGCGCAAGGCGGGACGATCTCCAAGGCGGCCGAGGCAAAGCGCGGATTAGCTATTTAATCTAGCAGTAAGATAGTAATATAGAGAAAGCCGCCGATCTCGCTCATCCGCCCCGGAACCGCAGCACCGCCAGGCGGCGCCCGGCCCGCCCGGGCCGTCGCCGTCGAGTCAGGAGGGAAGTGACATGGAGAACGCTGACACCACCACCGCCACCGGCGCCATTGCTGGAGCGGCCGCCTCCGACAGGGACGAGCCGAAGCGAATGGCCATCATCTGCTGGAGCAATGACCTCGACCGGGTATGGCCGGTGATGATCCTGGCCACCACCGGCGCCGCCTCCGGTTTGGAGGTCGACGTCTTCTTCACGTTCTGGGGATTGCGGGTTCTGCAGAAGAACGACAAGCGGGTCACCGGCCAGAACTGGATGCAAAAAGGAGAGTCGCTGTTCGACCGCGGTGGCAGCGAGCACCTCAAGCTGAGCAAGGTGCACTTCGCCGGGATGGGCACCTCCATGATCAAGTTGCTGGCCAAGCAGCACAAGGTCGCTAGCGTGACCGAGCTGATGGAGATGGCCATCGACGTCGGCGTGCGGCTGCACCCGTGCCAGATGACGATGGACCTGTACGGGCTGTCGACGTCCGACTTCATCGACGGGCTCCAGCCCACCCTTGGCGCGGCCAGCTTCATCGACATGGCGGCCAAGGCCGACATCCAGCTGTTCATCTGAGATCACCGCAGTGCTCGAACGGCGCCTCGAGGTGCGCGCCGCGCCGACGAATTCCGCCGGAGCCCGGCCGATCCACAGGGATTGGGCGTGAGGGGCCCGCACAGTCGCGCGGTGCACCGAGGGCTCGACGCGCTCTAGGTCCTCGACACATCGGGCACGACCGCGAAAGCCGAGGGGGTGATGCGCGACAACGTTCGAAATGCACGACCTGGCAACGCTTAAGGTCACTCGATCTTCGGGCCAACCGGTATCGGCGCACTGTACGGCAGGACCGAGGTCCTGGAGGAGATGCCGCCGTGGCAAGGCGGCGGGAACATGATCTCCAAGGTGACCTTCGAGCGGACCGTCTACCAGGGCCCGCCCGCCAAGCTCGAGGCGGGAACGGGCAATGTCGCCGGTGCCGTCGGGCTGGGCGCCGCGCTGGATCACCCGAGCCGGCTCGGGCTGCCCGTCCTCGAGCGGTACGAGCACGAATTGCCCGAGTACGCCATGGCCGAGATCCGCAGCGTTCCCGGCGTGCACCTGATCGGCACGGCGCCGGAGAAGGCCAGCGCGCTCACCTTCGTGCTGGACGGTCACAGGCCGGAAGATGTCGGCTCGGCGCTGGACAAGAACCAATCGCGGTGCGGGCCGGCCACCACTGCGCCCAGCCGATCCTGCGCCGCCACGGGCTGGAGTCGGCCGTCCGGCCGTCGCTGGCCATGTACAACACCTACGCCGAGCTCGACCTGCTGGTCGCCGCGCTGCGCAGGCTTGCCGCTGACGCCGTCCGCCGCCGGTAGAGCACACCCAGGGGCGGGCGACCGAACCCGATCGGCGGCTCCGTCGCAGCGCCCCTGGTGGGACAGGCGCGTCCAACTACCGGATCAGGAAACCGATCTCGTTCTGCACCGGCTCCGCGGTCACCTCCACGTTGTCGACTCGGGCCCGTGGAGGGCCCTTGCGACACCACGAGATCATCTGGCCGACAGCCTCAGGGGATCCCTCGAACACGGCTTCCACGCTGCCCGCCGAGCAGTTGCGCACCCAGCCTGTGACATCGCGGGCCAGCGCCTCAGTCCGGCAGCTGTCGCGGTACCAGACGTTCTGAACTCGACCGGTGACGACCACACGCCGCCGTTCGAGGCTCATGGCGGTGAGGTTACCCGGAGTGTTCGATCACCACCCAGCGGGCACCTCACCGCAGAGGTGTGGCGTCCTGGAGCCGGTGCAAACGGCTCCGGGTGAAGGCTTCCTTTGCATCCCGTGCAGCTGGGCTGACCTCGGCGTGGTCGCTGTCTTCGGTGTCTGCGAACAGCCGACGGCGCACGTCCCACGGGCGCCGCAATGTCCTCGGGGCGAAAGTGACACGCACAGCGAGCGGGCCACCCATCGGGGGAGACCTCGAGCATTTTGAGGAGCTCACGCTCGGGCGCGCCCTTCAGGGCCGCCGGGAAGTGAGCGGCTGAGCTCGGGCGCTGACGCCGGCAACGGGTTCGCGAATGCACCAGGCAAGGTTTGCGGCTCCTCATCGGTCCTGCCCTCGACCGGCCGGTTTGTCGAGGCAGCCGCTCTGTTCCCGCCATCCAACAGTCCCTCGAGCCGCCGACGCCCAGCGACTGTCGCTCCGCCGCGAACAGGCTGTGATGCTGCTGCTTGATGTGGTCGTCCGTGACGTTGTTCCTCACGAAGTCCGGCTGCCACAGACCGTGTTAGACCCGGCATCCCGGATCGTCTGTATCAGGTGACACCTCTCGATCCGGAACGAGCACCGGTTTCCACATGCGCTTGGTCAGGACACGGAGCTCCCCGAGCTCAACCCTGCGATGACACCGAGAGATGTCTCGACACAGGAGGCCAGCTTGGTGGCCTGGTCCGAGGGCCACGCTCGACCGGATTCGGACGGCCTCTAGCGCGTCCCCACCGACAGTCAGGTCGCTCCCGATCCGGCACGCGGTGAGGCTCGCGCACACCTCGCGGAATCCTCGTAGACGACCCAAAGAGCCTCGACGCCAATACGGGCCGCGTTCAGCGTGACGTTCTGGTCACCACCGCCACAGGCCGATGCTTCAGCGGCGCTCGCAGACCGTGGCGATCGCCCTCTGTCCTGGCAGCGAGACGGGCCGAACTATCCTGCCGCTGCCGTCAGCCAGGCAAGAGACTCGACGAGGTCGGCATCAGGATCTCCCATGTGCCCGAGCGCGTTCAACCTGACGACTGCACCAGGGACGGTTCGAGCGATCCACTCCCCATGAGCCGCAGGAACGAGGACATCCGAGGTCCCATACCAAACCTGAGTCGGCACGGTGATGCTGGCCGGGTCGAAACCCCAGGGCTGGGTGAAGGCAATGTCGTCATCGACCCAGCCCCAGACTCCGTTGCGGGTCTGCTCGACTATCGACTCCCGGAGGATTTGTGCGAAGTCTTCCCGGGCGAGAACCTCCTTGTCCGACGGCGGCAGGTCGAACTGCTCAAAGATCGCCGATGGGTCGACGGACGCCATCTCACGAAGCTTCTCGCTCTCGTGCTCGAGCTCTCTGGCAAGCCGGGCTTCGCCCTCCAACGCCCAACCAAACTCCTTCACGTTCTCGGGGTCCATGCCGGCAAACCAATCGTCTCCCAGAGCTTCATAAGGAGCCACCCCGACGTTGCATATCACCCTGGTCACCCGATCGCCGAGGAGGGCAGCGACGGCCAGCGCATGGGGTCCTCCCCCCGAACCGCCCGTCACGGCGAAGCGGTCCAGGCCGAGGGCGTCGGCGATAGCGCCCACGTCTCCCACACAGTCCGCCACTGCTCGCCCACGATGGCGATCCGAGCCTCCGTAACCCGCGCGGTCACAAGTGATGACGCGAGCTCCAGTCGAGCGCACGAGATCTTCGTCGGGATGACGGTCGAGCCGGCATCCAGGTGTGCCGTGAAGGGCGAAGACCGGCCTGCCGTCGAGGTCGCCCCACTCGGCGAACATGACGGTCCGGCCGTCGCCTGCCTTTGTGACCTGCGCCCTTCGATCCACGTGGCAAACCTAACGCATCCGCAGGGCCGGTAGCCCGGCCTCGGTCGACGGTCGGATTCCTGCCTCGTTCGCTGATGGCAGCGGTCGCATGAAACCTCGAGCATCCGGAGGCGTTTCGACGGCGACAGCCGGGTGGAGACTCGGCGGGTCCTTCATGCGAGCGGCAATGCGCGTGCATCCTGCGCCGACTGACCGATCGCGTTGGCCCTTGGGGATGTGCAGCGACCGTCGCAGACGCCTCGGTCGTCCACGGTTGCGTCCCGGTACGATCGTCTCAGATGTCGACCCTGGCAGCCCCCTCCATCCGCTCCAGGCGTCAGGCGATCGGTCTGTGTGCCTCTGGCCTCGCGTCCGTCGGCTGGGGGTTCGGGGGGATCTTCGCGAGGCTCACGTCCGCGTCAGGCCTCGTGCTGTGCTTCTATCGCTTGTGGCTCGGCGCCGCGCTCCTCTCGGTCGTCGTGTACGCGTCCGGCCGCCGATTGAGCTGGAGCAACTTTCGGGCGTCATGGCTCGGCGGTGTGTTCCTGGCCGGGGACATGGCCATGTTCTTCTGTGCTGTCAAGCTCACCAGCGTTGTCGACGTGACCGTCATCGGGGCCGTTCAGCCCGCCCTGGTGCTCATCGCCGCGCGTCCTCTGTTCGGCGAACGGATGGGACGCTGGGATGTGTTCTGGATCTTGGTGGCCATCACCGGCGTCTCGGCCGCGGTGATCGGCCCGGGAGTGTCGAGCCACCACCAACTGGCCGGAGACCTGCTTGCCGTCGGGTCCCTGTTGTCCTGGTCCGCCTATTGGCTTGCGTCCAAGCGCGCCAGGGAAACTCAGAACGCGCTGGAGTACACCGCCATGGTGACGATCGTGGCCGCGATCACCGTGACGCTGATCGTGCTGGTGTCAGGGCAGTCCCTTGCTCGAGTGCAAGCCGGCGACTGGCTGTGGATCTCCCTGCTTGCGATCGTACCGGGAGGTGCCCATCTGGCTATGAATTGGGCTCACCGTTACGTTGACGCCTCGGTCTCGTCGGTGATCGGATCCAGCAATCCCATCATCGCGGCCGTGGCCGCGCTGGTCATCCTTGGACAGCCTCTGACCCTGGTCCAAGTCGGCTGTGGCCTTGTGGCAATCGTGGCGATCGCTATCGTCGCCACGCGACACCACCAGCCGTTGGAGTCTGCGGTGGAGTGACAAGCGACGCGACTTGCCGACGCCGCGCCCAAGCCGCCGCCGCTGATTGTCATGCGTGGGCGCGCGAGGGCCGCGGGCATCGGGTGGAGCGGGCCGTGATCATTAGACTCCCGGTCATGTCCGAGCTGGTAGGGGGGGCCTCCCGGCAGTCCGCGCAGCCTCAGGCAGCATCGCCCGCTCCCCGTCCTGCCGTTCGTCGTTCGACCACCCCGATTCGGGTGCTCGCGGCGAATGCAGGCGGCATGGGTCTCGAGCGGCCGGACCGCCTCGCCACCGAGGAGCCGATGGCGATCCAGGTGAGGGGCAGGCACCAGGAGCCTGTGAGCGTCGCGGTGACGATGCGGACGCCGGGCAACGACTTCGAGCTCGCGGCTGGCTTCCTCGTGAGCGAAGGGCTCGTCCATGACCAGCGTGAGGTTGCCGAGATCCGCTACTGCGAGGTCGCGCCCGGGGAGCAGCACTACAACGTCGTGACCGTGGATCTCACCGTGCCCTTCACGACCGACTTCGCCGAGCGGCACTTCTTTGCCACCTCGAGCTGTGGAATCTGCGGAAAGGCTTCGCTGGACCAGGTAGAGATCAGCTGTCCCGTGATCCCGCCCGGGCCGGTCGTCGCTCGCTCGAGCATTGTCTCGTTGCCTGATGCGTTGCGCGGTTCCCAGCACATTTTCGAGCAGACCGGCGCCTTGCACGCTGCGGCGCTGTTCGACCCTGACGGACGCCTGGTCGAGTCACGCGAGGACGTCGGTCGTCACAACGCGGTCGACAAGCTCATCGGCCATGCTCTGCTCCACGGCAGGCTGCCGTTGGGGGACAAGGTGCTTCTTGTGTCGGGACGAGTCAGTTTCGAGATCGTCCAAAAGGCGGCGGTCGCCGGGATCCCGATCACCTGCGCGGTCTCCGCTCCTTCGAGCCTCGCAGTCCAAGCGGGCGAGCGACTCGGGATGACGGTCGTAGGTTTCCTTCGTGGTGACAGCTTCAACGTGTACTGCCACCGCGAACGGGTGGATCTCGAGGCCTGAGCCAGCCGGCGCTGCCGTAGCCGGCCGGCCACCGCCCGCCGTGGAGAAGACGCTAAGAGGAGGCCGCTTCCCGAAGCAGATCAGCAGCAGCGACGACGAGCGGGTCGAAGCCGCCGCCGTCGAGGTCGTCGAGAAGCTCACGTCGCATCAGCGGCGGCCAGAACAATCGGATGTGGTCGGCCACCTCTGCCGCGGCTTGCGCCTGCGGATGGTGGCGGAAGTTCGCCGCAATCTGGTTTGCCATTCGCTTGAGGTCGGCCCGCACCATATTCGCGACTCCTCAGCGCAACGCCGGGACGTCGGAGTCCACCCGGTCCGAAGCGATGTCCGGGAGCCCCGGGCTCGTCCTTGCGTGCAGGCGTGCACGCACTTGGACGGCGGTCACCTTGTACTCCGGGCAGTTCGTCGCCCAGTCCGAATGCTCCGTGGTCACGACATTCACACCCGTCTCAGGGTGGTGAAAGGTCGTGTAGACGACCCCTTGAGGCACACGATCGGTGATGTGGGCACGCAGCTCGGTCTCGCCCGAACGGCTCGCGAGCGCCACCCAGCCGCCCTCGGCGACACCGCGCTCCTCGGCGTCGCAGGGGTGGATCTCGAGCAGGTCCTCCGGATGCCACCCGAGGTTCTCGGTCCTCCTCGTCTGGGCACCGACGTTGTACTGGGAGAGGATGCGCCCGGTCGTGAGGATGAGCGGATAGCGACGGTTCGTCCGCTCCTCTGTCGGGACGAACGGGGTTTCGACGAAACGGCCCTTGCCGCGGACGAACTTGCCGATGTGCATGATCGGCGTCCCTAAAGGAGCGGCCTCGTTGCAAGGCCACTGGACGCTCCCGACCTCGTCGAGCTTTGCGAACGAGACGCCGGCGAAACTAGGCGTCATCCTCGCGATCTCGTCCATGATCTCGCTCGAGCCCCCGTAGTGCATCGGGTAGCCCATCGCCGTGGCGAGGTCGCATACCACCTGCCATTCCTGCTTGCCGTTTCTGGGAGCCATGACCGGCCTCACCCGGTTGATGCGCCGCTCGGCGTTAGTGAAGGTCCCGTCCTTCTCGAGAAACGACGTCCCCGGCAAGAAGACGTGTGCGAACTTGGCGGTCTCGTTCAGGAACAGGTCCTGCACGATGCACAGCTCGAGCGAGGCGAGGGCGGCCTGGACATGGTGGGTGTTCGGGTCGGACTGGGCTATGTCCTCGCCCTGTACGTAGAGGGCCTTGAAGGTCCCCTCGATCGCGCCGTCGAACATGTTGGGGATGCGCAGCCCTGGCTCCGAGTCGAGCGGGCGTCCCCAGAGCTCCTCGAACAGGTGGCGGACCGTGTCGTCAGACACGTGGCGATAACCCGGGAACTCGTGGGGGAACGAGCCCATGTCGCACGAGCCCTGCACGTTGTTCTGCCCCCGGAGCGGATTGACACCGACGCCCTGCCTGCCGATGTTGCCCGTCGCCATGGCGAGGTTCGCCAAGCCCATCACCATCGTGGAGCCCTGGCTGTGCTCGGTGACGCCGAGGCCGTAGTAGATCGCTGCGTTGCCACCTGACGCGTACAAGCGGGCCGCTGCCCGTAGCTCCGAGGCCGGCACGCCGGTGATCTCCGCGGTCGCTTCGGGGCTGTACTCGGGCGCGGAGATGAAGGCGGCCCACGTGGCGAAGTCGTCCGGTTCGCAACGCTCCGCCACGAACTCGTGATCCACGAGATCCTCGGTGACGACGACATGTGCGAGGGCGTTCACGATCGCCACGTTGGTTCCCGGCTTCAGCTGCAGGTGGTAGTTCGCTTCGAGATGAGGTGAGCGAACGAGGTCGGTGCGACGCGGGTCGATCACGATGAGCTTCGCGCCGTCCCGGATCCTGCGCTTCATCCGGGAGGCGAAGACGGGGTGTGCCTCGGTCGGGTTCGCCCCGATGACGACGATGACCTCGCAGCTGTCGACCGACTTGAAGTCCTGCGTGCCGGCGGAGGTGCCAAAGGTCTGCTTCAGGCCGAATCCGGTGGGGGAGTGGCAAACGCGCGCGCAGGTGTCGACGTTGTTGTTGCCGAAGGCGGCCCTCACCATCTTCTGCACTACGAAGACCTCTTCGTTGGTACAGCGCGAGGACGTGATCCCGCCGATGGCGCCGACGCCGTGGCGAGCCTGGATAGATCTCAGGCGGTCCGCCGTGAACCCGATGGCCTCCTCCCAGCTCACGACACGCCATGGGTCTGCGACGGTGTCGCGGACCATAGGCGTGAGCACGCGCTCTTTGTGAGTCGCGTACCCCCAGGCAAAGCGGCCCTTCACACAGGAATGTCCCTCGTTCGCCCCGCCGTTCTTGTAGGGGACCATGCGAACCACCTCGTCCCCGCGCAGCTCGGCCTTGAACGAGCAGCCGACCCCGCAGTACGCGCAGGTCGTGATCACGCTACGGGACGGCACGCCCAGACTGATGACCGTCTTCTCCTCGAGCGTCGCCGTCGGGCAGACCTGTACACACGCTCCGCAGGAAACGCACTCAGATCCCAGGAAATTGCCGGCCCCCGGTGCGACCTTCGAGCCGAAGCCGCGGCCTGCGATCGTAAGGGCGAAAGTTCCCTGGGTCTCCTCGCAGGCCCGCACGCAGCGCGAGCAGACGATGCACTTGGAGCCGTCGAAGGTGAAGTAGGGATTGCTCTCGTCCTTGTCGAGGTCCAAGTGGTTGTCTCCGGCGTAGCCGTAGCGAACCTCGCGAAGCCCCACAGCTCCCGCCATGTCCTGGAGCTCGCAGTCCCCGTTCGCCGCGCAGGTGAGGCAGTCCAGCGGATGGTCCGAGATGTACAGCTCCATGACGCCGCGGCGTAGCTTCTCGAGGCGTGAGGTCTGGGTGGAGACCTTCATGCCGGCCTGTACCGGAGTTGTGCACGACGCGGGCGTGCCGCTCCGGCCGTCGATCTCGACGAGGCAAAGGCGGCAAGAACCGAATGCCGCCAAGGTGTCGGTCGCGCACAGCTTCGGCACGTCGATGCCGACGAGCCCGGCAGCGTGCATGACCGAGGTGCCCTCGGGCACCGTGACGGCCAGTCCGTCGATCTCCAGCTCGATCGTCGAAGGACCTGGTCGAGCCGGGGTTCCGAGGTCGTGCTCTTTGAGCAAGGTCATGTCTGCTCTCCACGGGTCATCGACGGCCTTCTGTTTGATCTGACCGCACTTCGGTTACGAGACATTATGGCACCGCGCTGTCGAGAGACGGGCCTCGCACCTCACAGCGGGACCGCCCCGGCGTGGCGGAAATCCTCGGGGAAGTGCCTCAGGGCGGTCCGTACCGGCAAGGGGGTGAGCCCGCCCATCGCGCAGAGCGAGCCGTCGACCATCGTCTCGCAGAGGTCCTCGAGCAGCTCGAGGTTGGCGTCGCGGTTGTCTCCGGCGATTATGCGGTCGATCACCTCGACGCCGCGAACCGATCCCACCCTGCAAGGCGTGCACTTTCCGCAGGATTCCTCAGCGCAGAACTCCATCGCGAAACGCGCCTGGCGGCTCATGTCGACGGTGTCGTCGAAGACCACGATGCCCCCGTGTCCCACCATTGCACCAGCTGCCGCAAAGGCCTCGTAGTCCATCGGCAGATCGAACCGGCTCGTCGGCAGGTAGGCGCCGAGCGGACCGCCGACCTGGACGGCCCGCACCGGTCGACCGCTCGCGGTTCCACCGCCGAACTCCTCGACTAGCTCGCCGAGGGTGACGCCGAAGCCGGTCTCGACGATGCCACCGTGTTTGATGTTGCCTGCAAGCTGGAAGACCTGAGTCCCGCGCGAACGCCCCACGCCAAGCGCGCGGAAGGCCTCGGAGCCCCGAGCGATGACCGGAGGGACCGTGGCGAGCGAGAGGACGTTGTTCACGACCGTCGGCTTGCCGAAGAGCCCGGCGATCGCGGGGAGCGGGGGCTTGGCCCGAACCATGCCGCGCCTGCCCTCCAGGCTCTCGAGCATCGCAGTCTCCTCACCGCAGATGTACGAGCCGGCCCCGACTCGAAGGTGCAGGTCGAAGGCGCGCTCTGTCCCGAGCAGCGAGGACCCCGCCCATTGGTTCAGATAGGCGATGTCGATTGCCGCTGCCATCGTGGCGACGGCATCGGGGTACTCGGAGCGGATGTAGATGTAGCCCTCGCTCGCGCCGACGGCGAGACCGGCTATCGCCATCCCTTCCAGCAGGAGGAAGGGGTCGCCCTCCATGAGCATGCGATCAGCGAAGGTCCCGCTGTCGCCCTCGTCGGCGTTGCAGGCGATGAACTTGAGCTCCGAGGGCGTGTCGAGAACGGTCTGCCATTTGACGCCTGTCGGGAAGCCTGCCCCACCCCGTCCGCGGAGGCCGGAATCGGTCACCGCCGTCACGATCTCCTGAGGCGTCATCTCGAGCGCGCGGCGCAATCCGGCGAGACCTCCGGTCGTCTCGTAGTCCTCAGCCGAGAGCGGATCGTTGAGCCCGACCCTTGCGAAGGTGAAGCGTGTCTGCCGCTTCAGGTGGGAGATCTCCCCGGTCAGCCCAAGGCGCAGCCGGTGTGGCGCTCCGTCGAGAATCCCGGCGTCGAGGAGCTCCCCCACAATTTCGGCGCCGACAGGACCGTAAGCGACGCGCCCTTCCGGCGTCGAGACCTCCACGAGCGGCTCGAGCCAGAACATCCCGCGTGAGCCATTTCGCACGACCCGAACCTCACGGCGGCGAGTGGCCGCCTCCCGGGCGATCGCGTTCGCGACCTCATCGGCGCCGACCGAACGCGCGGCGGCGTCGAGCGGCACGAAGACGACGGCCGGTTCCATCAGCGCGCCCGGGCCCTGGAGTCGGCGACGAGCTCGTCGAAGCGAGCTTCGTCGATCCTGCCCTTCAGCCGGCCGTCGACCAGCACCGCGGGGGAGAGCGCACAATTGCCGAGACAGAACACTTGCTCGAGCGTCACTGCGCCGTCGGAGGTCGTGGCGCCGAAGTCGACGGACAGCTGCTCGCGGGCATGCCGGGCGAGCCGCTCGGCACCCATGGACTGGCAGGCTTCGCCCCGGCACACCTGGATCACCGACCTGCCCGGGGGCTCGGAGCGAAAGTCCTTGTAGAAGGTGACGACACCGTAGACATCGGCCTTCGACAGATTCAGCGCCTCGGCCACGAGGTCGACGGCCCGGGGATCTATGTGGCCGAACACGTCCTGCAGCTCGTGCAGGATCGGCATCAGCGGACCGCGTTCGTCACGATGCCTGTCGACGATGGCAGCAGCTCGCTCCTGCGACCATGGCACGTAGCAGCTTGTCGTCCTCGAAACCATCGATGCACCTATTCGGGCTGCGCAGCCCGGTTGGAGTACGCGCCGGCTCCGAAATCACAGATTGGATCCCCGGAGCATGCTAACGAGCGACACCGAGTCCACGGGTCGTGTATACCTGTCGACCCACCGGTCGTGGATCAGGCGGACCGGGACCTGGCGTGGACGGGTTCGACGACGCTGATCATGCAATGTGGGGCTTTAGTGACAGTGCCGCCCGGGCGAACCGGTCACCGAGCCCCTCGTCGTCGGGCAGGTCGAGCACCACGCTGAGCGCTGCCGCCCATCCGTGGCAGAACAACTGCCAGCCGTCGTGAACCTGAAGCTCTGAGCTCTCGGCCTGAATACGGGCCTGGGCGAGGAACTCGAGGTTGCCCCGGTAGTTCAGCTCCCAGACGACCGCGCGCGGCGGGAATCGTGTCCGACCGGTGATGGGCGAACCGGGCCGGTCTTTGCCCATTCCGGTCGCGTTGACGATCAACGACCCAGGCGGGCTTGCTTCGACGAGATCGTCCCAGGGTCCGTCGCCCACGTGTCCGGCGACAGGGTGCCCCGCGATCCGGGCGAGGTGCTCGAGCGCGGCGCGGCTCGGGTCGGCGCAGACGAATCGCAGGTCTGTCCGGATCGCGAACAGGTGTTTGGCAAGGGCCAGTGCCGTGCCTCCTGCTCCGAGGCAGATGACCTTCCCTTCTGACTCAGGCCAGATCCGGTCGACGACGCGTCCGACCGAGACCGGGTCACGGGCCCAGCCGTACAAGCCCTCGGGCGTGCGCCTGATGGCGTTGACCTCTTCACAGGCGAGAGCGAGCGGGTCGAGGTCGGCGAAGAGGATCCGTCCCGCGCGGAAGACCCTGACCTTGTGGGTGGTGATCACGGCCCCTGCCGCGCTGTGGTCCCTCGCAAGCTCGCCTAGGAATCGAACGTAGGTGTCGTCATCGGCGTCGAGGGCGATGTCAACGCCGCGCACGTTGCACGGCGCCCCCAGAACCGACTGCCACGCAGTGATCGCCTGATGGATGAGCGACGAGCCGGTCGTGACGCCTACAAACACGACATTGGCCACGACCAGAACGTACCCGGCGCCGCCGGTGACACTGTCATCGCACCGGCGTTCGGGCGCTTTCCTCGGTCGGAGGTCTCAGTCGCCTTCCAGTCTCGGCCGGGTTGGCCTCAGGCTTTGAACACGTACGCCCGGCCCGCGTTGTCGGCCCCCACCACGGCGGTGGTTCCCGAGACGTCCATCGAGAAGCCGAACTCGTTGCCGGCGATGCTGTCGGAGCCCTTCAGCTCGGCCACCTGCTTCCAACCGGTTGCCGTCTTGGTGAAGATGTACGCCCGACCGGTGCCCTGCGCGCCGGTCGCACCCAGGACTGTGGTTGCACCCGAGATGGCCGCCGAGATGCCGAAGCCATCGCCGGCGGCGCTGTCGGAGCCTTTCAGCTCGGCGGTCTGCTTCCAGCCGGACGCGGTCTTGGTGAACACGTACGCCCGGCCGGCGATGTCGGCGTGATGAAATGCGCCCACCACCGCAGTAGCGCCCGAGATCGCCACCGACCAGCCGAAGTGGTCGCCGGCGGCGGTGTCGGAGCCCATCAGCTCGGCGGTCTGCTTCCAGCCGGTCGCCGTCTTCGTGAAGACGTACGCCCGACCGGCACTATCCGCGCGGCTGGTTGCAGCCACGAGGGCGGTCGTGCCCGAGAGTGACACCGAGGAGCCGAACTGGTCGCCGGCGACGGTATCGGAGCCGATCAGCTCGGCGGCCTGCTTCCAGCCGGTCGCCGTCTTCGTGAACACGTACGCCCGACCGGCCTTGTTGGAGTGGCCGTATGCACCCACGACCGCAGTGGTGCCCGAGACGGCCACCGACCAGCCAAAGTAGTCGTCGGCGGCGGTGTCGGAGCCCTTCAGCTTGGCCACTTGCTTCCAGCCGGACGCCGTCTTGTCGAACACGTACGCCTCGCCGGCGTAGTTGGCGTGGTTGCCCGCACCCACGACGACAGTGGTGCCCGAGATTGCCACCGAGGAGCCGAATTCGTCGCTGGCGGCGGTGTCGGAGCCCTTCAGCTCGGCCACCTGCTTCCAGCCGGACGCCGTGTTGTCGAACACGTACGCCCGACCGGCGTACTTGGCATGACCAATTGCTCCCACGACGGCGGTCGTGCCAGAGGTGGCCACCGAGAAGCCGAAGAGATCGCTGGCCACGGTGTCGGAGCCAACCAGCTCCGCGAGTTGTTTTCCGATCGGCGCCTTGGCCGGGGGAGTCGTGACCGTGGCCTTCGTGGAGCAGCTTGCCAGGAGGGGCAGGGAGATCGCTCCCACCGCGATGAGACTGACTATGCGGGACGTACGCATGTGACCCTCCGATCATGGGCTAAGGCCCTTGTCTGCGACACGTGGCTCGTCATGGGCTAACGCTGTCGGCAACAGGTGCCGCGAACGGCAAGCCTCGCACCCGCGTGCAAGGGGCGCAAAGCCGGCGGCCTCCGGCTCCAGGTGGGATCGGCATCGCGGCACCGAAGCGTACGAGGAGAGTTCCATCTTGGGAGTCCCCGGCGACGTGTTGACACCCGGGTAGCGGCACCAGGAGGTCTCGGCTCCCGGTGCGAACCGCGACGACTCCGGCGCGGGAGGCCTCGACGGAGCTCGACCGAGGAGAACAAGGCACACGTGGTCCCGCTCGGGGCGAGCGGTCGGGCAGTATCGGTTGCGCCTCATGAGCTTGGTCGTCGATCGTCGGGGCCGCGATCAGCTCCGAACGAGAAGTACGCGAAACTCACGCCGAGGAGCTTCTTGAGATCATGATCGCAAAGCACGCGTCGATTCTCGTCGCCGTCGAGAGACTCCGCTCGCCTCGATTGCCACCACCGGGAGCCGATCCCGGTGTGACCGCGTCAAACTCCCTGGCGAGGCGCTCGCCCCGAACCCTGTTTGCCGTCGTCGCCACCAGCTTGGTCCTCGCGGGCACGCTCGGGGCATGCGGCCAAGTGCAGGCCACCCGACCCTCGTCAACGACGCCACGGATGGAGTTGGTGACGAGTGCTCACCCCCGGGCACTGTCCCGGGGCCAGCTGGCACGGCGCGACGCGGCCCTGCTGCTCTCCCTGGTCCGGCTCCCACCGGGATCCAAGAGGCTCGCTCACGAGCCAAGCGGTGACTCGCACCGTCTGCCCGGCCAGAGCATTGGCGATCCGAACCTCGTCGACCTGCACCGCTTCTTCGTGGCGCCAGTGGGCCCATGGAAGCTGTGGGCGTGGGTGCGGAGTCACTCGCCCCGTGGCGCCATGAGGCGCGACGGCTACAGCTTCGGCACGGGCAGCACATGGGGGATCACCGATGAATGGTTCGTCTCCTACAGCTGGCCGGCTGTCAGGACGCTCCTCGACAATCGAGTGTTGGTCATCTCGATCGCGGCCCTCTCGGGTCATCGCAGCGGGATCCGCGTGGACGCCCAGGTGACCTGGCTACCGGCAAAGCCCCCGGGTGACCGTATCCCTGGAGGAGCCAAGGTCCTCACGGCCGTGCTGTCGTCCGGCTTGAACCCGGGCGAACCCGGCCATCCGCCGGTCACGACCACCGACCCGGCGAAGATCAAGGCAATCCGGCGTTTCGTCAACGGGCTCGGTGTGGTCTCTCCGGGCCAGTTCATCTGCCCGGCGGACTTCGGCCAGTATCTCACGATCACCTTCCGCAAGAAGGCTCACGCAAGACCCCTTGCCGTGGTGGTGGCGGACGTCTCGGGCTGCGAGGACGTCCAGGTCCAGCAGTTCGGGCACGTGGCCAAGCCCGGGCTCTCGGGCGCCGGTCTTGTGCCCTTCGTCGAGCGCGAGCTCGGTTTCACCTAGCAGCTCGGCACTCGAGCGGACGCGCTCGGAGCCCAGCGGGTGCCCCGCGGTCTCCCCGCGGCCGCTTCGGTGGGCGCCGGGGGAGCCATGGCCCCCAAGCGGGCCACGGCCAGCGAAACTGAGCCCCGGAGGTCACAATGGCTTCCTCGCGAGAACACCGACGAGGTGATCAGATGGCCGAGCAGAGCAAACTCGATGCGCAGGTTGCCGAGGTCACAGTCTTCCGCGACGGCGCCCGCGTCGTCCGGCGCGGCACGGTGACGCTCGAGGAGGGGACGCGGACCGTTGTGCTGCCCGCGCTCCCGTCCACCGTCGATCCGGCATCGGTCCGTGTCGTCGCCCGCGGCGCGGGCATGGCGCTGCGCGATGTCGAGGTCCATCGCGACTTTCGTGTCGCGCCGTTGCGTGTGGACACCGCACAACTGCGAGCCGATGTCGAGCGGTGCCGTGAGGCCTTGCAGGCCCTCGAGGACGAGGACGCGACAGAGCAGGCCCGGCTCGGTTTCTTCGGGCACCTCTCCGAAGCCGCCGCGATCTCGTTCGCCCGGGCCGTCAGCTTCGGCCGGGCCGAGCACGGCGAGTTCGCGCGGATGGCCGACGAGCTGGCCGTCGGCACCGGTGCCGCCCTTGGCCGACGCCGAGAGATCTCCGGCCGCAAGCGAACCGCCGAGCGGGAGCTCGAGGCAGCGGCGGAACGCCTCGCGGCTGGCGAGGCAGGACCTCCCCGCCTTGGCGAGATCGTCGAGGTGCGCGCGACCCTCGAGGTGGAGGACCGCGTCGAGGCCGCCCTCGAGGTGTCCTACCACGTATCGGGAGCGTCCTGGCAGCCCCTGTACGACTTGAGGCTCGATGGGGAACGTCTCGCCGTGTCGTACCTGGCGGAAGTCACCCAGCGAAGCGGGGAGGACTGGCCACCCGTGGAGCTGACGCTGTCGACCACGCGGCGTGGACGCCACAGGACCGTGCCCGAGCTGCGTCCGTGGTTCATCGGCCGGCCGGTCCCCGTCCCGCCGGGAGTGTCAGCCCATGTCGTACGGAGGGCGCGTGCCTCGGGTGTCGCCGCCGCGCCAGCAACGCCAGAGCCCATGTCGGCCGGCCCGCAGTCCCCGAGCTTCGAGGCGGAGCTGATGGCGGAGGCACCGCCGCTCGTCACGCACCCAGAGGAGTCGGGAGCGGCGCTCGTCTACCGGGTCCCGACCCTCATGCCTGTGCCGTCCGACGGGACGCCCCACAAGACGACCGTGGCGCGCTTCGAGGTCGGCGCCGCACTTGACCATCTCACGATCCCGAAGCTCGCTCCCGAGGCCTACTTGCGCGCGACCGTCACCAACACCTCCCCCCTGCTGCTGTTGCCGGGTCCCGCGAGCGTTTTCCACGACGTGGAGTACGTCGGCGCCACCGACCTCGGCACGGTCGCCCCCGGGGAAGAGTTCGAGCTGCACCTCGGCGTCGACGACCGCGTCCGCGTGGAGCGCCAGCTACGCCGCAAGAGCACGGGCAAGGCGGTCATCGGCGGCACGCGCAGCGTCGAGGTCGCCTATGAGATCACCGTCGAGAACCACCGTGACAAGCCGGTTCGGATAACCGTGCAAGACCAGATCCCGATCTCGCGTGACGGCGACGTCAAGGTCAAGCTGCGCGAGACGAGCCCCAAGGCGGTCGAGCAGGATGACCTCGGCCAGCTGACGTGGAAGCTCGAGCTCGAGCCTGGGGGGAAGTCGGCGATACGTATGGCTTTCACCGTCGAACACCCCGCGAACGTGGTTCTCACGGGCCTGTAGGACGTGGACTTCGCGCCCTGAGCGGCTTGTCTGGGAATACCTGGAGACTCTCGGAGCTCACCGCGTACACGAACGTGGGTCATCTGTTGGAGAAGGAAAGGAACGGCCAGCCTCCCGCCGCCGGGCGCCCAGTTCGCCGACCGGTGGCTCGATCATCGACCGGACGGCTTGTTGACGGCGCTGGCCCGCGACGCCTGGGCCCTGGGTTCTCGCCGGGTTCCTTCCTCTTGCACCGCAAAGTGGACGAAACGGGACGCCCGGCGGCCGATGTGCCGCTCCAGCCGTTCGGCGTGGGTCGATGGGGGTCGGGGAGTCCGCGCATGGGGGACGCGGTAGAACCGGGTCTTGGCCAGCTCGACCAGCAGCAGGTAGACCACGACCATCCCGAACAGGAGAAGGAAGAAGGTCGTCGGCAGGGGTGTGAATCCCAACAGGTGCGCTAGCCCCGTCCAAGGAAGGATCGCACCGACCAGAGCCGCCCCGGTCGGCACCAGAAGCATCGGCAGGCTGGGCCGGCTCTTGAAGAACGGGACCCTCCGGGTCCTGATCACATAAATGACCAAGGTCTGGGTGGCGATCGACTCGACGAACCAGCCGGTCCTGAACTCGACGTGGCCGGCGTGGAGGACGGCGAGCATGACCCAGAAGGTGAGGAAGTCGAAGATCGAGCTCACCGGCCCAAATATGGACATGAAGCGCCGAATGAACTTGATGTCCCAAGCCGCCGGCCGGGCCAGCGCCTCGGGGTCGACCCGGTCGGTCGGGATGACCATCTGGCCGGCGTTGTAGAGAAGATTGTTGAGCAGGATCTGCGTCGGCAGCATCGGCAGGAACGTCAGGAACACCGAGGCAGCGGCCGCACTGAACATGTTGCCGAAGTTCGAGGACGTGGACATCAGGACGTACTTCATGGTGTTGGCGAAGATGCGGCGGCCCTCCATCACCCCTTCGGCCAGCACCCCGAGATCCTTGTCGAGCAGCACCACGTCGGCGGCGTCCTTGGCCACGTCGGTCCCCGAGTCCACCGAGATCCCGACATCGGCGTGGTGCAGCGCCACCGCGTCGTTCACCCCGTCTCCGAGGAACGCCACGTCCCTTCCGGTGCGACGGGCCACCTTGATGATCCGCGACTTCTGATCGGGGCTGATCCGGGCGAACACCGTCGTGGTCAGGATCGCCGTCTCGAGCTGGTCGTCGTCGAGCGACTCGACCTCGGTGCCGCTGAGTACGGCCGCGCATTGGAACCCGATGTCCGAGCACACCTTGGCTGCCACCAAGCCGTTGTCCCCGGTGATGATCTTCACCTCCACGCCCAGCCGTTGGAGCTGGGCGATGGAGGAACCGGCGTCGGCCTTCGGGCGGTCGGCGAAGGTCAGGAACCCTTCCAGTGTCAACCCCTGCTCGGCCTCGGCGCTGAGCGTCTCCACGTCACCAGCCGGGCGGGCGGCCACGGCCACCACGCGGGCCCCTTCGGAGAACAGTGCCTCCAGCGCCGGCCGGGCGCCGTCGGGGACCTTCAAGCACCGGTCCAGCACTACCTCGGGAGCCCCCTTGGTGATCAGGAGCGGTTTGCCAGCAGGATCCTTGACCAGCACGGAGACCAGCTGGCGCTCGTGGTCGAAAGGAAGCACGCCCAGCCTCTCATAGCCGGCGGCCGAGCTGGCGACCTCACCTCCCGCACCCGCCCCGGGGGCCGACCACAGGGCCTGGTCCAGCGCGTTGCCCCCGACAGGGCCCTCTTCGGTGACCGTCGCTTCGTTGCACACCAGCCCGAGCAGGAGCGGGCGATCGCTCGCCTGCCCGTCGGCGTCGAGGCCACGCTCGAAGGTGATCACCCCTTCGGTGAGGGTGCCGGTCTTGTCGGTGAAGAGGATCTCGATGTTGCCCAGGTCCTCGACGGCGACGAGCCGCTTGACCAACACCTTCCTGGCCGCCAGGGCCCTCGAGCCCGCAGAGAGGCTGACCGTCACGATGGCGGGCATCATCTCGGGGGCGATGCCGACGGCGATCGCCAGCGAGAAGAGCAGTGCGTCGATGAGGGCCCGTGACAGCGCCACGTTGACGATGAAGATGAACCCGGTGAGCACGGCCGCCACCCCGAACAACAAGCGCGAGAAACGAGACAGGCCCGTCTCGAAGGCGGTCCGGCTCTGTTTCTCGCTCAGGCCGGCGGCGATCTGCCCGAAGGCGGTGCGGGCTCCGCTGCGGACCACCACGCCAAGGGCCGAGCCCTGGTGGACGATCGTCCCCATGAAAGCGCATCCCGGCTGATCCAGCGCCTGGTGGTCGGTGACGGGTGCCGCGGACTTGGCCACCGGCATCGACTCTCCGGTCAGCACGCCTTCATCGCACTCGAGCTCGTCGACCTTCAGCAGACGGAGGTCGGCTGGCACGATGGCGCCGATGCGAAGCGATACCACGTCGCCTGGCACGAGGTCGGTCACCGGAACCCGAACCGTCCGTCGGTCCCTGAGGACCTCGGCTTCGTGTCGGATCTTGCCGCGGAGAGAGGCCATCGCCACCTCGGCCCGGTACTCGTTGAAGAAGCCCAGACCGATGCTGAGGGCGACGATGACGGCGATGATCACCGCGTTCGTCCCGCCACCGGTCAGCCCCGACACCAGCGCCGCCCCGAGAAGAAGGATCAGGATCGGGTTCCGGATCTGGCGGAAGAGGACGGCGGTAGCACGCACCTGGTGCGTACCGAGCGCGTTCGGCCCGAACTGTCTTAACCGCTCCGCCACATCGTCGGACGAGAGCCCATCGGTGCTGCTCCCCAGGCGCGAGAGCACCTCCTCGGGGAGAAGACCGGCAGCTTCGGCCAGATCCAGCTCCCCGAGTGGGGCGCGCGCGACAACCATGGGAACAGCTTCACAGTTGGGGCCCAAAGCCGCCAGGTCCATCGCCATGACGTGGCCCGCCCGGAGGGCGGCGCCGGTATCCGGCAACCGTGGGCGGCGCCACGGCTTGCGGCAGCCCGCTCGGTGCGTGCCTCAAGAAGGAGCACAGCGATCGGTCGTCGGACACGTCGGCAGGCAGGACGGAGCCGAACCTCTCCCCACACCTCGATCGCCCGGGACGGCCGGCTCGCGGCTGTTCACGCCTCGAGCGCGGATCGGCTGAGGCGGTCCATCCGCGCTCGAGGTCGTGGTTCATTGCTTGGCGACGGTGAGCGTCTCCTTGGCGGAGCTCGAGCCGCCATGCGCGCTGCCGCCGTAGGTGGCGACGAGGTCGTAGGTGTCCGCGTTGAGCTTCTTGGCCGACAGAGCGCACGAGGCCTTGGCCCCCGAGAGCGTGATCGCGCACAGCGTCGTCGTGGACTCCTTGATTCTCACCGTCCCGGTCGGCGTCGAGCCGGAAGGTTGCGGCGAGACCGTGACCGACAGGTGCTCGACCTGCTCGTCTCGATGGGTGACTTTCGTCACAGACAGCTCGAGGGTGGCCTCGGTTGTTGCCTTGCCGGAGGTGACATAGCCGGCTGATTCCAGCGGTCCGCCTGGCGTGAGCCATCCGGCCGCGACACCCGCACCGGAGCAGTCCAGGGCGGCCCCGGTGATCGACGCCAGCTGAGATCGTCGTCATGGCGCCGCTGACTCGGGCACCGTCTAGGTCACGGCGTCCGCCGCCGGGGCTCCAGAGGACAACAGCCGCAGGATGTGCCGCCACTGAGCCCGGGCAGCCAGTCGTCTTCGACCGTCGACTTCTCAAGGCCTGAGAGGCGGTCGGCAGATCGAGGGCGTACGCGTCCGATTTTAGGCGTGGGAATACGGCTTTGTCGGAGGAGACCGGCTCGGTCCAAGCGTAAGTCGAGGGAACCGAGGGTCGGACGACCAGGCGATCAACCCCGCGGCTGCGACCGCCAGATGCCTATGTCACAGTGATCGTGCGGGGCCTGGTCACCGCGCCGTGAGCTCGAACCAGGCTGAGTGCTTGCCAGGGACGCCGGCGAAGTGGGTCGTCACTTTGTAGATGCCCGCCGGCACGCGCTCTGGCGGGCTGCCGGAGCGCTGGTCCCAAGACACGGTCTTGGAGAAGGTGGACCCCGGTTTGAGACTTAGCGCGATGAGGTACTGGGGGCACGCTCCGGGCCGGTCGCCGGCGTAGCAGTTGTTCCACACCTGGACGCCCTTGGAGTTGGTCACGGCGAACGAGGGAGAGGTCGGACCGACCGGCACGCTGCAGGTGGCCTTGGACGTGTTGCGAACCGACGAAGTCATCTTCACGATGGATTTTGGCCCGTAGTACCGCCTGTTGGTCGATGTCACTTCCCTCAGCGCCGAAGGCGCACACGGTGGCGCTGGCGCGTTCTTCGCATCAACGCCCCGTCCGGTCGCCGACGCGGGGGCCGTGACGCCCATAGCGACAGCGAAACCACCAAGGGCAAGGGCGATCCCAGCGGCCCCAACTGCTCGCACGAAGTAGCGGGAGTGGTTCGGTGTGGCGTGCGGTGTCAACACCTTGAGGCTCCTTCCTGTGTCCGGGGGATCACCGACCGAATGCCTACATCGATAATTTACCGGGAACTTGTTGCAACTGGTGCGCGAAATGAGCTGTCGAGCGACCTCAGGAGCGCAAGGGGAGACCGAGGTTGGCAATTCCGTGTCTTGGCTGTCCGGAAGGTCAACTGGCCAGACGCTACCGTGGAAGCATCGCCCCAGCTCAACAGCCATTTTGTGCGGGCGAAGGGACTCGAACCCCCACCCCCGAAGGGACCGGGACCTAAACCCGGCGCGTCTGCCAATTCCGCCACGCCCGCGTGGTTTGCCAGAGCGTACTCCCGGCTGCTCCGGGGTTCAGCGGTGCGCAAGCAGGTCCGCGCCACCCTGCCGCTCCGGTAACCTGCGGTCGCGGTTCGACCGACGTCGAGGCCGACAAGGAGGAACCTCATGTCCACCTTTCCAATCGCCGAGGGGACCGAAGCGGTCACGATCAGTTCGGAGTACGGCGCCGGCGATCGGGCCGCCGAGATCTATCAGCGCCTCCTACGCGAGCGCATCGTGTTTCTCGGCACCCAGGTCGACCAGACTTCGGCCAACTTGATCTGCGCCCAGCTGCTCCTGCTCGAGGCGGAAGACCGGGAACGGGACATCTCTCTCTACATCAATTCACCAGGCGGCTCGGTGACCGATGGCCTGGCGATCTACGACACGATGCAGTACGTCCGTTGCGACGTGTCGACCATCTGCTTGGGATTGGCCGCGTCGATGGGGCAGTTCCTGCTCTGTGCGGGCGCCCCGGGCAAGCGGTACGCGTTGCCGCACAGCCGGATCCTCATGCACCAGCCGTCGGGCCAGATGCAGGGACAGGCTGCAGACATAGCCATCCAGGCCGAGCAGATCGTCTACCTGAAGCGCATGATGGCCGAGCGAATCGCTCTGCATACGGGCCAACCGATTGAGCGGATCGAGGCCGACTCTGACCGTGACCGGTGGTTCACTGCTCAAGAGGCGCTGGACTATGGCTTCATCGACCGCGTGATTGACCGCTCCGCCTTGAAGGCGACAACCTGAGGTCCTCAGCAGTCGTCCTCCGGTTCCGGCCGACCGAACGGCTGAGGGCAGTGCCTCGACCCGGTCAGCGATCACGCCAGATGACGGCGTTGCAGTTGTGCTCCGGCGGGCGTTGAGACGGCGCTGGCACAGCGTGCGCATCTGTGTCGTCGCTGGGTTGTCAGGTACCGGGACCTCCACGACCCTGGTGGATGCAGACGCGTCCTGAACGAAGGCGGGCCTACGGCACCGAGCTGAAGGCAGCGATGGGCTCCGAATGGGCTCCGGCAGGCACTTTGCCGTATGAACCGACGTTCCCGAACCGAAGGATGGTCCCGTCCGCCGATGCGAGCCAATAGCCGTTCCCCGATGAGCTCGCAGCGATGCCGACGACCGGCGAGCAGAGTCTCCTGTTGGATGCCGAGCCGTGGAACGCTGCTCCGTAGGAGTAGACACCACCGTTGCGCGCGGCGAGCCAGTAACCGGACCCGTCGGGCGCGGCCGCCATGGCGACGATCGGTGACGGCACGCGGCCCCTGGCCGGCGAGCCATAGTCCGGAGCATCCTCGGCGTAGACCGCACCTCGGGAGGTGACGACCCAGTAGCCCCCGGTCGTGTGATCGACCGCGATCCCGACAACGGCCCCGTCGGTCCAGAGGCCACCTCGAGAACCGCTGTATTTCGCGTCACCGAACGCGTACACCGAGCCATTGGCCGCTGCGACGAAGTAGCCCTTTCCGTCCGGGGTTGCGGCGATGCCGACCACCGGGGATCCAGGTGGCAGTGGTCCGCCGCGCCAGGCACTGCCACGAAGGTCCCCGTACCACTTGGCGTCGCCGAACGCGTACACCGAGCCATCTGCGAGGAGGAGCCAGTAGCCATCTCCGCTCGGGGTGGTGGTCATCGAGACCACGTCCGAAGGCAGCACGGTGGTGCTCAAGCCACCGCAGTAGGCGAGGTCGCCAAGATCGAACACCGAGCCGTCACTGGTCGCGAGACGGTACCCGACGTGCTTGTGACTGGATCGAGCGCACTGTGTCCGCTTGACCGAGAGCGGGTCGGCGATCCCCGTGCGGTCCGCGTTCGCTCTCCATTCGGGCCACGCTGGCGGGTTGGACGCAGCCGGCGCCCTTGGCAGTGGGTACGCGACCAGAGTTGCCGGTATGGTCGGTCCCCCGCAGGCGAAGTACATCATCCAGCCGCTTTCCGGAGCACCGGGCACGTAGGCGACGGCCGCGCTGCCAGGGGTGTCGCAGCCCGGTTCAAGGGCGGGCTTCTTGCCTCCGGAGACGGACAGGACTTTCCCGTTGTTGCCTGCGAGTACGTACATCCCCTCAGCGGCACCCACCAGGACGTCGTCGCCGTCGTTCTCGCCGCCGGTGAGGTCGACCAGCACCGGGGAGGATGTGGCTTCGTTATGGGCATCGAAGACCCGGGACCAGATCCGGCGGCCCGAGCCGCTCCACGCGCTCACGACCGCAGGGCCCTTCATGCACTGGGCGCAAGATGTCGAAACGACAGCCAACTGGCCGTCGATCCGACCTATGGCTGGCGAGCCGAACGTCGGCCCGCTCGCCTTGACCGGCCAACCTGGCACCTCATGACCGTCGTTGGCGTACAAGGCAATGATCTCGTTGGTGGCGGCGCTGTGATAGTTCGGGTAGAAGCTTGTCCCGACCACCACGGCGGGCCGTCCGGTGTCGTTGAGGATCCCGACCGTGGGGCTCGACCAGATCGTCTGGCCGGTGCATCGTTGCCACACGAGCTTTGCGTCGGAGACGCCGTAGCGGTAGTCGACGATCCAGCCACCGTGGCATCCGTCGAGGCCGCTCGAGTCCCCGCCCATGATGATGTCGTCGCGGCCGGTGTGGCTCGTGTCCGCCAGGGTCGGCGACGACCAGATCGTGTCGGCCCGCTGGATCGGGAAGCCAGCCACGAGCCGTCCGTTCGGCTGCAGCGCGTAGATGTTGTGGTCGTACGAGCCGAAGACGATGTCGAGCTGGCCAGTTCCGGTGATGTCGCCGACCGCTGGCGTCGCAAAGACGGGGTCGGAGTAAGCGTCCGGACCGGTACCCCAAGGGTTGAACGTACGCTGCGTCTGGAAGACGAAACGCACCTTCCCACTCGCGTAAAAGGCTTCAAGCCCGCCCTGTTGGTTGGCCCTCCAGAGGGAACCAGCACCCACGATGATCGAGGGCGGCTTGTCCGGACCGTCGAGATACGCGACCGCTGGGCTCGAGTCGACGGCGGTCGGCGTCGGGCTGTTGATGTGCACCCACCGGGGCCAGCCTGGCAGCTCACGGCCGGACTTTGCATTGACGACGTAGATCTCGCCCGAAAGCGTTGCGAGAACCACGGCCTTGACGCCGTCGATCGTCGCGACGACCGGCGAGCTCATCCATGTGGAGCCGAGTCTCTTGAGGGTCCACAGCGGACTCTCGAAATGGGGGATCCCTGTCACGCGCGTCCCACTGGGGACGCCGGACGGGGTGGAGGTTCGCACGCCGGCCGACGCCGCCGAGAACGCGGGGACGGTGAAAGCAGCGATCAGACAGGCGGCAGCCACGAATGGCAGCAGGCCCCGGTGCGCCGTCACCCGTCTTGGACCCATGTCACAATGGCGAACGTGGCGGAAGTCCATGGGGGAATACTACCATAAATCTCACTGATAGTGATGCAGTCAGCACTTAACGTGGCTTTTCGCCAGAATGGCAAGGCCCGCATCGCCTTTGTCGCGCCGCGCTATGGGGACGCCGTGGTCGGCGGCTCGGAGGCCGTCGTGCGTGAGGCGGCGCAGGGCCTCGCCGAGCGAGGTTACGAAGTCGAGGTACTGACGACCTGTGCCCAGGATCACTTCACGTGGGCGAACGAATTCCCGCCGGGCGTCACCACAGATGGGTGCGTGACTGTCCGACGGTTCCCGACCATCCGGGACCGAGACCGCGGCCGGTGGAACCGGATCCAGGCGCGGCTCCTGTCGGGAGACCAGCTGGACGAGTCAGAGGAGCTGGCCTGGTGCAACGGGCGCTTCCGTGTTCCGGACCTATACCTCTACCTCGCTGGCCACGCCGGGGAGTACACGGCGATCGTGTTCTCGCCCTACCTGTTCTGGTCGACCCTCTATTGCACTGGGATCGCGCCCGAACGGACAGTCCTCATGCCCTGCCTGCACGACGAGCCGTACGCCTACCTGCGATCCGTGGCCGCTGCACTGGCTTCGTCTGCAGTTGTCTGGTTCCTCTCCGAGCCGGAGCACCAGTTGGGCCATCGGCTCGCGCCGGTGGCTGCCCACCATTCGGTGATCGGCGCGGCCGTCAAGATACCTGAGACCTACGACCGAGAAGGCTTTCGCGAACGGCACGACCTCCGTCGCCCGTACGTGCTGTACGCGGGCAGACGCGAAGGTGGCAAGGGCTGGCAGGAACTGATGGCCGGCTTTGGGGTCGCAGCTCGCCGCCACAGCCTGCCGTTCGATCTCGTGACCATCGGAGTGGGCCACGTTCAGGTGCCGTCGTCGCTCGAGCGTCGGATCGTCGATCTCGGCCATCTCGCGTCCAGCGAGGTGCCGGACGCCTTTGCCGCCGCGGACGCCTTCTTGCAGCCCAGCGCGAACGAGAGCTTCTCGCGCACGATAATGGAGGCTTGGCTCGCCGAGACGATCGTCATCGCGAGCAGCGCGAGCGACGTCGTCACCTGGCACTGCGAGCGGTCCGGAGGAGGCCTCGTCTACGCCGACGAGCTTGAGCTCGGCCAGTGCTTGCGGTTTGTCGCAGAAGCGCCGGAACAAGCCGCGCAGCTCGCCCGCAGGGGGCGCGACTACGTGCTCGCCAATTACAGGTGGCCGTTGGTGCTCGACGCGATGGAGCGCTCGCTGGAGGTCTTCCTGTGAGATCGAGCGAGCGGCCGGGACACGGCCGTAGCGGGGACGGGCCCTTGAGAGTCCTCGTCGTCGGTTCGCTTCCCCCGCCGGAGAGTGCCCGCGCCGAGGCTTTGCGGACGGAGGTCGTCGGTCTGCTTGCCGAAGGGCACGCGGTCGAGGTAGTCGCGCCAGATCCGGTCGCAACTGCCCATCGCTATGTGACCACGGCCGGGATACCGGGATGCATCCGGCTCTCGACGATGGTTTCAGGCTTCGACTCGGTTGTCGTGCAGTTGCAGCCGGGCCTGCCGGTGCGGGCGCGAGCCGGACGCTGGGAGCGGGCGCTGTCTCTGGTCGCGTTCTCGTTCGCTCTGCGCCGTGGGCGTCAGGTCGAGATTCGCCTTGAACGACTGGACGACCTCCCCGGCGGCCCCAGCGGGCGCGCGGCTCTTCTTCTCTGGCGCAGCGCGGAGCGGATCGTGGTCGGAGGCGAGGATCAACGAGCTGCCTTTGCCACTGCCGTGGGGAGACCGGGAGAGCGCTTGGTCGTCTGCGCGCACGATGCGCATGAGGTCGATGCCGACGACGGCGGATGGGGCGAGGGGACCGACGCCTCAGCCGAGAACGTGCTCGAGCTCGTGCGCAAGAGGGCGGCTCGAGAAAGGCGAGAGCTCACGGCGACCGAACCGGCACACTTCGCCGGTTGGGACAGGCTTGCGACACCAGGAATCGCAATGACCGAGCTGGACTCGCCCGTGCCGGGGGCCCCCCAGGCACAGCACAAGCTCGGCGACCTCGCGCGCTTGGTTCTCGCAGCCGCCGACCGGCGACCGTTGCTCCAGCCGGCGGCAATGGCTGCTCGCATTGCTTATCGGAGCGTTTCCTCCGTGCTCGGACGGGACCGTCCCGACTAGGGACGCCCGGACTCGCAGGGCCCGACCACAGTGGTCGTCATCCGGCCACGGCCGAGGTCTCGCCGAGAATGTCGAGAAGCGCACGCGCTGCGACCTTGAATGTATGGGCACCGGCGTAGCTACGTGCCGCCTTGCCGAGCGCTCCTCGCGTCGCCGGGTCGTCGAGGAGCCTCCTGCAAGCCTCCGCGAGATCGGCGGCGGTGACATCCACGGGGACCTTGAAGGCGACATCATCAGGCAGCTCGCCCATCCAGCCGATGTCGGTCACGATCATGGGCACCCCGCAAGCGAGGCAGTCGCCGACCGCGGCGGACGCCTCGCCTGAGAAGGAAGCCCGCAGTTGCACCGCGAGCTCCGTCCGCTCCAACCAGTCCAGGTAGACCTCGGCCTCGACTCGCCCGGTGAGGAACAGCCGTCCGTCCAGGCCGAGCGCCTCACCTAGTCCTCCGAGGTCGTGGGCCAACTCGTCGCTGACAGGCCCGACGAGGGCGAGCACGAGGTCTGGGTGGTTCGCCACCAATGCTGCGAAGCAGCGCAAGAGCTTGTGGGGCTGTTTGATCGGGTCGACGATCCCGAAGCTTGCAAGGACCCGGGCCCCTGGCTCGATGCAGGCAACCTCGGATGGTGCAGTGCCTACGGTCCGGAGGATCTCGGTGGCGAACCCCACGACGCCGACGCGTGAGGCCAGGTCCGGCCCCGCTTCGACGCGCGCCAAGCGGGCGGCGGCCTCCGACGTGACGAGGAAGCGGTCGGCGAGACCGATGACCTCGCGCGCCATGAGCAGGCCGTAGCGCTCTGCCTCGGTCGCGGTGACTTCGCCCGACGAGGCCAGTCCTTCCGGCAACAGCGGTCCATAGATCCTCCGGAGCGTGCCGGCAACCCCTTCCGGCACGGCTGCTCTCGAACCTGCTGCGAAACGATGCAGGCCGCTCAACCTCACGTCGTGGGCCAGGACCGTCCCGCTTCGACGGCGGAGCGAGGCCAACGCGGCCGTGTGGAACTCGCTGTTGCCGAGGACGTAGACGACATCGTCGTACCCCGCTGTGGCGGCTTCCATGCTGAGAAAGCGGCGCGCGTCGTAGATCGCGAGTCCCGACGGCGCGCGGGGGGGCCCGAGCCAGAAGTCGAAGCCGTCGGCGAAGCAGTCGATGTCGAGATCAGCGAGGGCGGACAGTTCTTCGACGAGGCGGAAGCTGTAGTTCGCGATCCCGCAAGCCACGGGCGGGAACGGCGAGACTATCGCGACCCGGCGGCGGCGCCGCCATGGCCGCCCGGGCCGGGCCAGCAGTGCCTCGTAGACCGCGGCGGTGCGATTGGCAACGTCTGCCCACGTCATTCGCGCAGCGGAGGCGTGTTGACGCGACGCTTCGCGGAAGGTCTCGTCGCACAGGGCTTGTTCGATCGCAACGGTGATCGCCGCCGGATTGGACGGATCGAAACGAGCTTCGGGCGCGACGAGATCTCGCAGGGGACCCACATCCGACACGATTGCGACAGCGCCGCATGCCATTGCTTCTGCGACCGGGAGGTCGTAGCCCTCCAAGAGCGAAGGGAAGCACAGGAGCTCGGTCGCCTGGTAGAGGCGAAGCATTGCCTCCTCCGACACCTCTCCCGTGCACAGGACCCGGTCGCCGATGCCCTCGGACGCCGCCAACTGACGGAAATGGCGTGCGGTCAGTTCGGGGAAGTGGCCGGAAACGACGAGTTGGCGCGTGTTGCGCAATGCCTCGGGCAAGCGGGCGAAGGCAACGATGAGCGCCTCGAGGTTGTCGCTGCCGTCGCTTCGGGCGGGGTACAGGACGAAGGAGGGCTCGAGGTCGGGCACGCACGCCTGGGCCAGCGAGCGGGCGTTCTCCGACGACGGCGCGGGCGCGAATCGCGCTGAGGTGCCCGCGCCGACCATGTGCAACCTCTTCGGGTCGACGCCGAGGTTCCTCACCAGCGACCGGCTCGTTTCCGGTGAGATCGTGAACAGTGCGTCGGCGCCACGCAGTAGCTCCAGACGGCCCGAGTACCCAGTTCGCTGCCGGAGGTCGTCCAGGGACGAGCGACTGTGTCCGGGAGGAAACAGGTCGTGCACGGTCGCGCAGAACCGCAGTCCCCGCTCGTGGGCCCATAGAGGCCACACACGGCCGATCGGGACCGCGAGATCGAAGGCCGAGAGCACATGGAGCACGCGAGCTCCTGGAACAGCCGCGTCAGGCGCCCCCGCGTAGTCGAGTTTTCCAGAACCCAGGAGGGGCCCAAGATCGCCGGGTGGAGGCAGGTCAGGATTCAGCAGGTACCGACCGACCAGCCGAGGGTGCCCTCGCTCGAGGGCGACCGCGAGCTCGTAGGCATACCGGGCAACCCCCCGGTCCTGCACGCCCGGGCTCTGGAGCGCCTGAAGGTCGACTACGACGGGGCCGGGGGTCACGCTGGAAAGGCCGGGCCTCAGTGCTACGACGGGTTCCCGGAAGCAGAAGACGCTCCTGTGACCTTGTCGCGAGGGTGCTTCTTCGAGCTTTCGCTGGACCCGGGTGCCGTCGCCCCGGCCGTGCTGAGCTGGCGGAGCGAGTCTTCGACCTCCTCGAGACGGCTCGAGGAGGTAGCGAGAAGACGCCCGAGGAGCTCGGTCGTCTGGTTCCCCATTTCGACCTGACCCTTGACGACGTCGGTCAGTTCTGCAACCTGGTCCTGCAGCCGGGTGACGCGTTCGAGCACGTCCGCGAGCGGCAGCGTGACACGTCCGTCGAACTTCTTCGTCAAGCTGGTCTTCGCTTGGCGCCAACCTCGGCGGCCGATGGACGCCACGGCCAATCGCCTCCTTCGGTGCGCTCGTCTCGCAGACGAGCTTACCGGGTCGTGCCCAAGCGAGGTGGTGACGCCGGCCGGGGCGGACCTCGCCGCGTAGGCCGGGAACAGCCTTTCTTGACTAGGGTGCGGGGGATGAAAGTTGCACCGCTGCCTCCGCTGCTCGCTGCGCGTGCTGGCGACGAGCGGCAACTCCCCTCGCGCGTGGTCTCCGCGAAGGTCAGCCTCCGTAATCGGTTCATCGAGATCTGGCAGGCGCGCGAGCTGATCGTGTTTCTCGTCCGCAAGGAACTGAAGGTTCGCTACAAGAACAGTGTCCTCGGCTTCCTGTGGTCGTTCCTGAACCCCGCGCTGATCCTTTGCGTCTACTACGTGGTGTTCAAGTACTTCCTGAACAACCACATCGTGTTGTTCGCGATCTACCTGTTCGCCGGGCTCCTGCCCTGGAACCTGTTCAACAACTCGCTGCTCGGCTCGGCAGGGGTGCTCGTCGCCCAGGCAGGGATCGTGAAGAAGGTCTCGTTTCCCCGCGAGATCCTGGCCCTTGCCCAGGTGGGCACCGCGATCTGCTACTTCTTCTTCCAAGCTTGTATCATGCTGGCCTTCCTCATCGGGTTCCGGGTCATGCCGGACTGGAAGTTCCTGCCCGTCATGCTCCTCGCTCTGGTCTGTGATGTCGTGTTCTCCGCGGCGCTCGCGGTCTTCCTCTCGGCGGTCACCGTCTACTTGCGCGACGTCCAGCACCTCATCGAGGTTGCACTCGTGGCGCTGTTCTTCAGCGCGCCGATCGTCTACATGTTCGCCACTGTCGGTCAAAAATTGTCGCACCACGGTTTCTTGTGGGTCTACTTCCTGAACCCCTTGGTCACCATCGTGCTCTCCTTTCAGCGGTTCATCTATGGAACGGTGGCGCCGCGCGACAACCCCATTCCGATACCGAGCTACGGGGAGCACTGGTATCTGGCCGCGCTCGCGATCATCTTGGTCGTCTCCATATTGCTCTTCCTGCTTGCGATGCTTGTTTTCGGCAGGATCGAGGGCAACTTCGCCGAGGAGCTCTGAGCACTTCTGCAGACAGCAATCGACGTTCAGCACGTCTCGAAGCGATTTCGCCTCTACAAGGAGAAGTACACCTCTTTGAAGGAGCGGATACTTCACGCCGGGCACGTGCCTTTCGAGGACTTCTGGGCGCTCAGGGATCTTGCATTCGAGGTCCCCACCGGCGAGACGCTCGGGATTATCGGCCGGAACGGCTCCGGCAAGTCGACCCTGCTCAAATGCATCGCAGGCATCTTGCAGCCCACTTCGGGCCAGATCGTCGTCCGCGGGCACGTTGCCGCGATGCTCGAGCTCGGCGCCGGTTTTCAGCCCGAGCTGTCGGGAAGGGACAACATCTTCCTGAACGCCTCACTGCTGGGCCTCTCGCGGCGCGAGATCGAGCGCCGCTTCGACGACATCGTCGCGTTCGCGGAGCTCGAGGAATTCATCGACAACCAGGTTCGTTTCTACTCTTCGGGAATGTACGTCCGCCTCGGCTTCGCGGTCGCGGTGAACGTCGAGCCTGACGTGTTGCTCATCGACGAGGTACTCGCTGTCGGGGACGAACGATTCCAGCAGAAGTGCATGGAACGCGTGCATCAGTTCCAGACCGAGGGCCGGACGATCGTGGTCGTGTCGCACTCCGCGGACGTCATGCGCCAGGTCTGCGATCGCGTCGTGGTGCTCGAGAACGGCGAGGTGCTGACCGTTGCTCCGCCGGGCGAAGCGATCAGGGCGTTCCGCGACTGCCTGCTTGCCGGGGACGTGCCAGTCGCGTTGCCGGCAGAGGAACCTGACCCAGCCGAAACCGTCGAAGCCGTTGTCCAACCGGAGAGGCGAGTCGTGATCACCGATGCGGCCGCCCGCCATTCCGGCCCACCCGGCCGTGGCTTTCTCGTCCCCGGGGACTCTTTTCGCCTCGAGCTCCGGTTCCAGGTGAACGAGCCGCTCACCAACGTGGCGTTCGGTTGCGAGATGATCAACTCGAGCGGTGCCTCCGTGTTCAACTGCGACAGCGCGATGCCCGAGATCAGCCAGGTTCATGATCTCGAGCCGGGTCGCTACCGCGTGGAATTCGATTTCGACCACCTTCCGCTGCTCGACGGGTCTTTCACGGTCAACGCTCGGATTCAGGACGCCGGTGGCGGTGTCGTTCACGCCCGCCTCGAGCCCGCCGCCACCTTCGAGATCGTGAACCCCGGAGGTGCGACCGGGTCTGTGGCGTTGCCGCTTCGGATCGAGCTCTCCTCTTCGCTCGATTCCGGTTCGGCGACGGCGGTTGCCAGATGACTTCCGGAGTCGTCGCGGAGATCGAGGCAGAGGTGAGGCAACTGCGTGCAAGCGGGCGGGTCCCGCCCGGGCTGGAGGACGAGCTCGACAAGTGCTTCGAGGAGGCCGCGGAGGCGAGCTTGGCTGCACGGATACCGGTGACGGCCCGCGACTCCTGGTTCACCGGCGGCCACTCCATCGGCGGCCTGGCGAGTCCCCTGAGACTGGCGCAGATTCGCAAGGAGGCGACGGTGATGGTTCGCCGGCGGTTGGGTCCATCGTTTCGCCGTCTCGAGCGCCGAGCATCGCTCGGCGTGGCCTGGGCCGGCGAAGCGGCATCGATTCAGGCGCACGTCACCGCGGACCACTTGGAAAGGCTCGCCGCGCGCTCGCCACTGGTTTGCCGTGTCCTCTCGGCAGCTCGGCCCGGTGAGTCGATTGCGTCCGGTGCTGGGATCGTGCATCCGTCGATCGAAGGCCCGCTCTTGGCCTGGGTGCTCGACCGCTTGAACGCCGCCGTGCTCGAGCAGGCTCGGGAAGTCCCTGGTCTCGTGCTGCACGCCGAGTGCGGTGACGGGCGGCTGGTCGAGGCGCTTGTCGCCCGAGGTCTCGACGCGCGAGGTGCCGATCCCCGTTGGCCGGCTCGAACCAACGGCGGCACGAGAATCCTCGCCGCTGGCGCCTTGGAGTACCTCGGCGCGACCGTGAACGGCACGCTCGACGGGCTGTTGTTGACCGGCGTGGTAGACCGCCTTCGGCCAGGCGCGGCTCGCGTGCTGGTACGGCTCGCTGCGCGCAGTCTCGCCCCAGGGGGCGTCGTCGTGCTCGTGAGCGCACGGCCCGAAGCTGCCGTCGCGACGGACCCGGTCGCCGCCGACCTCGCGGCCGGCCGGCCGCTACACCCGGTTACGTGGTGCCACCTCCTCGCGCGCAGCGGGCTCTGCGAGCTGGCGGTGTTCGAGCACGACGAGAGCGACCCGGACGTCTTCGCCGTCTCGGCACGGCGTGTGGTCCCGGCCCTGCTTGCCGAGGAAGGCCGTCCATGAGGACACGACCGGTCCGAATCGACCAGGTCATTCCTTCCATCGTGGAGCGTGACGCCGTCAGCCACCACACCCTCGAGGCCCAGCGGGTGCTGCACTCGCTGGGGTTTGTTTCGGAGATCTACGCCTGCAACATGGGTCCGGGGCTCGCGGGTCGAGTCCACCCCCTCAAGGACCTCCCGCGCGAGGGGGGCGAGCACCAATGGGTCTGCTACCAGGCCTCGATCGGTTCGCCAGCTGCTGACGCGATCGTCTCGCACCCAGGCTTGAAACTCGTCGACTATCACAACATCAGTCCTTCCGAGCTGGTCGAGCGATGGATGCCCCACCTTGGTGAAGAGGTCCGGCTCGGGCGCAGGCAACTGGCTGAGCTGGCGCCAATTGTTGAGCTCGGCTTCGCCGACTCGGAGTTCAACCGTGCGGAGCTCGAGGACGCCGGCTATCGCCGCACCACGGTCGCGCCGCTAATGGTCGACACCTCCAACTTCTACTCTCAACCCGATCCGCGGGTGCTTGACCGTCTCGAGTCCGCACGCGCACTCGGTGGGCACGACTGGCTCTTCGTCGGACAGATGCTGCCGCACAAGGCTCATCACGACCTCATCAAGGCGCTCGCGTGCGCCCGGCGGATGTTCGATCCGGACGCCCGTCTGCACTTGGTCGGCCGGGAGAGCTGCCCGGCGTACGCGGACGCGCTGCACCGGTACGTGTCCGCGCTCGGCTTGACCGCGGCGGTTGAATTCGTGGGCTCGATCAGCCCCGGCGAGCTCGCCGCGTACTACTCGAGCGCGGATGTGCTCGTTTGCTGCTCGGACCACGAGGGGTTCTGTGCACCGTTGCTTGAGGCCATGCACCACCGGCTACCGGTGGTCGCTTATGGCGTCACTGCAGTTCCCGAGACGGTGCTCGACGCCGGGATCGTCCTGCCCTCGAAGTCGCCCGTGCTCGTAGCAACCGCTGTCCAGCGTGTACTGACCGACCACCAGCTACGCGACGCGTTGGTGCGCGCGGGACTGGAGCGCACGCGAGCGAACAGTCTCGACGGCGCCAGGCGCGCCTTTGCGCAGTCGATCGAGCAGGTGTTGCAGGCCGCTTGAGTGTGCCCAAGAGCGAGGTGACCTGGCACCCGAAGGTACTTGTCGTAGGCGGGCGTCCCGGTGGTGAGGACGGTCCCCGAGTGCGAAGTGAGCGAGATCAACGACCACAGCACTAACATTGCTCACATCCGCAACATCAAGCGGTGTTCCGCTGCGCTCGTATGTGCGTCGCTCGGAGTCCTGGCCGGGCCGCTCCTCCTCGCCAGGAGTGCCGCTGCGACGGCGCGTTGTTCGCTCGCGCCGTTCCCCGCACCGAAGGTTGATTTCGTCGGCCTCGGCAACGGTTCCGGGCTCGGCATGGGTCAGTGGGGAGCCTTCGGGTACGCCGCTCTCGGTCACGCGTCCTACCGATGGGTCCTCGCCCACTACTACGGCGGAACGACTCTGTCACCCGGCGACAACCTGGTGTCGAAGGACCCGAAGATCTCCGTGGATCTCAACGAGAACGACGGAGATCCCGTTGTGGTCACCTCCGGGTCCGCGTTCTCGTTCGGTGGGCATTCGTTCCTAGGTGGCCAGGCCGTCCGGGCAGTGCTGTCGTCGGGCCGGTGGACCCTCTCCGACGCCACGGGGTGCTCATCGACGAAATGGGCGCGTGTCGCGTCGAATCTGGTGAACCCGGTCGCCGTGCCGTCTTCGGTGGAGCCTTTTGCAACCTTGAACCAGGTGCTGACGGTATGCGAGGGCGACGGCGTCGATCTCGCCGTCCGCGGGACGGTCGAGGCGTACGACTCGCCCAGTGGCGCGGTCACGCTCAGCATCCTCCCGGTCGAGGAATACGTCCGCAGCGTCATCTCGGCTGAGGTGTCGTGGTCGTGGGGCCTCTTCGGAGGCAGTGACGGGTCTCCTCAGGGCCGCCCGTGGGGTTTTCAGGCACTCGAGGCGCAGGCCGTCGCGACGCGGTCCTATGTCGCCGCCGAGCTCGCTTCGGGGGGCTGGGCACCGTATGCGACTGCATGCGACTCCTACTGCCAGTCGTACCAGGGCATGGCGAATGAGAGCCCCATCCTGGACGCGGCAGTCACCGACACTGCGGGCCAGATCCTCGAGCAGTCCGGCACGCCCGGCACGCCCGGAGCGCCCGGCACGCCCGGAGCGCCCGGCACGCCCGTGTTTGCCGAGTACTCCGCGTCCTCCGGCGGCTACACCGTCAACGGACAGTTTCCAGGCGTGGTGGACCGCGGCGACGTGGTTTGCATCAAGAGCGGCTATTACACATGCAATCCGTGCCACAAGTGGTGGGCGTCGGTACCGGTGCGCTCTGTCGAGAAGACCTTCCCATCGGTGGGCAAGCTCGCCGCAGTGGAGGTGACGCAGCGCAATGGTCTCGGGTCCCTCGGCGGCCGGGTGGAGACCGTCGAGATCGTCGGTACGACAGGCGCCAAGGTCTCGGTTTCCTCGTACGCGTTGGGACCATTGCTTGCGGAGAGCAACCCGGATTACTGCGTTTCTGACTGGTACGCGGTCACCAACGGTCCTTGAGATCCCCGGGGTAGGCTCGCACTGGTTTCACGGGGAGGCGGCATGGAGGTCCGGGACAGGCTCTATATCGACGGCGCGTGGGTCGCTCCGGTGCGCACCGACACAATCGATGTTCTCGACTCGAGCACCGAGGAGGTCATCGGCACGATCCCCAGCGGTACCGCCGCCGATGTCGACCGTGCGGTCCGGGCGGCGCGTGCCGCATTCGAGGAATGGGCTCGGACGTCGGTGCCCGAGCGGGCGAGGTACACATCGCGTATAGCTGAAGCCCTCGGCGCCCGCATGACCGAGATCGGTCAGCTGATCGCCCGCGAGGTGGGCACGCCCGTCAACCTCTCGACGATCATCCAGGTCGGCCTGCCGATTGCGACCTTCGCCTCGATGGCCGACCTCGTCGGCCAGGTCCCGTGGGAGGAGACGGTCGGAAACTCGATGGTTGTACGTGAGCCGGTCGGGGTTGTCGGTGCCGTCACGCCGTGGAACTACCCTCTCCACCAGATCGCCGCCAAGGTGGCCCCGGCGCTGGCCGCCGGCTGCACCGTCGTGCTCAAGCCGAGCCAAGTGGCACCGCTGAACGCGTTCGTTCTTGCCGAGCTCGTGCACGAGATCGGTTTGCCGCCTGGCGTCTTCAACCTGGTCTCGGGGACCGGCCCGGAGGTTGGCGAGGCCATCACCTGCCATCGGGAAGTCGACATGGTGTCGTTCACCGGGTCGACTCGTGCCGGCAAGCGCGTCGCGGAGCTGGCCGGCGCGATGGTGAAGCGGGTCGCTCTCGAGCTGGGTGGCAAGTCCGCCAATGTGATCTTGCCGGACGCAGACTTCGGTCGTGCCGTGTCGACGGGGGTCACGATGTGCTTTCTGAACTCGGGCCAGACTTGCAGCGCCCTGACCCGGATGCTCGTGCCTCGCGATCGGCTGGCCGAGACCGAGGAGATCGCCGCGCGAGCCGCCATGGCGTCAACGCCTGGCAACCCGTTCGATGACGCGACACGGATCGGCCCCCTTGTCTCGGCAGCCCAGCGCGAGCGTGTACGTGCATTCATCCAGAAGGGCATCGACGAAGGCGCGAAGCTCGTCACGGGAGGTGTCGACCCGCCCGAAGGCCTGGAGAAGGGCTTTTTCGTGCGCCCAACTGTGTTCTCAGAGGTGCGGCGCGACATGGCGATCTCCCAGGAGGAGATCTTCGGTCCGGTACTTTCGATCCTCCCCTACGACACCGAGGACGAAGCAATCGAGATCGCAAACGACTCGATTTACGGATTGTCGGGAGCGGTGTGGTCGGCCGATCCGGAGCACGCGATCAAGGTCGCTCGCCGGATCCGGACGGGTCAGGTCGACATCAATGGCGGAAGCTTCAACCCGTTGGCGCCCTTCGGTGGCTTCAAGCAGTCAGGCCATGGGCGCGAACTGGGGAGGTTCGGGCTCGAGGAGTTCCTTGAGACCAAGTCACTGCAGCTGTAGCGCCTTGGGTTCCTGCCGTCGTCCTCTCCAGTCGACCGCAGAACTCGCGACGGATCATGCTCGAGGCCGTTGCCAGGGACTCCGGCGTGCCGGCGTCCTGACGACTGGGCCGGATCGGTTGTGAGCGAGCTGTCGGCCGGGGGGCTGCCTCGGAGCAACAGGCCGAAGCGCGCCTGGCGTCGCGTCCGGTTCGCCGTGGGGATCGCGCTCGGTGGCGTTGCCCTCTGGGCGGTGAGCGGGCAAGGTGGCGAGCTGGCGGGCGCGTCGGCCGAGCTCGCCCATCTCGACGCGGGGTGGCTGTTGCTCGCGATCGCGGTCGAGGCCCTGTCGTTGGTGGCGTTCGCGCGCCTGGACCAACGACTACTGGGATGCGGCGGTGTGCGCTCGAGCACAGCGCGGTTCTCGGCGATCTCGTTCGCAGCCGGAGCCATCGCGAGCTCCCTGCCGGCTGGGCCGCTGGTCGCGAGCGCCTTCGGCTTTCGGCAATTCCGCCGCCTCGGGGCGTCGGAGGCTCTTGCCGCATGGGCGTTGCTGGCGACCCTGGTCTTCTCTGCGCTCGGGCTAGCTCTGCTAGCGACAGCCGGCGTGTTTGTCGCAGAGCGCCAGGGCGCTGCGTTCGACCTGGTAGGGGTCACCGTTGCAGTGCTCGCGGTCACCATCGCCGGGACCGCCGCCGTGTACCAGCGACGGACACTCGCGAGGCTCCTCGGATGGACGCTCAAGGTCTCGAACCGGGTCACAGGGTTCCCGCGGCGGCCGGGCGACGACGTCATTTCGTCCTTTGTTGCCAGCATGAGCCAGGTCAACCTCGGGAAAGCCGACCTCCTCAGCGCACTGATGTGGTCGGTCGCCAACTGGGCCCTCGACTGCGCCTGCCTCGTGTTCGCCTTCCTCGCTGTCGGCGCCGGCGTGCCATGGCGCGGGCTCCTTCTTGCCTACGGCGCAGGGCAACTGGCTGCGAACCTCCCGGTCACGCCCGGCGGCCTCGGCGTGGTCGAGGGGAGCCTCGTGATCGCGCTCGTCGCGTTCGGAGGTGGCCAGGTCAGCACCGTCGCGGCCGTCCTGTTGTACCGGATCGTGAGCTTCTGGGGCTATCTCCCAGTCGGATGGCTTGTATGGGCCGGCCTCACGTGGCACAACGGGCGCGCCGATAAGCTTGCCTCGTTGACGGCAGAGGCGTCGGCTCTGCGGCAGGTGCCGGTTCTGGCACAGGACCAGTCGGCGGAGCTCGCATGATGACTCGCCTTGCCCACCGGGCTGCATGTGGCCGCGACTGTGCCGTTTACGAAGGGACCTACCGGGCTGCTCGGCACTCCTGGGGAGGGTCGCATATGAAGGCGAAGCTCGTTGCCGTGTTCGTGGCCGTTGTGGCCGTGGCCGGGTTGCTCGGTGGCTGCACCGCCTCCCGCAACGGGCTGAGCACTCACGACAGCTTCTGTTTCAGGGTTCTTCCGGAGGCGGAGGCGGCGGTCCACCGCCACGGCCGCTTCGCCGGCGAACGGTATCTGGCACCACGCGCGCTGATTGTCGAGATCCACGGTGTCGTGGTCCCCGACGCGCTGGAGGATGCCTCCCGGGTCGCGACCTGTCTCGTCGCGTTCACGGGCCGTTTCACGGCTTCGAGCGTCGAACGGGGCTGGGCGCCGAGCGGGCGAGCAGGCCGGATCGCCATCGTCGTGGTCCAGCAACGCGACTTGAAGCTGTTGGCCACGGTCGTCCTCGGTCGGATCCCTCCTCGGCTGGTCTTTGCCCGCGTGTTTCCCAGGTTGCGTTAGCGCCGCCGCCTCAGCTCTCCGGCCCCGTCCCTGGACCGTCCCCAGAGGCAAGTTCGACCATGACCGAAAGCGCGGCGGCAGCCGCATCAGGCACGAGGTCGAGCTGCGCGATGGCGCCGGCGCCGATCAGGTCGTCCGAGGCAAGCTCGACGAGGTCCAGGAGCGAGGGAGGGCCTGTCACAACGCACCGGGCCACCTGGGTGCGCATCGAGCCCTTGACCTCGGTCTTGGCGCGGCGGAGGGCGACGAGCACCACCGCGACGGCATCGATGATCTCCGGGCGTGCATCGGGGCCGGCTTCGGACGCCAGCGCCGGAGCGGAGGGCCACGGGGCGCGGTGGATCGAGCCGGACTGCCACCAAGACCATGCCTCCTCTGTGCAGTAGGGGAGGAACGGGGCGAACAGCCGCAGCATCACCGACAGGCTCAGCGCCAGTGCGTGTCGGGCCGACGCGGGCCCGGCCTGGGAGAAGTCGCCGTAGGCGCGGGCCTTGACGAGCTCGAGGTAGTCGTCGCAGTACGACCAGAAGAAGGACTCGGTGACCTCGAGGGCGCGGGCGTGGTCGTAGGCCTCGAACTCGGCCGTCGCCTCGGCGACGACGGCCGCGAGACGGGCCAGCATGGCCGCGTCGAGCGCCATGAGGCGCGTTGCAGGCATCGGCGTACGGCTCTCGGAGTCGTCCATGCGCGACAACACGAAACGGCTCGCGTTGAGGAGCTTGATCGCGAGCCGCCGCCCGACCCTCATCTGCTCTTCGCTGAACACGGTGTCCGCGCCCAGGCGGGCCGATCCCGCCCAGTAGCGCACGGCGTCGGTGCTGTACCTCTCGAGGTACTCCAGCGGCGTGATGGCGTTGCCGAGCGACTTCCCGATCTTCTTGCGGTCAGGGTCGAGAATCCACCCGGAGATGGCGGCGTGGCGCCACGGGAGTACAGAGTGCTCGAGCTCCGAGCGCACGATCGTCGAGAACAGCCACGTCCTGATGATCTCGTGGGCCTGCGGTCTCAGGTCCATCGGGAAGACCTTCGCGAAGAACTCCGGAGCCTCCTCCCACTTGCCGGCGATCTGCGGCGACAACGACGAGGTCGCCCACGTGTCCATGATGTCCGGGTCAGCGACGAACCCACCGGGTCTGCCGCGTTGCTCCTCGGTGTAGCCGTCGGGGACATCGGTCGACGGGTCGACCGGCAGGCGTCCCTCTGAGGCGAGCAGTAGGCCGTCCGCGCCGACGTCGCCGTCGTCGTCGAGCCGGTACCAGACGGGGAACGGGACGCCGAAGAAACGCTGCCGCGAGATGTTCCAGTCTCCCGTCAGGCCTTCCACCCAGGCTTCGTAGCGGGCCCGCATGTGCTCGGGGTGCCATTCCAGCTCGCGACCTCGGGCGAGAAGCGCTTCACGGCGCTCAAGGGTCCGCACGTACCACTGCGCGGACGTGACGATCTCGAGGGGCCGCTTGCCGCGTTCGTAGTACTTGATCGCGTGGGTGATGGCGCGCGGCGCGCCGAGCAGATCGCCGGACTCGCGCAGCAGCTCGACGATCCGCGTCTGGGCGCGCTTGACCGGCATGCCTTCGATCTCCGCGTAGCTCGCGTTCGCCCGACCTGGGTCGACGGACTCCCAGCCGGGCGTTCCGAACGGCGCTGGTCCCAGGCGGCCGTCTCTCCCGACCACCGAGCGCGTCGGCAGGCCGAGGTCGCGCCACCAGGTGACGTCGGTCAGGTCGCCGAAGGTGCAGATCATCGCGATGCCCGATCCCTTGTCCGGCTCCGCGAGCTCGTGGGGGAGAACCGGGACCGGCACGCCGAACAGCGGCGTCAACACCTCGGCACCGAAAAGGCTCCGATAGCGCTCATCGGCCGGATGGGCGACGAGCGCGACGCAGGCGGGCACGAGCTCGGGCCGAGTCGTCTCGATCTCGACTGGATCGCCGCCGCCCGACCGGACGAAGCGGAGCCTGTGGTAGAAGCCCGGGTCCTCCTTGTCGACGAGCTCGGCCTGGGCAACCGCGGTCTGGAAGTCGACGTCCCACAGCGTCGGCGCCTCCTGCCGGTAGGCCTCGCCGCGCGCCAGAAGGCGGAGGAAACCCCGCTGCGAAGCTCGCCGCGACACCTCGCTGATCGTCGTGTAGTGCTGGCTCCAGTCGAAAGAGGCGCCCAGCTTGCGGTAGAGGCGCTCGAAGGCCTGCTCGTCCTCGGCTATGAGGACGTGGCAGAGCTCGATGAAATTCGGGCGCGAGATCGGAACCGGACGGGCGTTCTTGTCGCGTTTGTGCTCTAGCGGTGGCGACACGAAGTCCGGGTCGTAAGGCAGGGACGGGTCGCAGCTGACCCCGAAGTAGTCCTGCACCCGGCGCTCGGTAGGCAGGCCGTTGTCGTCCCAGCCGATCGGGTAGAAGACCGCCTTGCCGGTCATCCGTCGGTAGCGGGCGACGATGTCGGTCTGGGTGTAGGAGAAGACGTGACCGACGTGGAGCGCGCCTGACACCGTCGGAGGTGGCGTGTCGATCGAGTACACGTCCGCGCGGCGACAAGCCGGGTCGAAACGGTACGTGCCGTCTTGTTCCCAGCGAGTGGCCCAGCGATCCTCGAGGCCCTCCAGCGAGGGTCGGTCGGGCACGCGGGGAGTCGGCATAGGCCTAGTACGGTACTCCTGTGCTGCGCCTTCATGACACTGCCTTGGGCCGCAGCGAGGAGCTCAAGACTCGCGAGCCTGGCCGGATAGGCCTGTACATCTGTGGTTCGACCGTTTACGGCCCACCTCACATCGGCCACGGCCGTTTCTCACTGGTCTACGACGTCCTCCGCCGCTTTCTCGAGTACTCCGGGTTTGTGGTGGACCACGTTTCGAACGTCACCGACGTCGACGACAAGATCATCGCCCGAGCAAACGAGGAGCACCGCCGGGCGGAGGAGATCGCCGAGCAGTACGAGGCCGAGTGGTGGGACGCGATGAACACCTTGGGCTGCCTCCTCCCGGGGAGGATCCCGCATGCCACGGCCTTCGTCGAGCAGATGGTGGAGCTCATCGCCGAGCTCGTTGCGCTGGGGGCTGCCTATGAGACCAGCGACGGCGTCTACTTCTCGGTCTCCGCGGTCGAAGACTACGGGGTTCTTGCCCACCAGAGCCTCGCCTCGTTGCGGTCAGGGGCGCGCGTCGAGCTGAACGAGGAGAAGCGCTCGCCCCTGGACTTCGCCCTCTGGAAGAAGGCAAAGCCCGCGGAGCCCTGGTGGGTCTCGCCGTGGGGTCCCGGACGTCCCGGTTGGCACACCGAGTGCGTCGTCATGTCGCTCGCCCTGCTCGGCGAGGGATTCGACCTTCACGGAGGTGGGCAGGACCTCATCTTCCCCCATCACGAGAACGAACGAGCGCAGGCGGTGGCGATCGGAACGCAGTTCGCTCGCCGTTGGATGCACAACGGCATGGTCGAAGCGCGCGGAGGCGAGAAGATGTCCAAATCGCTGGGCAACGTGCTTCTCCTGTCTGAGCTCTTCGAGCAGGGCGATCCCCGTGCCTACCGGCTGCTCGTGCTCCAGTCGCACTATCGGGCGCCGATCGAGGTGACGGCCACGACGCTCAGTGACGCTGCGTCGGCGCTGAGCCGACTGGATGCCTTGAGCAGTCGGCTCAGCGAGCCGGGCACCCTCGACAGCGAGCGGACCGATCCCGACGTGAGTAATGCGTTCGCAGAGAAGATGCAGGATGACCTGGACACGCCGGGCGCCACTGCAGTCCTTTTCGATGCGATCCGGCGCGCGAATGTGGCCTTCGACGCGCGCGAGGCGTCACGAGGCGCCGAGTTGGCCCGGGCGGTCCTGGAGTGCTTCAGGGCCGTCGGGCTCGAAGCGAAAGGCGTGGCCGAAATCCCTGAGGCCGTCCTCGAGCTAGGCCACCGTCGCGACCGGGCACGTGCGGAACGGGACTTCGCGACCGCCGACGTGCTGCGCGCCGAGATCGTCGCGCTTGGCTACATCGTCGAGGACACTCCCGCGGGCACGAGGATCCGCCGCTGAGCGCGGCCCGGCGAGTTCGCGGCCACGTGTCGACGCTGAGCAGGCGTTGGCCGACGCTTGTCGACTCCGGTAACCAGGGCCCGGGACGCTCTGCTACGTTGTCGGTCGGGAGCAACCGGACCGTGTTGTCACGTGGGGTTGCCGACATGTCGGGCGGTAACCCGGTTGCCGGGGCACCACTCGTCCATCGGCCACTCCAAACGAGGCAGTCTCGGCCCCTCGCTCTTCCTTACCTGCAATCTGAGACAAAGGGGAACGCCACAGTGGCGACCGGAGTAGTGAAGTGGTTCAACAGCGAGAAGGGCTACGGCTTCATCTCGCAGTCCGACGGCGTGGATGTCTTCGTCCACCACTCGTCTATCCAGATGTCCGGTTACCGGACCCTCACCGAGGGCCAGGAAGTCGAGTTCGACGTTCAGGAGGGCCAGAAGGGGCTGCAGGCAGCCAACGTTCGGGCGCGCTGAGTCCGCGCACTTCCGGTGGGCCTGCCGATCAGAGGTGGGCCTGTAACGGTCGGGCCCTGTTGCGCCGGGTTCGGCACGAGGCTTCGGTTCCACTAGTCGAACCGCTTGTGTTTCGCGCCCCGGACAAGGAGTCGACGCCACGCGCCGGGCGCCAGCGTTGGTGCGCTTGTCCTACTGTGCGCGTCGCTGTATTTGGGAGCGGTGACCCGGGAGGCGCGGCGCTGTTTGGTGCATCTGACTCTTGCCTTTCACCCAGGGGTCACTACGCTCTTCCAGCAATCGCGAGTTGGTATCGGCCGTGGTTGGCCGACGACGTCAGATGCGCCGATGAGGTGACTCCCGGTCCGGACCCGAGGTGAACGATGGGCGACTTTTCGATGGAGCTGAATGATGATCAGCTTCAGGTTCTCAGGTGGGTCCATGACTTCGCCGAAGGTGTGGTGCGTCCGGCTGCGCACGAGTGGGACGAGCGCGAAGAGACTCCGTGGCCGATCATCGAGGAGGCCGCCAGGATCGGGCTGTACTCGTTCGACTTCGTCGCGAACTGTCTTGCCGATCCGACCGGGCTCCTGCTCCCGCTTGTCAACGAGGAGATGGCTTGGGGCGATGCGGGCATCGCCCTGGCGATCCTTGGGTCGACTCTCGGCGTGGCCGGGATCGTTGCGGCCGGCACTCCGGAGCAGGTAGCCGAGTGGGTTCCGCAATGTTTCGGCCAGGCGGGTGACATTAGGCTGGCAGCCTTCTGCGTGTCGGAAGCCGACGCCGGTTCGGACGTGAGCAGACTGAAGACCCGCGCCGTGCGCGACCACGCGAGCGACACCTGGACACTGAACGGGACCAAGACTTGGATCACCAATGGCGGTATCGCTGACGTCCACGTCGTTGTGGCATCGGTGGAGCCCGAGCTGGGTGCGCGCGGCCAGGCGAGCTTCGTCGTGCCGCCGAAGACGCCGGGACTCTCCATGGGCCAGAAGTTCAAGAAGATGGGGATCCGGGCGTCCCACACGGCCGAGGTCGTGTTACAGGACGTGAAGGTGCCCGGGGCCTGCCTGCTTGGTGGCGAGGACAGGTTCGACGAGCGGGTGGCCCGTGCTCGCGAGGGGGAGCACGGGAAGTCCTCCACGGCCATGGCGACCTTCGAGGCCACTCGCCCCGGTGTCGCAGCCCAGGCGGTCGGAATTGCTCGCGCCGCATACGAGTACGCACTCGACTATGCCAAGGAGCGCAGGGCCTTCGGGCGTCCGATCATCGAGCGTCAGGCCATTGCCTTCAAGCTCGCCGACATGAGGACCCGTATCGACGCCGCGCGCCTGCTCTACATGCGAGCCGCGTCGATGGCGATGGCTGGAAAGCCCTTCACAGACGGAGAGGGCTCGATGTCGAAGCTCTTCGCCGGCGAGACGGCGGTCTGGGTGACTGAGCAGGCGATCCAGATCCTGGGAGGTTGCGGCTATGTGCGCGACTATCCCGTCGAGCGATGGCACCGCGACTCGAAGATCTACACGATCTTTGAAGGGACGAGCGAGATCCAGCGACTTATCATCGCCCGTGCTATCTCTGGGGTGCACATTCTGTAGTTGAGCGGCCCATGGCTCACCGAACAGTCCTCCGTCCGAGGCTTCGAGCTCGTGCTGTCGCGAATATGCGGCTTATCGATTACGCGTCGTTACCGGTAAAGAAACCGCCGGTTCGGCTCAAACGAGGCGACGGCGGACGAAGGACCAGAGCAGTCGTCCGCCGAACAGGACGAGCAACCCGATCAGGACGAGCAACACGACCGAGAAGAGCACGATCCCGGAGTCGGCGAGCAGCGTCGCCAGGCCGCCTTCGACGTGCGAGACCGCCTGGTGCCACGCCTTGGAAAAACGGCCAGGTGCCGCGGCGTGAGTCGCTCTCGGCATGGCGAGTGCGACGGTCAGGCTCGAGAAGCTGATCTTGTTCGCGAGAACGCGTTGTTGTGCCTGGAGCTGTTGGATCTGGCTTTGCACCGACGTGATCTCGTTTTGGACCGAGAGCAGCGCTTGGATGGTGCCGGCCCTGGCGAACAGCGCTTCGAGCTGGGTTCGAGCTGCCTCGAGAGCGCTGACCTGGGCACCGAGGTCCGCGACCTGACCGGTCACGTCCGTCGCGGTCGTGCTCAGGTGCTTCAAGGTGCCGAGTGACTCGGCCTCGGTGACCGCTTTTTGGAATCTTCCAGCGGGGATACCGAGCACGACGGTGCCACCACGACTCGGGCCGGCGAGGGCCACATTGGAGGTCGAGACGTACCCGCCCAGCGACGTCGCGATCGCCTGCAGCTCGGCGACGACGTGACCGAGCGCGCTCTCGTGGACGACGAGCGAGAGCGTGCCGGTGGTGATGATCTTTTGCGAGCCTGCCGACGCGGTGCTGCTGGCCGAAGTCGTGGTCTTCGAGTTTGTGACACCCGCCGCACTCTGTAGTTCCCCGCCCGTACGGTGGGCGGCGATCATCTTGCGAGTCCCGGGTGGCGAAGGGGACGAGGACACTGCGACGGCGACCACGATGGCGAGCACTGCCGCGGCGCCGAGCGCCGAGATGGCGAAGCCGCGTGGGCGCCTGCGGGTCTTGGCGATGGGTGAAGCGACCGATGTGGGGTCGATTTCGACGCGGGCCGCCGCCAAAATGGCATTGGCGGCCGTCGGTTCGGGAATTGTCTCGGCCGCCTCGGCGATCAGCGCGGAGAACTCCTCATCGGTGATCATTTCGCCCCCTCTCGGCTACTGCTTGAAACTCCGAGCCCGAGGTGGGCGAGGCGTGGATCGTTCGCAAGCAGCCGCCGTGCCTCGTGAAGCCGCGATTTCACGGTGCCCGGGCGTCTGCGGATCGCCGTCGCGATCTCCTTCTCACTCAGTCCGGCGTAGTAACGAAGCACGAGTGGCGCTCGGAGCCCAGTGGGAAGCGACAGGATCGCTTGGCGCACGAGCGAGGCACGGTCGCGCTGGTCAACGAGCTCGTCAGGTGTGGGATCGCTCGAGACGACCGCGTCTAGCGCGTCTTGAGGGGCCCGCCTGCCGGAGTGTCGGGTCTCGCTTCGTGCCGAGGAATAGCAGGCGTTCACGACGACCCGGTAGATCCATGGCCGCAGTCCGTCTCCTTCTGGGAGGGCGTCTCGGAATCTCCAGAGGCGCAGGAACGCCTCCTGAACGGCATCGTCGACTTCCGCGGCGTCACCGAGGAGGAGAGCGGCTGTGCGGTACGCGGGCGTGTACCACTGATGCAGGAGTTCCTCGAGCTCGCCCGGATTGGTGTCGGTAACCACGTCTGTAAGACGCTACGGCACCGCAGAAGGTTCGATTTCCCACTTGAGCAGGCACGACATCGCTCGACGGCTTGGACTCCAGATGCGGGCGGTGCGACGAGCGCGCGAGTTCCTCGAGGCCTCAGCGGCCGGCTACCGGAGTACTCGGCCGGCGTTCCGGGCGCTCTGAGGCGATCGACCAGTGCGCGTCAGGGCGAGAGCTCGTCGACGTCGGCCGGGCCGGGCTGCTCAAGCGCTTGCGTTTCCTGGGTTGCTCGTCGGAAAGTGGCCTGAGGTCACGTCTGAAGTTCTCGACGGTTGGGAGTCGTCGGTCATGTTCCCACCGGCAGCGGTCTGACCGACTTGAGGAACTGCTCGACGACCCAAAGTGTCGGTCCGTAAACCTTGTCCGTCCAGTCAACGCCGCGCGCAAAGACAGATTCGCCGCCTTGGCAAAGGCGCACCGATTGAGTCGGTCGCAACATAGAGCTCTTGCAAACAAGCGCCGTCCTCAGCGTCGAGTACTCGCCCGTCGTAGCGATAGTGCCTCCAGAGGGGTCAGTGGAAGTTCGAGGCGCTGCAGCCGACAGGGTGCCACGCGAAAGTAGCCGCCTCCATTACTACTGACGAGGTAGTCCCGACTTTTGTGGGTTTTGGTGGCGGTCCCCCGCCTGACGTCTATCAGCTGGTAGACGTTCTGGCGTCCAACCAAAGACACCGAACCAGGAAGGGGACCACCACCGATGTCCA
>Ga0181527_1000113_pt1 | contig 89948 bp, 92 predicted proteins | sample PEATcosm2014_Bin_30_FD_119762 | JGI IMG/M metagenome (GOLD analysis project Ga0181527, IMG submission 119762) | Peatland microbial communities from MTU Mesocosm Facility, Houghton, MI, USA - PEATcosm2014_Bin06_60_metaG | ecosystem: Environmental > Terrestrial > Soil > Wetlands > Peat | place...
CGGCCTGGCGGCCTAGAGCGTACCGCAGACGCGTGTCCGGTGGAACCAGTTTCTTCCGCCATTGCCCCAGCCGTGCGAGGCTGGGTTGAAGCTAACAGGCTGCTGAAAAAGGCCCATCTGCGGAGACCCACCTGCGGTGGGTACCCCCGCGCTCGCGCGGCGCTGCGACGTACGGACTATTGAGTCTTGCCTAAGTAATGGAACACTTAGAGCTCTAGCTCTGCGGCCCGGATGAACCCCGCGAGCAAGGCCCGCTCGCCGCGCGCGGCGGTGAGCACATCGAGCACGGTGCCCTCGAGGTGCTCGAGATCCTCGGGCGCGAAGTTCGCGAGGTCGCCATACTTCGTGTGGCTCCACACGGCTTCGACGGGGTTGAGCTCCGGCGCGTAGGCGGGCAGCCACTCCACGACGATGCGCGGACGCTGAGCGAGCCAAGTCGTGACGCAAGCCGCCCGGTGCGGCCGGTGCCGGTCCCAGATGAGGGTGAAGCCGTGGGGGAGGTGGCGGCGCAGGGCGCGGAGGAACCGGAGGACCTCCGCACGCCGGATGTTGTGGCGATGGAGCGCCCAGTGGAGACCCAAGCGACGACGACGCGGGGCCACCGTGAGCGCGCTGATCGCCGAGAGCCGGTCCCGGCGGTCCCACTGCCGGAGGATCGGAGTCTCCCCGCGGGGCGCCCAGGTCCGCCGGCAGACCGGCTGGAGCATAAAGCCGCTCTCATCCCAGAAGACGAGGGCCCTACCGGCGCGGCGGGCGTTTTTTTATATGCGGCCACCGCTCGGTCCGCCACCGCTGGATGGCCGCCTCGTCCCGCTCCCGCGCCCGGCGCTCCGGCTTCTGGCAGCTCCAGTGCTCGCCCCGGAGGATCTTCCAGACGTGCGCGGGGTGGTAGGTCACCCCAAAGGTGCGCGTGATCACCGTCGCCACCCGGGAGAGCGTCCAGAGATCGGTGCTGAAACCGTGGGCGGTGGCCCCCTTGAGCAGCAGCGTCAGCAGTCGAGCCCGCTGCCGCCCGGTCAGGCGCCGGGGGCGCCCCGGGGCCGGCTTTCGCCGCAGGGCATCGGGGCCCCGGCTCCGGACCTCCGCGTGCCACCGGCTCACGGAGGCGGGCGAGCAGCCGATCTGCCGGGCGACCTCGCGCACCCCGAGCCCCTCGTCGAGGAGGGCGACGGCCCGGCGCCGCCGCGCTTCCAGGTCCGCGGGGCTGCCGTGGGGTCTCATGCATGGGAGCGTACCATCGTTCCATTAGTTATGCAAGAATCAATAAGTACGCCTTCACCCACCTTCGGTGGGTACCCGTCGCATCGCGCGCCGCCTTGCATCTGGACCTTTTTGAGCACCCTGGGCGAAAACGGGTTTTTCAGCATCCTCCTAAGGTACGCCATTCACTCTGCCTGTCCCCGCCCCCCTCGCGACTGCAGGATTGAAAACGGCTTGTCTTTCCGTAAGGCATGTGGTATCAAGCCTTCGTCCCGAAATCATTTTTCCATCTGCTGATTGCTCACGGCGGAGCCACAGCTCCCACGGAAAAGCCCGCTGTATGGAGGGAAGCGCGATGACGGCCGAGACGACAGACCTTCAGGCCTTGCAACACCGGTTGGAGCGGGAGAGCCGCCGCTTGAAACAGATTGGTGTTGTGGTGCTGGCTGGGATTGTTGGAGCCGTGCTGATGGGGCAGGCCAAAGCCAGCCGAGTGGTTCAGGCTGAGAAATTCGTCGTTCAGGATGCAAGCGGGAGGACGCGGGCCGAGTTAGGCACCGCTCCCGACGGCAGAGTGGCCCTCGTGCTCTTCGACCAGAACGGCAGGTCTCGCATTGAGCTGAGGGTATTGTCTGACGACAGGGTGGGCCTCCTGCTGTACAGCAAGGACGAGAAGCCCAGCGCGGCATTGAGGGTGTTGTCTGACGGCAGGGCCTTGCTAGCTCTCTATGATAAGGAGGAAAGGCTCCACTGGCAAACTCCGTAGGCAGGAGCGCCGCCACCGCAGGAATGTGCCTGACCCCAATTCTGCGGCGACGTTCCGTTTCAACATCCTTACGCTGAGGGAGAAATCCGCAGGCCTCTCAGGCCTCGCCCGATTCTGAAACTCACGGCCGAGCCAGGCCATCTCTCCACTCCGATCCCAAGACCTCCACCCCCTCACGCCACACCAAGGCCCACGCATTTCCTTGAGCCCGGGGCCTTAAGCTGCTAAATGGTGTCTGCCGATTTCCCTGGCCAAGGCTGGAGCCGGCGGAAAGAATTCAAGGAATGACTAAAGAGGCTGGCCAGGCGGGGTGAGGTATCAGCCGGAATGCAAGGATGTATGGTCCCAACAGTGCCAGGTCTGCGACACTCCCGTAGCCGATGAAGGACGAGCCCGCGCAGTGAGGAATCACCCGACCGAGATCGGCTATGGAGAAGAAGGAGGGGGTCACCATGGGTCTGGCTGAGATGAAATGCGTTCCATGCCGCGGTGGGATGCCTCCGATGGAGAAGCAGCGCGCCCGCGAGCTGCTGGGGCAGCTTTCGTCTGGATGGGGGCTGAACCAGGCGGGACACCTGGAGCGGACGTATCCGTTCAAGGACTTCGCCCAGGCTTTGGAGTTCGCCAACGCGGTGGGTGCGATCGCCGAGGCGGAGGGGCACCATCCCGATCTACACATTGCCTGGGGCAAGTGCAAGGTTGAGGTCTGGACCCACAAGATCCAGGGACTCACCGAGAGCGACTTCTACCTTGCCGCCAAGGCGGACCGTGCCTACGACTCCATGCCCAAGACCTCTTGAACCGCCAAGGCGCCATCTACGCCAAGAAGTCCCATCATTCAAACGAATTCCGAGGGCAGGTATCCCTGACCAGACCCTGTGGGAACTCGCTTCACCGGTTCTGGTCTCCCTATTGAGAGCCAGAGGATCTTGGCGACCTTGGCGGTTCGTTTCTTCAGGGCAGCGGCTAGTCGGCGCGCGTTGTGTTGGCGGAGATCGGCAGCCGGAGGAGCAGGGATAGGGGGATCACAACGAGAACCACGAGGCCGATGACAGTCAGCGTGGCGGGTACGCCGGCCCAGTCCGAGAGGAAACCGTAAATGGTCGGGGCCAGAGCGCCGGAACCGATGCCGAGTGTGTAAAACAGGCCATAGGCGCGGGAGCGCCGCTCGGGCACGACCAGCTCGGCGACGCTGCCGTAGAGCACGGACGATGTGCCGTTGAGCGCCACGCCAAGCAAGGGGAGCATCACCAGCACGAGCCGAAGGGGGATGAGCAGCAAGGCGAGGATTCCGAGGCCCGTGGCGGCCTCGGTGAGAATCACGGTCCGGATGATCCCCAGCCGCTCCGCCGCGGCGCCGCAGACGAATTTTCCGATGGCGCCTCCCGTAAACGTGAGGCCCAGCGCCAGTCCCACCGTTTCGACCGTTCCGCCTTTGGCGATCAGGAGGAAGGGAAGGTAAGTCAGCAGGGAGGTTCGCGTACTGCTGTCAATGATGTGGATGGTCGAAAGAACACTGAAACGTCGGGCGTCCCGGATTCCCCAGCCCCTTGCTCTCGCGGCCGCAACCAGCGGGTCGCCTTCCTTCGGCAGTGGAGTCACGACTAGGATGGTCAGGACGATCAAGACTCCCACGGCTCCCGCAAAGGTCAGGATGCCGGCACCCCGGGTTGCCCAGCGCCAGCCGACCCACGCGGTGACCAGGGCCGCGGCCGCCGGGAGGATCATCTTTCCCAGGTCACCGGAGAAATTGTAGGTTCCCAACGCCATCCGCTGCGGCCCCTCCTCGTACACCCGGGAGACCAGCGCGGAGGATAGGGGGTGCTGCACGGCCGATCCGGAACCAGCAACCAACAGGAGCAGGAGCAGCCACTCAAAGCGGGATGCCGTGCCGATGCTGAGAAAACCCAAGGCACACAGGAAAGTTCCCGCCGCCAGGAGGCGCGCCTCACCCCAGCGCTCGGCCAGGAGGCCGGCCGGGATCTGGAAGAGAGACATCGCCCCCGAGTAGGCGGTCTTGAGGAGTCCAACCTGGGCAAAGGAAAGCGAGAACTCCCGCGCCCAGACGGGAAACAGAACGTAGAGAAGGTCGGAGAGGCCGTCGTGCAGGAAGTGGGTGGCGCAGGCGGTGACAGTTGTGGCCCGCGCATGAGGTCTGTTCATGAAACGCATTCTTTCAAGTCGTCCGGCACCCTGTCAAGCCCGCGTGCCTGTTCCGCGCGGGGGTCCGCCGGATTGACAACGCGCAGTCCTGGGCCTATCCTGGGATGTGGATTCTGAATTCTCGTGGCGAAATAGACATGGAATGCGACGCGCCGCGAGGTGATGCGCAAGTTCGTTCTCGAGTACGAGGGCGCGAACCACACGGGGCAGGCAAGCATCATCCTGACGGGGGTGACCCCGTAACCTGGTCAAAGGCAACGGCCGGTGGAGGCAGAGACATGGTAACCTTGGAAATGCGGGGGTTTCGGCGGCAGGTCCTGGGCAAGCTCCGGGAATACGAAGGGCACGTGAAGCGCCTCGAGGGGCAGATCATGATCCTGAGGGGGAAGGCCCAACAGGCCACCGGGGAGGCGCAGGAGAAACTGGGGAAGCTCCTGGCGGAGGTGGAACGCGAGGCCGAGGGCGCGCGAGGCGCCGGTCGGGTCGCACTCGAGGGACTGGAGCATGCGGTCGCAGCGGGGCAAGCGTTCCTGACGCAGATCAAGGGCCGGCTGGCCGAGGTGGATGTGCTGCCGCCATCTGTCGTGGCGAAGAGCCGGGAGGCCCTCCGGCGCGCCACCATCGAGGCCAAGGCCCTGCGCCACGGCGTGAAGGTCGGCATCCGTGTGGCCAAGCGCGCCTCCAAACGGGCCAAGGCGGCGAAGGCCTGAGTGCGGCCGCGAGATATCCGGCAGCCACAATACTCTCGTCGCTGGCCGCCAAGAAGTGCGTCTGCAGAATCTCCCGCCTTTTCGGCATGATCTGGATCATACCGGGGTGACCCGTGCGATCATAAAATTACCCCTAGTCCGGAAAAAACTTTAACCGCCAAGATCACCCAGCGTTCGCCTATGGCGGACTGGGTACCCGGGTCGCCAAAGATACGATGTTTCGATCCCTCCATCGGAGAATGCGAAAGCGCGCTCCTGGCGCCTTCAGAGGTTCCGTCTGTTCCCCACAATGAGCCCTTCTGGTCTTGGCGTTCTTGGCGCCTTGGCGGTTGATAGTTTCGGATTGGGGTAGATTCCCGCGATGACCTTGCCCGGTGTGGGTCGGCCGATCGTGCCGAGGGAGCACGGCGCCTGGGCGGTGCTATACGGCTCATTCCTGGCGGGGGTGGGTGTGGCCGGACGGGTGACGGTTCCGGTGGCGCTCTGCCTCGTGGGAATCACGGCAGCCGCCTTCGCCAATGGCTCGCTTGCCATTCTGGCGCGGTCCAATGCTGGCGAGGCTCCCATGGAGCGATGCCGGCACGCCCTCACTTGGTTCCTGCTTTACGGGGCGGTGGCTGCTGCAGCCCTTGTACCCCTGCTCACGGTTTTCCGGATGACGTTTCTCCTCCCATTCGGCATGACGGCAGCGTTTTTTCTGCTGCTGCGGGCGTATCTGATCCGGGAACGGGATGACCGCACCCTGATCGGGGAGCTCGTGGGCGCGGCGGGACTGACCATGGTGGGGGCGGTCGGCCACGCCGTTTCAGCGGGGGAAGTCCGGCCGATCTCGGCCGTGCTGTGGTTGTTGCTCTGGCTCTTCTTTGCTGGCGGGATCTTCTACGTCCGGATGCGCGTCCATGGCATGGTCGCCCAGCGCAAGGTGACCCCGGGTGCATCCAATCCGGCGTTCTGGTCCTGCATGATCTATCACGCGCTACTCCTCGTGGCGATGCCGGCGCTGGCAGCAGCTCGGATCGTTCCCTGGCCGGTCCTCGTGGCGTTTGCCCCTGCCGTGTGGCGGGCCGCGGTCGGCCTCCAGCGGGAGGACACACGGCTCGACCTGCGGCGCCTGGGATGGTCCGAGGTGGCCGTCGCTACATCCTTCGTGATCCTTCTGATCGCCGCCTTTCGCCTCACCCCCCTCGCCGGCTGACCTCCTTTCTAGAAATAGCACGCTGGGAAGCTAGTGTCCTGAGTCAGGAATTCGCCGACTAATTCAGAGCTCCCGGGGCCGGCCCGAGAGGCCGGGCCGCACCCAACCCGTCGGGTTGGGTACCCGGCCAGCCGGCGGGGAACCCATTGCGCTGTAGCCCTGCAATGGGTCGTCGCCGTGGCCTCGGAGGTGTCGAATTGGTTGTAATCCCACGTTCCACGGCGCGACGCGCCCGCACCCAGCGTCTGCGCTGGGTACCTGGGCGGCGGCGCCGGAGCAAGGCTGGCCGGTTCTCGACGAGCCCCAGGCGTCGGAGGGGCGGCTCCGGGAGCCTGGGGATTCCTCCGCGAACTTCGGACTCAGGACACTAGGAAACCAGGAGGCTGGGATGCTTCAAGCCTCGGCGCTTCCAAGCTTCCCAGCATTGAGGGCGGTTCTGCTGCCCGAAAGTCTTCGGGGCTGGTAGAGAGGGCTGTCCTGTGGTAGAAGTCAGTCCAAAGGAGACCACCGTGTCCGTACCCATCATCGCCATCGTGGGCCGGCCCAACGTCGGGAAGTCCACGCTGTTCAACCGGCTGCTGCGCGGGCGGAAGGCCATCGTCGAAGACACACCGGGCGTCACCCGCGATCGGCTGTACGGCGAGTTCGACTGGCGCGGCCGGCACTTCATCCTGGTGGACACCGGCGGCTTCGAGGCGGACCCCATAGGGATCATGGCCCAGGTGCGTGCACAGGCGGAGCAGGCGGTGGCGGAGGCGGACGTCATCCTGCTCCTCGTAGATGCCAAGAACGGGCTCACGCCCGCGGACGCCGAGGTGGCAGGCTTGCTCCGCAAGGCGGCGCGGCGACCCATTCTGCTGGTAGTCAACAAGGTGGATGCCGCCAGCCAGGAGACCCTGGCGGCGGAGTTCCATCGGCTGGGATTCGAGCCGGTGCTCCCCATCTCGGCGGAGCAGGGGCAGGGGATCGGCGAGCTGCTGGACGCGGCGGCCTCGCAGGTGCCGCAGGTGGAGGCTCCATTGCAGGAGCCAGGCGCCGTGACGGTCGCGGTGATCGGCCGTCCCAACGTGGGGAAGTCCTCGCTGGTCAACCGGATCCTGGGGGCGGACCGGGTCCTGGTGAGTCCGGAGCCGGGGACGACCCGGGACGCCGTGGACACCCGATTCAGCTATCGGGGGCGCGACTACATTCTGGTGGACACGGCGGGCATCCGGGCCAAGGGGCGCATCGGCCGCTCCGTCGAACGGTACAGCGTCTCCCGCGCCCTGGCCGCCGTGCGCCGGGCGGACGTGGCCCTGATCCTGGTGGATGCCGTCGAAGGGGTCACGGTGCAGGATACCAAGATCGGCGGCGAGGCGCACGAGGCGGGCTGCGGCAGCATCCTGGTCGTGAACAAGTGGGACCTCAAAGCGGGGGAACGCGACGCGGACGCGGAGTACCGTCTTGCCCTGCAGGGGAAATTCAAGTATCTTGCCTACGCGCCCGTCGCCTTCGTCTCCGCCCTGACGGGGCATCGGGTGATGCAGCTGTTCCGGTTGATCGATGCGGTGGCAGCGGAGCGGGAGCGCCGGATCCCGACGCCGGAGTTGAATACCGTCATCCAGGAGGCGGTGACCCGCCGCCCGCCGCCCGCAGAGCGGGGCCGCCCGGTGCGGATCCGCTACGCGACGCAGGTGAGCGTGAAGCCGCCCACCTTCGTGTGCTTCGCCACGGCGGGCAGCCGCCTGCATTTCTCCTATGTGCGCTACCTCGAGAACTGCTTGCGCGAGGCCTACGGATTCCGTGGCACGCCGCTCCGCCTGGTTATCCGCGGTCGTGGGTGAGTGACGGCGAATGCCGTCATGCTTTCCGGCGCGGTTGCCGGGAAATGGAGTGGATGAAAGCCATCGCGTCCCCAGGTTGCCCGAGGCCTGATCAGCCGATGGATCGCGTCGCAGGGGGAGGCCCGGTGTGAGCGCCCAAGGGTACGACGTCGCCGTGGTGGGCGCCGGGATTGGGGGCCTGGCCACGGCCGGCCTCTTGGCCCGAGCGGGGCGGTCGGTGATCCTGCTGGATCGGGCGACGCGACCGGGCGGGGTCTGCCAGGACCTCACGATCGACGGGCACCGGTTCGAGCTCGGCGCGACGCTTCTCTCCGGCTTTGGCCCCGGCGGCCCGCTGGCCATGCTCTCCCAGCGCCTGGGCATCAGCCTCCCCGTCAGTGAGGCTGACCCGGCCTTCCAGGTCGCGCTCCCCAGCCATCGGATCAGCCTGTGGACGCGAGCCGAGGCCTGGTGGCGCGAGATCCGCCGCGAGTTCCCGGACGAGGAGGCGGCCTGGCGGGCCCTGTGGTCGGAGCTGGAGGCCGTGGCGGCGGAGCGAGAGCAGGCGGCCAAGCTGCTTCCATTCTTGCCGCCCGAACGATGGAGGGAGCGCCTGCAAGTCTGGCGCGCTTTGAGGCTGGGGATCCTTTCTCCCGTGCCTGCCAAGACCGGCGCCATCCTGAAGCGGGCGCTGCATACGCCTTTGCACACGACCATGCTGCGGCATGGGCTGGGCGAAACGAGCCAGCGGGTCGTGGAAGCCGCGTTGTGGTATCTGCTGCTGCGGGCTCCCGACGGATGCTCGACCCTGGAGGCGGCCGTGGCCTTTCAGCAGGCGCGGCAGGGGGTCGCGACGATTCCGGGAGGCTCAACTGCCCTGGCGGATGCGCTGGCGGAAAAGTTCCAGCAGGATGGCGGACAGCTCCGTCTGGGGACACCGGTGGACCACCTTCTCCTCGAGGGCGGCCGCGTCACGGGCCTGGTGACTGCAGGCGGCGAGACGATCCGGGCTCGCATCGTGGTGGTCGATGTGCCGCCGGGGGTGCTCGCCGGGTCGCTGCTGCCACCGAGGCGCGGGTGGCGCCGGCGCCAGGCCCTGGACGATCCCTGGCATTCCGCGTGGGTCGCGCAGGCGATGGTCCTGGCCGTCCCGGAGGTGCTGGTGCCGTCGGAACTCTCGGGACACTGCTTTGTCGTGCAGGACCCGCGTCGCCCCGCGCGGGAGGAGAACGTGGTTTTCGTCCGATCGGCCCCGGGCCGGGACGATCGGCAGGGGCCCGGACGACTTCGACATTTCACCGTCGGACGCTTTATCGCGCCGCGACCGCAGGGGAGAGAGGACGCGGCCGAGGATGAACTGCTGGGAGTGCTGGACGAACTCGTGCCGGGCGTGGGCGGCGCCATGGCCTTCCACCGGCTGCTGGGCCCCGCGGACCTGGAAGAGGCGTGGGGTCGGCCTTCGGCCGCAGTCTGGCACGGAGCCGACATGCGAGACTGGCTGGGACGGCGGGGCCTCCCTCACCGGCTGGGCTGGCCGGGGCTTTTGGCCGTGGGGGAGTGGACCTATCCCGGTCGCCTGGTTGCCAATGTTGTGGAAGGAGCGATGCGGGTGGTGGACCTGATCGCCGAGAGCATGTGATCATTATTCCACAGGGGGGTCGCCATGATCGAGCGGTTCTTTGATCTGCGGGCGCGCGGGACGAATGTGGGGACCGAGATCCTGGCCGGGGTCACGACCTTCATGGTCATGGCGTACATCATCTTCGTCAATCCTACCATCCTGAATTTCTCGGGCATCAAGGACCTCCAGAACCTGGGGCCCGGCTTTGCGCCCACGCTGGCCGCCACCTGCCTGGTGGCCGGAGCGATGACGATCGCGATGGGCCTGGTGACGAACTACCCTTACGCTGTGGCCTCGGGAATGGGGCTGAACGCGGTGGTGGCGTTCCAGCTCATCGTGGGATTGAAGCTGCCCTGGACCGCGGCCATGGGAGTCATCTTCATGGAGGGCGCCCTCATCACGATCCTGGTGCTGACCGGCTTCCGGGAGGCGGTGATGGATGCGATCCCGATCTCACTCAAGCGGGCCATCGGCGTGGGCATCGGCCTGTTCATCCTCTTCATTGGCCTGTACGAGGGAGGGCTGGTCAAGCAGGGCCCGCCGGGCGTCCCGGTCACGCTGGGCGATCTCAACACCCTCCCCGTGCTGGTCGCGCTCATCGGGTTGTTCCTCACGGTCGCGCTCATGGCTCTCCGGATCAAGGGAGCGCTCCTGATCGGGATCCTCCTGACGACCGTGGCCGCCATCCTGGTCAATGCCGCCAGCGGCCACACGGCCTTCACCACGCCCGGGGTCGCGGTCATTCCCTCAAAGATCCTGGCCTGGCCGGACTTCTCGACCTTCGGCCAGGGGCTGGACTTCTCGGTGTTCTGGCGGGCCGGCGCCGTGACGGCCATCGTGAGCGTTTTCTCCATCATGCTGGCCGACTTCTTCGACACGATGGGCACGGTGATCGGGATCGCCGGCGAGGCAGGGTGGCTGGACAAGGACGGCCGGTTGCCCGGGATGAAGCGGATCCTGGTGGTGGATTCGCTGTCGGCGCTCTTCGGGGGCTTCGCCTCTGCCAGCTCGGCCACCACCTACATCGAGAGCGCCGCGGGCGTCTCCGAGGGGGGGCGCACCGGGCTCACGTCGGTGGTCACCGGCCTGTTGTTCTTCGTGGCGCTGGTCTTCTCCCCCGTGGCCGAGGTGGTCCCCCCTCAGGCTACGGCCGCCGCCCTGATCATCGTGGGGTTCTTGATGTGCAGCATCGTGAAGGATATTCCCTTCGGCGACTTCGAAGAAGGCTTCCCGGCACTGATGACCCTGGTCGTGATGCCCTTCACCTACAGCATCACGAACGGATTCGGGGCGGGGTTCATCACCTACGCCTTCATCAAGCTGGTCCGGGGGAAGGCCTGCGAGTTGCATCCAATGATGGTGGGGACGGCGGTGGCCTTCGTGATCTACTTTGCGCTGCCGTGGCTGCGGGCCGCCTTCGGCTTTTAGTAGCAAAGGAGGCTCCCGCATCCTACCCGACACTTTGGAGAATCATAGATGAGTCGCGAGAGGTACATGCAGCTTCTGCGGAAGAGCGATCCGCAGATCGCCAGGCTGCTGGAGCAGGGGTTCGCCTTCGTCACGAACGCCTTCCGGCCGGGGCAGGCCCCGCCCGGTGTTCCCGTCCCGGCTTGTGATCAGGTGGTGGCGAAGCTTTGCGGCGAGGGGTGGGAGGTGGAGGTGGCGGCGGCGTACGACGAGGGCGGGCGCGCCCTTTCCCAGATGGCCTCCCTGTGGCGGCGCCGCTCGAAGTGACGGCGACGGAGGAGAGCCGAACCGCGCAGTCCGGGGGCCACCTCCAATGTCTGTTCTTGCAGACGTTGGGGTTGCGTCTCGAATTCCGCCGGATCACGCCCCCCGCCGGAGGCGGGGGATTTGATCTTGACACCTCCCGACCCCTGTGCTACGAAACTGCCGCACGGATTTCGCTCGTATTCTGACAGCGCTGACGCCAGCGACAGAGCCGATCAGGGGGTCTGCGGGTGGGATCAAGGAGGGGGGACGGTTGTTGGCGAACGCTTTTTGTTTTGCGACCCCTCTCGCCATGTCCCCAGCAGCGCCATTCACCAAATTTCTCTCTCCGGCGCACTCTGACTCTCGCCAGATTTAACTCGTGAAGCAAAGGGGGACGCAATCATGGCAACGAAGGTAAAACTCAGTCCGCCCAAGGACGGCAAGGCCATCACGCTGCGCGGAAAAAAGATGGTCGTGCCCGACAACCCCATCATCCCCTTCATCCAGGGGGACGGAACCGGCGTGGATATCTGGCCCGCCGCTCAACGGGTCCTGAACGCGGCCGTGGCCAAGGCCTACGGCGGGACCAAGCGCATCGCCTGGTTCGAGGTGTACGCGGGGGAAAAGGCCAACCGGGTGTACGAGAAGGAGATCTGGCTTCCCGACGATACGGTGAAGACCATCGAGAAATACCGGGTGGCCATCAAGGGGCCGCTGACCACGCCAGTGGGCGGCGGGTTCCGGTCCCTCAACGTGGCCTTGCGGCAGATCATGGACCTCTACGTGTGTCTCCGCCCCGTCCGCTGGTTCAAGGGCGTGCCCTCCCCGGTGAAGCATCCCGAGCTGGTGGACATGGTGGTCTTCCGCGAGAACACCGAGGACATCTACGCCGGGATCGAGTGGGAGGCGGGGACGCCCGAGGCCAAGAAGGTCATCGCGTGGCTCCAGAAAGAGATGAAGGTCAAGAAGATCCGCTTCCCCAAGACCTCCAGCATCGGGATCAAGCCGGTGTCGATCGAGGGCACCAAGCGGCTGGTGCGCGCCGCCATCCGGTACGCCCTGGAGCACAAGCGGCGCAACGTGACGCTGGTCCACAAGGGCAACATCATGAAGTTTACCGAGGGAGGCTTCCGCAAGTGGGGCTACGAGCTGGTGAAGGAGGAGTTCAAAGACGCGGCGGTGGGCTGGGACGACTGCGGCGGAAATCCCCGGGGGAAGCTGTTAGTCAAGGACGTCATCGCCGACGCGTTCCTGCAGCAGATCCTGACCCGGCCGGCCGAGTACGACGTCATCGCCACGCTGAACCTGAACGGCGACTACATCTCCGACGCTTTGGCGGCCGAGGTGGGAGGCATCGGCATCGCCCCGGGCGGCAACATCAACTATGACACCGGCCACGCCGTCTTCGAGGCTACCCACGGCACCGCCCCCAAGTACGCGGGTCAGGACAAGGTGAACCCGGGCTCCTTGACCCTCTCGGGCGCCATGATGCTGGAGCACCTGGGCTGGGTCGAGGCGGCCAACAAGATCTACGAGGCGGTGTCCGCCACCATCGGTGACAAGATCGTGACCTATGATTTCGCCCGTCTGATGGAGGGCGCGCGCGAGGTGAAGTGCTCCGAGTTCGCCAACGCCATCATCGAGCGCATGTGACGTCATTGGGGAAGGGGGAAAGGAGGCGAGACATGGCACGCAAGAAGATCGCCCTGATCGGCGCGGGCCAGGTGGGAGGCAACCTAGCTCTTGTGGCGGCGGAGAAGGAGCTGGGCGACATCGTGGTCTTTGACATCCCGGCGGCCGAGGGGATGGCCAAGGGCAAGGCCTTGGACATCGCCCAGCTCTTGCCGGTGGACGGGTATGATGCCCGGCTCATGGGCACCACGTCCTATGAAGATGTGGCGGGCGCGGATGTCTGCATCATCACGGCGGGAATCCCACGCAAGCCGGGCATGAGCCGCGAGGATTTGCTGGACACCAACATCAAGATCATCACGGACGTCGCCACCAACCTGAAGCGCGTCTGCCCGCAGGCCTTCTGCATCGTGGTCTCGAACCCTCTGGACGCGATGGTCTACGCCTTCAAAAAGCTCACCGGGTTTCCCAAGCACAAGGTGGTGGGCATGGCCGGGGTCCTCGACTCGGCCCGCTTCCGCACCTTCATTGCTATGGACCTGAACGTCTCGGTGGAGGACGTCCAGGCCTTCGTCCTGGGCGGCCACGGCGACGACATGGTGCCGCTCACACGCTGCTGCAGTGTGGGCGGCATTCCCGTCACGGAACTCCTGCCCAAGGACCGGATCGATGCCATCGTGGGGCGGACGCGGAAGGCGGGAGGGGAGATCGTAGCGCACTACAAGACCGGCAGCGCCTACTATGCCCCGGCGGCCGCGACCATCGCCATGGCCGAGTCGTACCTCCGGGACAAGAAGCGGGTCCTCCCCTGCGCTGCGTACCTGGAAGGGGAGTACGGGATCAACGGCTACTACTTCGGGGTCCCGGTCGTGATCGGGTCGGGGGGCGTGGAGCGCGTGCTGGAGGTCAAGCTGTCGGACGAAGAGCGGATGCTGGTGCAGAAGAGCCTGGACAGCGTGAAGAAGACGGTGGCGGAAACGAAACTGTAACGACAGGGACGAGGACAGAGACAGCGAACCGGAGTTCGCTATCGAAGATCGGTGGCTCGTACATCGGAAAGGAGGCATAATCGGAATGCGACACATGTTCCGCACGCTTACGGTGGGCCTGGCTGTCCTGGTGCTGCTGGTGGCCACGGGCTGCGGCCAGGAGATCAAGAAAGAAAACGAGCAGCTCAAGTCCCAGGTGGCCAGCCTGCAGCAGGAGAACGTGGACCTCAAGGGGCAGGTGACCAGCCTGAAGGCCGACGCGGACGCGTTGAAGAAGCAGCTCGACAATTTGACCAAGGAGAAACAGGACCTCGAGGAGAAGGTGAAGGCGGCGGAGGCCAAGGCCTCGGCTAAGCCGGGGACCAAGCCGCCCCTGAAGCCGAAGAAGTCGTAATCCCGTGGACACGGGCGGGGGCCGACCCGGCGCGCTGGACATGGCGGCTGAGGTCCGGCCCCCGTTTTCGAGGTGGGGGAACAGGGCACAGGCCGCGGATGGACTATCGGGTTTTCCGGGGGAATAATAGGACGCGCCAGGGTTTCGGATGGCGGCGAGCCCAGTATGGACAGCCGGCCTTGCCCCGGGTCGTACGTGAGAGCTGAGGAGCAAGTATGGCCACTCCCGGCTTCAGCCATTTCTACCTTAAACGGCTGCACTCGCTCTGCGGGATCTTTCCCATCGGGGTGTTCCTGGTGGAGCACTTCTTCGGCAATGCGTTCGCCACGCGCGGACCCGAGGCCTACAACCGCTATGTGGAGTTTCTCCTGGGGATGCCCTATCTGTGGGCCCTGGAGATCGGGTTGGTCTTCGGTCCCCTCCTGTTCCACGGGATTTACGGCCTCTTCATCGCCGCCGAGGGGGATGTGCTGCGCCCGACCCAGGGGCTGGGGGCGCGCTATCACAACCTGGCCTACCTCTTCCAGCGGATCACCGGGATCATCCTGCTGGTGTACATCGGCTACCACGTGTGGAACACTCGGGTGCAGGCCGTCCTCTTGGGGCAGCACGTGGATTACGCCTACATGGCCCGGTACTTTGCCCCCACCTACGAGAAGGTGATCTACATCGTCGGCATCGTGTGCGCGTGCTACCACTTTGCCCATGGCCTCTTCAATTTCACCTACAAGTGGGGCATCACCGTGAGCGCCAGGGCGCAGCAGGCCATGACCTACGTCAGCCTCGCCATCTTTCTGGCGATGAGCGCCGTGGGGCTGCACATCCTGTTTTCCTTCAAGTAGGGAGGGGGGCGCCATGGTTGCGCAGCCGAAAACCATCGTGGTGGGAGGCGGCCTGGCCGGCCTGATGGCGGTCATCAAGATCGCCGAGGCCGGGATCCCCTGCCAGCTCTTTTCTTTCGTGCCGGTGAAGCGATCCCACTCGGTCTGCGCTCAGGGCGGGATCAACGCCTCGGTGAACACCAAGGGGGAGGGGGACAGCCCCCAGATCCACTTCTACGAGACGGTCAAGGGAGGCGACTTCCTGGCCAACCAGCCTCTGGCTAAGGGGATGTGCGACGCGGCGCCGGGGATCGTGTACCTGCTGGACCGCATGGGCGTGCCCTTCAACCGGACGCCGGAAGGGCTGCTGGATTTCCGGGGCTTCGGCGGGACGCTCTTCTCCCGGACGGCGTTTGCCGGGGCGACGACGGGGCAGCAGCTCCTCTACGCGCTGGACGAGCAGGTGCGGCGCTTCGAGGCGGAAGGGCTGGTGGAGAAGTTCGAGTACTGGGAGTTTCTCTCCGTCGTGCGGGACGGGGACGGCGTCTGCCGGGGGATCGTGGCCCAGGACCTCCGGACCATGGAGATCCGCGCCTTCCCGGCGGATGCGGTCTGCCTGGCTACTGGGGGAAACGGCGTCCTGTTCGGCAAGAGCACGCTGTCCATGGTCTGCACCGGATCGGCCGCCTCGGCGGTGTACCAGCAGGGGGCCATCTACGCCAACGGGGAATTCATCCAGGTCCACCCCACGGCCATCCCGGGCGAGGACAAGCTCCGCCTGATGAGCGAGTCGGCCCGGGCCGAGGGCGGGCGCGTCTGGGTTCCCCGCGACGGCAAGCCCTGGTACTTCCTGGAGGAGAAATACCCCAAGTACAAGAACCTGGTTCCCCGGGACATCGCCACCCGCGAGATCTACTACGTGTGCCGGGTGCTGAAGCTGGGGGTGGACGGGCAGGACGTGGTGTACCTGGACCTCAGCCACATCCCGGCGGAGACGCTGGACCGGAAGCTGGGCGGCATCCTGGAGATCTACGAGAAGTTCGTGGGGGATGATCCGCGCAAGGTCCCCATGAAGGTCTTCCCGGGCGTGCACTATTCCATGGGCGGCCTCTGGATCGACTACGAGGCGGACGGAAGCGGCGCCATCGTCGCGGGCAGCCCCCGCAATCACCAGACCAACATCCCGGGCCTCTTCGCCGCGGGCGAGGTGGACTACGAGTACCACGGGGCGAACCGGTTGGGCGCGAATTCGCTCCTCTCCTGCTTCTACGGCGGGATGCTGGCGGGCCCGGCCATGGTGAGCTACGCCAGGGGCCTGGAGCGTTCCTGCGAGGCGGTCGCCCCCTCCGTCCTCGAGGCCGGGCGCAAGCGGCAGGAGGAGGCGTGCAACCGGATCTATGCCCTCAGCGGGGCGGAGAATCCCTTCGTGATCCACAAGGAGCTGGGCGAGATCATGACGGACAACGTGACCGTCGTGCGCTACAACGACAAGCTTCAGGCCACGGACAACAGCATCCTCGCCTTCATGGATCGGTGGAAGCGCATCGACATCAACGACGCGGCCAAGTGGGCCAACCAGGCCGTCTCCTTCACTCGGCAGCTTTGGAACATGCTGGAAGTGGCCCGCGTCATCACCCTGGGGGCCCTCCGGCGGGACGAGAGTCGCGGCGCCCACTACAAGCCGGACTTCCCGGATCGAAACGACGCCCAGTGGATGAAGACGACCCTGGCCACCTGGACCCCCAGCGGGCCGGAGTTCCGCTACGCGCCGGTGGACATCTCGCTCCTCAAGCCCGAGGCGCGGAAATATTAAACCCCGGGGAAGCGGCGATGCCCCGGCATGCCGCCCAGCGCCCCGGCACTCTTCCCAGGAGGCGAGCCGAGGATGGCAGCGAGCACGATCGAGCTGAAGATCAAGCGGCAGGACGGGCCCGACGCGGCCCCCCGTTGGGAGGAGTTCAGCATCCCCTACCGGCCGAAGATGAACGTCATCTCGACCCTGATGGAGGTCCGGCGGCAGCCCGTCACGAAGGACGGAAGGCGAACCACGCCCCCGGTCTGGGATGCCAACTGCCTGGAGGAGGTGTGCGGGGCCTGCAGCATGATCATCAATGGCAAGGTGCGCCAGGCCTGCAGCGCCCTCATCGACCAGTTCGAGCAGCCCATCGTGCTCGAGCCCATGACCAAGTTCCCGCTGGTCCGGGACCTCACGGTGGACCGGCAGCGGATGTTCGAGGCCCTGAAGCACGTCCACGCCTGGATCCCCATCGACGGCACCTACAACCTGGGGCCGGGGCCGCGGGTGGGTCCGAACGTCCAGGGCGTGGCCTACAGCCTGGCCCGCTGCATGACCTGCGGCTGCTGCCTGGAGGTCTGCCCCCAGGTTACGCCGACGTCCGCGTTCGTCGGGGCCGCCGCCATCTCGCAGGTGCGCCTCTTCAACCTGCACCCCACGGGCAGGATGCACGCGGGGGAGCGGCTGGAGGCGCTGATGGGCGAGGGCGGCATCGTGGATTGCGGGAACGCCCAGAACTGCGTCCACGCCTGCCCCAAGGAAATTCCCTTGACCGAGTCCATCGCCGCCGTCGGCCGCCAGACGACCGGCTACCTGCTGAGGCGCCTGTTCGGTCGCTGACGGCTCCAAACTCGCCGGGTCCGAGGAGGCGGTCCGTCACGGGGTGTTTCCGGATCCCGTCCCAGGTCCCTCAGGAGGCTCGATGAAAATTCACGAGTACCAGGCAAAGGTGATTTTGGCCGAGTTCGGCGTGCCCGTGCCCCGGGGCCGGGTAGCCGCGACGCCCGCTGCCGCGGCCGCCATCGCCCAGGAGCTGGGCGGGACGGTGGTGGTCAAGGCGCAGATCCACGCCGGCGGCCGGGGAAAGGGAGGCGGGGTCAAGCTGGCGCACTCCCCGCAGGAGGCGGAACAGGTCGCGTCCCAGATCCTGGGAATGATGCTCAAGACACATCAAACCGGACCCGAGGGCCAAAAGGTCAAGCAGGTGCTCGTCGAGGAAGGAATGGACATCCGCCAGGAGCTGTACCTGGGGATCGTGATCGACCGCAAGGCGGGGCTGCCGGTGATCATGGCCAGCAGCGCGGGCGGGATGGAGATCGAGGAGGTCGCCCGGACGCGACCGGAGGCCATCGTGAAGACCCACGTGGACCCGGCCACGGGCGTCACCGGCTTCCACACGCGAAAGCTGGGCTACGGCTTAGGCCTCAAGGGGGACCTTTTGAAGGGGGGGAGCGATTTCATCGGCAAGCTGTACCGGGCCTTCTGGGTCAAGGATTGCTCGCTGGCCGAGATCAATCCCCTGGTGCTGACGGGGGACGGGCGTCTGCTGGCGCTGGACGCGAAGATGAACTTCGACGACAACGCCCTCTCCCGCCACCCCGAGATCCAGGCGCTCCGGGACCTGGACGAAGAGTCGCCGTTGGAGGTGGAGGCCTCCAAGTTCAACCTGAACTACATCAAGCTGGACGGCAACGTCGGCTGCATGGTGAACGGCGCCGGCCTGGCCATGTCCACCATGGACATCATCAAGCTGGCCGGGGGAGAGCCGGCCAACTTCCTGGACGTGGGGGGCGGGGCCAGCGCCGAGCAGATCGAAAACGCCTTCCGGATCCTGATCTCCGACAGGAACGTCCGGGCCGTCTTCATCAACATCTTCGGGGGCATCCTGCGCTGCGACCGGCTGGCAGAGGGCGTCATCAAGGCAGTCAAGACGCTCGGCGTCAGGCTCCCCATCGTGATCCGCATGGAGGGAACCAACGTAGAGCTGGGCCAGCGGATGCTCCGCCAGTCCGGGCTCAATTTCATCACGGCCCAGGGGATGAAGGACGGCGCCGAGAAGGCCGTGCGGGCCGCGCGCTCGGCCTAAGCCCCCTCACCGCACCTCTCCCCCCCGGGGAGAGGCATGGGAGAGGGGAGGGAGTCCTCATGAGCATCCTGGTGGACACGAGCACTCGGTTGGTCGTGCAAGGCGTCACCGGAAAGGAAGGGACGTTCCACGCCTTGGCATGCCGCGAGTACGGCACCAAGGTGGTGGCGGGGGTCACGCCCGGAAAGGGCGGGATCGTTCACGAGGGGATCCCGGTCTTCGATACGGTGGCCGAGGCCGTGGCCAAGGAAGGGGCGAACACTTCGCTGATCTTCGTGCCGCCCGGCTTCGCCACCGATGCGATCCTGGAGGCGGCCGACGCCGGGATCCGGGTGATTGTGTGCATCACCGAGGGCATCCCCACCCTCGACATGGTGAAGGCGTCCCGCGCCCTCCAGGGAAGGGCGGTGCGCCTGATCGGCCCGAACTGTCCGGGGATCATCTCGCCGGGCAAGGCCAAGGTCGGCATCATGCCCGGCCACATCCACAAGCCCGGGCGCGTCGGCGTCGTGTCGAGGAGCGGCACCCTGACCTATGAGGCGGTGGGCCAGCTCACCGCCCGGGGAATCGGACAATCCACCTGCGTGGGGATCGGCGGTGATCCCATCATCGGGACCACCTTCGTGGACGCCCTGCGCCTCTTTCAGGCGGACCCCGAGACGGACGCCATCCTGATGATCGGCGAGATCGGCGGCACAGCCGAGGAAGACGCGGCCGCCTTCATGAAGGCGTACGTCACGAAGCCCGTGGTCGGCTTCATCTGCGGGCAGACGGCGCCCCCGGGTCGGCGCATGGGGCACGCCGGGGCGATCATCTCTGGTGGCACCGGCACGGCGGTCGAGAAGATGGCGGCCATGAAGAAGGCCGGCATCGCGGTGGTGAAGAGCCCGGCCGAGATGGGCGAGGCCGTGGCGAGCCTGCTGCCCTCTGCGCCGGCGCGGCGCCGCGTGGCCAGGGGAGCGGCCCGAGCCGCGGCCAAGCCGAAGGCCAGGGCCAAGACCAAGGCGAGCACCAAGAAGGCGAAGCGCCGGTAGGCGGGGACCCGCCGAGAAACGGGAGCCGGCTTCGCCGGATGGTCTGCCGGGCCGGGGACCGACTCTGTTCCAGGAAGAGGAGACCATCTGGAGAGGACCGGTGGTCTCCTTCGTGTATCAGGCGACCGCACGGGAGGCAGCGGAAGGAGAGCAACCATGGAGCGAACGTTGGTGATGGTGAAGCCGGATGCGGTCCGGCGGAACCAAGTAGGTGAGATGCTCCGCCGCTTCGAGGCGGCCGGACTGACGATCCGCGCCCTCAAGATGGTCTGCCTGGAGCGGCGGGAGGCGGAGGGGTTCTACCAGGTCCACCGGGGTCGCCCCTTCTTTGCGAGCCTCACCCAGTTCATGTCCTCCGGTCCGACAGTGGCGATGGTGCTGGAGGGAGAGGACGCCATCGCGAGGGTTCGCAAGCTCATGGGGGCGACGGATCCGGCGAAGGCGGACCCGGGGACGATCCGGAAGGATCTGGCCACCAACATCGAGCAGAACGCAGTGCATGGCTCGGATTCGCCGGAATCGGCGGCCTATGAGATTCCCTACTTTTTCAGCGCGCTGGATCTGTGCCCGTAGGGGTGGCGGCCGGTGGGCCGGGTGCTGCAACCCCGCGTCGGCCTTGACGTTTCGGGTCCACGGCGGCGCGCCGACGGGGGGCTTTTTCCTTGACACCCCTGGGACCCCTCAGTATACTACGCGAGCTTTTTTGTCGGCTTCCCGGAAGACTGCTCGAAGATGTTGATCGAAATCTCGCGAATCCCGCCCGAGGGGCTGGACGTTTCCCTGTCGGAGGAGACGCTCGACCTCGGGGAGCCGGCAGACACCTGGGACGGGCCGGCCGCTGTCCAGGCCGACTTGCACGTCGACCGGTCCGGGCGCGGGGTGCTGATCACCGGGTCCTTCCGCGGTGGCGTCCCCTTGGTCTGCAGCCGATGCCTGGAGCCGTTTCATTTCCAGATCGAAGACCGGTGCGATCTGTACTGCGAGACTGGCGCGGAGGGCCTCCCAGAGGAGGAGCACGAGCTCGCCGATGGCGAGTTGGATGTCACCTATCTCGAGGAGGGGCGGATCAACACGGACCACCTCCTGCGCGAGAACATCCTGCTCAGCCTTCCCATTCAACCCCTCTGCCGCGAGGACTGTCGAGGGCTCTGCCCGCGCTGCGGCGCGAACCTGAATCAGGGCGCCTGTAGCTGCACGGAGACTCGTGTGGACCCGCGGCTGCAGGCCTTGCGGAAGTTGCTGTAGTCCCGCCAGAGGCGGGACCGTTTCCGCCGATATCACCTGACCCCTGGACGCTGTTCCGAGAGAGGATGACCGATGCCGCTCCCCAAGCGAAGACACAGTAACGCCCGAACGCGCAAGCGGCGGGCGCACGATGCGGCTCGCGCCGCGGGGCTCAGCCGCTGCCCTCACTGCCAGGCCATGACGCCTCCCCACCGCGCCTGCCGGAGTTGCGGCTACTATCGCGGCCGTGAGGTGGTGAAGAAGGTGGAGGAGTAGCGCTGCCTCAGGCCGCTCCGGCGCTTCCGTTTGGCAACGCATGAGCGTAAGCTCGCATCCTTCGTGTCGGTAGGGCAACGACATTGGAACCAGAGGAAAGCCTCCGCACAGCGATCGACGCGGGCCGACCCCAAGCCGTCCGCGTGGTGCTGGACGCCATGGGGGGCGACCGCGGGCCCGAGGTGAACGTCGAGGGCGCCGTCATGGCCGCCCGCGAGCTCGGGACCGAAGTCATCCTCGTCGGAGTGGAGGAGGAGCTGCAGCGCCGCTTGCGCCAGCATGACACCCACGGGCTGCCCCTGAGCGTCCGGCACGCGCCGGATGTGGTGGAGATGGGGGAGAGCCCGTTGATCGCGGTGCGGCGGAAGCGGCACTCCTCCATCCGAATCGGCCTGGACTTGGTCAAGCGCGGCGAGGCGGACGCCTTTGTGAGCGCCGGCAATACGGGCGCGGTCATGGCCACGGCCCTGGTGGTCCTGGGCCCCCTGCCGGGCGTGGAGCGACCGGCCATCGCCGTGGTGATCCCGACGCTGACGGGTCTCGCGGTGCTGCTGGACGCGGGGGCCAACGTGGACTCCAAGGCCCGCCACCTGGCCCAGTTCGCCATCATGGGGAATGTCTACGCCCGGGACTTCCTGGGGCTGCCCCGGCCGCGGGTGGGCCTCCTGAGCATCGGCGAGGAGGAGTCCAAGGGCAACGAGCTGACGCGGGAGGCCTTCAAGGAGCTGGAGGGCGAGGCGTCCCTGAACTTCATCGGGAACGTGGAGGGGCGTGACGTGTTCAGCGGCACCTCCGACGTGATCGTGTGCGATGGGTTCACCGGGAACGTGGCATTGAAGATATCGGAGAGCGTCCTGGACGCCATGTTCACCCTGCTGCGCGAGGAGCTGGGGAGGGATTTGCGGGGAAAGGCGGGGTCCCTCCTGCTCTTGCCGGCCTTCAAGCGCTTCCGGCGGAGGGTGGACCCCTCCGAGTACGGCGGCGCGCCGCTTTTGGGCGTCAACGGCGTGTGCGTTATCAGCCACGGCCGCTCCGCGGCGAAGGCGATCAAGAACGCCCTCCGCACGGCCGGGGAATGCGTGACCAACAAGGTGATCCAACACATCCGCGAGGGGATCGCCTTGAGCTAGCCGCCGGCCGGAACCAATCCGGTCCCGGCTTGGAGGTTCGAGCTTCTCATGCCGTGCACGAGGATCATCGGCACCGGGTCGTATGCGCCGGCCAAGGTGCTCACCAACGCGGACCTGGAAAAGCTGGTGGACACCAGCGACGAGTGGATCCGCACGCGGACCGGCATCTCCGAGCGGCGGATGGCCGCCGAGGACGAGGCGACCTCGGACCTGGCCTATCAGGCGTCGCGCCAGGCCCTGGAGGCGGCCGGCCTGGATCCTGCCGACCTGGACATGATCCTGGTGGCCACGATCACGCCCGACATGTTCTTCCCCTCGACGGCCTGTGTCCTCCAGGAGCGGCTGCAGGCCCGGCGCGCCGCCGCCTTGGACATCTCCGCGGCCTGCTCCGGCTTTGTCTACGGGCTGGCCGTCGCCGATGGTCTGCTCCGGCTCGGCACCATACGAAACATCCTCCTGGTGGGGGCCGAGACCCTGACCAAAATCGTGAACTGGAAGGACCGGAACACCTGCGTCCTCTTCGGCGACGGGGCCGGGGCCGTCGTCCTGCGGAGCAGCGAGGGGGAGCGCGGGATCCTGTCCACCCACCTCTTCGCCGACGGGGCCAAGGGGCGGCTCCTCATGATGCCCGGGGGCGGGTCCCGTCACCCACTGTCGCGGCGCGTGCTGGATGAGGGGCTGGCGGCGATCCAGATGGCCAACGGGAACGAGGTCTTCAAGAGCGCGGTGCGCGCCATGGAGGACGCGGCCCTCACCGCCCTGAAGCACAACAACCTCGACGTGGGTGACGTGGACCTCATGATCCCGCACCAGGCCAACCGGCGGATCATCGACGCCGTGAGGCAGCGCCTGGGCTTTGCCGAGGACCGGGTGTGCGTGAACGTCCAGAAGTTCGGCAACACCTCGGCAGCCTCCATCCCGCTGGCCCTGGACGAAGCGGTCCGGGGAGGGCGGGTGAAGGAGGGGGATCTCCTGCTCTTGTGTGCGTTCGGGGGCGGGTTGACCTGGGGGTCGTCGCTGATCCGCTGGTGACACGCCGCGCTCAATGAAAAACGGACAACTGACAACTGACAACGGATGACCGACCAGCGCAGGTCAGCCGACGGCGGGGAAGGCGTCGGGATCAGGTCGTGCCCCGGGCTGTCGGTTCTGCCCGCCAAAGGCGGACCGGTTTGAGATTTCCGATTGAGTCATGGACAAGATCGCGTTGGTCTTTCCGGGTCAGGGATCCCAGGCGGTGGGCATGGGCCGGGAGCTGGGCGAGGCGTCCCCTCGCTGGGAGGCGGCCAGCGCCGCGCTGGGGTTCGACCTCCGGCGGCTGTGCTTCGAGGGGCCGGAGGCAGACCTCACGCTCACGGCTAACACCCAGCCGGCGATCCTGGCGGCCAGCATCGTGGCGCTGGATGCCCTGGCGGCGGCGGGCGTCTCCTGCGATTTCGTGGCCGGCCATTCCCTGGGCGAGTATTCGGCGCTGGTGGCGGCCGGCGCGCTGGAGTTCGCGGACGCCGTCCGCACGGTCCGGGCCCGCGGGCAGTTCATGCAAGAGGCTGTCCCCCCGGGCGAGGGCGCCATGGCCGCCGTCTTGGGGCTGGACCGCGCGCTCGTGACTCAGGCCTGCGAGGAGGCCAAAGACGCCGGGGTGGTGCAGGTGGCCAACCTCAACGCCCCCGGGCAGACGGTGATCGCGGGGGCGGCGGCGGCCGTGAAGCGCGCGGTGGAGCTGGCCAAGGCGAAAGGGGCCAAGCGCGCCCTGCCGCTGCCGGTGAGCGCCCCGTTTCACTCCGCCCTGATGGCGCCGGCGGCCGCGCGCCTGGAGGCCGTCCTCCGCACGGTGCGCATTCGGGATCTTCGCGTGCCGTTGGTCACGAACGTGGACGCCGACCTCTTGACCGATGCCGCGCGGGTGGTGGATGTCCTGGTCCGGCAGGTCACGGCGCCCGTCCGGTGGGAAGAGGTGGTCACCCGCCTGGTCAAGGAGGGCGCCGGGACCTTCGTCGAGGTGGGCCCGGGCAAAGTCCTCTCGGGTCTGATCCGGCGCATCGCGCCGGAGGTTCGGGCCCTGAATGTGGAGGACCGGTCCTCGCTCCACATAACGATGGAGGCCCTGAGATGAGCCTGGCGGGAAAGGTCGCCGTCGTCACGGGCGCCGCGCGCGGAATCGGGAAGGCCGTGGCCACGCACCTGGCTTCGGAGGGGGCGTCGGTCGTGATCGCGGACATCAACGGGAAGGCCGCCGGCGAGACGGCAGCGGAACTGGAGGCGGCGGGCCGGACGGCCATGGGCTGCCCGCTGGACGTAACCAACCCGGCCCAGGTTGCCGCCATGGTGGAGGCGGTGCTCGCCCGCTATGGGCGGATCGACATCCTGGTCAATAATGCGGGCATCACCCGGGATGCGTTGATTCTCCGAATGAAAGAGGAGGAGTGGGATCAGGTCCTGTCCGTGAATCTGGATGGCGCCTTTCATTGTGCCCGGGCGGTTCTCCGCCCCATGCTCAAGCAGAAGCAGGGCGGGCGGATCATCAATATCGCCTCCGTGGTGGGAAGCATGGGGAACGCCGGTCAGGCGAACTACGTCGCATCCAAGGCCGGGCTGATCGGGCTCACCAAGGCGCTGGCACGGGAGGTGGCCTCGCGCAGCATCACCGTCAATGCCGTCTCGCCAGGGTTCATCGAGACGGAGATGACCGCGGGGCTTCCCGACAACGCCAAGCAGGCGTACCTTTCCCAGATCCCTCTGGCGCGCTTCGGCACGGCGGCGGAGGTGGCAGCCGCCGTGGGCTTCCTGGCGTCCGAGGGGGCGGGGTACATCACGGGGCAGGTGATCCATGTGAATGGCGGCATGTGGTCCTCATAGCTGCACACGCATCGGGAGAAGGAGGGCATTGTGAGCGCGACCCTGGAAGAGAAAGTGAAGAAGATCATCATCGACCAGTTGGGAGTGGACGAGGCCGAGGTGACCCCCGAGGCCAAGTTCATCGATGACCTCGGGGCGGACTCCCTGGATACCGTGGAGTTGGTGATGGCCCTGGAGGAGGAGTTCGGGATCGAGATCCCCGACGAGGAGGCGGAGAAGATCGCCACCGTCCAGAACGCGATCGCCTATATCCGGGATCACAAGAAGGACTAACCCCAACCTCAACCTGCCTGCCCGTGCCGCCGGGCTGATCGGCGGCGGGTGCGCCGCGGGGCGGCGCCCGACGGGCGGTTCCGAGAGGTAGAGCCACAATCATGGTGCGCGTCGTCGTCACCGGTCTGGGAGCCGTGGCCCCCAACGGGATCGGGGTAGAGAGCTTCTGGCAGAGCATCATCGGCGGGGTTTCCGGGATCGGGCCGATCACCCGATTCGATGCCAGCAAGCACGACACCCGGATTGCCGGCGAGGTCAAGGGATTCGATCCCCTCCAGTGGGTGGAGAAGAAAGAGGCCCGCAAGATGGATCTCTTCATCCACTACGCCGTCGCCGCCTCCCAGATGGCGTACGACGACTCGGGCCTCAAGGTGACCGACGACAACCGCGAGCGCGTCGGTGTCTTCGTGGGCACCGGCATGGGCGGGATCCCGGCCCTGGAAGAGTCGCACAAGCTGCTCCTGGAAAGAGGGCCGGGGCGCGTCAGCGCCTTCTTCATCCCGTCCATCATCACGAACCTGGCGTCGGGCCAGATCTCCATGCGCTTCGGGATGAAGGGTCCCAACTTGTGCGTCTCCACGGCGTGCGCTTCGGGAAACCATGCCATCGGCGACTCCTTTCGGATCATCCAGCGCGGCGAGGCGGACGTGATGTTGGCGGGAGGCAGCGAGGCGGTGATCACCCCGCTGACCATCGGGGGATTCTGCTCCATGAAGGCCCTCTCCACCCGGAACGACGAGCCCACCCGGGCCAGCCGTCCCTTCGACAAGGATCGGGACGGGTTCGTGATGGGCGAGGGATCGGGGCTGATGGTGCTGGAGGAGTTGGAGCACGCCAGGCGCCGCAACGCGAAGATCTACGCCGAGATCGTGGGCTACGGGATGTCCGCCGATGCCTATCACATCACGCAGCCGGCCCCGGAAGGGGAGGGGGCCGTCCGGTCCATGCGCCTCGCTCTCAAGGACGCCAAGCTGACGCCGTCCCAAGTGGGCTACATCAACGCTCACGGGACCTCGACCCCCGTAGGCGATGTCAACGAGACACTGGCCATCAAGACCGTCTTCGGCGATCACGCGCGCAGCGTGGCGGTGAGTTCCACCAAGTCCATGACCGGCCACCTCCTGGGCGCCGCCGGAGGCATCGAGTCGGTGATCACGGTCCTCACCCTCGTCCACGGAATCCTGCCGCCCACCATCAACTACGAGACGCCGGATCCGGAGTGCGACCTGGACTACGTCCCCAATACCGCCCGCCGCGCCGAGGTGCGATACGCCCTGACCAACTCCTTCGGCTTTGGCGGGACCAACGCCAGCCTTCTCTTCAAGAAGTACGAAGAGTAACCCGCCCATCTAACCGCCAAGTCGCTAAGAGCGCCAAGATTCACGCGATCCCGAAAGGCCCCGAGGAGATCCTTCTTTCCTCTGAGCCGCCGGACTTATCCCAAACGTTTCGGTCTTACCGCAGAGCCCGCGGAGGCCGCAGAGGAAGACGAGATATTCGCTGGGGATCCAGGAACAAAAGATCTTCGAAGTCGGGACGCTTTTTCCTGCCCGAAGAAAGGACTCATCGTGTCTGGCCCTGCGATCTCGGCGATCTCTGCGGTGAAAAATCCGGGCTTATTGGAATGTCACTTGTCCCCAAGGTTGAGAAGGCAACCCACCAGGCCGCAACAATCCAAACGCCCGTCTTGGCTGCGGGGGTTCCTGGGCTTTTCCCAGATAGAGAAAAACTCTTGGCGACCTTGGCGTCTTAGCGGTTGGTCTCTTGGTTGAGGGTGGGTCAGGCCCCGTTTCCCGATGTCAGGAGGGTGAGAGCGAAGGGGGCGTCGGGTTGGCCGCGACGCAGCTCGGCCGTGAACCCCTCGAGGAATGCCTGCTGGAGGCGAGTGGGCGCCTCCTGGGGGAAGGCGCGGAAGGGAAGCTCCATGGCGATGCGAGCACAGCGGAGAGCCAAGATCGCCTGGGCCGCCTGGTACGACAGTCGGTAGAGCGCCACCATGGACAGGTCCGCCTGGCGCCCCAGGCCGACCACTAGGATCCTGCCGACCTTGAGCTTCCCGTCGGGCGCGAGCAGCGCGGTCGCTCCCCGCTCCCCGCTGAATTTCCCCCGGGCACGGAGCCGGGAGAGGGCGCCGCACAGGATCCAGTCCACCCGGCCCAGCCGGCCGCGCGGGGCCGGCTCGTCCTCCAGGTGGAACAGGACCAGCACCTCTGCGTCGATTTCCTCGATGGGCTGGCTGGATTCCAGGGTCTGCATCTCAGAGTGTGTGAAAATATCGGCGAATCGCCGCTAAGTGCATTTTCCACCCACGGAGAATCAACAGGGTACAATCGGGCCCTCGGCCCGGCGACGATCTTCACACACTCTCAGGCAGGTGCTTGCTCCGCGGGATGCGGGTGCAGGCGGATCTGGTCCAGGATGCCGTTGACGAAGGCGCCCGATTCCTGGCTGCCGTAGAGCTTGGCGAGCTCGATGGCCTCGTTGATGGCGACTTTCTCCGGGATGTCGTGGCGGTGGAGCAACTCGTGGGCGGCCAGGCGAAGGATATTCCGCTCCACCGGCGCGATGCGCGCGAGGCTCCAGTGGGTGGCGTTCCTGGCGATGAGCCGATCGATCTCGACAGCGTGCTCCAGCGTCCCCCGGACCAGGCTGTCCGCAAATGCCTGGACTTCCGGCAGCGTCGGGTGGTCCTGCCAGAACTCCTTCAGCACCCGTTCCCCGTCGCCGGGTCGAAACTCCAGCTCGTAGAGGATCATCAGGGCGAGCATGCGCCCTTTCCGTCGTTTGCCCATTCCGAGCCTCGCTCATAGCTCATGGCTCATAGCAGGTGCGAGCAGCCATGAGCCATCAGCCATGAGCCGATCGTCTACTTCATTTCCCGAAAAAGGTTGGCCATCTCGATGGCCGAGCAGGCGGCGTCAAACCCCTTGTTGCCCCCTTTGCTTCCCGCCCGCTCGACCGCCTGGTCGATGGAATCCGTGGTGAGGACGCCGAAGCTTATGGGGACGCCCGTCTCCAGGGACACGCTTGCCACGCCCTTGGACACCTCGGCGGCGATGTACTCGAAATGCGGGGTGGCGCCCCGGATCACCGTGCCAAGACAGATGATGGCGCTGTACTGCCCGGATGTGGCCAGCCGCTTGGCCACCAGCGGGATCTCGAAAGACCCCGGCACCTTCACCACCGTGATCCGGTCCTCTTCTGCCCCGTGGCGGCGGAGGGCGTCCAGGGCGCCCTCCAGCAGGCGGGCGGTGATGAACTCGTTCATCCGGCTCACCACGATGCCGAAGGTGAACCCCTTGGCCGCGAGGGCCCCTTCCCAGGTCCGCAACATGTTCCCTCCTTCACGCCGACGGCGACAGCGAGGTCCGACAGCGACTTGGGAAATCCTCTCCGTCCGTCTCCGGTGAGGCGCGCCCTCCTCAGCGTCTGGTCCGGCCGGTTCCCGGCGCGCCGTTCCCGGCGTGCCGGCCGCGCCGGCGAAAGCTGTGAGGGGGCTGGATGAGATGCCCCAGCTTCTCCCGCTTGGTGGTGAGGTATCCGAGGTTGGCCGCCGTGGGCTTGGTGAGGAGCGGCACCCGCTCCACCACGTGCAGGCCGTAGCCCTCCAGTCCCACGATCTTCCGCGGGTTGTTCGTCATCAGGCGGAGCTTGGAGACCCCCAGGTCCACCAGGATCTGGGCCCCCACCCCGTAATCCCTGAGGTCGGGCTTGAAGCCGAGCTTCTCGTTGGCCTCCACCGTGTCGAAGCCCTGGTCCTGCAGCTCGTAGGCGCGGAGCTTGTTGGCCAACCCGATCCCGCGGCCCTCCTGCCGGATGTACAGCAGGACGCCCGTTCCCTCCTCTGCGATGCGTGCCATGGCGCGGTCCAACTGGGCCCCGCAATCACAGCGAAGCGACCCCAGGGCATCGCCGGTGAGACACTCGGAGTGGACCCGCACCAGGACCGCGTCGACCGCATGGACCTCGCCCTTCACCAGGGCCAGGTGGTGCTTGTGGTCCACCTGGCTGTGGTAGAGGATCGCCCGGAAATTGCCGTGACGCGTGGGGAGGGTCGTGGTGGCCACGCGGCTGACGAATTTCTCCCGCTTCATCCGGTAGTCGATGAGATCCTTGATGGTGATCATCCGCAAGCCGTGTCGCTGCGCAACGCGGGAGAGCTCCGGGACGCGGGCCATGCTCCCGTCGGGGTTCATGATCTCGCAGATGACGCCCGCCGGGTACAGGCCGGCCAGGCGGGCCAGATCCACGGCGGCCTCGGTCTGGCCGGCGCGCGTCAGGACGCCGCCTTCCCGGGCCCGCAGCGGGAACATGTGACCGGGGCGGGCCAGGTCGTCCGGCTGCGTGTTGGGGTCGAGGATCACCTTGATGGTCGCGGCCCGATCGTGGGCCGAGATGCCGGTGCTGACCTTGTGCTTGGCCTCGACCGACACGGCGAAGGCCGTCTCGAAGGGGGAGGTGTTCTCCGAGACCATCGCCGGGATCTGGAGTTGGTCCAGCCGCTCGCCCACGATGGGCATGCAGATCAGGCCGCGTCCGTGGGCGGCCATGAAATTGATGGCGGCGGGCGTGACCTTCTCGGCCGCCATGGTGAGGTCGCCCTCGTTCTCCCGGTCCTCGTCGTCCACGACGATGACCATCTTCCCGTTGTGGATGTCCCGGATGGTGTCCTCGATCCGGTCGAAGCGGATGGGCGCATCGCCTCGCAGCGTCCCGCCTTTGCTGGATGCACGCCGCCCGCGCTCGACCGATGTCCCGGGCGATTTCGTGGATCCGGCCCGACGGCGTGGGGTGCTCTTCCGCGTGCTCATGCGAAGCCGTGCTCCTCGAGGAAGGCCAGGGTGAGACCCCGCTGGCCCGCGCTGTCCGACCGTCCCACCAGGAGCCGGGCGACATGCTTCCCCAGCAGGTCGGCTTCCAGGTTGACCGGGTCGCCCGCGCGCTTGCCTCCCAGCGTGGTGTGGTGGAGCGTGTGCGGGATGAGGGCCACGCCGAAGGTGTCGCGCGAAAGCTCCGCGATGGTCAGGCTGATCCCGTCGACCGCGATGGACCCCTTCATCACCAGGAGCGGCGCTAGGTCCTGCGGGAACCGGAAGCGCCAGAACTCGCCGTCCCCCTGGGAGGTGCGCCCGGCGACCTCGCCGACGGCATCCACGTGGCCGCTGACCAGGTGACCCCCCAGGCGATCGCCGAGGCAGAGCGGCCGCTCGAGGTTCACCCGCGATCCGGCCCGAAGCGTTCCCAGGGTCGTGCGATCGAGCGTCTCGGCCGACAGGTCACAGGTGAACCCGTCCCGCCGGAGCGCGGTCACGGTGAGGCACGCGCCGTCCACGGCGATGCTGTCCCCCACGCGGAGCCCTTCCGCGAGGGGGGCGGCCCCGATGTGCGCCCAGGCGCCGCCCGGCTTGCGCCTGCATTCGCGGACCGTGCCGATGGCCTCGATGATCCCGGTGAACACTCGACCCCACGCCTGAGCCTCGGGCCTAGGCTTGCCCGTCGGCCTTCCGAATGTAGCCCTCGACCACGATGTCGCCGTCGAACCGCTCGATGCGGACGTCCCGCAGGCGGAGCGCCTGGCTGAGCGTCTCGATGCCCTCGCCGCCCACGGCCGTCGGGCTGGATTTCCCGCCGATCAGGATCGGCGCCAGGAAGACCAGGACCTTGTCCACGATCCCCTCGCGCAGCGCCGACGCATTGATCTCGGCGCCCCCCTCGATCATCACCGAAAGGATCCCACGTTTTCCCAGCGCCTCCGTGAGGCGGTCCAGCGACACCCGCCGCGGGCTGTTTTCCACCACGATCACCTGGATACCCTCCTGCTGGAGGGCCTCGAGCTTTGTCCGCGGCGCCATCCGGGACACCGCCAGGATGGTGGGCGCGGTGGACGCGCGATTCACAACCTTGGCGCGCAACGGCAGCCGGGCCAGGTTGTCCACGATCACCCGGATGGGGTCGCGCTGGTCGGCGATCCCCAGCCGCGTGGTCAGGAGGGGGTCGTCGCGCAGGACCGTGCCGATGCCCACCAGGACGGCGTCCACCTGGTTGCGGAGCTCGTGGACGCGCCGCCGGGCGCTTTCGCCGGTGATCCAGCGAGAGTCCCCGGTTCGGGTGGCGATCTTTCCGTCGAGGCTCGCCGCCACCTTCAAGGTCACGAAGGGGCGACCCGTCCGGACGTGGGTGAAGAAGGCCTCGTTGAGCCGCGCCGCTTCCTCGGCGAGGACGCCGACGTCCACCGGGAGGCCGCCCGCGCGCAGGGCCGCGATCCCCTTGCCGCTCACCGCCGGGTTCGGGTCCTCGCAGGCGGCCACGACGCGACGGACGCCGGCCTGGAGGATCTGCTCCACGCAGGGCGGCGTGCGGCCGTAGTGGCAGCAGGGCTCCAGGCTCACGTACAGCGTGGCGCCCTGCGCTGCGGGGCCGGCCTCGCGCAGGGCCGCCACCTCGGCATGGTCGGAGCCGGCGTAGGCGTGGAGCCCCTCGCCGACGAGCTGGTTGTCCCGCACCAGGACCGCCCCCACCATGGGGTTGGGGCTCGTCCGCCCGCGGGCGCGCGCCGCCAGCTCCAGGGCGCGCTGCATCCAGATTCGATCGCTCTCAGACATAACCGCCGCGTTCCCGCAACCTGGCGTCACACAACGAGTTGCTCGTGGAAAGTAACATCGCGCAGGGGGAGTGTCAAGGTCAAAGCCCACCGTGGAGAACCTTTCAGACGCCAGCGGTTGGGAGAGCTGAGAGCCGCGAGCCGAGAGCCGACAGAGTCGGTTTGTCAATTCGTCGATTGGTCAATTGGGAGGCAGGGGTTGCAGGAGTCTAGACGAGTTGACCATTTGACGACTTGACCAGTTGACTTCTCAGAAGCGGGCGGCCGAAGCCGCCCGGTCCGCCGAGGCGGGGTTTCCCGTTGACAGGGGAGGGCACTCTTGATAGCGTTCCGTCGGGTCCGCTCCCACACCATCTCGTTTATCCGGTTGCCCTCACCACGCCCTGACCATTCGCGTGCCCCCTCGACCTCGGGGGCGCGTTACTCCACGCGCACATCCTGGACAGCGGGTCTGGAGCTGTTCGTAGTCAGCCCGGCTTGCTCCCGAGCTGCCGCGTGCAGGAGCGGCTCCTCCGGCCCATCATGCGGATGCAGTTGGCAGTCGCTCCGGCGAGTTCCCTTGCCGTCCCGCTTGCGGCAGATCCGCCGCCCGGTTAGGCCAGAGGTGGGGGACGTCTGCCGTCACATCCGAGTAGGTAGGGATCTGAAGCACCTGCCGAAGACGTGAGCTTGCATCGCGATAGATCCTCCCTTCCTCGTGGACTCGTGATCCGACCGGTTCAGGCCTGAGTCCACGCCGGCACCTCGCCCCGTGTCCAGTAATCGCACAATACAGTCAAGTTTTCGGAGGCAAGTGTCCTGGCGCCGAGAGCTCACCAGGCGAAAGACCAGTGAGCTACCCCGCAGCAAGCTGCGGGGCATCGAGAGCCAAGACAGCAAGCCCTGCGCGGCAGGCCGCGGGCAATGAATCCTCTCCAATTCAATGATGGGTTGGACTCAGGAGAACAACGCGGCGGCGAACTCGCGGGGGTCGAAGGGCTGGAGGTCGTCGGGGGCCTCGCCCACGCCCACGTAGCGCACGGGGATTTGGAGCGCCTGGGCGATGGCCACCACCGCGCCGCCCTTGGCGGTGCCATCCAGCTTGGCGATAACGAGACCCGTGACCCCCACGGCCTGATGAAACTCCCGCGCCTGGGCGAGGGCGTTCAAGCCCGTCGTGGCGTCCAGGACCAGGAACGTCTCGTGCGGGGCGCCGGGCACCTCGCGGGCGATGATCCGGCGGATCTTCTTCAGTTCCTCCATGAGATTCTGGCGGGTGTGCAGACGGCCGGCCGTGTCGATCAAGAGGCGCTCTGCCTTCCGGGCCGTGGCCGCCTTGCAGGCATCGAAGACGACGGCGGCGGGATCGGCTCCCGGTTTGTGGGCGATTACATCGGCCCCGATCCGGCGGCCCCAGATCTGGAGCTGCTCGATGGCGGCGGCGCGGAAGGTGTCGCCCGCAGCCAAGAGCACCGCCTCGCCCGCATCCCGATAGCGCTTGCCCAGCTTCGCGATCGTCGTCGTCTTGCCGGAGCCGTTCACCCCGAGGAACAGGGTGACGTGGGGGGGGATCGCGGGGGGAGGCGGCGGGCCGACCTGAAGCAACTCCGCCACGCGCTCAGCCAAGAGGGCGCGCATGGTCTCGACCGTGGTGATTCCCTGGCGGCGGAAGGCGGCGCGGGCCGGTTCGAGGATGGCGGCCGTGGTCGCGGGGCCGAGGTCGGAGGCGAGGAGGGCGTCTTCGAGGTGCTCCAGAGTCGCTTCGTCCAGGGGAGCGCCGACGAAGAGACCTTCCAGCTTCTCCCGAATCCCGTCGCGGGTCTTGCGCAGGCCGTCACGCAGGCGCGAGAAGAGATCGGATCCAGCGGGCGGGGGGACCTCGGCGGGCATCAGAGGGATTGGTCCAGGGCGAAAGCGGCCCGGCGCGCCTCGAACAGACTCCGCCCCAACACCGCATCCGAGGCCAGGAGCACGCAGAGACTGCAGGCGCTCTTCAGTGGGATCATGACAACCGTCATGCGCTCGCCCTCGAGCAGGACCTCGCCGACCTCCCCCTGGCCCAGCCGTTCGGCCGCGGCCAGTGTCTCTCGCAGGAGCAGGCCGGCGCCGGCGCTGGCCGCCTCGAGGTCCGGACCAGGCCCTTGACTGGCCTGGGCGATAGCCATGCCCTCCTGATCCAGCAGGATGGCGCCGCGCGATCCTGGCACCCTCTTCAGGAGGTCAGCCAAAACCGCCTGGAAGTCGGTGGAAGCCATACATCAATCCTTAAGGAGGAGATGGGGAACTCGGGCAACGCAAGGATACCGCAGATTCTGGAATTTGCAAGACGGGGTGTTACGCAGCGGCTTTCATGCGGACCGAGATCAGCTTGGACACGCCCTCCTCCTCCATGGTGACCCCGTACAGGATGTTGGCCGCCTCCATGGTGCGCTTGTTGTGGGTGATGACGAGGAACTGGGCGGTCTGCGACATCTCCTTGAGCAGGGAGACGAACCGTTCCACGTTGGCGTCATCCAGGGGGGCGTCCACCTCGTCCAGCAGGCAGAAGGGGCTGGGGCGGGCGGAGAATAGGGCGAGCAGGAGAGACAGAGCCGCCAGGGCGCGCTCGCCGCCCGAGAGGAGCGAGAGGATCGTGGCCCGCTTGCCCGGGATCTTGAGGAGCATCTCGACGCCCGGCTCCTCACCCTCTTCGCCCTCGGCCGGCTCGACCAGGCGGAGCTCCGCGCTGCCTCCGCCGATGAGGCGCCGCCAGTAGTGGTCGAAGTGCTGGTTCACGACGGCCAGGGTTGAATCGAAGAGCGCCTGGATCGTCTTGTTGATCTCGGCGATGGCATGGCGCAGCGACGCCACGGAATTCACCAGGTCCGCGGCCTGGCTGGTGAGGAACTCGTGCCGCTGGCAAAGCGCCTCGTATTCCTCCAGGGCCCCCAGGTTGGCGGGCCCCAGTTCCACCAGCTTGGCCCGCAGCGTCTCCAGTTCCGTCTGGGCCGCCTCGATCTCCCACGTGACCTCGGCAAAGCGCTCGCGAAGCTCGGGCAGGCTGACGTTGTGTTCCTCCCAGAGGCTGTGCTCCAGGTGCGTCATGGCCGTCTTGACCTCGCCCCGCCTCGTCCCCAGGGCGGCGATCTCCTCGCCGAGCTCCATCTCCTCGCGCCGCTTCGTCCGGAGCGTCTCGTCGAGCTGCCGGATGCTCTCGTGGGCGGCCGCCCGGGCCTCTTGCAGTTGGACGAGGGCGGTCCGGCGCGCCTCTTCGTCGCGATGGAGGGACGACAGGGTCTCCCGCAACCGGTCGCAGCTCTCAACCATCCCGGACTGCCGGAGGGCAAGGTCCGCCGACTCCTGAGCGAGGCGGGCCGCCTCCGCTTCGGCGGCGGTGAGCTCGCTCCGCATCCGCGCGAGGTCGCGGAGCGTCTCGTCGCGCTGGGCCGTCTGCGAGGCCAGGATCACCCGCTGTTCAGCCAGGTGAGCGGCCGTGCTCTCGCGCGTCTGCCGCAGCGAAGCGATCTCGGCATCGCGGGCCGCGATGGCCTGGCTCAACTCTCCCGCCTCGGTTTCGTCCGCGGCGATTGCCGTGCGAAGCGTTTCCACGTCGACCGCGATCCGGGCCAGGTCCGCCTCGACCGCCTGCAGCTCGATCCCGAAGAGCTCCAGTTGCTGGCTCAGGCGCGCCTCTTCGGCGCGCTTGGCCGCCAGGTCCTTCTCGATGGCCAAGAGATCCAGTTCCGCCTGGCGTTCGGCCGTCCCGGCCGCCTCGATGGCCCGCTCGGCCGTGGCCACATCCCCGGAGACGACGGCCAGCGCCTCGCGCAGGCCGGCCACGCCCAATTCGCTCGTGGCCAGGGCCTCTTCCAGCTCGCGGACCTCGCGGCGCTGGGCCAGGAGGCCCTGCGGGGCGGGCGTGCCGCCGATCAGGGTGCCACGGTGCGACAGCAGCTCGCCCGCCAGCGTGGCGAGGGTGAACGGCCCGGGGAGTTCGCGGGCGATGGCCTGGGCCGCGTCCAGGTCGCTCACGATCGCGGCGTCCGCCAGGAGATTCAAAAGCCACGGCTCGCTTCCCTGGGGGGCGTGCACGTGGTCGAGGGCCATTCCCTCGATCTGCCCTTGCAGTTCTTTGGGAAGGTCGGCGAACTGCGCCGCGAGAGCGTCCCGGACCTGCCGGCCCCAGGTTCCCTCGCCGATCGGCATGGGGCTCACCAGGGTGGCGCGGCCCTGTCCGGAGCGGAACAGGTGGGCCAGCGCCTCCTTGGCCTCGGCCCAGGTCTCGGCCCGCACGGACTGGAGGTGAGCGCCCAGAATGGCCTCGAGCGCCTTCTCGAACCGCGGCGCAACCTCCAGGATCTCGGCCAGGGGACCGAGGAGGCCGCCCACCCGCCGATCGCGTGCCGCCTGGAGGAGGAGACGATTCCCCTCCTCGAAATCGGTGAACTGCGTCCGGAGTTCGTGCAGCGATCCCAGCCGCCCGCGCTGGCGCTCCACGTCCGCGGTGAGGCCGGCCAGCTCGGCCTCCAGGCGCCGGCGCGCCTCGCGGGCGCGCTCGGCCTCGACCTGGGCGGCCTCGCGCCGGTCCCGGGCCGCGCCCTGCCGCTCCAGGAGTTCGAGGCGGCGGGCCTCGTCGGCCGAGAAGGAGGCTTCGGCCCCCTGGCGCTGGGTGCTGGCCTCGGCCTGGTGCAAGCGCAGCCGTTGCGCGTGGACGCTCATATGCCGGCTGCGCTCCACTAACGTGGCCAACTCGTTCCGCTTCAGCGCAAGTTGCGTGGCGTGGTGGGCCGCCTGCCCCCGCAACTGTTCCAGCGCCTCCACGCCCGATTCCACGGCGGCCTCGGCCTCGCGGAGCTTCTGCCCCTCCACGGCCAGCGCCGCCTCCAGGGCTGCGACTGCTTGCTCCTGTGCGGTCGCATGGGAGCCGCCGGCTTCCAGGTCTGCCAGGAGGCCCCGCACCCGCTCGCCCAGACCGGCAAGGGCGGCTTCGTTCTCCGCCCGGCGCGCGCCGGCGGCCTCGATCTGCTGGGTGAGGTTGCGGAGCTCCGCTTCGTCCCGATCGATCTGTCCGCGGAGGGCGTACAGCGCCTCCTGGGCGTCGGAGAGGGCCTGTTCCTGTTCCAGATCCTTCAGGCGACGCGTCTCCAGGTCCGCTTCCGAAGCGGCGATCCCGGCGCGGACGCCGGTCAGGTCCTGCTGCAGCGGCTCCAGGCGGGCGAGGATGCCCCGGAGTTCCTCCCAGAGCGTCGCGTGGTCTCGGAACTTCAAATACAGCTTCAGCTCCGTGGCCCGCCGATCCAGCTCGCGGTACCGCTCGGCCTTGTTGGCCTGGCGCTTCAGCGAGTTCCGCTGCCGCTCCACCTCGGCGACGACGTCCCGGATGCGCAGGAGGTTCTGCTCCGTGGCCTCGAGCTTGTTCAGGGCGGCCCGCTTCTTGGTCTTGTACTTCATGATGCCGGCCGCCTCCTCGATGAGGACCCGGCGGTCGGCCGGCCTGGCGTTCACGACGCTGCCGATGCTTCCCTGCTCGATCAGGGCGTACGGCTCGCCGGCCAGGCCCGTGTCGAGGAAGAGGTCCTGGATGTCGCGCAGGCGGCACGGGATCTTGTTCAGCAGGTATTCGCTCTCGCCGGAGCGGTAGAGGCGGCGGCAGGCGTTCACCTCTTCGTACTCGGTGGGAAGTTCGCCCCCGTTGCGCGTGAGGGTCAAGGAGACTTCGGCGAGACCCAGGGGCTTTCGCCGCGCGTTGCCGGCGAAGATGAAGTCATCCATCCGATCGCCGCGCAGGAGTTTGGCGCTCTGCTCGCCCAGGGCCCAGCGGACGGCGTCGGAGATGTTGCTCTTGCCGCAGCCGTTCGGACCGACGATGGCGGTGATGCCGGGCTCGAAAGAGAGGTCAACCTTGTCCGCGAAAGATTTGAAACCGAAAAGGGAGATTTTAGTCAGCTGCATACGACGGCATCTCCCTCCGACGAGGGATGAGAGTTGCCACAACCGCCACCAACCGACGCACGGTAACACGGAGAAAGTGAGGCTGTCAAGCCGGAAATACCAGGAATGGGGCAGGAATGGAGTCGAGACTACGAGATATTGTGCCTAGGATTCAGACACCTGAGATAGCTGCTCCAATGCCCGTCGGGCCGCTTCCTGTTCCGCTGCCTGGCGGCTGCTGCCTTCGGCCTCGGCCCGGACTTCGTTTTCCCCGCCATGGATCCTGACTCCAACGCGGAAAGTCGGGTGGTGGGGGGCTCCTCGTCGTTCCAAGAGGCGGTAGGCGGGCAATGTTCCGAAGCGTGTCTGGGCCAGCATCTGCAAGGCGGACTTGGGGTCCATGGGCGGCGGGGCGGCGGCGACCCCCTCTTGCGCGATCACACGATCGGCCAGGGTCCGGACGGCGTCGAGGCCTCCATCCTCCACCACGGCACCGAGGACCGCTTCGAACGTCTCGGCTAGCACGCGCTCGGTGGGTGCCGGTGCGGAAGGGCCGGCCGGCGCCGGCAGACCGATCTGCCGGGCGAGGTCGGCAAGCCCCGTCGTGCTACACCAGGTGGCGCGCAGGCGTGTGAGATCGCCCGAAGTCGCCTGGGGCCACGCCTGAAAGGCGGCCGCGGCGACTGCGAAGTCCCATGCGGCGTCCCCCAGGAATTCGAGGCGCTGGCGGGCCGCGGCCGCTTCGGGGCTCAAGGGGAGGTTCCAGGCGCCGAGCGCCTGGGCGAGGAGCGCCGGATTTCGGAAGCGATAATCCAGAATCTTCTGAAAGGATGCGATGGCTGCATGCAGGGAGGCCGAAGGGTCCGGGGGGAGTTCCATAGAACATGAGCCTAGCACGCGCGCCGGCGGGGGTCAATGTGCCGGGGCTGGCTCAGCGGGAGGCAGTGTCCTTCCAGGAATTGCGAGGGGCTTGATGGTTGACAGGCGCCCACGCGTTGGATAGCCTCTTACGCGGCGCGTAGTGAACATCGGCTAGTGTCCCAAGTCAGAGATCCGCAGCATATTTCGGCGGGCCCAGGGGCGTCCCGAGCGCGCCGGGCCACACCCAGCCTTGCGGCTGGGTACCCGGCCAGCCGGCGGGGCACCCATTGCGCTGGAGCCCTGCAATGGGTCGTCGCCGTGGGGGTAGCGGCGCCAGGTGTCTTGCGGGCCCGTATCCCACGGCGCGACGCGCCCGCACCCAGCGTCCTCGCTGGGTACCCGGGCGGCGGCGCCGGAGCAAGGCTGGCCGGTTCTCGACGAGGCCCGGCGATCCGAGGGGATGCCCCAGGGGCCGAGCGTAATTCGTCAACGAACTTCGGACTCGGGACACCAGCAAGAAGTCTCCTTGCGGCTTCTCGAATAGTCGGAGGGTCAGCGAATGCTCGTCGTCGCCAGCGCGAATGGGCAGGTCGGCATCACGGAGGCCATGCGGGTGCTGAAGGATGGTGGCTCCGCAATGGACGCGGTCGAGGCGGGCGTCCGGCTCGTCGAGAGTAACCCGGACGATCAGACCGTCGGCTACTCGGGCCTGCCGAATCTGCTGGGAGAGGTCGAACTGGACGCCAGCGTGATGGATGGGTTGACCCTGAGAGCAGGCGCGGTGGGGGCCGTGAGGAATTATGAACATGCCATCTCGGTGGCCCGCAAGGTGATGGAAGAGCTTCCGCATGTGATGCTTGCGGGCAGCGGCGCGGAGCGGTTTGCCAAGGAGATGGGGTTCCCCGAACGGAACCTCCTGACGCCTGGAGCCGAAAAGGTCTGGCGCGAGATCTTCGAGGGGGGCGAGGTGCCGTCCGTGTACAGGGGGCGCATGAAATACCTCGATAGCATCAGAAGGTTCGCCAAGCTCGCCGTCGATCCCGAGCGGCCGAATGAGACCGTCAACTTCATTGCCATGGACGCGCGAGACAATCTGGCTGCGGGCGTGAGCACCAGCGGCTGGGCGTGGAAGTACCCTGGCCGGGTCGGCGATTCCTCCGTGATCGGCGCGGGTAACTATGCCGACAACCGGTATGGTGCCGCCGCGTGCACGGGCCGCGGCGAAATGGCCATGCGCCTATGCACGGCCCACAGCGTCGTCATGTACCTCAAGATGGGGACGACGGTCGCCGAGGCCGGCGCGCAGGCCATTCAGGACCTCGCCCACCTGGTCGACCCGTATTTCGGCCGGGTCAGCATTGTTGCGGTGGACGCCCGGGGAAACCATGCCGCGTTCTCCAATGCGCCGGATACGACGTACGTGTACATGACGGATACGATGGACGCCTGCATCGAAGCTCCGAGGACTTACGTGGCCATCGGCGAGGAGGGGAGGAGTCTCTGAGGATACGCGTGGCTCCATCCTGCCCGCCGAAGCACGGAGTTCATTCCAGGGCTGTGCGGCCCGAGGAAGATCGCGACGATCGGACAAAATGCTTGACACCATGTGCGCTAATTCCTTAGACTTCGCCGCGCCTGTTGATTGCCGTTTCAAGAGATCACGTTAGGGGACATGACATGCCTGATGCCAAGATCCTGAAATTGACCGATGCCGACTTCGACACGCAGGTGAAGGCCCAACCGCTCATGATCGTCGATTTCTGGGCGGAGTGGTGCGGGCCCTGCCGGATGATTGCGCCCGTGCTGGAGGAACTGGCGGGCGAGTACGCCGACCGCCTGGCCGTGGGAAAGGTGAACGTTGATGAGAATCGCCAGATCGCAGCGCGCTTCGGCATCCGGAGCATCCCGACGCTCCTGTTCTTCCGCGATGGGGCCCGGATGGACCAGGTCGTCGGGGCGCACCCCAAGAGCGCGATCAAAGCGAAGATCGATCAATTGCTGAATGCCCACTAACCACCAAGTGGTCCGTTGGATCGAACCCAATGATCCGCACGCCGCATAGCTGCCCAGGACTGATTCCCTCTCATCGCTGGTGACCGCCGGCCCGCCCTCCTTTCGTTTCCGACGTTTTCTTGACCCTGTCTGTGTCCTCGTGCTAGCTTCAAGCCTCTTCGCCGGGGGCACCTATTTTGCTGTGAGGCGGCGTCATGTACACACCCGATCTGGAGACCTTTCGCGAGCTGGCACGGCGAGGCAATCTCATTCCCGTCGCCCGGCAGATCCTGGCGGACATGGAGACCCCTGTCTCGGCCTTCCGGAAGATCGACAGCGGGAACTACGCCTTCCTCCTGGAGAGCGTCGAGGGGGGCGAAAAGTGGGGCCGGTACAGCTTTCTCGGGAGCAATCCCAGCCTGGTCTTCCGCGCCAAGGGCTCGCATCTGGAAGTCTTGCGGGGCGAGGGGAGCGAGGTCCTCGGCGACGCCCAGGACCCGCTGACGGGTCTCATGCGGCTCCTGGGAAAGTACCGGACGGTGAGCGTCCCCGGCCTGCCGCGATTCACCGGGGGCATGGTGGGATACCTGAGCTACGATGTCGTCCGGCATCTGGAGCGGCTACCCGATCTGGCCAAGGACGACCTGGATCTTCCTGACGCGCTGTTCCTCTTGACCGACACCCTCCTCATCTTCGACAACGTCACGCACCGGATCACCGTGGTGTCCAACGCCGTCGTGCCGGACGATGCGCCGTCGGCGGTGGACCGCGCCTACCATGAGGCCCAGCAGAAGATCGATGCGATCATCGCCGCCTTGCGGCGGCCGGTAGGCGCGCCCATGGGCCGGCCCGCGCGCACCGGATCGCTCCACGTGGAATCCACCGTCACCCGGGAAGGGTTCTGCGAGGCCGTGGCCCGGGCCAAGACGTACGTCGAGGCGGGCGACATCATTCAGGCGGTTCTCTCGCAGCGCCTGACCGTCCGGACCGACGCGGACCCCTTCGATGTGTACCGCGCCCTCCGCATCGTGAACCCCTCCCCGTACATGTACTATCTCCGGCTGGGCGATCTGAAGGTGGTGGGCAGTTCCCCGGAGATCCTGGTCCGGCTGGAGGGGGATCGGATCGACCTCCGCCCCATCGCCGGGACGCGCCCGCGGGGAGCCACGGAGGAAGAGGACCGCCAATTGGCGGAGGAACTCCGGGCCGATCCCAAGGAACGAGCCGAACACATCATGCTGGTGGACCTGGGCCGCAACGATGTTGGCAAGGTCGCCCAGGTGGGGAGCGTGAATGTTTCCGATCTCATGGTCGTGGAGCGGTATTCCCACGTGATGCACCTGGTGTCGCATGTCCGGGGGACCCTGGAGCCGGGGAGGAACGCCTTCGATCTCCTGCGGGCCTGCTTTCCGGCAGGCACGGTGAGCGGGGCTCCCAAGGTCCGGGCCATGGAGATCATCGAGGAGTTGGAGCCGGTGCGCCGCGGACCCTACGCGGGCGCGGTGGGGTACGTGAGCTTCTCCGGCAACCTGGACACCTGCATCACCATTCGGACCGTCCTCTTCGCGCGCGGGGTGGCGACCATCCAGGTGGGGGCCGGCATCGTGGCGGACTCGGAGCCGGAGCGGGAGTACCAGGAGACGATGAACAAGGCCCGCGGCGTGCTGCGCGCCATCGAGCTGGCCGAGGCGCGCCTCGACTGAAACGAAGAGCGTTCAGCTGTTCGATGGTACGGGGACCCCTGGCCTGCCGAACCATCAAACCGTCGAACCATCGAACCGGCGGCAGCCATGATCCTCATGATCGACAACTACGACTCCTTCACCTACAACCTGGTGCAGTACCTCTGCGAGCTGGGAACGCAGGTGGAGGTCCACCGGAACGACCGGATTTCGCTCCCGGAGGTCCGGGCCATGCGACCGGAGCGAATCGTCCTCTCACCGGGGCCGTGCACCCCGGCCGAGGCGGGGATCTGCTGCGACGTGATCCGGGCCTTCGGCGCCACCATACCCCTCCTCGGCGTCTGCCTGGGGCACCAGTGCATCGGGGCGGCCTATGGCGGCCGCATCGTCCGGGCGGCTCGCCTGATGCACGGCAAGACCTCGCCCATCCGCCACGACGGGCGGACGCTGTTCGCCGGGCTGCCCAATCCCTTCGAGGCGACCCGCTACCATTCCCTGCTGATCGAGCGGGAGAGCCTGCCCGCGTGTCTCGCGATTTCGGCCGACACCGCGGAGGGGGAGATTATGGGCGTGCGCCATCGCACGCATCCCGTCGAGGGCGTGCAGTTCCATCCCGAGTCCGTCCTGACTCAGGCCGGGAAGACATTGCTGCGGAACTTCCTGGCCCAACCGGTTCCTGCAGCAAAAGAGGGGGAGATGCGCCCATGATCGTCGAGGCGATTCGCAGGGTCGTGGATGGCAACGATCTCAGCCGGGAAGAGGCCTTCGCCGTCATGGATGCCATCATGTCTGGCCAGGCGACGGACGCCCAGATCGCCAGCTTCCTGACCGCCCTGCGCATGAAGGGCGAGACGGTGGAGGAGCTGATCGGCTTCGCCCGGGTGATGCGCGAGAAGGTCTCCCCGGTGAAGACGCGACACCGGGTCCAGGCCTCGCTCTCCGGGACCGACCGGGAGATGCTGGTGGACACGTGCGGCACCGGCGGGGACGCCACGGGCACCTTCAACGTCTCCACGGCCACGGCCTTCGTGGTGGCCGGCGCCGGCGTTCCGGTGGCCAAGCACGGCAATCGCTCCGTGAGCAGCCTGTGCGGCAGCGCCGACGTGGTGGAGGCGTTGGGCGTCCGTTTGGACCTTCCGCCCGAGCGGGTGGGCCGGTGTGTGGACGAGGTCGGGATCGGGTTCTGCTACGCGCCGCTCTTGCACAAGGCCATGAAGTACGTCATGCTGGCCCGCAAGGAAATCCGCATCCGGACCGTGTTCAACATCCTCGGGCCGCTGACGAATCCCGCCCACGCCCTGGCCCAGGTGATCGGCGTCTATGACGGCCGCCTGACCGAGGTGATGGCCCAGGTCCTGAAGGAACTGGGGACGGTGCGGGCCTTCGTGGTCCACGGCGAGGACGGGTTGGACGAGATCTCCAACACGGGCGAGAGCCGCGTCTCCGAGTTGCGGCACAACGAGGTGCGGACCTACACGGTGCGGCCCGAGGACTTCGGGCTGGCCCGGGCGCGCATGACGGACCTCCAAGGCGGAAGCGCGGCGGACAACGCCGAGATCATCCGCCGCATCCTCAAGGGCGAGCGCGGAGCCAAGCGGGACATCGTGCTCCTGAACGCGGGGGCGGCCATCGCGGCCGGCGGCAAGGCCGAGGACATCGCTGCGGGCATGGCGACGGCCCAGCACTCAATCGACAGCGGTGCCGCCCTGGACAAGCTCAACCGGCTCGTCGAGTTCTGCCAGCAGTGACGGACGCGCATGAGCATCCTGGATGACATCCTCCGCCGGACGCGCGCCGACGTCTTGGATCGCCGCGCCCGTGTGCCGCTCTCGGAACTGAAGGGGCGCTGCCGCGACTCCCCGCCGCCCCGAGATTTCGTGGGGGCCTTGCGTCGCGGGGTCGGCAATGGCGAGCGGCGGGCCGGGCCCATCCGCGTCATCGCCGAGGCGAAGAAGGCCTCGCCATCCAAGGGTGTGGTCCGTCCCGACTTCGCGCCGGCGGATCTCGCCCGGAGCTACGCTCGGGCAGGCGCCCATGCGATCTCGGTCCTGACGGACGCGCCCTTTTTCGGCGGCAGCCTGGACCATCTGGTGGCCGTCCGGGAGGCGGTAAATCTCCCGGTTCTGCGCAAGGACTTCCACGTGGAGGCATACCAGCTCTGGGAGGCCCGCGCGGCCGGGGCGGACGCTGTCCTCCTGATTGCGACAGCACTCCAGCCGGCGGAGTTTCTCTGTCTCATGGAGCTCAGCCGGGAACTGAGGCTCGCCGTGCTGGCTGAGGTGCATGCCCGGAAGGAACTGGAGATGGTCCTGGAGTGCGGGGCGGAGCTTGTGGGGATCAATAATCGCGACCTGCAGAGCTTCGAGGTCTCGCTCGAGACGACGCTTGGCCTCATGCCCGGCGTCCCGCCCGAGGTGGTCCTGGTGAGCGAGAGCGGAATCAGCCGGCCGGAGGAGGTCGAGCGGCTGGCCGCGGCGGGCGTGGACGCCATCCTGGTGGGGGAAGGCTTGCTCCGTCATGCGGATGTGGGCAACGCCCTGCGGAGCTTGGTGGGGACAGCGTGACCCGGGTGAAGATCTGCGGGATCACCTCGGCCGAGGACGCGGCCGCGGCGGTCGAGGCAGGGGCGGATGCCCTCGGATTCGTGTTCGTGCCGGGGACCCCGCGACTCGTCCATCTGGATGTGGCGGAGCAGATCGTGAAGGATCTGCCCCCCTTCGTCACGACGGTTGGAGTCTTCGTGGATCAGCCACTGGAGGACGTGCTGCGCATCGCCGGCCGCTGCAAACTGCGGGCGGTCCAACTGCACGGGAATGAGCCCGAGGCCTTCAGCCGCCGCATCCCCTTCACGGTCATCAAAGCGATCCGGATTCGGGATGCCCGGGACCTCGCCCCCATCGGGACGTACCCGGCCCACGCCTTCCTGCTGGACGCTTTCGTCGAGGGCCAGGCGGGTGGGACGGGCACTCCGATCTCCTGGGATCTAGCGCGGCACGCCAAGGGCAAGGTGCCCATCATCCTTTCCGGCGGCCTCAGGCCGGAGACCGTGGCCCAAGCCGTCCGGACCGTCCGGCCCTACGGCGTGGATGTCAGCAGCGGGGTGGAGACGAGTCCGGGGCGCAAGGACCACAAGAAAGTGAGGGAGTTCATTGCCGCCGTCCACGAAGCAGATTTCAGTTGACCCCGTCGCCGGCCGCCTGCCGGATGCCCTGGGCCACTTCGGCCCCTACGGCGGGCGGTACGTTCCCGAGACCCTGATGGCTGCGCTAGAGGCGCTGGATGAGGGCTACGAGGCGGCCAGGCAGGATCCGACGTTTCAAGAGGAGGTGAACTACACCCTCCGCCAGTACGTGGGCCGCCCGACACCCCTATACTTCGCCCGCCGTCTGAGCGAGCGCCTCCGCGGGCCCCGCATCTATCTCAAGCGAGAGGATCTCTGCCATACCGGCGCCCACAAGATCAACAACACCGTGGGGCAGGTCCTCCTGGCCCGCCGGATGGGGAAGCGCCGGGTGATCGCCGAGACGGGCGCGGGGCAGCACGGCGTGGCGACGGCCACGGTGGCGGCCCTCCTGGGCCTCGAGTGCGAGGTCTACATGGGGACCGAGGACATGCGACGGCAGGCCCTCAACGTGGTTCGCATGCGCCTGTTGGGGGCCAAAGTGACGGCGGTGGATTCGGGCAGCCGGACGCTGAAGGATGCCATCAACGAGGCCATGCGGGACTGGGTGGCGAACGTGGAGACGACCCACTATGTGCTGGGGTCGGTCCTGGGCGCCCATCCCTACCCGCGCATGGTCCGGGATTTCCAGGCCGTCATCGGGCAGGAGGCGCGCCGCCAGATCCTGGAGGCCGAGGGGCGGCTGCCGGACTGCCTCATCGCCTGCGTCGGCGGGGGCAGCAACGCCATGGGCCTGTTCCACACCTTCCTGGAGGATCAAGCGGTCCGGATGATCGGCGTGGAGGCGGGTGGCCTGGGCATCGCCTCGGGCCGGCACGCGGCCCGGTTCGCGGAGCAGACGGTCGGCATTCTCCACGGCACGCGGAGCTATGTCCTCCAGGATGCCGACGGCCAGATCCGCATCACGCACTCGATCTCGGCCGGCCTGGATTACTCCGGCGTGGGACCCGAGCACAGCTACTACCATGACCGGGGACGGATCGAGTACACCTCCGTCACGGACGCCGACGCCCTGGAGGGCTTCCGTCTCCTCTGCGAGACCGAGGGGATCATCCCCGCCCTGGAGGCGGCGCACGCGGCGGCCTACCTGGCCAACGTGGCGCCGGAGTTCGGGCGCGGGCAATGCGTGATCCTGAACCTGTCCGGCCGGGGCGACAAGGACGTGGAGGTCGCCGCCCAAGGCTTGGGCGTGCCAATAGGACAGGCCTCATGAGCGAGAACCGGATCGACCGCGCCTTCGCACGCCTGCGAACGCAGGGCCGCAAGGGCTTGATTCCCTTTCTCGCCGCGGGCGATCCCTCGATGGAGGCGACGGCCGCCCTGATCCGGGAATTCGAGGACCGCGGCGCCGATCTGGTGGAGATCGGCGTCCCGTTTTCCGATCCGCTCGCCGACGGGGTGGTGAACCAGCGGGCGTACCAGCGGGCTCTCGCCGCCGGCGCCACTCTCGACCGGGTCCTGGATCTCGTGGCGAGCATCCGGCGGCATTCGGAGATTCCCCTGGTCCTGATGAGCTACGTCAATCCCATCCACCGCTTCGGCCTCGACCGCTTCCCGATGGCCGCCCGGGAGGCCGGGGTGGACGGCCTCATCCTGTCGGACTGTCCTCCGGAGGAAATGGACGGGTTCCTGGAGGCGCTCGGGCGGGCGGGGGTCCACCCGGTCCTGCTCGTCGCCCCGACCAGTTCGGATCGGAGAATCTCCTTGATCAGCGCTCGAAGTCGCGGCTATATATACTATGTCTCCCTGCGGGGCGTCACCGGGCCGCGGGAGCAATTGCCGGCGGACCTCAGCGACGGGATCCGGCGGATCCGCGCTCTTACGAAGATGCCGCTGGCGGTCGGGTTCGGCATCTCGACCCCCGTCCAGGCGAAGGCCGTAGCGGGGCTGGCCGATGCCGTGATCGTGGGATCGGCGATTGTGGCCACCATCGAGGCCGAACAAGGATGCCCGGATCTCGTTCCCCGTGCAGGGCAGTTTCTGGCAGGCCTGCGATCCGCCATAGGCTGAAATCCCTGAAAGCTTCGGCGGTTCCAGATAATATATGCAATGGAATGGAGGTTGCACTTGATACGTTGGTTCATCTATTGGGAGGATGAAAATCGGCCAGCCGCCCTGTTCTGTCTTTCCCTGTCCAGGGGTGCACATGCGGGCTGCCTGGTGCCTGTGCTGAGGCCGAGCGGGACGGCGAAGACATGAAGTATCGCGTGCTGGGGTGTTCTGGGGGAGAGGCGCCGGGGTTCCGCCTTTCCAGTTTCTTGGTAGAGGACCGGCTCCTGATAGACACCGGCTCGGTGGCAGTGGCCCTGGAGGTGAGCGAGCAGGCGAGGATTGATCATATCCTCCTCACGCACTCGCATCTTGACCACACGGGGGGCTTGCCGCTCCTGGCCGACAACATCTTTGGGATGCGAGCCGCGCCGGTTCAGGTGCATGGGATGGCCCCCACTCTGGATGGGGTGCGTCGCAACCTGCTCAACGATGTGCTTTGGCCGAACTTCACCCGGATTCCGTCCAACGCATTTCCCACGCTCCTGTACCGCGAGGTTCCCGAGGACGGCCCCTTCGAGCTGGCGGGGTTTACCATCACGGCGATCCGGGTGAATCATACGGTGGAATGTGCGGCTTATTTCATTCAAGGTCGGGCCGGGACGCTGCTGCACATCGGGGACACGGGTCCCACCGAGGCGGTCTGGGGGCATGCGCGCACGGTCCATCGTCTCCTGGCTGTGTGCGTCGAGACGACATTTCCGAATCGCCTCCAGGAAATCGCCGAAGCCAGCGGCCACCTCACCCCGCAGGGCCTCGACAAGGAGCTGGAGAAACTCGACCGGGATGTGCCGGTGTTCGTCTACCACCTCAAGCCGCACTTCCGATCGGAGATTCTGGCGGAACTGAAGCGGCTGCGCCGCCGTGCGCTCCACGTCCTGGAGGATGGCACGCTGTACCGGTTCTGACGCGCTCGGCTCGGGGATGCCGACCGGGGTCGGAGGGGGGACCCGGCCGGCCGGGCGAAGCGTCAGATCCTGCGTGACGTATGGTCCGTGCGAGCAGGACACAGTCCCATCCCGATGACTGGACCCCCGTCCCCCAGCCGATTCACGCATTGCGCGCCTTGGACGCGCGGCGTGACCTTCATCGAGCTCATCACCCTGACTATCGTCATTCTCATCCTGGCGGTCATTGGCATCCCCAGGGTCAGTCCCATCGTCCAGGGGTTCCAACTGAAGGGGGCGGCGTGGCAACTAGCTGGCGATCTGCGCTTGGCGCGCCAGCGGGCGGTGGCGACGCAGCAGCGCTTTCGGATCTGCGTGAGCAGTTGCAAGATCACCCTGCCGGTTGGGACGTACAGTTTCGAGGTGGAGGGCCCGCCGTTGGGCAGCCTCAAGTGGAGAAGCGAAACCGGTGCCCCGGTGAGGCTCCCCCCCAACGTCTGTGTCAGCGCCAACAACCCCGGCACCGCGACGTTTTCGGCAAACGGGATGGCGAGCGGGAACACCTTCACTCTCTACAACCTGATCGGCGAGTATCAGGTGGCAGTCGCCTCTACGGGCCAGGTCACGGTCGCAGTGGTCACGGGGGTCCAGATCCCGAGTTGTCCCTGAGGAAGATTGGGGTTCCCAATCGGCCGGGCCTGACGCTGGTCGAGGTTCTCTTTGCTGTCTCGGTCCTGGCGTTTGTGCTGCTGGGCGTCGCCGGGATGTTTCCCTCGGCGATGCGTTCGGTCCAGGGCGGAGGGGAGACCACCAAGGCCACGATGCTGGCGCGCGAGATGATCGAGATGATCCGGGCCGATTCGTTCACCAGCTTGGTGTCGACGTACAATAACTTTGACACCAGCGCACTGTCCGTCACGTGTCCGGTGACTCAAACGATACCGCCGGCCACCCCCGACCCGAATTACAATAAGAAGAAATGGAAGTGCGACATCGCGGCAAGCGGAACGCGCGATACAGGACAGGGCCTACCGGGAGGGCGAGGGACTGTGACCGTGGCCTGCGTGAGTTTCAATCCCGCGAGCCCTTTCAAAGAGACGAGCATCCTATGCCCTGGTAGTGTTCCTCCTCCCACTACCACAAAGGTCACTGTGACGGTCACCTGGGGGGCCCAGGGATCGCGCTCCGTGAGCCTGGTGACGTATGTCTTCTGGACCGGATGAGCGGCCCTCACGAGAAGCATGCCAGGGGATGACCCTGGTCGAGACGCTCATCGGCGTCCTGATCTTTGCCTTCGTGATCGCTGGCGTGTACATGATGTACACGACCATGCAGAACACCATGAGCCGCGGAGAGCTGATGAGCGACCTGCAGCAGAACGCCCGAATCGGCCTGGCCCAGATGGTGCAGGAGATCCGTATGGCGGGCTACGATCCCAGCGGGGTCATCCCACTCATATCGACGACGACGCCCCCTCGGTCCGCCATTCGGTCCGCCATGCCCGGGTGCTTCTCATTCGTGGCGGATTGGCAAGGGGATGGCACGGCCGACCAGATCACTTACACTGTCGGCACTTCCAACACGTGCGTCTCCCCGTGTCTCCGGCGAGAAGTGGACGCCTGGAACTCGAGTAACAATGTGTTCGGCGCGGGGGGCAGCTACCCCCTAGCGGGGGGGATGTTAGTGAATGCGTCCACGTTCACGACCGTAAACGCGCTGGTGTTCACCTACTATGACAGTAACAACCAGGTTCTGGACCCCAGTACGGTTCCTGCTTCCACACGCCAGTGCCCGCCTGCTTCGAGCGCGGGTGCGTCGGTCCAACAGTTGACATTCGACCAAATGCGCAATGTCCGCAGGGTGGGGATTACTCTGAAGCTGCAGGGATCGAGGCCCGGTCTGTTCCCCGAGTTCTTCACGCTGACGAGCGATGTGCGGCTTCGGAATTTCTAGGCAGCCCAGGGGTGCGGCCCTGGTCATCGTCATGCTGGTCATGGCGGTGCTGCTGATGGCCGGCACGGCCTTCCTGACCATCTCGTCCACAGAGAGCCAGATTGCTCTGAACGAGCAGGGCTCGGCGGCGGCCCACGTCCTGGCAGAGGCGGGGATCCACAAAGCCCTTGCCTTCTACTATAATCCGGCCTCGACCTACGCCGGGGAATCTAACACGGCACTGGGTGGGGGGACATTCACGATCAGCGTCACGACCGTTGCGAACTGTACCGCGATCAGCGCTCGGCAGATCGTAGCCGCAGGCTCGGTGCCGATCCGTGGTGGGACTGCCCAGGCGCAGCTTCAGGTGACGCTGGACGAGGTGTCCTATCCATACGGCTGGGGGATCTTCGCTGTCGAGACCAATCGCTACGGACAGGAACTTCTTATTGGCCATACCAGCTCGGTGGACAGCTTTGACTCCGGCGCGGGTGCTTATGACCCCCCCCCGCCTAGCGGAAATGGCACGAATAGCGGGCAGAGCGGGAACGTCGGCGCCAACGGCGATGTACAGATTGACTATAACAGCACTATCGGGGGGAACGTCACCGCGGGGGCCACACTCACCAGGCAGTCAGGAGTCACTGTGTCTGGCTCCGCGACTGCAAACGCCCCGACGCAGTCCTTCCCATCCGTCACGCCATCCCAGACGGGGACGACCGGGCTGACGGTAACGTCAGGCACCCGCACCCTTCCCGCCGGGACCTACTACTACACGAACATGACCTTCTCGGACTACACCGCCCTCAGTACAAGCGGGGGCCCCGTTACGATTTATGTGACCAATACGTCTGGGACCGTGGTGAGTTTGGGGAAAAATGTGACATTGGGGAACCCTCCTGGGGGTCAACTCACAATCATCACGCGGAGCGATTTGCCGAGCACACAACAATATGTCACTTTCACCGCCGGAGACAACTTCCAATTCTACGGCAGCCTCTATGGCACGAGCACCAACATAACTCTTGGGAACAATGCAAAGATCTATGGCTCGATGCTCGGACGGAGCGTTACAACGGGGAGTGGGGCGGCCGTTCACTTCGACCAGGCCATGTCCAACCGAGCGGTTTGCAACCCCGGCGGGAACTTCACTATCCTCCGCGGGACATGGCGAGAAGTCATTCCTTCCACCTAGTTTGAGGCTCTCGGCCGGCGAGGATTGAGCGTGCCGGCCGGCCTGAACCACAGGGTCAGGCAGCCCGTCTAACTGCGGGTCGTTCAGTAGCCCCAGTCGGTGGGCGCAACCCCAGGGCGGCAAGGGAAGTTGCGCCGGCTCCCATGAAATCAACAGGCATTCTGGTAGCGTCAGTCATCCTGGTCTTCCTCAGTGGGTGCGGGCCCGAACGGACCAAGACCGTCCCGGACGAACTCGTCGGTGTCTGGCGAACCACGGCGGCCAAGTACGCGGACCGCTTCCTGGAGCTTACGAAAACCACGATCAGCTTCGGGACCGGGGGAGAGGATTTCTACACTCGGACTGTCGTGGCTGTGGAGAAGACCCGGGAGGATGGAGACATATTGTACACCGTTTATTACACAGATGCTGGGGGGGAGTACAAATTCGCCTTCTACTACGAGCCGACGAGCGGCGGCGTCATCCGGTACAAGAACCAAAAGAGCATTGCGTGGACGAAGCAGAAGCGCTGATGGCCGATACGTGCGCAACGGGGTGGCCCGCTTGTGCAGATAGGCTCCAACCGAACAGGCACAAGCAGGGATACCGGTGACCGATGATGAGGGCGCGCTTGCCTCTGCAGTTACGGCCAGAAGAGCCTTTTGCGTGCGGCAGTCTGGGGGGAAAGGAACGGTGCCAGGGGATCACACTCATCGAGCTGGTCTTCATCGTGTTGATCATCGTCACCATCGCCGCTATAGGTTTCCCTGCCTACACCAAGTACCGCGACAACGCAAGACTCGTGCAGGCCATCTCGGACCTGCGGACGATGGAGCATGACATCCTGATCCAGGAGGCATATTCCGGAACGCTCCCGGCCAGCCTCGCTGATATTGGAAAGGACACTCTTCGCGACCCCTGGGGGTATCCGTACCAGTACCTGAACATCAGCCTTGCGAAGCAGGGGGCTGTCCGCAAGGATCAGCATCTCAATCCGCTGAACACGGATTTCGACCTGTACAGTGTGGGCGCGGACGGGCAGACTAACCCGCAGATCAACTATCCGACCAGTCTGGATGACGTCATTCGGGCGCTGAACGGGGCATACATCGGCCTGGCTTCGGAGTTCTGATACCGCACTGGGTCATGCGGATTGACACGACATTCCTCCGCAGCAAGGTGGCGCGAAGGAAGGCGCCGGTGGCCAGTTCGATCCGAAGGTGGTTCAGGCCTTCCTGTCGCTGATGGATCAGGAAGGGCGCACGGCAACCGATCAGGCCGAGGGAGATCGTGCACCCGTCGCGGCACCTCCGGAAGCGTGACCTGGGAGGCCTGCTGGGGGCCCCGGCCTGGGCTGGGACATACTCTGCTGGATCGACAGGACCGTCTCGAGTCGGGCCCGAGCGGCAGCGGTGACAACGCCAGGTCAGGACTTCAATAATGCTGTGTGGCTCGCTGGCCAGCACTTGGGGTTGTCTCAAGAGGGACCACAAGCCGTTGGGCGATGCTTCTCTTGGACGTTCGATAAGCATTTTGCACTTGACAAATCAATAAGTTGTCGTTAATAGGCAGCTTATCCACGTGAGCCAGCGCACGTAAGTTACGCACAGTAAAGGATTCGGCCATGTTTGGGATGGGACGAAAAAAGGAAACGGTTGGACTGGATATTGGCGCCAGCTCTGTCAAAGCGGTCCAGTTGAAGCCGGTCCGGGGGGGACACCAGCTGGTGCGCCTGGGGATTGCCCCGCTCCACCCGGAGACGATCGTGGACGGGGTCATCATGGACTCGGGGACGGTGATCTCGGCCGTCCAGCAGATCTTCACCGAGAACCAGATCAAGAGCAAGGACGTGGTCGTGGCGGTGTCGGGCCACTCGGTCATCGTCAAGAAGATCAAGGTCGGCCGGATGAAGCTCGAAGAACTGGAGGAGCAGATCCCCTTCGAGGCGGAGCAGTACGTGCCCTACGCCATCGAGGACGTCAATCTGGACTTCCAGATCCTCGAGGGCACGAGCCCGGGAGCCAACGAGATGGATGTCCTGTTGGTGGCGGTGAAGAAGGACATCATCAACGACTATCTCTCCATCATCTCGACGGCGGGCCTCCAGGCCGTGGTAGTGGACGTGGACGCCTTCGCGCTGCAGAACGCCTTCGAGATTGCCTTTGAGGTGGAAAAAGACCAGGTGGTGGGCCTGGTGAACCTGGGCGCCGCCGTGATGAACATCAACATCCTTCAGGGCGGGTTGTCGGAGTTCACGCGGGACTCTGCCCTGGGGGGCAACCGGTACACGGAATCCATCCAAAAGATGCTGGGGCTGAGTTACGAGCAGGCGGAGAGCCTGAAGCTGGGCGGGGAGGTGGAGGGCCGGACTTACGAAGACGCCCGGCCCGCCATCGAGATGGTGAATACCGAAGTGGCGGGAGAGATCCGGCGCTCCTTCGACTTCTTCCGCTCCTCCTCGCACAGCGACACGATCCACCGTGTCGTATTGAGCGGGGGCTGTGCGCGACTGCCCGGCCTGGTGGAATATCTTTCGGAAAACCTCGAGATCCCCTGCGAGCTGGCCAATCCACTCCGGAACATTAAGGCCGACCCAAAGACGTTTGACCCGGAATACCTGGGTGTCATTGCCCCGCAACTCGCCGTGAGTGTGGGGCTGGCCCTGCGGCAGGCGGGAGACAAGTGACATGATCAAGATTAACCTCCTTCCGCGAGAGGAGCGCGTCCGGCGCACCCCCGTCAACACCAAGCTCATCCTGGCCGGGGTCGGCGTGCTCGTCGTCCTGGGGGCCATGGCTTACGGCTGGATCTGGCTGAAAGGGGACGTAGCGCGGCTCGGGGCCGCCATTAGCCAGGCCCGGGCCGACACCAAGCGCTTCGACGACTTGGCCAAGCAGGTGGACACGTACCGGGCAGAGAAGGCGCGCTTGGAGGAGAAGATCAAGGTCATCCAAACGCTCGTGGCGGCGCAGACGGGCCCGGTCCAGCTCCTCGACGAAGTCAGCAAGGCCCTTCCCAATGAGGTGTGGCTCACGTCCTTCAACCGGACGGGCAAGAAGCTGGAGCTTTCCGGCATCGCCTTCTCCAACTTCAACGTGGCCGCGCTCATGACCAACCTGGGCAAAGCGTCCAACCTGCTGAAGAGCGTGGACTTGGTCGTCTCGGAGAAGACCGCGGTCGAGGACGTGCCGGTGGAGAAATTCACCATCACGGCCGAGATCGTGGAAGGGAAGAGCTAGGAGCGGGGGATATCATGGCACTCGATTTCAAGAGCTTGGTCGGCAGTATGACGCCGAGGCAGCGCAACCTTCTCCTGGGTGCCATCGGCGTCGGTATCATAGCTCTCTACGCCACGCAGCTCGTGCTCCCGCTCTGGGAGAACAGGGGCACTCTGGAGACGGACCTCCAGAAGCTCCAGGCGGATCTGGACCAGAAGCGTATGATCGCCGCCAACCGCTCGAAACTGGAGGAGGAGATCAAGGGGTTGGAGAAACAGCTGGAGGCGGCCGTGGTCAAGCTCCCGGAGGAGAAGGAGATTCCCAACCTCTTGACCCAGGTGAACGAGCGAGGGCAGCAGAGTGGGCTGGAGTTTCTGTTGTTCCGCCCGGCGGCGCCGGTGAAGAAGGGGTTCTATGCCGAGGTTCCCATCGACATGCGGGTGGAAGGGGATTACCACACCCTCGCGACGTTCCTGGATCGGGTGAGCAAGCTCGAGCGCATCGTGAACGTGGCCGACCTTCGGATCAACCCGCTGCCAGCGGAGAGGGCGAAGAAGACCGGTCGGACGATCAGCGCCGACCTCAAGGCCACGACCTTCACTTTCCTGGAGAAGGGAGGGTCCGCCGGTGCTCCCGCGAAGTAGTCGGGATTCAGGTCTCCTGCTGCGATGGACGTCCCACCTCCGGTGTGGGACCCATCTTCAGTGGGCGACCCACCTCCGGTGTGGGACCCACCTCTGGTGGGTAACCCCCCTCGCCATAGTCATGGGACTCGCCCTATCCGGATGCTCCGGCGGGGAGGCTCCCGGTCCGACCGCTCCGGCGCGGCCGGCCCAGCCCACCGCAGCCACAAAGGCAGCGCCCGCCTCGGCGCCCGAGCCCGCCCCGCCTCCGTATGTCTATGAGGCCAAGGGCCGCCGCGATCCGTTCAGCCCGCTCATCGCGCCCCGGGTGGCCGAGGACAAGACCCGGCCCAAACCCGGCCTGGCGGGCCTGAATGTGAACGAACTCAAGCTGGCCGGCATCATCTGGGAGAGCCACGCGTCCTTCGCTCTGGTCGAGGCGCCAAATGGCGCAGGCTATGTCCTGCGCGTCAACGACATCGTGGGTGAGAACGCCCGAGTGACCGACATCACGCCTGAGGCCGTCACCTTTGAGGTGAAGGATGTAAGATCAGGGGCCGCAGCGTCACAGCCCGCCAGGACGCGCGTGGTGGAGCTCCGGCTCAAAAAGGAGGGATAGCGCATGGATTCGCCGGTATCCGCTCATCTCCTCTGGCGCAGCTCTCTCCTCGGGGTGGCAGCCCTGCTCCTGGGCGCATGCGCCTCAGATATGACGGAGGTGCAGCCGGCGCCCGCTGCCCCGCAGGTGGTCGCAGCGACGCCAGCCCCCCAGCCCCCGCCTGAGCCTCCCCGCGCCGCCGAGGCCCCACCGCCGCCGGCAGCGCCGGGCCCCGCCCCGGTGGCGGCCCCCGAGGCCCCACCGCCGGCCCAGGCCGAAAGTGGTCCCATCGAGGTCACGGGGATCGAGGTGCAGGACGCGGGACCGGGAGGCCTCGTCGTGACGGTCGTCGCGGACGGTCCGATCGCGACCTACGAATCGTTCACCCTGCCGGATCCGCCAAGGCTCATCGTCGATATTCCGAAGGCGACACACGCGATCCCCCAGCCGATTTCTGCCCGGCCGCCGCTGGTCACCGCCATCCGGTCTTCCCAGTACCGGGAGAGCCCGGTGAAGATCGTCCGTGTGGTGCTGGATCTTCGCTCCATGCTCTCTTACCAGGTGGTTACGGCTGATCGCCAGCTTCGGGTAGAGCTCGGGACCGGTGTGGGCGCAGCCCCACCCGCTGCCACCCCCTCCGCGCCGGTCTCCACACCGGCGGGGAAGGTCACGCGGGTGGACCTGCAGAGCGTTCGGGGACGCCAGCGGATCGTGATCGAGACGAGTGGCCGGGTCAGCTTCAACGTCACCGAGTCCGCCGACCCTCCCAAGATCCTGGTGGACGTCTCGGGGGCGCAGATCGACCCGGCGAACGCCCGGACGCTCGACCTCCGACAGGTCAGCTCGCCGCTGAGCCGACTGGAGGCCAGCCAGTATCGGGAAGCTCCGGATCCAGTGGTGCGGGTGGTGGCCGACCTGCGGAGTCCGACGGGCTATGAGGTGCAGCAGACCCCCGCGGCCATCCTGGTGGAACTCTTGGCGCTAGCGACACCCGCCGGACCGGCGGCCGGGGCGGCGCCCACCGTAGCCGCGGCGCCCGCTCCAGCGCAAGCCGCCGCTCCGGCGGCACCCCCAAGCCCCCCGGCAGCGACGGCACCGCCCGCGGGCGGTCCCGGGCGGCTGTCCATGGATTTCAGAGACGCGGACATCAATAACCTGCTCCGGATCATCGCCGAGGTCAGCGGCAAGAACGTGGTGGCTGGCAGCGACGTGACGGGCAAGGTCACGGTCCGCCTGATCAACGTGGAGTGGCAGCAGGCCCTGGATGTGATCCTGAAGATCAATAACCTGGACTACGAGCAAGATGGCAACATTATCCGCGTGGCCCCCCGGGCGAAATTGGAGGCCGAGCGGAAGGCCCGTGACGACGCGCGCACGGCAGCAGCCAACGCGCGCAAGACCGAGCAGCAGGTCCAGATCCAGATCGAGCCGCTGGTGACCAAGGTTGTGCCGGTGAATTACGCCAAGGCGGCGGAGGCGAAGGATAAACTGAGCAGCCTCAAGACCCCCGGCCGGACCGACGCCAGCGTCATCGTGGACGATCGGACGAACACCCTGATCATCCAGGAGACGGCCAGCACCATCGCAAAGATGGAGGACCTCCTGAAGCGCCTGGACATCCCCACGCCCCAGGTGCTGATCGAGGCCCGCATCGTCGAGGCGACCAAAGACTTCTCCCAGAGCCTGGGCGTGGAGTACGGGTTTGCGACATCTGCCATGACCCAAGGCGGCAAGAACCTGACGCCGATCAGCGTCTTTACCTCGGCGTCGGGGACGACGCTCCAGGCTCCGACGACGGAGCCGGTTCCCATTGGGATCTCGTTCCCGGCCACGGGGTCGAGCGTGGCGGGTCTTGGGCTGAGCTTCGGGAGCCTGGTGAATGGAATGGAGCTGCTCGTTCGTCTGACGGCGGCCGAGAGCGAGGGCACAAGCAAGACCCTCTCGGCGCCCAAGGTGGCCACGCTGGATAACCAGGAAGCCGAGATCCGACAGGGTACTCAGGTTCCTTATACGACGGTGGATAGCTCGGGCCGGACGGTGGTGGCGTTCCAGGATGCCTTCATCCGGTTGAAGGTGACCCCCCACGTTACCAATGACCGCCGGATCGCCATGAAGGTCGAGGCCGAGAGGACCGACCCTGGTACTATGATCAGCTATGCGGGCGGCTTCGCCTTCCCGCTGAACCAGAGGAAGGCCACCACCAATGTCCTGGTGTCAAATGGGGCCACGATCATCATCGGCGGGCTGATGCAGACCGAGAACGATACCTCCGAGGTCGGGCTCCCGTGGCTGAAGGATATCCCCATCCTCGGGTGGATGTTTAAGAGCAGTACCATCGGACCAAACTCGAGGGTAGAACTGCTGATCTTTTTGACCCCGACCATCCTGGAGGAGCCGCGGCTGAGCTGAGGGGGTCGGTTCAGGAGCCCTGACGGGAAGACGCACGCTGAAACGCACCCCGCCCTGCGCGGGGTGCGTTTCTTCTTTTCGGAGCGGGCCTGAGCGGGTATGATTCCTTGCCGCGGGCGAGGTGGAGACGAGCGAAAATGCCGGGGGATCGATTGAGACAAAGGGAGGCCGCGTGTTACGTTATCTGACAGCCGGGGAGTCCCACGGGCCGGCGCTGGTGGCCATCCTGGAGGGAATGCCGTCCAACGTCCCGGTGACGGCAGCCGACATCAACGCGGACTTGCGCCGCCGCATGGGCGGCTACGGCCGGGGCGGGCGGATGAAGATCGAGCAGGACCAGGCGGAGATCCTGGGGGGCGTCCGCCACGGAAAGAGCCTGGGCAGTCCGATCTCCCTCATGATCCGGAACCGCGACTGGGAGAACTGGAGGGACGTGATGGCCCCGGACGGGGTGGGAGGCCAGGGCGAGTCGGAGCGGCGGACACTCACCCGCCCGAGGCCCGGACACGCGGACCTGATCGGCGGCCTCAAGTACGACCACCAGGATCTGCGCAATGTCCTGGAGCGCGCCTCGGCCAGGGAAACGGCCGCCCGGGTGGCCGTAGGGACGGTGTGCAAGTGCCTCCTCCGGCAGTTTGGGATCCAGGTGGTGAGCCACGTGGTGGAGATGGGCGGCATCCGGGCCCGGACGGATGATCTGACCCCGGCCGAGATCGTCACGAGGGCCGAGGACTCGGCGGTCCGCTGCGCCGATGCCGAGGCCACGTCCGCCATCATGGCCAAGGTGGACGAGGCGCGCGCCCGTGGCACCTCGCTGGGCGGCGCCTTCGAGGTGCTGGTGCTCGACCCCCCCGTGGGCCTCGGGAGCTACGTCCACTGGGATCAGCGCCTGGACGGCCGGCTGGCCCAGGCGCTGATGAGCATCCAGGCGATCAAGGGGGTGGAGATCGGCCTGGGGTTCGAGATCGCGCGCCGCTTCGGCTCCGAGGTGCAGGACGAAATCTTCTATCAGGCGCCCGGAGGCGGGGAGCCGGCGGGCGAGGGGTTCTACCGGCGGACGAACTTCGGGGGCGGGCTCGAGGGTGGGATGACCACGGGCCAGCCCATCGTGATCCGGGCGGCCATGAAACCGCTGTCCACGCAGTACAAGCCCCTGGCCTCGGTGGACGTGGTGACCAAAGAGGCCAGCCGGGCCGGCGTGGAGCGCTCAGACATCACGGCGGTCCCGGCCGCGGGCGTGGTGGGGGAGGCCGTGGTGGCCTTCGTCATCGCCCAGGCGTTGTGCGAGAAGTTCGGCGCCGACAGCTTGGCGGAGATGCAGCGGAATCACGCCGGATACGTCGCGTACCTCAAGGCTCGCTGAGGAGGCGCAACGGACGGCGGCTTGCGCCGGCGCCGGCCTTCCTCCTTTGTAGTGTAGCGTCCCATCCACGCCCCCTCGAGGGTCTCACTCGGCTTCCTCGCGTCCGATCTCCGCGTTCAGGATCTCCTGCGCCACTGGCTCGTCCGAGGCCCGGACGAAGACCCGCCAGAAGTTCGCCGGGCCGATCCCGAAGTGCGCCGTGTCGGACGTGCCGCGCACTAGGCAGGGCACCCCGTGTGCCTCGAGCAGCGAGACCACGACATCCACGGAGGACCGATCCCAGGTCTCGAAGATCAAGGCCGCGGGCCGCTCTCGGGTCTCGCCGCCAGTCAGGTCGAGGCCCACGTGACAGGCGGGACAAACGGTCGCCCCCCACGGATAGGCGGCATGGCAGCGGGGGCAGCGGGCATCGGGACGGACCATAGCTACATTCACCGGGGCCAGATGTCGGCGTTGGCGATCTCGAGGAGGTTTCCGTCGGGATCGCGGAAGTAAAAGGACCGGCCCGCCGGCCATTCGATCTCTTGCGCGATGGCGATCCCGTGGTCCCGGATCCGCGCCTTCCAGGCTTCGTACTCCTCCGGGGCAACGGTGAAGCAGACGTGGATTTCGCCGTCAGCGCCGTGGGGCGGGACGCTGGCCGAGTGTCGGGTCCGTTCGGCGCGGAAGAGCAGGAGCACTCCCGATCCCACCCGAAAGAAGGCGTGACGCCCCGGCTCCTTCCCAATCGGCCTCAGGGCCATGACGTCCCGGTAGAACAGCTCGGCCCGGTCGATGTCGGACACATACAAAACGGTTTCCAAGATGCCGGTGATTCGAGGGGGCTGATCTCTAGGACTCACGTTTCCCTCCATGGCTTGGATCAGTAGCGCACGCGGAAGCTCTGCTCCCCCTGGGGGGCCTCCCAGACGACCTCGACGTCCGTGACGCGAGAGGCCGGCGATCCCCGATGGCACCACTGAATCATGGCTTCGACCGATCCCCGCTCACCCTCAAAGAGCGCCTCCACGCGGCCGTCCGGCGCGTTCCTGACCCATCCGCTCACCCTTCGGAAGATCGCCTCGTCCTCAACGTAGGCCCGGAAGTACACACCCTGGACGCGCCCGGACACCCAGACGTGAGCGCGCACGCGATCCGGTTTTGCCGGGTCCCCCATTCCCTGTGATACCTCAGAGTGTGTGAAAGTATCGGCGGATCGGCGCCACGTGAATGCGATCCCGCAACACCCGATAGTACCGGTCCAGGCCGCCGTCCGACCAGGCCAGCGCCGCGGAACGGGCCATGACGGCATAGACGGTCGACCGGGAGATCTTCACCGTCACTCGCGGATCGAGGAGATCTCGAGCCTGCTGCACGAGGTCCAGGGTGCGCAGGCCGATGAAGAGCGGCCAGGCGCAGGCGAGCCGCATCCGGATCTCCGTCCAGGGGAGCGCCCGGATGTAGGCCCACCCCTCCGCGTAGTGCGTCAGGGAGAGGTGGAGCAGTTCCCGGAGCAGGGGTCGAAGTCGCTCGATGGCAGCGGGATCGAGGAGATCGGTGGGGGTCAGACCCAGGGCCAAGAGATCCTGCCGGGGCAGATAGCACCGGCCGATCCGCAGATCCCGGGGCAGATCGCGGAGGACGTTCGTCATCTGGAGGCCTTGACCGAAACGCTTGCCTCGCGCCCGCATGGCGGGCGCGTCCCACCCGCGCAGGGCGGGGCGGTGCGCCATGGCCATGTCCGTCCAGAATTCGCCGACGCAGCCAGCGGCGTAGTAGGTGTACCGGTCCAGGTCTGCCCGGGCCTCGAGGGAAGCAAGGTGCTCCTGGTTTTCTCCAGGGAAGGCGCGCAGGTCCTCTTGCATGCCCTGGGTGAGTGCCAGCAGGAGGCCCCGAATGCGGAGGCGATCTTCCTCCGGCAGGCCGCGAAAGAGGCGGAAGCACTCCGGGAGGCGGAGCAACAGGTTCCGCTCGGCCGCAGTCGGTTGCGGTCCGGTCAGCGCCTGGGGGATCTCGAGCAGGCGAGAGGCGGCCAGGAGATCCAGCTCCTCCCGGAACAAGTCCAGATGGCGGAGGCGATCGGCTCGGGGGATGATGCGTGTATCCGCGATGGTATCCGCCGCTCGCGCCAGCAGATAAGCCAGCGCCACCGGTTCCCGCAGAGACGACGGCAGGACGGCCAGGGTCAGGTAGAATGATCGGCTGACCTGCTTCAGAACGCTGCGCAACTTGTCAGGAACGTCGCTCACTATCCTCCTCTCGCAACCCCACCTCGCGCCGTCCGGGAAATACGATATCACATCTTCCCGAGAAACCGGACTGGAAATGCAGTCGAGTCCCGGCCGACCCCCTCCGGACCTCCCCCTCACCACTCTTGGCTTGACACCGCGGCCCCCACTGCGGCATGCTCCTCTCGCTCTCGGCGGGCGAGCGGCTCTGCGCGAGGCGCGTGCCGCGTCCGGCCCAAAGGCAAATTTATCTCACGCGCTCATAAAGGAGGTGTCTTATGCCAGTGGGGTGCAAGCGGATCCTCGTCGGCCGAATCGGTGCAGCACTCGGCTTTGTCTGCGGGTTCATCGGGCTTCTGGCGGGACTGACTGACCATACCTGGAAGTTGTGGCCGATGGGGTGGTTTACCGGAGGCAGTGTGCTCACGTTGATCGCAGTGTTCCTCTTGCTAGACGGCGCGATCGCGTCCTTGAAATCTCGACAACCCTGATCCCGGAGGCAGAGTCTTCACAGTTCCACGACCGGTGGGAAAATAGTCGACATCTGAATCGGGGCCCGGCCTAGAGCAAGGTCAGCCGGCGAAAGTGGAACAAAGCTCAGGGCGAAGGCTTTAGCACGGCACCGGCCCCGCCCATCGGGGTCCTGCCGCCCGCGTTAGCCCAGGCGCTCAAGGAGCAGTGGGCTCGGTTGATCAAATAGGTGTATGAGGCCCACCCCCTGCTGTGGCCCCAGTCTGGCGGCCCGATGCGGATCATTGCCTTCATCAGGCAGCCAGCGGTCATCGAAAAGATTCTAACCCACCTCGGCCTGTGGCCCGCACACGCGCACAGTCCTCCGGATTCGATCGCCGCATAGCCGGACAGTGCTATTCCGGCGCTTTGGAGAGGGGGATCCGAGTTGGAAGGCGCGGCGTCGGCAGCTACGTCAATTTCCGCTGCCCTCCCAGCATGGTCCGTGCTCCCCGGGTGGATGCCCCCGCGGCCCTGCACCAGTAGTGGCGCAGGGGACAAGCGTCCATCGTCCCGCCGAATGCACTTCTCTTTCCGGACAAGGCGTCGAGCCGTGTCATCGAAGCGTTCTATGAACCATCATTATCGGCACGAAAGATCCGCGCCTGGATGGGAGCGATCCTCGTCTGGCCTCTCCGATCCTTCGTCGGCTCTGGCCTCAATGTTCTTCTCATGGGTCATCCTCGGTTGCCTTTCGTGATTTGGCCCCATAGAATGACGGCGCCTTTTCTCCCTTTGCATTTCGCCGCTCACCACCCAAGGAGCAGACCGTGACCACGCAGACCTTCAGCGCGGCGGGCATCCGCTGGGATCTCGGCGACCTCTTCGCCTCCCACGAGGATCCGCGAATCGAAGCTACCCTCAGGGGGTGCCACGAGCGGGCCCGGGCCTTTGCCGAAGCGCACCGGGGCACCATCGCCATCGCCGGGGGGCCTCCCCCCGCGCGCCTGCTGGCTGCCATCCGGGAGCTGGAGGCATTGCATACGGACCTGAGCAGGGTTGGAGCCTTTGCCGACCTGTTGTATGCGGGGGACACGTCGCAGCCGGAGGTCCGGGACCTGGAAGAGAAGGTCGAGCTGTCCACCACCGAGATCGGCAACCTCCTCCTGTTCTTCGAACTCGAGTGGATGGACCTTCCCGACGACGCGGCCGAGCGTCTGCTGGCACATCCTACCCTGGCGGGGTACCGGCATTACCTCCTGCGCCTGCGGCAGTACCGCCCCCACCGGAGTGAGGCGCCACCGAAAATGAGAAAAAGTTGCAAGAGAAATGAGAAAGAACTAGCGGCGAGATTTGGGAACAGCCAGAGGGCGCGCCGTGCGAGGGGATTTTCGCTCGCAGAACGTGCCCTCGTAAGAGGCTAAATATGGCGCCCGGGACCGTCTCACGACGCGGGGGCGGTGCGCTTATAGGACCCAGGTCTCGGAGTGCGCGTGCCCGGGACCTGGCGCCAGCCCAGGGGACAAACCAGAGGAGGTGCGCGCTTGACCGCTTAACGCAGGGCCCGCCTCAACGGCGCCACGAGGGCCAGCGTAGTATTCAAACCAGTTTTAATGTCCCTCCGAACCCGGTTTCCAGGGGCATCAGGGTGACCCGAGCTCATTTTTGAGGGGGCGACTACTGGCCATTAAATCGGCCGGCTCTACCCCCCCTCTTCGCTTTGCCCGATGGGCTCGTTCCTTCAGGCTGGAGAGGCCTGGAATGGTCGGCGCCGCCACCCCATTTCTGATCCAAGGGCAAGGAGAATCAAGCGCACCCCGAGACCGTGCCCTTGGCTCCACGAGCCCAGCGGAGGCCCGATCGGCTCGGGGGAGACTGCCTCGCCTGTATTCGTGCGATCGCATCATGCGCCACGCCCGGCGGTCTGGGCTTTTCCTCTGTGACGCCCATTTCCCTTCCGCTGCCCCCTACGGGTCCCCACTGGACGCGGGAAGGTCAACCACGCGCGGGATCTCCACACCCACAGTCATGCGCTCGCACTGAAGCACCACTAGCGCGTCCTGCAGAGAGCTTCGGAGCTGCCTAACCTCAAAGCTGTCAGACAAGCTGTCAAGGCTCTCCAGGCAGAGTCGAGCGGTTTTAGTCCAGGCGTCAAGGAGCTTGCCGCCCGTTTCATCCAGCTCCGCACCGATCTCTACAGCTCGGCGCCCCGCGGCAAAGATCTGATCTCCCACGGGCGCCGCGCTCATCTCAATAACGGTGACGACGGCCTCGGCGAATCGATTCTTAAATTCGCTAGCCGGGTCTTCACTCATTCACTTGAACCTATGGCCTACGCAGGTTGAAGGTGCCGCCGTTACCCGTCCGCATCGCGATCACCGACGAGGCGCCGAGCAGATTCTGGTAGAGGAAGCGCGCGGGGGCGCCCGGGTTGCTCATCTCATGTCCCCGGCTTCCGCGGGTTGAAGATCCCGCCGTTGGCCATCCGCACGGTGATCACCTGCCGCGCGTAGCGGTTGAGCGCTTGGGCTATCTGCCCGATGACCTGGGACGAGGTGATCTCTTTCACAATCTTCTTGGCGAGCTGCTGTTCCCCGCTGCCCCCGTAGACGTCGCCACGGACCTGGACATTAGCCGAAAGATTAATAATGATCGTGTCGCCGGCGGTGCCCACAGCGCCGCCCCCGCCGGTCTGAAGGGCGTTGCGGGTCTCGCCGCGGGAGAGGATCTGGCCGGCGCTCGTGGGAATGAACAGCTCCGGGCCCTCCTCGCCGACGAGGTACGATCGCCCCGGCGAGACGGGGCCTCCGGCCTGCATGTTGCCGCCCAAGGTGTTCTCGTAGGCGGTTGCTGCCGCCTGGAGCTGGGTATACGTGAGGCCTGGGGCATACGGATTCCCGCCAGGAAGGCCCGCAAAAATCCCCGGCCCGTAGGTCGTCAGGTTGCTTCCGATGTACAGATTCAATACCGCCCGATTCACAGCGTCGGTCAGGCCGAGGGCAGCTGCGAAGGCATTCGGAGCACCGCCCCCGACGACCTCTCCAGGGGCGGCGCCCTCGAAGGCGAGCAGCACCCCGTAGTCCGGAATCCCCGGTATCAGCGTGCTGGCGCTGCTCCCGCCGGCGGCCATGCCTCCGGCCTCGATCGGTTGTGCGGGAATGTCGTAGTTCATCAGGGCCGCTTGCAGCGTCGGGACGATGTCAGGGTGCGCCTCGATATAGTTCGCCGCCTGCTGAGCATAGGCCACGTTCCGCGCGTCTATCTTCGCCGAGCCGCCCCCGAACAATTGCTCCAGGAGCAGGGGGATCGCCATGACGGCCGCGCCGGCGGCGAATGGCGCAGCAGCGGCGGCGATGCCGCCGAGGGTCGCGCCCGTCGTGGCAGCCCCGGTAGTAGTGGCAGCGGTCATCCCCCCAAGAACATCCTCAGCAGGAGCGGCGACGAGACTTGTGATCTCCGGCGTCACGGCTTCTGCTGCGGCAGGGGCGGCTGCAGCAGCAGTCATCCCCCCAAGAACGTCCTCGGCAGGAGCGGTGACCAGACTTGTGATCGCCTGCGATGGGAGCAGGCCGAAGAAGGTCCCCGGCGCGAACCCCCCGACCGGGCCAAGGCCGGCGGCGCTCACCAGCTTGGAGATCACGCTGTAGAGCGGCATCACGTCCTCGAGCGCCGTCCCGATGTCGCCCTGGGCGAGGGCCCCGATGATGCCGGGCATCTGGGCCAGGCTCTGCGCCCCGCTCGCCACGTTGTAGATGCTCTTCCCTAGGTCCAGCAGGCCGGTCCCCGACTGGCCGCCCATGAGGGTCGTGATCCCGCCCAGGATGCCCCCGGTAGAGCCCGGCGTCAGGCCGAGCAGGTTGATGAACTGCTTGGTAAGCTCGTCCGAGAGGATGTCGCTGAAGGTCTTCAGGACGTTCTGCTCGAACTGCTGGAAGGCCTTGCCCAGGTTGTTGAGCTGGCCGCTCATCGCGTCGAAGAGGAGAGAGGAGCCGAGCTGCTGCACGTCCGTGAAGCACTGCCCGAACCCCTTGCTCACATTCGTCCAGAAGTCGCCGAGCTTGATGAGGGTCAAATCGGCGCCGCTCTGCATGGCCGCCCAGAAATCGTTGTTCTGTTGGGCCTGGGCAAGGAGGACGGTAGCCTCGTTCTTCAGGTTCGTCTGCCGATCGGACTCGATCGTGGTGTATTTCTGCGCCTGGAGGGCCAGCTGCTGGTTGACCCCGAGGCCCATTGCGTCGACTTCGCCCTGGATGGAGCTCGCGTTGAGCTGCTGATCCTGCTTCCGGAGGGAGTTCACGAGGGTGAAGTAGGTCTGGTAGCTAATCTCCCCGGAGTTCAGCTTCTGGGTGAGGATGTCCAGGTCCTGCGCCAGCTGAGAGGCGTACTCCTGCTGGTCGGTAGAATAAAGGCTCGACAGCTTGGCGAAGTTCCCCCGCCAGTCGGTGAGGATGTCCTGCTGGGTCACGGCGGTCGTCGCCGCCTGGTGGTCGGCCGTGGTGTCGTCCAGCCACGCGTACTGGTTCTTCATCCAGTCGATGAGGGCCTGGTTCTCCTGCCGCTGCTTCTGCAGGAAGACCTGCGTGGCCGCGTCCGACTCGGTCAGCCGCTCGTTCCACTCATCCGGGTCGATCGGCACCGGCGCGTTGGCCAGGTCGCTGGCCTCGGCCGCCGGGTTGTTGACGTTCAGCGCCTTCGCGTAGGCCGCAGCGGACTGGTTGATATAGTCCAGCCGCGCCTGGTAGATCTTCGCGTCGTAGGCAGCCTCGATATTCCACCGCAGCGTGCCGATGTCCTCGGCGCTTGTCCCCTCGATGCTCTGGAACTTCTTGGTGGCGTCGTCGAGGGCCTTCTCGCGCTCCGCATCCAGGGTGTCGAGCTTTGCCTGCAGCTTCTCCTCGGGATCCGTCGCGCTGGCCGCCTCCCAGAGCGCGTAGTACTTATCGGACAGGTCGGCCAGCTGGTTCTCGAGCTGCTGGATGGCGGGGCTCATCGAGCCGGGCACGGTCCCTGCGAGGGCGGACTGGTACTGGCTTGCGGCGCCCGTCGCCGCGGTATAGCCGCCCGTCACGCTCGCCAGGATGTTGGTCAGGCCGGAACTTGACAGGCTCTGGGCCTGGTTCCACGCCCCCGCCGTGAGCCGGTCCCAGAACTGGGCCGACCCGCTCGTCAGCCCGATGGCGTCCGTTATGTGGCCGATGGCGGACCCCATCGCATTCACGCCGGCGGCTGTCAAAGAGAGAGTAGCAAAGATCTCCTGGAAGACGCCCTTCACGGGCAGCCAGGCGGTATACGCGGCCTGCCCCCACGTCCCGGCCAGGTCCTTCAGCACTGGCGCGATTCCGCCCCCGACTTCCACGGCGATGGCCTGGAAATCCTGGTACAGCTGGGCCATTGCGAGGTGATACTGGAGGGCCCGCGCAATGTCGTCCGCCGTCATGGCCCGGGCGCTCGCCGCCCCCAGCGCCATGAGCTGCTCGCTGCCCATCTCGAGCACCGGCACCATATCGGTCCAGGTGCGCCCCCACAGCTGCCGGGCGATGGCGTCCCGCTGGGTGGTGTCCGTCATCTGGCCGAGCGCGTTGATCGTCTGGAGGAACACGGAGAGGGTGGAGCTCTGGGTATCGGCGCCGACCTGGACATTGATCCCCAGCTGCTGGAAGGCGGTCGACCCGGCCTCCACCTGCCTCGCCATCTGCGAGAGCATGCGCTGGACCTGGTCGCTGCTGACCCCCAGCATGTCGAGGCCGTTGACCAGCTGCACGACCTGGTCCACGGTGCCGCCCGAGATATAGGCGAGGTCCCGGACCTGGAGGGCAAAGTCCTCGAAGGAGTCGACGGCGGACTTCAGCGCCGCCACCAGCCCCGCCCCGATGACGCCGCTGAGGAGCGTTACGGGATTGATCAGGTTGGAGAGCGAGGTAAAGAGGTCGTTCGAGGATTTCGCGATCGCCTGGAAGGCCTCGCTCGCCCGGTCCACTGCCTCGACGGATACGCTTAGGACCTCATCATCCTCCGGCACCTCAATTCCGATCTCTCCCGGTCTCGAACGCTGACTGCTTGCCGTTTACGCGGTTTCAGCCGCGGCCGCTGCCGCCGCTTTCTTCCCGTGGGGGGACTCCTCGCTGAGCATCCTCTGTCGAATCGCTTGCCAGCGAGCCGGGTCGATCCCGGTCTCGACTTCGACGAGGTCCCCATCGCGCAGGCGCAGAACACTCCGCAAGCGCCGATAGCTCACGATCTCGAGCATGTGCAGCTCGTGGGGCGCTGCCGGCTCAAGCGTCGGGACGACAATGCGGCCAGGGATCCTATTCACCCTGCACGCCTCGAGGAGCAAGAACGGCGTCCCGGGGGGTCCTTCGGGGAGAACCATCGCGCCCGGGGTGAAGACGTGCACCTGGCAGAGATCCAGGTTCAGAGTACCGTGAAGGACGCGGGGAAATCCTGCAGCCTCCGCTATCTTCGTCTCAGCCCACGCGAGCGATCTGGAGGCATCCCCCGCGCCCCCTTTGACACGACCCGCGAGTAACGACATCCCCAGCTCCCCTGCGGGCTCATTACGGACTCAACGGGCCCCGCGCGCGTACCAGATTGGGGTGGGCAGGCCGCCGGGCGTTACTGACCCGTCCGGGGCCGACCAAATGTGGCCCAGGCCCGCTGCGCCATGCCCTCCAGGGCCTCCCGCAATGCGGGATCATCCGTCCCGGCCGCCAGGCGATCCAGTGTCGCCGCGACCTCTCGCCCCTGCTGGCGCCGCTGGTCCGTCCGGGCGGCTTGGTCGGTTCGCGCTTGGCTCGGCACCGGGGAACCGGGCCCGGTGTCCTCGGCCGTGAGGCCGTATTGGAGCCGGACCTGGCCACTGAGCCGGCCAAGGTCCTCCCTCGTCCGGTTGTCGATCGTCGTGTCGATCATGGCATCGAGCGCGTTCGCGATGTCCCTGGCCTGCGCGCGCAACTGCCCAAGGAACCACGCGCTGTCCGTGCCCGCCGGGCTCGTCGGGCCCCCACCAAGGTCGTATTTCTTCGTCAGGTCCCGGGTCATCCTTTCGAGCTCACCACGCGCCGCCGGGTCCCGCGTGCCATCCAGCGCCTTCCGAAGCCTGGTCACACAATCGGCGGCCTTGGCTCGGTCGGCGGTCGCGAGCGCCGCGTTGCGCAGGGACTGCGCGTTCTGCGTGACGGCCCGGATGTCGTCCAAGAGGGCCCGCCCCGCAGCGCCTCCTCCATCATAGATGCTCCCGATCCGTTTGCCCTTGAAGGTCCCCAGCTGGTCGTGGATGTTATGCGAGCCCATCGGCGTTCCTCCTCTTCGGTTACCGCCCCCACGCGAGAGGGCCCTGTCGCCTCCCGGCCGGGCCGCTCCCGGTCCTGGCTTGAGGCTCTTCTCGGACGAGGTGGCCGAGGTGCCAGCCTTGGCGGCTGTCTCGTCAGCCGTCAGGATCCCCCGGAAGCCCTCCGTCACTTTGTTCAGGACGTCGGCCACGACTGCCAGCTCTGCCTCATTTGTCCCGGCGAGGTTGGGTGCTTCGACCTTCTCGCGCAGTGAGGGGAGAATGTCATCGATTTCGAAGACCAGCTTATCGGCCGTCTTGATCTCGTCGGCTGTCATCCTCCGCCGCTTCCACGGATCCGCCAGGGACATGCGGCGCTCCCGAAGATCCTGCAGCAGGCGGCGCCCCCGGGTCGCTGTGGCGGCACTCTGGAATTTGAGCGCCTGGCGCTCCCAGCCGGCAATCGCCCGGAGCGTCAGGTCCAGAAGCAGGATGTCGTATTTCAGGCCCTCGTTGAAGGGAGTGATCGGATCGATGCCCATCGTCGGTTCTCCTCTGTCGCCTCGCCGGCCCGGCCTCTCATTCGCGTGGCGTGTTCTGCGGGTTAACATCCTATCCGCCGCCGGTGGCCACGGACCGGCGCCGCCCGCCTAGCCGCGGGGGGCCTCGTTACTCCCCAGGATCTTTCTGGCGATCCGGGCAGCCTCGAGGGCCGTAGTCCCGGAAAACCCGGCGGCTGTCAGCTCGCCGACGAGCTGCGCCGTCGTGGCCGGGAGGGGCCCACCGCACGTCGGGCAGATCGCGCCATTGGTCCGCGCCGCCGGCGGCTCTGCCGTTCGCGGGGGGGCAGCCGGCCGCTGCCCGCGCCCCTTTCCGACGATCGCCCCATCGATCTTCTTCGCTTTTTTCCGCCGCTGCCGGACCCCGGCCGAGTGTTTGGCCTGGAAATCGTCGGCGTGCTCCGCACGGACATGCCGCATCTGCTCCGCGATGTTGGGAAAACGCGGGTCCTTTCCGAGGGCCTGGCACCGCTTGCACGGAATCCCCCTCGGCGGGATTCTCCCTGATGCCTTCTTACTACTGCCCGCCTTCGCACACTCCGCCTCGTGGTCGTCCCTCTGTTGCTCCAACGAGAATCGGCTGCCGCAGTGCCTGCATGCGAATCGGTAGCTCATCTCAGTCGGCCCCCCGAGCCGTTGCTCAATCTCCCCGTCGCGCTCGGCCCAGACGGCGGCCAGGCGGGCGGCGCTGCTATATTCCTCGCCTCCGCGCTCGCTGTGCCGCCGGGCCTGCTCCTCCGCGGTCTCATCACTCGGACGGAAAACGCGACCTGGGCTGACGTGCCTACGGCGCGTGATCCGGATCCCTCCTTAGAGCTGCGCCTGCGTTCCTCGCGATTCACGCCGGATCTGGTCCCCCTACGCCGCCTTGCCTCTCGGCGCTGGCCGAATAGAAGCCGCGGTCGGAGTTGCCGGCCGGACTGTCTGCCCTAGAATCTGCTCAATGGCCGTTCGCAGTGTCAGCACGATCAGTTCATCCCTCTTTTTCCCTGGCGGCACCGGCCTCCGGCATTGCTCCATAATGAGGTCGGCCTTCTCGAGCCCGATGAGAAATTCTCTCTCGGCCGCCGCCTCAAAACGAATGCCGTCACCTCGCGCCTTCAGGGATTTCAGCCGGGCTCCCCAAACCTCGAACGGGATCTCAAGAAGGGCCAAGAGCAAGAGCCGCATGATCATCTCGTATCCGGCGGCCTGGCTGGCGTCCACCTGGTCACTGCCTCCATGCCTGACTACAGGGCTCCGGCGGCCTCTCACGTGTTCGGCTGCACGATTCATGACTCCCCTCCTTCCTCTTCACTCCGTGGCTCAGGCCGCGGCCGCACTCGGCCCAGCGGCGGGCCCCTCCCCAGCTTTGGCCCAGGACAAGCGGTCTAACTGCAATGCAAGTTTCTCGACCTCGGCGACCAGGTCCCCCATGACGCCCGCGAGACCATCCAGATGCGAATTCTGGAGCTCGCAGCCCAGGTACTCGGTCATGCTGTCGATGATTGACCGCATCTCGTAGCCGACGATAAAAAGATCGCCAGAGGCGTTCTGAAATGCCCCCTGAGACCCGGATCGCCTCCTCCCCATCCCTCTCATGCTCATGGCTCCCTCCTTTTTGAATCGTTCACCGCGCCAGGTCCGGGATCTCGATACCCAAGGCCACCGCCCCAGCCGCGATGAGGAAGGCGGCCAGGCGCTTGGACTCGGCCTTCGATTTCCCGACCGATCTGTTCACCATCGCGGCAGCCCTCCGTGCCCTGACCCGCCGGCACCGCAGGACGCGGCCCCCGACCCGGCGGGCCTCCTGCCAGAACAGCCGGCGGCAGGGTTTTTCCAAACAGAATTGCTGGGGTTTCCCTCCGCGGCGCCCCTCCACGTCCATGACCGCGTCGCAATAGAGGCGCTGAGGGGTCTGGCCGCCTTCAGGAGCAACGTTGCACGTTGGTCGCCTACCTGTCTTCCCGCTGGTAGCCATGACCGGCCTTATGGGCCCCCTGGCCCCGCCGGGTACCCGGGCCCGGCTCAGGAAGCTGGCCGCTCCCTTGGGGCCCTCTGCCTGGCACCGGAGGGCGATCGCGGGCCGCGACTCACTTCGCCCCTCCGCAGCCGGACGCTCCGCCCCAGGTGCTCCGATGCGACGGCGCGACCTGGTCCTCGAGGCCCAGGTCCTGGAGCCTTGCCTTGAGCATGTTAATGACGTCGCTCGCCTCGCGCTTCGTCCGGATGTTCTCCCGGCCGATGGCCTGGCGGACGCACGCCCTGAAGTACTCGTCGTCCACGCCCCAGCCCAGGTGCCAGAGGAGCCGACTGATCATGCCAACCTGCCTCTCGGTCGCCAGCTCGATCACGTTTTCCGGGAGAGGCGGGCGTCGCTCCCGTGGGGCCTGCGGCGTCTGTGATCGATCTGCCCCTGCAGCCACCAGCCCGTCGATGACCCGGGCCGCCTCCTCGCTGGTGAGAATCCGGATGCTTTGCTTGCCCGTGACCTCGGATACGACCTGGTGCAGGCCCGCGTCCGTCAACCCGAGCTGTTTGGCGCTCACCCACAGTTTCTTGATCTGCCCGGGAGTGATGCTGCACAAGCCGCCAGCCATACTTCCTCCTGCGGCGGCCTAACCGGCGGTCCGCCTCGCCTCGGGCGGATCCTTCAGGCGGCCAGACCAGGACTTCAGCTCCGCGAAGACCTCTTCGGCCGTCCTCATCGTTCGTCTACGCGGGAGACGCGGCGCCTTCCGGGCGGTCCGCGCCGAGCGGCAGGCGGCCGGGCTCGAGCCCGGCGCGGTCAACCGCATCCTCCAGCTCTCCCTCGACCAGGGCCGCGACCTTGTCCAGGATGTCCGTCGTCACCTTGCCGCCGTTCTGCGCGGCAAAGTCGGCCGCCCGCCGGCAGTAGAGCGCGACCGCCCGGAAAGCGCCGGGCCCCTGGGCTCGGGCCAGCAGGCGCCCGAGGACATCCTCGCCCACGCCGTTCAGGTGCCGGTGCATGATGGCCTCGACGTCGTCCTTCCGTACCTTGGCCTTGAGGAACTTGCGGACGGCCAGGCGCGTTGAGAACTTCTCCAGCTGTTCCCGCGTCCGCTCGCCCGTGATCCGGCGCCAGAAGGCCTCGTTGCTCACGAAGGCCAGGCCGATGGCCGTGCGCTCGCGCAGCTGGCGGAGCATCTCCACGGTCCGGTCGCCGAACTCGCCGCAGAGGAACTCCGCCTCGTCGATGACGAGGAAGCGGCCCGAGTCCTTCAGCTTCTCGGCGACACGCTCGAACAGGTCGTAGAATCGGAGGTGCGTCGGGAGATTGATCCGCGCCGCCAGGTGGGCCAGGAACGCGCGCGGGGCCCGGATGTGCTCGCCGGCCAGGACGTAAATGACCTCCTTGTGGTTCAGGGCCGCGTAGCGGAGGGCCGCCTGACTCTTGCCGATCCCGGCGCGCCCGACGACCAGGACCATCTCGCGGTTGTCGTGGGCGTCCTCCAGGATCCGGAGGATCTGGCGGGCCGGGAGGATCTCCACGAACTCCGCCTCCAGGATCCGCTCCGCCCGGCGCCCCGCCCGCTCGAGGTACCGCGAGACGGCCCGGGCGAATCCCGCCTCCTGGGCGGGCACGGGGAACTTCCCGTTGATAAACTGGTTGATGTAGGTCGGCGAGACGCCCATGCCCTTGGCCACCTGGGCCTGGGACTGGCCCGACGTCTCCAGGTAGCCCTGGAGATCGGCCCGGACCAGGGCCACGAAACCGGCGAGGTCGTCCGTCTTGGCGGCAGCCTTGAGTGTGGCCGGATCGTGCTTCAGCCCCTCGATGATCCGCGCCGCGCTGGCCTTCGGGTCGAACCGGACCTCTCCGTCCTCCCCGGTGGCCGGCGCGGGTCGCTCGGCTCGTGCTACCGCTGCCTGTGGCATCTCAGTCCCCTGTGGCGCGCCTGCGCCCGAGCATCTCGATCGCTTCATCGGACAGGTCCGACCGGCTGGGCCTCTGGGAGGCAGGCCGCACCCCCAGAGGGCGAGCCTTCAGATCCTCCTCCTCGGTGATCCTCGCCCGCGCGACGTGCCGCCGCTCCTCCGCCTCCGCCGCCTCGATCACGCCTCGGAAGGGCGTCCGCACGATCTCGACAACCCTGCCCGCCGGCTTGGGTGTTTTCTCGCCGCCGCCCGGCCCCGCTCCCTCAGGGCTCACGGCTCGCGCCTCAGCGTTTGCGCGCGCCGACGCCGCCATCGCCGCCAGGGGATCAGGGACCCGCGCCGCCTGCTTTTCGTGATTGATCCAGAGCTTTGCCGCGCGCCGGGCGGCCTTACGGTCGTGCAGAATCTGCTTGTGCATCTGAGACGTGGCGCCGGCCCGATCCCGCCGGCGGAGGGTGCAGATGTACTGGTCCTCGGGGTAGGTAAATACGTGGAGGATGGAGAGATCGGTCGGCTCATTCCGGTAGTAGACTTTCTGGCCCAGGCGCGGTGCGATCGCCTCCGACCAGTACCAGCCGTCGAAGGCGTGGATCCCCCGGGCCTGGATGGTGACCGGCCTCGACGCGCGCATGAAGAGGAGGCGCAACTCAGCCTGGGTCGCCGTGCGCTTCACATAAGGCTCGGCCTCGAAGACCTCGCGCGGGGAGCGCCCGTCCATGCCGTCGCCTTCGTGGGGCATCTCGTTCGCCACGCTCTCGGCGTAGCGCGCGTATTCCGCGCGAAACTCTTGGATCGTCTTGAGCAGCTCGGGCTTCTTGAGGATGTCTTTGAGCTCCTCCGGCTTGCCCTCGGGCCCGCGACCCGTGAACCCCGGGCCCAGCCGGTCGAAGCGGTCCAGGTCCACGCCGAAGGCCCGCTCGATCATGCCCCGGCCCTCGGGGCGCTTGGGGATGCTGAAATGCCAGACGATGCCCAGGTGCTCGGTGAGGGCGCGGATCCGCGCCTCATCCAGGCGCACGCGGGACCGGCGGGATTTGCCGGCCATCGTCGTCGTCGAGAACTCGCGGCCGTTGTCCGTGTAGACCTCCGGCGGAATCCCGAAGCGCGCGATGCCCATCGCCAGGGCGGCCAGGGCTGTCTCCTGTGACGGGTTCGCCTCGATGCACCAGCCGACGCGGCGCCGGCTCCGCATGTCCAGCCACTCGGTTTTCACCGGGCGGATCGGCCGGCCGTCCTCGCCCAGGACGAATTGCTTGAACGTGTAGTGGTCGCCCACCCAGCAGCCCATCACCGGGATCTGGTTATAATCCCGCTCCATCGTCGGCTCGCACCGTTGGCGGAAAGCATCTGCGCCCTCGCGCGCCAGGATCCGCGCGGGAAGGGGGATCCTCCTCGCGTAGCGGCGGAAGGTGGCCACCGAAGCCAGCTGCTCGGCCAGGGGAGAACCCTCGATGATGAGCTGGCCCTTTACAACCTCCCGCGTCACCGGGACCGTGAGGCGCCGCTGATTGAGGTAGAGCCCGTCAAAAAGCTCCCGGACCTCGGGCGGAATATTCTGCTCCCTTGGGCCCGTCGCGTAGGCGGGCAAGAGGCCGACGCGACCGCGCTCGCGCTCCAGCCGATCCCAGCGGTAGAGTGTGGCCGCGCTGATCCGCTCGGCAGGTGGGTGGGTTGCATTCCATGCAGCGACGAACTGATAGGTAGCATCCGTCTTTTTGCCTCTGCCTGCCCTCGCCACAAACTCTCGGCATGCCCTCAGGATCGCCTGACGGCGGGCCACCTCCTGCCGGTCGGCCTCCCGCGCGCTTTCCCAGGTCTCTTGAACGGTCGAGCCCGCCCAGGAATCCCGAGTGGTCTCTGGCCTTGATTCAGATTCCCTGGTGGCGGGGCCCCCGCTCATCATCGCCGGATCGCCCACGTCAGTCCTCGCCGTCAAGCGCAAGCCGGGTGCGAATGAAGTGGCCCAACGCGGCCCGGCTCGTCCGGACCCCCTGGTCGGCCAGTATCCTCGCGATCTCTACTTGGGTCTTTCCCTCTTCCAGCCAGCTCGCGATGGCCTGCCCGTGAGGCAGGAGCCGCGGCGCACGGAGGTATTTCATCCCTCTTCCGCGCCGAAGTGCCGTCGTGGCCCGGGCTGGGAGTGGATGCTCGGTCGCCGCGACCAGCCGCTGAAGGAGGCGCGTGATCTCCCGGAGCAGGCCCAGCACCTCGCCGTTCATGCCTTTCGTCCCCGCAGAACTCCCAGCAGCCGCTGCCAGCCCCCGCTGGCAAGGCTAAAGTCCGGCTCCCCTCGGGCTAGCCACCAGCCAAAGTACCGGGAGATGGAGCTGTCGTTCGTCCGCACCCCAAATTTTCTCTCGAGCTCGGCCACCAACTCACCCCAGGTAGGGCCGGCGGCCGCCTTTTTGGCGAGGAAGGCTCGCATGAGAAGGCGGCGCGCCCTCCTCGGCCAGCGCCTGATCATGAAGTTACTAGCCCTGGATTTCTCCGTCCTCGTTCCCATTGCCCCTCTCGTGCATCTCTTCTCCCGGCTGCTTGACTTCAGGCGAACTGGCGAGTAATAATTCGACCGGCATTCCAAAGTGCTCGGCGAGCGCCCTCGCCACGGAGAGCCTCTTATCTCGCCCGACGCCGGGACGATTGGCCACCGTCCGAACTACTACCATGTGGTCCACTCCGCTCCGACGGGCGATCTCTCTTTTGGAGATCCCGTTCAGAAATAGGAGGAGCTCCACCTTCGCTCCGTCTAGGGCCAGTTTCGGTTGATGTGATCCATGGCGCATGACTCCACCTATAACCTAGGCGATCATGACAGTCAAGAAGAAAATTAACCGAAGGGGTTACGGGCAGCTGGATCTGGCGGCTGTCGGCAACCGGATCCGTGAAAGGAGGACGGCCCTTAAGCTATCACAGGCGGAGTTGGGTAAGCTGGCCGGCGGGATCCACGTGCAGTCGATCTCCAAATACGAAAGGGGAGTGAGGGCCCCACTCGCGAACGTCGTGGACCTGTCTAGGGCCCTTGGAATTACGGCCTACGAACTGCTCACCGGTAGTCCGGCTAAAGACCTCTCTGGCGGCAGCGAGGAGCGCAGGCGCCAGCTTATGGAGAAGGCCTTATTTTCCATAACGCCAGCCGGCCAAGCTCCCATAGATTATTTCATGACCATCGTGCCAGGCAAACTCCGCCGCGACGGGCGGCTGATCAAGGCATTCAAAGAGCTGGTCGATATTCTGCTAGGACCCGACGAGGATGAGGTAAAGTGGGCCCTTGGCGCCATCGAGATCTTCGCGGAGCGATCCCGGGATCAGTTTCGGAAGAGAAATCCAGTAGACGGGTGATCAGGCAGCTTTGGAAATGGCGAAGTTGGGAAATATCGTAGTGCGATGGGCCCCACACTCTTCTCGGGTTGTCCCAACGTGCGCTTAAAGCTCGGTCTGAAATTCCGGCCTTGTACCCTGTTTTGATAGATTGTGAATTGCCATTTAAAGGCCGGTATTCAAGTGGTTAGGCGCTTCGGTCTGGTCGCAGCCTGGCCAGTTTTAACTTTTCTCAAACCTCATGCAACTTTTGGCCATCCGTCGACTTTTTCTCATTTGACGCTCCGCGCCATTTTCTACGCCACAGCCACTGTATATCCCTGCCAATCCGAGGACTTCTAGACACTCCGCGAGCCCCCCCAACTTTCTCAAACCATCTGACAGGGGAGTACCGGCTCTCCGAGGCGGAAGAGCGCCTGCTGAACGAGCGCGACAACACCGGGCGGCTCGCCTTCGCACGGCTCTTCACCGAGCTGACCACCGGCCTCCGTTTCCCGCTGGAGCGTGCTGGCAACAAAGAAACGCTCACCATGAGCGAGGTCCTAGCCCTGGTCCACCACCAGGAGCGGGACCTCCGGAGGCGGGCCTACGAGACGCTGTTCGATGTCCTCTCGACGCACGATCTGGTGCTGACATCGGTCTACGAGACCCTGATCCAGGATCACCTGACGATGGACCGGCTGCGCCGGTTCCCCCACCCCATGGCGGCGCGCCATCTGGACAACGAGATCGACCAGGAGGCGGTCGAGCAGATGATGGCCGTCACCGAGGCGAACTACGGTATCGCTCAGGCGTACTTCCGGCTGAAGGCCAAGCTGCTCCAACTCCCCAGACTGGCGCTCTTCGACCAGTACGCGCCGGTGAGCGACGCGCTCCCGGTTTGTCCCTTCGATGGCGCGCGGGAGACGATCCTGGAGGCCTTCGGCGCCTTCTCGCCCAGCTTCCGGGAGATCGCGCACCAGTTCTTCGCGCGGCGTTGGATCGACGCCGAGGTGCGTCCGGGAAAGCGGGGCGGGGCGTTCTGCGCGTCGCCCGCGCCGGCGCTGCACCCCTACGTCCTCTGCAACTACACCGACAACCTGCGGGACGTGATGACGGTGGCTCACGAGCTGGGGCACGGGCTGCACGGGTGGCTCGCGCGGAAGCAGACGCCCTTCAACTACGACACGCCGCTCACCATGGCCGAGACGGCTTCGGTGTTCGGCGAATTCATCGTCTTCGACCACCTGGTGCGGGTCCAGGAGGATCCCCGGGTCCAGTTGGCGCTCATCTGCGGAAAGATCGAGGACACTTGCGGGACGGTCTTCCGGCAGAACGTTCTCACACGCTTCGAACAGATGGTCTTCGAGCAACGGAGAAAGGGACGCCTCGCGGCCGAGGCCGTTTGCCGGGCATGGCTCGAGGCGAATGGAAGGTATTACGGCGACGCGGTCGAGATGACGGACGGCTACCGCTGGGGATGGTCCTACATCCCGCACTTCATCCACACCAGGTTTTACTGCTACAGCTACGTGTTCGGGGAACTCCTGGTGCTGTCCCTCTACCGGCGGTACAAGGAGGAGGGGGCCGCCTTCGCGCCGAAGTACATCCGGTTGCTGGAAGCGGGGGGATCCGATTCACCCGAGTCGCTGCTCAAAGCTCTGGGCGTCGACTTCCATGACTCAGCGTTCTGGCAGAAGGGCTTCGACGAGATCCGGGGGCTGGTGGAGCGCGCCGAACGACTGGCTGGCAAGCTAGCTGGCTAGAAGGCTGGAAGGCGTGGGGGTTGGAGCTTTCCAGCGTGCCAGCATGCTAGCCTTCCAGCAGGAGGTGGCCTTGGAGCTCTTCGATGCCCATGCGCACCTGGCGGTGCCGGACTTCGCCGGAGACCTTCCGGAGGTGCTGGCGCGCGCCGAGGCGGCGGGCGTCTGCGGCATCCTGGCGGTGGGAGAGACCCTGGACGAGGCGGAGCACACCCTCGCCCTGGCGGAGCGGCATCCGCTAGTGAAGCCCGCGGCCGGCCTCTATCCGACCGTCCTCGACCTGGATGCGGCGGAAGGGGCCGTGGAATTCATCCGGCGACATGCCGCCCGCTTGGTGGCGATAGGCGAGGTCGGACTGGACCATTGGGTGGTGAAGGAAGAGCCGAAGTGGAAGCTTCAGGAAGAGATCCTGGGGAAGTTCGTGGCGCTGTCCAACGACCTCCAGCTTCCCCTGAACGTTCATTCCCGCTCGGCGGGGCGCCCTTGCCTCGCCTTCCTGAGAGAGCGGGGCGCGCGGCGCGTCCTGCTTCACGCCTTTGACGGCAAGACGGGCACCGCTGCCGAGGGAGTAGAAGCAGGGTTCTTCTTCTCGATTCCCCCGTCCGTGGTCCGCTCGGTCCAAAAGCAGAAGCTGGTCCGGTCCCTTCCCCTGGAATGCCTGCTCTTGGAGACCGACTCCCCCGTGCTCGGCCCGGATCCCGGGGTGCGCAACGAGCCGATGAACGTGACGATCGCCTGCCGGGCCGTGGCGGATCTGAAAGGCGTTCCTCCGGAGGACGTCGCCCGGATCACCACCGAGAACGCGCGCCGGCTCTTTCCGCGCGCCTTCGCTTGACCCCCCCTCGACGCAGACCGCTGCGGGCCCGCGTGGCGCCGAGCGACCTCTGTCTGCGCGGCGAGGCACTCGGGGCTAGGACTTCTTGGGCAGGTTGCTGGTCGTCTGGTTCAGGATCTCGCCCGCGGTGGCCGCATCCTTGATGACATACTTCTTGGAGGCATCCACAACGACGCGGGTGGCCTTGTCACTGATCCGCTCGATGCTGATCTGGATGGTCAGGTCGCGGGCGTATGCCTGGATCTCGGTGGTGACGACCCTCCCGTTCTCCTCGGTCCTCTTGGTATCACCGGTCTTGATGTCCAGGTTCACCAGGGCCTTCTGCAGGGCGGCGACGACCGTGTCGTAGTGCTCGTTGTACGTTTTCTCCGCGGTTCCCAGAACCGTATACGTCACGCCGCCTGCCGCGGCCGCCACCGCACCCACCGCCACTACGGCGCAGCCCTGAGTCATCAACAGCCCCGCTAGGACCAGCAGCTTGAATACGCGCATGGCTCTCCTCCTTCGGGTGGTTGTCACGGGCGCACCCGGATCTTGGCGTCCACGATGGTGCAGCCTCGCTCGTGGGCGATGATGGGGTTCAGGTCGATCTCCCGGATCTCGGGATGCTCTGCAATGACTCATGTGCTCGGGCAGAAGGATGGCGGTCGGAGACGGATCGACCCTGTCTAGCACGCGCCTCTCCGGATTGTCAAGGCGCTCCGGCGGGTGGGATCAGTCCAGGTCTTTCAGCGCCCGGCTGTATTCTTCGATCATGGGCTGGTGGCCGTGCCGCGTGGCCGCGGCCAGCCCGTCGCGGTAGGCCTGGCGCGCCTCGTCGAATCTCCCCAGCCGCAGAAGCGACTGGGCCAGCGTCCGGTAGGCGGCCCCCTCGTCGTCCTTCAGGGCGAGATACCGACGGAGCGTCGCCACCGCCCGGTCGAACATTTGGACCTTGAAGTATTCATTCCCCAGCATATAATGCGTTGTCGCGTCGTTCGGTTCCCTGGCCAGGATCTCCTCCAGGGCTGCCATCCGCGACGTCGTCATGGCCGCACCTCCTCCCCGGGGTGGCCTCGCATGGCCAAGGGATGATACTGGAGCGGGCGGCGGAGATCAAGCAGCAGGGCCGTCCCGGTGTTCGCCGCGCGGTGGTTGCCGAGGGGCTCCTTCGCCGACTTCGGATTTCTTGGGCTCGGGTGCTGAAACCGGAAATTCGAAATCCGCAATCCGAAATGGAGAAGATGGACGCTCGGGAGGAGGGGGCGAGGCTCCTCGAAGAGGTCGCGCGCCTCACGCAGCGAAACGCCGAGCTGTCGGCGGCCTCGCAGGAGCTCCGCGCCTACTACGACGACCTGCTGTCCAGCCTCGAGGACGGCGTCATCATCCTGGACCCGGCCGGCCGCATCGTGTCGCTGAACCAGGCGGCCGAGGAACTCACCGGATTCTCGGGCTCCCAGATCGCCGGCCGCCTCATCCGCGAGGTCTTCCCGCCGCCGGCGCCGCTGTCGAGCCTGGTGGCCAAGACGGCCGACCAGGGGAGGAGCCACGCCGACTTCGATGCCACCCTGACCCGGGCGGACGGAACCAGGCTCGCCATCAGCGCCGTCGCCTCGCTGGTCAGCAATCCCCACGGGGAAAGCCACGGGGCGGTGCTGGTCCTGCGCGACCTGTCCCGGGTGCGGGAGCTGGAAGAGCAGGTCCGGCGGTCGGATCGCCTGGCGGCCCTGGGGGTCCTGGCGGCCGGCGTGGCCCACGAGGTCCGGAATCCCCTGGCGGGTGTCCGGGCCGCCGCGCAACTCATGGAGCGCGAGCCAGGCTTCCCCCCCCACCTGCAGGAGTTCACTGGAATCATCATCCGCGAGGTGGATCGTCTGAACCGGCTGGTGGGGGAGCTCCTGGCCTTGGCCGGGGGCCGTTCCCTGCAGATCCAGTCCTGCAACGTGAACCAGGTCGCCGAGGAGGCGCTGCGCCTGGAGGAGGCCGATCTGCAGGCCGGCGGGGTGACGGTCGTGCGGCGCTACGACCCGGCGGTGCCCGGGGTGGCGGGCGATCCCGAGCGGCTCCTGCAGGTGTTCCTGAACCTGATTCGGAACGGGGCCGAGGCCATGGCGGGCGGGGCCGGCGAGCTCCAGGTGCGGACGCGGTTCGAGCGCGTGGCGCCCCAGTGCGGCGGACGGGCCGCGGCCGTGGTGGAGATCGCGGACAAAGGGCCGGGCATCCCGCCCGAGATCCGGGCGCAACTCTTCAATCCGTTCTTCACCACCAAGGACGGCGGGACCGGCCTGGGGCTTCCCATTTCGCTCCGGATCGTGGAGGAGCACGGCGGCGCGATCGAGGTCCAGGGCGGGGCGGGACAGGGCGCCACCTTCCGGGTCCTGCTCCCCATCGCCCTGGGCGACGAGGGGAAAGACGCATGACGGGCAAGCGGATTCTCATCGTGGACGACGAGGAGAGCGTGCGCTGGGCGCTCCGCAAGGCGCTGGAGCGCGCCGCCTACCAGGTCGACCTGGCGGCCGACGGCCGCGCCGGCCTCCAGGCCGCCGAGGACCCCGGCGTGGACCTGGTCCTCCTGGATGTCCGCCTGCCGGGGCGGGACGGCCTGGACGTGCTGCGCGAGATCCGGAAGCGCCGGCCGGATCTGCCCATCATCATGATGACCGCCTACGGGACGCTCCAGGTGGCCGTCGAGGCCATGAAGCTGGGCGCCTACGATTACATCGGGAAACCCTTCGACATGGACGAGGTGCTCCTGGTGGTGGAGAAGGCGCTGGAGGCGCAGTCCCTGGCCCAGGAGGTCGCCCGCCTGCGCCAGGGCGTGGAGGAGCGGTTCGACCTCGGCGGCATCGTGGGGGGCAGCCCGGCCATGCAGCAGATTTTCAAGGCCGTGGGGAAGGTGGCCGGGACCGACCTCACGGTCCTGCTGCGGGGAGAGAGCGGCACCGGGAAGGAGCTGATCGCCAGGGCCGTCCACGAGAACAGCCGGCGCAAGGGACGCGCCTTCGTGCCGGTGAACTGCGCGGCGATCCCCCGCGAGCTGCTGGAGAGCGAGCTGTTCGGCCACGAGCGGGGCGCCTTCACGGGAGCGGTGTCGACGCGGCGCGGACGCTTCGAGCAGGCCGAGGGCGGAACGATCTTCCTCGACGAGGTGGGGGACATGGACCTGAGCCTGCAGACCAAGCTCCTCCGCGTGCTGCAGGAACGCCGGATCGAGCGGCTGGGAGGGGAGGGGTCCATGCCTGTGGACGTCCGCATCGTGGCGGCCACCAACCAGGACCTCGAGGCCGCGGTGGCCGGCCGCGCCTTCCGCGAGGACCTGTTCTACCGCCTGAATGTGGTCACCATCCACCTGCCCCCCTTGCGGGATCGGCGCGAGGACATCCCGGCCCTGGTCTCACACTTCCTCGCCGCCTTCGCGCAGGAGCAGTACGCTCCCCTCAAGGTGTTCTCGCCGGAGAGCATGACGCTCATGCTGGCGTACGGCTGGCCGGGGAACGTGCGGGAGCTGGAGAATGTCGTCAAGCGGGCGGCGGCCCTGGCCACGACCTCGCTGATCCTTCCCGACCATTTGCCGGATGGCATCCGGTCTCATGCGCCAGCGCAAGAGATGGGAGCGGGGCCGGAGGCCTTCCCGACCGAGTGGATCCGCGCCGAGCTGACCCGCCTGCAGGGGACCATGGACGGCCGCCTCCACGATCATTTCGTCGCCTGCGTCGAACGCCCGCTCTTGGAGCTCGTCCTCCGCCGTGCGGGCGGAAACCAGGTCAAGGCGGCCGACCTCTTGGGCATCAACCGGAACACCCTGCGGAAGCGGATCAGAGAGCTGGGGATCGCCCTCCCCGGGAAAATCTTGGGGACCCCGGACGAGCCGGACGGCCCATAGGGCGGCGACCGCGGACATCGCGCTTGACCGACCCTGGCCCGTCTGCTACAAGACGAAGCGGGGATGGGCCGGGGCGGGCCGGGAGTGACCCGTCGCCCCGGCGACAGGAGGGGAGATGGACCCGAACGATGAACAGGCTGGTGGGTCTGACCTGAAGGAATGGTCTGCGTTGGAGTCGTCGGTGATCCGGGCCCTGTGCCTGACCGTCAACGTGGCCGGCTCCATCGTCAAGGACAACATCCTCGACACGCTCACCAAGGATCATTTCTCCCTGCCGATCAACCGGGGGCTCTTTTCCGCGCTCAGGGAGTTGCACCACAGGGGCGAGTACGTGGTCCTGAGTAACCTGGAGGACGAACTCCACGACCTGGCGTTGGAGATCCCGGGCGACCTTTCCCTGGAGGATCTCTTCCACGGGGATCCGCCGAAGGCGGCCGAAGTCAAGAGGACGGTCGAGCGATTGCGGGAGCGGATTACCCGGGGCGAATCTCCCGCGCCGGTCGGCCCCCCCGAAAGACAGCCGGGGGCGCCCACCATCTCCCAGGCGGCGCCGGCTGCGTCGGCGGGGGCAGAGGCCCCTCCCGCTCCGGCCGGCCGGCCGGCGGACTCGCAGGCGCCGGGCCGCGGCAGCAGCCTCACGCGGATCAGGCCGGCCCCCGAGGCGCGGAGGCGCGGGCCCGAACCGGAGCGGCAGGCCAAAGTGGGGCCGGCGGCGGCGGAGGTCGCGGAGCGCAAGCCTCGCCCGGCAGGTCCCGCGGTCCTCTCGTCCGAGGGTGACGAGTGGCTGACGTACCTGCAGGCGGTGGCCGCCCAGCAGGGAAAGATCCTCGAGACGGGTTTTGCCGGACTGGATGAGGCGGCGGGCGGGTTGTCTCCCGGCCTCATGCTGGTCGTCGATCAGGATTCAGGCCGGAGCAGCGACTTTCTCAAGCAGCTCGCGGATCAGGTCGCTGCCCGCTCCAAGGTCCCCTGCCTTTTCGTCTCCCGCGGCCTGTCGAAGGCGGCGCTTCGCGCCCGAACGCTGTCGCGGCTCTCCGGGGTCCCGGCGAAGGATATCGGGAAGGGCCGCATCAAGAAGGGCTCGGCCGAATGGGAGTGCGTGGAGCAACAGGGCCGCGCCGCGGCCGAGTGGTTGAAGTGGATTTTCATCGCGGACGCGGAATCGGAGATGGACTTGGGCCAGGTCCGGGACACGGGCCGGCAGCTCCTCGAATCGAAGAGCGCCACCACGTGCCTGGTGGTCGTCGACGCCCTCGACAAGATAGCCAGGGCCGGGGAGTCGCTCCAATCGGTTGTGGCCGGCCTCAAGGAGGTCTCCGAGGCCCTGGACGTCCTGGTGATCGCCGCCACGGCGAACAAGGCCCTGCTGTCCGAGCCCGGCGTGGATTTCCTCGCCACCTTGGGGGAGGGCAGGGGTGGGGTGGAACTGGAGGTCATCCGCGCCGAGGACTCCCGCCCGATCCTCGTGCGATTCGAGTACCGACCCGACATTCATCGTTTCAGTGAGCAGCCAGGATCCTGAGCCGGGACCCCTCCTCAAAGGGTTCCGTCGCGCGTCGTCTCTCCGCCGCGCCCCCTCGGCCCCCTGGGGCCATCGGCGAATCCGTCCGCTTACACCCCTGCCTCAATATTCGATCCTGACTCCCGTGATGCCCCACACTTCAAAGCCCTTCCCGCCGGTGACGTTCAAGGCGTTGAGGGCGTTGTTGCCGGGCAGACCGGCAAGCAGCTTGGTGGTGGACCCCAGCCACAGCGCATGCAAGCCACTGGTGAACGTCCACTTGCCGTAACGGGCCGGCATGAACTTCAGCGGGACATCGGCCGCAAGAGCCAGGTCCGCATAGCCGAAGGTCTCGTCCGTCACCCCGGTGGTCGTGGCGACTTCGTAGTAGTCATGCAGGCTGAGGCCGAGGACGAAGGGCAGGTGGAAGCGCGCCGACCAATTCTTGTTGAAGTCAACGGTGTAGCCGGGATCGATGCCCAGCTCCATGTACATGCCTTTTCTGCCCCCGAAGGGGGCGGCGCCGTCGGCCCCGCCGGAGGTCTCTCCGGCCACCAAGACGTGAGGTAGATGTCCTGCTCGTAGTAGTTGGTATTGATCGGCGCCGCCCTGGATTGAAGGTGCGAGAATCCGGCGACCTTGAGGTATCCGCCGCTCAACACGTCCTTCTCGCCGCCTTCGTAGACGTTCGCCTTGAGTTCCACGTACGGCTCGAACTGGAACCCGGCGTTGTTCTGGGCGATGCCGCGGAAGTAGTAGGACGTCGGAAAGTTGAGGTTGATGGTCAGCGATAACGCGCCGGTGTTCGGCCCGCTCGGCTCCTCCGCCCACGCCGGGGCGGCCAGCAGGACGACCAATGTTGCTGCCAGCAGAAAGCCCGCTCCCGATCGTCTCTTCGTGATGTCTCCTCCCTTCGCAAACATCACCACTGCGGCCGAAAAAAAGGCGCCTGCCGGTCGCAGGCGCCTGTGCCTGGGGGGTGGACGCCGTTGTCCACCTGAATCTGCCTTTGGCTTCACTGTGTGGGCCCCGCCCATCCGACGCGCGGCGGGATCAGCGGGCCCTTCCGCTCACCTCCGCGGCCAGAATGACCGCCCGGGCGATCTCGGCCATGGGCCGCTGCGTGTCCATGCTCTTCTGGCGGAGCCTGGCGAAGGCCTCCTGCTCCGCGATCCCTTCCATTTCCATCAGGAGGCCCTTGGCCCGCTCGATCGTCTTGCGGGACTCCAGCATCCGCCGGAGCGCCTCCGCCTCCCGCCGCAGCGCCAAGGTTTCCTGAAACCGGCACACCGCCAGCTCCGTCACGGCGAGCAAGGTGGCGGGATCCACCGGACGTACCAGCAATCCCATGACCCCTGACTGGGTCGCCCGTGTCATGACCGTGCGATCTCCCGCGTGAGAGAGAAGGATGGACGGGATCCCGTGTTCAGTGGCGAGACGACCCACGAGGTGGAAGTCCTCCCCATTCTGGAAATACGTTGCCACGATCGCCACGTCCGGGCGTGTCATGGCGGCGAGGCGCATAGCCTCGTCTGGATCGGTGGCCTCGCCCGCCACCCGCGCGACGTTCGCGTCCAGGCCTCGCGCGAGGTGCGCTCGGTGCGCTCGATCAGGATCCACTAGCAATATGGAGCGCGTCACGTTCGCTGCTCCTTGTGTCGCCGTAATCAATCTAGCCGGCCGCGATGACTGGTTCCTGCCACCGCGGCCGGCCTCGGTCGACGCGGGCTCACACAGTCTGGGGCTTCTTCACAGTAGAGAAGTTCGCCCCAGGCTTCGCCATGCTTTCCCCCGAGAACCCTCCACCGCTTGAGTGGCTCGGGATGAGAGCATGTTCTGGATAGGCCAAGGCGCCAAGCTCGGGAACATCCAGGCCCTCGATCTCCACCTCGGGGGTGACGCGCAGGCCGATGGTCTTTTCCAGCACCTTGAACATCACCCAGGATGTGCTGAACACAAAGATGAAGTTCGTCAGCGGCCCAATGATCTGCGCGATGAGCTGTCCAGCGTCGCCGTACAGCAATCCCCGGACAGTCCCCGGCACGCCGTTGAAGGCATCCCCGTACGTCCCGTCGGCGAAGATGCCGAGGGAGAGGACCCCCCAGGCGCCGCAGGTCCCGTGGACGGAGACGGCCCCCACCGGGTCGTCGATCTTCAGGGTCCGCTCGACGAAAAAGACGCTCACGCAGACGAGCACCCCGGCTATCGTCCCGATGATGACGGCCCCGATGGAGTTCACGAAGGCGCACGGGGCAGTGATAGCCACTAGGCCGGCAAGCATCCCGTTGGCCGACATGCTGGGGTCGGGTTTCCCATATACCTTCCACATGTAGAGGGCGGCGGCGAGGGCCCCGGCGCCAGAGGCCAGCATGGTGTTCACAGCAACGACGCCGATGCGAAGGTCAGTGCCGGCCAACGTGCTTCCGGGGTTGAAGCCAAACCAGCCGAACGCCAGGATGAAGGTCCCCAGGATGGCCAACGGGATGTTGTGGCCTGGGATGGCATTGGGCGTTCCGTCCCGGTTGTACTTGCCGATCCTTGCCCCGATCATCCTGGCGCCCACCAAGGCCATCACCCCACCCACCATGTGGACCACTGACGAGCCAGCGAAGTCAATGTAGCCGTGGCCCAAACCGAAGTTCTTTCCGAGCTGTGAGAGCCAACCACCGCCCCAGACCCAATTGGCAAATAGGGGGTAGATAATCATTGAGGGGAAGAACCCGTAAATCAGGAACGAGGAGAATTTCCACCGTTCCGCCAAAGCCCCAGTTGGGATCGTGACCGCCGTGTCCATGAACACCATCTGGAAGAGGAAGAGAGTGAAGACGGCCACGTCGTAGCCGACGCCAGACATGAAGAATCCCTTCGTTCCCCACAGACCGAAGGGCTTGCCGAAGAGGGTGATCGTGAATTCGCCATCCAAGTTTACGGTACCGCCGCCCAGCGGAGAACCTCCGACCCCGCCCATCTGGAGCGCGAACCCCATGATCCAGTAGCCGATCATGCCGGTCGCATAGATCAGGAAGACCATCATTATCGTATGGGCGGCATTCTTCGCTCTCGTGAACCCGATCTCGACCAAGCCGAAGCCGGCCATGGACATGAACATGACCAGGTATCCCGTTATCAGGGTCCACACGATGTTGATGGAGATCTTGTTGTGGCCAGCAGTCTCGGCAACCTCTTCCAACGTGGGCTTTCCAGGAACCTTGGCCGTGATGTCGCCGATGCCACCTGTGGCAGAACCGCCCGGGTCCGGCTTCGGGGGAGCGGATGCGGCCGCCGCCGTCGCCTGCGCGGGGGCTGGGGGGGCCGCCACCCCGCCAGCCGCAGGGGCGGGCTCCTTGGCAGTCTCGTCCGCCGCCAGGGCCACCGCGGTCGCTCCAAGTAGCCCCAGCATCAATCCAAGGGCGATGAGCTTTCGAAAGTCCTTTTTCCAGTGAGCCATGATCGTTTTTCCTTCGCCTTCGATGGCTAGATGGCTGCCTCGCTTGTCTCTCCCGTCCGGATGCGCATCACATCGAGCACATCGGTTACTATGATCTTCCCGTCTCCGATCCGACCGGTTCGGGCTGCCTCGCTGGCTGCCTTCATCGTTTGCTCCAGCAGCGTGTCAGGGATCAGGACTTCCAGCCGGACCTTGGGGATGAAGGTGATGCTGTACTCGCTGCCGCGATACATCTCGGTCTTGCCCTTCTGGCGGCCAAAGCCCTTGACCTCCGTCACAGTCATCCCCTGAACACCGACCGCAGTCAGCGCGTCCTTTACCTCTTCCAGCTTATGGGGCCGAATGATGAGATCCACTTTCTTCATGACCGCTCCCCTTCGCGTGAAACCCTCACCTGCAGTGTGACCAGCGGTTTCCACCGTCCATGCTTGTCTCCCAGGGGCAAGTGTCGTGCCGGGGTGCGTAAGCCTACCCGCGGGCCGCCCTAACTCCTTGGGACCATTGAGGGATCCGATGCCCATCGGTCGTGCGGAATTTCCGGAGTCGAACTGCGTAGTCCGTACAAATTTGTTCGAAACGACAGAAGTGTTGCTTTCGACCACGAGAGATTGAGAAGGCAGAGGCGGCCCCGAAAAATAGGACAGGCGTTTAAGTGGAAACTCTGCTCTACTGGACGGGACGAATCGTCGTCCCACAAGGAGAGCAGCCCATGAAACGTCCTCGACGGAATCACGCCCCAG
>Ga0181527_1000115_pt1 | contig 89088 bp, 81 predicted proteins | sample PEATcosm2014_Bin_30_FD_119762 | JGI IMG/M metagenome (GOLD analysis project Ga0181527, IMG submission 119762) | Peatland microbial communities from MTU Mesocosm Facility, Houghton, MI, USA - PEATcosm2014_Bin06_60_metaG | ecosystem: Environmental > Terrestrial > Soil > Wetlands > Peat | place...
GACGTGCGAGCCGACGTGCGAGCCGAAGCCACGGAAACGACAGGTAGGCGTTCTTGGGCGGCGATATTCACCAATATCCCTGCCGCGACCATCGTTATCACCAGCGAGGAACCACCGAAGGAGATGAATGGCAGCGGTATGCCCGTCACGGGCAGTAACCCGATGACGGCTCCGATGTTGATCACGGCCTGGCCAGTGATCCAGCTTGTGCACGCCACTGCGAGAAGCGCTCCGAAGCGGTCCGGAGCCCGCGTCGCGACGCGAAGGCCGTACCAAGCCAGTGCCGCGAAAAGCCCCAGTACCAAGAGCGTGCCTACCAGCCCTCCCTCCTCCCCTATGACCGAGAAGATGAAGTCCGTGTGCGCGTTCGGCAACAGGCCCCACTTCTCGCGGCCGCCACCAAGACCCAACCCGTAGAGGTGACCCGAGCCCAAGCCGACCAACGACTGCACAACTTGATAACCCGATCCCTTCGCATGCGCGAACGGCTCCGCGAACGACAGCAGCCGTGCACGACGATACGGTTCGGCCAGGCCGACGATTAGCCCTATCACCGCCACCGCGGCCAGCCCCTTCAGCACCGGGCGAAGCGGCACCCCTCCCGCATACAACAAGGCAAAGCTGATGCACGCAAGGACTAGAGCTGTGCCCATGTCCGGTTGCACGAGAACCAGGGCTGCGGCCAACCCCAGGACGATCAGCAGTGGCAGGACCACCGCTCTGGCTTCATGCACACGCTTGGCTCGTCTTGCGAGCAGGTCGGCAGCAAATATCGATATCGCCAGCTTCATGAGCTCCGACGGCTGGACACGGAAGAGGCCGACACCGATCCAGCGGCTCGAACCACCAGCAGACACTCCGACACCCGGCACGAGTACGGCGAAGAGCAGACCCAGAGTGCCGAACAGGATCAGCAGCCGAAAGCGTCGCCAGCGCTTGTAGTCGATGCGAGCCGTCACGCCCAGCGCGAGCACCCCGAGCGCCATCCACAGCAGCTGTCGCTCGAAGATCGTCCACACCGATCCGTAGTACTCCAGTGACGTGTAGGCGGACGCCGAGAGCACCATCACGAGGCCCACGCCACATAGGGTGCCGGTCAAGGTCAACACCGCTCCCCGAGTCGAGATCCGGTCCCTGCGCCGAGCACGCGTCGGCAAGACGCCCGAGCCATGGCCTCCACCCTCCAATAGACGGAGATGGCCCGAGCTACGCGCCAGGAAAGCCCCTGCGCGCGCTTGCGGCGCTGAACCTGCGCGCGGGGTCATGGGCGTGCCTGGAATCTCGCGGCGTGTAGAGCGGACGCGCTATTGCACGACACGTCACCGGGCCTCACGCTTCCAGCCTCCCGCGCCAGCCGGTCACGGTGGTGGAGCCTCCTTGAATCGCGCAACCAGGACTGAGAGCACGACCACTCATCGCACACGCCGGAACCGCGGGCCAAAGAACCCGAACCCTGCGCCAAGGAGCTCTTTTCTCTCACGGCCCGCCTCAGTGGCCCGTCGCCGAGAGGAAGTCGGCATAGAAGATACCTAGCCCGAGCGCGGCAAAGAGCCCGGCGAGGATCCAGAACCGGACTATCACCGTGGTCTCGGGCCAGCCCATCAGCTCGAAATGATGGTGCAGCGGTGCCATGAGGAACACCCGCCGGTGAAACAGCCGGTAACTCACCACCTGGATCACCACGGACATCGTGACGATCACGAACAGGCCACCTATGACTGGAAGAAGCAGATGCAGGTTCATCTGGAGACAGAGCGCTCCCAGGGCCGACCCGATCGCCAAAGATCCCGTGTCCCCCATGAAGATACGGGCGGGGGCCGCGTTCCACCACAAGAAGCCGAGGCACGCTCCGGCGGTCGCGACCGACGAGAGAGCGAGGTCCAGTGCTGATTTCACGTGGTACAGGGAGAAGTGGCGGAACTGCCAGTACCCGATGATCGCGAGGATCGCGAAACAGAACGTCGCTGAGCCGGACGCCAATCCGTCTAGGCCATCTGTCAAGTTCACAGCATTGGCCGTTCCGACGATCACGAAGACCGCCCATAAGACCCAACCCACGCTACCCAGGTCGACACCGATGGAGTCCCAGCGCGTGAACGACAGATGCGTGCTCACTCCCGCCCAGCGCTCGGCTGCGATCGCGAAGCCAACCGACATGAGCACGAGCGCTCCGAACTTCCCGCGCTTGGTGAGTCCGAGGCTGCGCCGGTGTCGCACTTTTGCCCAGTCATCGAACAACCCGATCCCGCCCGCGCACACGGTCACGAGCAACACGAGTACGCCTGCCCTCGAGAACGCCACGTGCGTACCCACATGTGCCAAGAGGTAGCCGACGCCTGCGGCCAGCACCATCGCGACCCCTCCCATGGTCGGGGTTCCCGCTTTCACCAAGTGCATGAACGGACCGTCGTCACGTATCTGCTGTCCGAAGCGCCTCTGTCGGAGCCAGCGGATGAGAAACGGCGTGCCCAGAGCGGCCACCAACAGGGCAATGCCGCCGGAAACCATGAGGCTGATCATTCGCGGCTCTCCCTTGCGGCGCTATGGGACACCAGGCGCTGAGCTGCTGCTCGGGCCTCGACCCGGTCGTCGAACGCTAGGCGCTTCTCGCCCACTTCGATAACGCTCTCGTGGCCCTTTCCCGCGATGACCACCACGTCGCCGGGGCCAGCCCGATCGAATGCCACCTCGATGGCACGGCCACGCTCAGGCTCCACCAGCACCTCGGCCGGCTCGCGAACCCCGGACGACACGGCCTCGATGATTGCCAACGGGTCCTCACCTCGGGGGTTGTCCGAGGTGATCACGGCAAGATCGGCTCCTGCCGTTGCGGCTGCTCCCATCGCCGGTCGCTTCTGACGGTCGCGCTCGCCTCCTGCGCCGAAGACGACTATCACTTGCTTCATCTTTGCCAGGCTGCGTGCACTCGCGAGCGCCACCTGAAGCCCCTCCGGCGTGTGCGCGTAATCGACCACAATCGTGAACGGAACTTCGGCTTCCACCACTTCGAAGCGCCCCGGAACCGGCAGCGCCTTTGAGAGACCGATCGCCACGATCTCTTCCGGGACGCCGAGCGCAGCTGCCGCCGTAGCAGCCGCCAGGGCGTTGGGCACCTGGAAGGACCCAGCCAGCCGCATGACGACGCGTCGCCCTCGCCACGAGAAGGCGGTTCTCCGTGCGTCGATCTCGACGTCGCTCGCCTCGGACGACGAGTACGGCACAACCTCGATACGTAAGTCCTCAGCCAGGCGCCGACCCCATGGGTCATCCACACACACGATGGCCACCACAGCACGTTCGGGCGAGAACAACGACGCCTTGGCAGCAAAGTAGTCATCCATCGTGCCGTGATGGTCGAGATGGTCGTGTCCGAGATTGGTGAAGATCGCGGCGTCGAATCTGATCCCCTCCACGCGCTCTTGGGTCAGGGCGTGTGACGAGACCTCCAGTGCAGCGGCGCGTTGTCCAGAGTCGCGCGCCTGCGCGAGCAGGCGCTGTAGCAACGGGGACTCCGGAGTAGTACGCGCTCCTCCCAAGGTACCGATGACAGCGGTGGGAAGGCCGTACGCCTCGAAGATGGCCGCGAGGATGTGTGTCACCGTGGTCTTGCCGTTCGTACCGGTTACGCCGACCATCTTGAGCGACCGAGCCGGGTGGCCATAGAAGGTGGCGGCCGCCCTTGCCATCGACCTGCGCGAGGCGCCCGCAGGCACCACCGCCTGCGCCACTTCCAAGTCCTGCGGCCTTTCGACCAGTAGGCCCACTGCCCCGCGCGCGACGGCGTCGCCAGCGAAGTCATGACCATCGCTCTCAGCTCCGGGAAGGCAGCAGAACATCGTCCCAGGCCCAGCATGCCTGCTGTCGTGCTCGACCGACGTCACCTCCACGGCGCTCACACAGCCGCGTGTAGACAGAACCTCGACATCCTCGAGCAGCCGGTCCATTCGCACAGTCGGGGGCCCGCCGGGGGGCTCACGGCCCTTCCGTGGCGTTCCCGGCCGTCATGCCGATCGTACCTGGACGCGACAGGTCGTCCGGGGGGACGGCGTTGGCCCTGTGACAGGGTCCACCTGGGAATCGGTCACGGCTGAGCACTGGAGAACGGAATGGGGTCGGCTTTGCCTCCCGAGGAAGCGCTCTGTGAGGAGGTGGGTACGCCGTAACGGTTAAGTGCGTACTGCATGACCTGGGAGAACACGGGGGCCGCGACAACCCCGCCGAAGATCGGCGTGGGTTGGGCGAGGACCACGATTGCGCTCAGAACCGGGTTCTCCACTGGCGCGAAGCCGGCGAAGGTGGCCATATAGGCCCCGGGGATGTAACCCCCGTGAACAGGATCGGGGATCTGGGCCGTGCCCGTCTTCCCTGCGACCGTGTACCCGGGCACACCCGCGCTCACCGCCGTGCCGTCCTGCACGACCTGTTCCATCATCGTCGTGAGTTCGGTCGACACCTCGGGTGAAAGAACGCGGCGCGTGGCGCCGTTTGGAGTTGCGGTGACCGATCCGTCACTCGAAACCGTCGCTCGGACGAGACGCGGCGGCACGAAGACCCCGCCGGTCGCCACCGAGTTGACCATGTCGAGAACCTGTTGAGCCGTGACCGCGTCGTCCTGTCCGATTGGCGTCGAGCCGATGTCTGACGCCGACCATTGCGACGCGACCTTCTTCACCAGACCGGCTGACTCGCCCGGAAAGCCGAGACCCGTCGGCTGGCCGAACCCCAAGGCGCTGATCTGCGCGGCAAGTCGGTCCTTCCCCAGAGATTGAGCGACCTCGATCGTCCCGATGTTCGAAGACTGAGCGAGGATCTGCGTGGCTGACAGTTGCTCGGTGGGATGGCTCTCGGCATCGTGGAACACCCATCCGTCGATGGTCAACGAGTTCGGCACCGTCAAGACCGTGCTTGGAGTGATCATCCCATCGGAGAGAGCAGCAGAGAAGGTCACCAGCTTGAAGACCGATCCAGGCTCGTAGACCTGGGTCAGCGCCAGGTTCTGGCCGGCTTCGACCAACTTGTGTGTCGCAGGATCGACCACCAGGTTGGCCATGGCCAAGATGTCGCCTGTGTGGGTGTCCATGACGATCGCGATTCCGCTCTTCGCATGCGAGCTCACCACCGCTGCGCCCAGCGACTGCTCCGTCGCGAACTGCAAGGGTTGATCGATCGTCAATTCGATGCCCGTGCCCGCCTTGGCCGCCGGGCGCTGCGTCGTCCCTCCGAGAAGCAGGACCCCGCCCGGGGCCTGCTCCTCGACGACAGTTCCATTCCTGCCAGCCAGGAGCTTGTCGAATTGGTACTCCAATCCAGCCTGCCCGGCGCCGTTGGACCCGACCGTACCGAGAAGCGGCTTGGCCAGCTGCCCGGCGGGGTCGACGCGCTGTGTGTCGGGCAGAAGCGTGATCCCCACAAGGTCGAACGCCTTGACCTTCGAAGCCACCCCCTGGTCCACCTCGCGTGCCAGGTAGACGAACCCCGCGTGCTCCGAGAGTTCCAGCTGCAGATAGGACTGCGACAGGCCCAGCACCGGGGCCAAGGTACGCGCCTCGCCGGCAGGATCGTGGATCAGAAACGGGTCGGCGACGACGTCAGAGCGCGGCACCGAAATGGCAAGAACTGCGCCATTGCGGTCGAAGATGCCCCCGCGCTGAGCCGAGACCTGGACAGTGCTGGTGACCTCCGACACAGCGATCCTCGCGTAGTGGCCGCTCGACAATGCCTGCACGGCGACGAGCTTCACCCCGAGCACAATGAAGACCACCACGATCACTATCCGCATGATGCCCGCGCGCTTGCGCACGACCCCAGCTACATCCGAACGGCGAGTTCTCTGAGCGTGTCGCAAGGGTTTGACGTCAACTCGCCGTTCGAAGCCCCGAGTCTTGGTCGACTCCCGAACCGAAGCGGCGTACCGAACCGATCGGCCCGTGACATTCGTGCGAACTGAAGTCGGGGCACGCCTCGCTGATGAGCGACGCTTTTCAGTCGCTGCGCGGCGTTTTGGAGCGCGATGTGTGCTGCGCCCCCTTACGAAGCGGCGCTCGTCTCGAAGATCCGGGCCCCGGAGGCCGGGGCTCACCGACCCCCGCTTCTGGCGGCCGTGGTGGCAGTGCGTGGCTGGGCCCGGGCGCCAGCTGTCCCAGCCAGCGAGGGGCGCGTAGGCGTGCCCGAGGTCGTGGACTTCTGAGGCGCGGGTGGTTCCACCTGAGACAGGTCAGTGACCTCTTTGGGCGCGACAAGGCCCTGCTTCTGCGCCTCTGACAGCACATTCGCGGGCTGTTCGAGCTGGGCGACCCGCAGTTCCAGGTCCCGGTGTTGACCGAGTTGTGTGCTCAGCTGTTCTTGCAACCGCGTCAGACGGACCTGACCTTGTGTCAAATATGCCTGGGCGCCGGCAACCGCGAGAAGGCTGCCGAGAGTCAACGCGACTACCATCACGACAACCAGGCGCCCGGTTCGGTGCGGGCGCTGCCGGCGCTTCTCGACGACCTTCAGCGGGCGCTCGCGCGGCAATAGGTCGCGCACGGCCGCCGACCGGCGCGACCTCACCTGCGAGGCGGCCAGGGCCATTACACGCTCTCCTCTCCGAGGACTCCGAAAGAGCCGATCACCGAAGAACCGTCCGCCCCATCACGATCTGCTGCGTCAAGATCCGGCACCGCAAGGCCGGTGCGCTCGAAAGCTCGAAGACGGGCGCTCTCGGCGCGCCGGTTCCTGGTGACCTCCGTGGGCGTCGGTCTGTGGGCACCTCTGAACACCAGGCGGCCCAAGGGCTGGGCGCCACAGTTGCACGGCAACTCCGCAGCGCATGTGCAGCCCCCGGAGACTGCACGGGCGAAGGCTGACTTGACCAGGCGGTCCTCGCCCGAATGGTAGGAGAGAACGACACAGCGGCCACCCGGGGCCAGTGCGGCGATTGCCTCGGGCAAGGCGTTGCTCAACAGCTCGAGTTCCTCGTTGACCGCGACGCGCAGCGCCTGGAAGACACGCCGCGCCGGGTGCCCTCCGTGTCGACGCGCGGCAGCGGGAATGGCGCCACGCACCACCTCGGACAGCTGGAGCGTGCTCGACACCGGACGAGCCCGCACCACCGCTCGGGCTATGCGCCTGGCAAAACGCCCCTCGCCGTTTGTCGCGAACAATCGCGTCAGCGCGTCTTCGTCCCATCCGTTCGCCACATCGGCCGCAGTCGGACCGGTGGTGGGGTCCATTCGCATGTCGAGGGGCGCGTCGTGCCAGTAGGAGAAGCCACGTCGCGGAGTGTCCAACTGCAGGGAACTGACCCCCAAGTCGAAGAGCACTCCGCTCAGGCCTCCTACGCGAGCTCCGGCGAGCACGGCCTCTTGACCAAGGCGATCGAAACCGGCATGGTGGACGATCGCCCGATCTCCGTACCCGGACAAACGCTCCGAGGCCACAACCACCGCCTCGGGATCGCGATCGAGGCACAACAGGTTCAAGTGGGCATGCGCGGCAAGAAGCGCAGTAGAATGTCCCGCTGTTCCTGTCGTGACGTCGACGACTAATCCAGCAGGCACCGGGGCAAACAAGGCGACCACCTCGTCCACCATCACCGGCTCGTGCCAGTGCACCTGAGGCATGCGCAGCCCCTCGACCGGCGGGATGCCGTCGGGAGAGGTTCTCCTGCGACTCGGTTGGAAGTGGGCGGAGGAGGAGTCTTCCACCGAACCAGCCGAGGGGCTGCGCATGCCCCGGGTTCCTTCTGCTCTGCTGTCCTTTCTCGAGATGTTCGTCAGTCGTCTGCTCCCTCGATCAGGCGCTGTTCCTCTGGGCCCACTTTCTCCTCCCACCGCCGCGGGTCCCACAGTTCGACTCGGTCGATGGCACCGAGCACGAGTACATCGCCCTCGAGAGCTGCGTACGTGCGCAGGTACGCCGGGATCATCATGCGCCCTTGTCGGTCGATCTCCAACGCGCCTGCGTTCGACGACCAGAGCCGCACCTCGTTGCGTTCGCTGCGACCCAAGCTCTGGCGGTCGCGCATCTTGCGCGTCTGTGAGCTGAATTGCTCGGGAGTCCAGAGCGCCAGACATCCATCGAGGTACTGCGTGAGGAACCCACCATGCTCGAAGTGGACGCGGAACTTCGCCGGCAGGATTACCCGTCCCTTGCCGTCGATCGAGTGCTCGTACCTCCCGAAGAACTCTGCCATCGCCACGAGCTCCCACGACACTCCCCCCGCCACGTCGGGGTTCTCCCTTTTACTCCACTTCGCGCCACTTTATCCCCCCAACCCTCCCCCGTCAACACGAGCCCCCCACTTGGGCCCCCTACACGGCCTTGCGTACCAGCCGAGGAGAGCCCGGGACGCAGGCAAGCTCCCAACTCCCAACCCCGAGCCGTGAAGAAGGGCGCCCCGAAGCGGTGAGCCCCATCGAGTTGACCCTGGTGCTCTTGGCAGTCGGCGTCGCTGGGGGCGGGCTCGGTGCTCTTCTCGGTCTCGGTGGTGGGTTCATCATCGTGCCGGTACTCACTCTGGCCTTCGGGATGAACATCCGCCTCGCGATCGGGGCATCGATCGTCGCCGTGATCGCCACTTCGAGTGGGGCGGCGGTTGCGTACGTGCGCGACCGCATGGCGAACATGCGTATCGGGATGTTCTTCGAAATGGCGACGAGCACCGGCGCGGTGACAGGCGCCTTCCTCGGCTCGATCCTGGTGCCACGGGTGCTGTATGTGATCTTCGCCGTCGCGCTGGCCCAGTCGGCGATCGCCGTGGCGCGCCGCAAGAGCCTCGAGGACCGGCCTCCCCAGCCGCCCGATCCTTTGGCCGACAGGCTCGGATTGCACGGTTCCTATTTCGATCTGGCCCGAGGACGAGTGGTGACCTACCGCGTGGCGCGCACGAGGATCGGCTTCTTGCTCATGTACGTGGCCGGCACGGTGAGCGGCCTCCTGGGCGTGGGATCGGGGACGTTGAAGGTGCCGGCCATGGACCTGGCCATGGGCCTTCCCATGAAGATCTCTACCGCCACGAGCAACTTCATGATCGGCGTGACGGCAGCTGCTTCGGCTGGCGTCTACTTCGAGCGCGGTGACGTAAATCCGCTCGTTTGCGCACCCGTTGCCCTCGGCGTGCTCTTCGGCGCACTTGGGGGAGCGCGGCTGCTTTCGGGTATCCAACCTCGTCGTTTGCGTACGTTGTTCGCGATTGTGGTGTTCGCAGTCGCCCTCGACATGCTGGTGAAGGGAGTGACTTGAGGAGCTTGAAGAGCGCATTGTCGCGGGGGCGGTTGTCGCGGGGGCGGTTGTCGCAGGAGCGATTCTCGCGAGGGCCGGTGTCGCGGGGGCCGTCGTCCTGCACTGAGCTGGCTACGGAACCGGATCAAACTCTCGGGCCACGACGGGCCACGGACGACGCCTCCGAACGAACGATCCAAAGACTTACACCAGCGGTGTCGGCCGTGCTCCGTGTCGGAGTCGTGATCAGTTCCTTGGTCATCGCTGCAGGTACTGCCTTGACTTTCATCTCCTCCGCTTCGTACACGTCGGCGCGTCGAGCCGTGCCTCAGCTCCGTCGCGGCCTCATTCATCCTGCGGGGCTCCACGCGCCCCGCACGATCGCTGCCGTGGTGAGCGGGGTGAGCCACGGTGACGGACCTGCACTCGTGATGCTGGGCCTTCTTCTGCTGATCGCTACACCCGTGCTTCGCGTAGCAGTCAGCGCGATTGGCTTTGCCCTCGAGCACGACAAGCGCTTCGTCGTCATCACTCTGGTAGTGCTGGCCGTACTGGTCGGCTCGTTCGCAGTCGGCGCATGAGACGAGGCCTCGTGAATCGCGTTCCACCACTCGACCCTCGACCACGACTGGCGTCAGGGTAACGACCGCTCCACTTCACGTTCGACCATCGCGATCGTCGACAGGTCACCAGCTTCGCGGTTCACACCTGGCAGGACCTTGTTCAGCCCTACGGCCGCGCGAGCGAGATCATCGATCGCCCGCGTGGCCTGTAGCCGCTCCAAGGACATGAGGCCCACCACCGAAGAGGGGTCCCATCTCAGCGCGGCGACTGTGAGAAAGCGTGCCCCCTCGCGCGTTCGGCGCTGAGCAATACCCACCACCTTCATGCCTGCCAGGTTCACCTCGCCCGGACCCAGGCCGGCGAAGCAGACGAGAGGTGACCATTTCGTCTCGATCAACCGGCCTTGATGCACCTCGAGGCCCTGTCCGCCCAGCGCCGCGAGCGCTCGGGCCCATATCCGCCCGGGCCACCGAGCGGAACGAACCGCGTCCTCGTCCCACAAGGCGTCGCCACGCGGCACCCAGAAGTCGATCCACACCTGTGCCCCGGGAGCAACGAGCACTGCTCCACCTCCCGCAGGGCGCCGCGCGACCTCCACCGCTTCGCGAGCGCAGCGCTCGATTGACGGCAACGCGGCTGGCTGGGCACTACCGAGCACCAGCGCGGCCCCGGTCACGTGACAAGTGGCAATGCTACGCCGATGTCGCTCTTCCGCGGGCGGCCATGCACCACATAGCGAGGTGGCGGAGCCGAAACGGTCTTGTCGCGACCAGCAAGAAGTGTCGCTCACCTCAGGCAGTGAGCGACTCCTCGCCCAAATACGGAGCCCATTCGTCAGGTGCCCTTCCACTTGTGGCGAGCAGCCACACTCGTTGCCTCGGAGCGACGGGGTGACTACGAAGCACGAGGCCCACCTCGTGCGGAAGACGGTCTTCCTTCCGGGTGTTGCAACGACGGCACGAGGCCACGACGTTGTCCCATACGTGGAGCCCCCCACGACTGCGTGGAACCACGTGGTCGATGCTCTCCGCCACTGACCCGCAGTACTGGCATCGGTGATGGTCGCGAGCGAAGACCGTGCGACGGTTCACCGCCAGCGTTCGCTCACGCGGTACCCGGACATAGCGCGCGAGCCGCACAATCGACGGCTCGGGTAGCGCAGTCCTCTCGGAGCGGAACATGCGCTCGGTGGAATGGATCAGCTCGGCTTTCGTGGCGAGAACGAGCAACAGCGCTCGCCGCGTGGAGACGACACCGAGCGGCTCGAACGTGGCGTTGAGCACGAGCGCCCTGCTCGTCCCGTTAGCACCAGCGCCGTCCTCGGCCAACATCAGTAACGAGGCTACCAAGACGTGCACCGTTGCTTCGACAAGTTCGCCTGTTCGAGCCAGGCGTCCTGGTCGTCGGAAGCCCCTTCATCCTCTGTGCCAGTCGCCCGCGTCTCGGCACCAACGAAGGAAGGAACGAATGTCCTGCGCAGTGGGAGCGGTCTTCCCTTCACCCCCGTAAGCGGTCTCGAGCCGGAACCACCACAGGTCCGCATCGGGCAGCGGGAGTGGAGGCCACCGGCGCCACCAGCCGCGCTTGGCCATACGAAGCGTCTCCATCACCGCGACGGGCCAGAGCGAAGGCCGCCACAATACTGCCGCCACGACTGCTGTTGCGGTCCGCGCCTCCACGGACGACCCGCGAAGACCTCCCCTTGCGCTCCCTGCGCTCCTTGCGCTTCCTGCGCTTCTTGCACCTCGTGCGCCCACTGCGGTCACGTCCGAGAACCGAGCACCTGGCACCCCGTGCTGCGCCAACCGACGGCCCCCGCCCCCATTAGCGGCCCGCGAGCGCCGAGCGCGGCGGGAACGATACGAGTCGACCTGCAAAACGACAGCTGCGCCCGCTGTTGTAGCTCTGAGTTCGCCGCCGCGAAGAACGGAGCTCCGAACCCCAAGGCTACCGAGCCCCCCACGACTGCCAGCTGCAAGTCGAGCAGCGCCGACACTGACGCGACCGCCCGCCCCACCAGCTTCCCGGTGCGCTCCACAACTTCCGGTGGCGCTTGGGAAGCGGGACGTCCCGTGGCCGCGGCGATCGCCGTGCCCGACGCCTCTGCCTCGAGGCAACCTTGCGCCCCGCAACCACACACACGACCGCTGGGCTCGACGATCACGTGGCCCACGTGCCCGGCATTGCCGCTGGCACCTTCGAGCACGCGTCCCTCGAGCACGATGCCGCCACCGACTCCGGTGGACACGACCATTCCCATGAAGTCGCTCTTGCCTCGAGCAACGCCCACCCAACCCTCCCCGAGAGTAAACGCCTTGGCGTCGTTGTCCACGCTCACTTCAAGCCCCGTCAGGCATGCCAACCGATCGCGAAGCGGGAAGCCTCTCCAGGCCGGGATGTTGAGCGGCGACACCGTTCCCTCTGCCAGGGACATCGGGCCTCCGCAGCCGACCCCGCATACCACGACCGCGCTTTCGCGCCCATCTCGTGCGGGCAGACGTTCCCGCTCAAGCACTCCCGATACCAGGTTCGCCAGAGCACCGAACAGCACCTCTGGGTCCTCGGTGTGCGGGGTGAGTATCCGAGCGTCATGGACCACCTGCCCGTCCCCCGACACGAGCCCAGCCCCCATCTTGGTCCCACCGATGTCAATGGCCAGGCACAACTCCACGACGCGGCACCATAACCGCGACTCGAGGCACCTTTAGCGGTCTCGGCGGAAATGTTCCCGAAGCCAGCTGCGGGTGTCGTCCACAGCGTGGCTGATCCCCTCCGCGTTCAAGGAGCGACCGACGTCCTCCCATCCCGCCTTTCCCATACGTCGCAGGTTCGTCCAGAACATGACCAGAGAGGCGAACATCACCAAGACACCGAAGAATCCCACAGCTATCGAAGTGGTGAAGAACACGAGCATTACCGTCAAGCCGACAGCGAACCCGAGAAGCGACCACTTGAGGTAGCGACCCGCGTAGCGGTAGACGTTCTCGGAGCGAACGCGATCAGCAAAGGCTGGGTCCTGCTCGACAAGTGCCTGCTCCAGCTCGTGTAGGACCTGTTGCTCGTGCTCCGAGAGCGGCAACCTCGGCTCCCTTCCACCCGTTTGGCATATCTCGCAGCTACATCAATCTTCGCGCAACCGCTTAGACAGGACAACGGCCCCCTACGTCGGGAACTCGCCGGGTCCCCGTGGCGCGTCTCCCCAGCGCTTCACCGAGATTCCGTCCGGCCCGACAAGAGCAGCCGACGCGACTGCGGATCGGCCGTAGCGAATGCGGATCTTCGTCACCACTGCTTCCACCTCCTCCCACGCTGCGTGGTGCTCCAGCAATCGGTGACGATCGGCTCCTGCCGGCTCGGCTGGCAGGAGCCTGCGGCTCAGCTCCGTCTTCGAGACCGTCTCGAGACCCGTCTCGAAGGACAGCTGGCGGTTCATGGCGCTGCCCCGCACCAACGCCGACAACGACAGACCGAGAAGTCGCACACCGCGGGTGACTTCGACAGAACAAAGCAGCGCGCCGGCAACTGCAGCGATGGCACGCGCGGAACTCGTCGGAGTCTGCAGTGTCTGCGAGCGCGAGATCGTACTGCGATCAGGGTAGCGGACCTTCAAGGTGATGGTGCGCCCACGCAGGTCCGCCTCGCGAAGACGGCTCGCGACGCCATCGGCCATCCGCACGACATGGCGATGAAGGCTTTCCAGATCTCGCAAATCCGCAGCGAAGGTCTCCTCGTGGCCGACGGACTTCGTCTCCCGGAAGCTCTCCACGGGCCGGTCGTCTTCGCCCTTTGCCAAAGTGGCCAGACGGCGCCCGTTGGCGCTGCCCAACAGCGTGCGGAGGGCCTCATCAGGGATCGTGGCCAGGTCGCCCACAGTTGTGACACCGAGCCCCTCGAGTCGCCGAGCGGTGGCTGGGCCCACACCCCATAGAGCCTCTATGGGCAGTGGGCGCAGGAAGGAGAGCTCACCGCTCGGAGGTACCACCACCACCCCGAGACCTGGACGGCGTCCCCGCAGGGTTGGGACTGGTTTCGCGGCACGCGATGCCAGCTTCGCCAACAGCTTCGTGCGAGCCACCCCGACGCAGCAGCTCAGACCCAGCTCCTTGAGGACCGCGCCTCGAATGCACTTTGCGATTGCAGGTGGTGAACCGACCAGACGGCGTGCACCCGATACGTCCAGGAAGGCTTCGTCCAGGGCGACCGGCTCGATCAGAGGAGTGAACCGGAGCAGGATGGAATGAAGATGCTCGCTGACCTCGGCGTACAGGTCGTAGCGACCCTCGACGAACACGACGTGGGGGCAGCGACGACGTGCCTCGTAAGACGGCATTGCCGAGTGGATCCCGTACGCACGTGCTTCATACGTGCACGACGCCACCACACCCCGAGCGCCCGTTCCTCCCACGATCACCGGTTTCCCGGCGAGGCTCGGCGCGTCGAGCACCTCGACCGAAGCGAAGAAGGCGTCCATGTCGACATGCAAGATGTTGCAGGCGTCGGCGCCGACCGGCGTCCGGGGATCCTCCGGTGTCGAAACCAGCTCAGACACCGAGCCGCAGCCGCCGAAAGCCCTCCGCGAAGGCCACGCCCGCCTGGTGCCCGTCCTCCTCGGCTCGCAACCGCACCGCTCGTCGCGCCCATTCCCCGCCGTCCGCGAACTGGCTGCGGTGGCACGACACGGCGTCCGCCTTCTGATCGATCGTGCTCGTCACATCCACCCAGACCGTCGACTCCAAGGTCCCCGACATCAGCACGGTCTCCACTTGATGGGCAGGTCCGGCCTCGGGAAAGTAGTGCGGCAGAGCCGCCGCGGGTGACAACGCATCGAGGACGGCGAACCCCACCGCACGATGATCGCGGTGGTTGAAGTACTCCTCACCGAAGAACACCGCCGTCGGGTCCGGGCAGAGCACGATGGCCGGGCGCAACCGCCTGATCATGCCCACCAGCTGACTGCGTAGAGCATGGTCGTCTGCGAGCTCCCCGTCCGGGTAGGCGAGGATTTGCTGTTCCGCCACCCCGATCAGATCAGCGGCCTCCGCCGCCTCAGCTGCCCGACGCCGAGCCAACGCGACCGGGTCCACCGCAGGATCCGAGGTGCCTTTGTCTCCGTTAGTGCAGATGACCACGTGAACCTCCGCACCGCCTCCCGCCCACCGGGCCAGCGTCCCCCCGCACGAAACGTCCGGATCGTCGGGATGGGCGTAGATAGCCAGTACCCGAGTGGGTATGCCTTCGATGAGCTCAGGCACCGCTCCTCAGCCCTTGCGCTTCGGCTCTGTGGTCTTCGTGAGAAGGCCGACTTCGCGCTGGAAGTCGCCGAGGTCCTCGAACCCCTTGTACACCGACGCGAAACGCAGGTAGGCGACCTCGTCGACCTCACGAAGGCGCTCGAGGACGGCAACTCCGATCTGCTGGCTCGCGACTTCTGCGCCTTGGCCGCGCAAAGACTCCTCGACTTGTTGGGCCAGCTCCTCGAGCGCCACGTCAGTCACCGGGCGGTTCTTCATCGCCGCCCTCATCCCGGCCACGAGCTTGGAACGGTCGAACGGCTCACGCTGTCCGGAACGCTTCTCCACCCATAACGGCGCCTCCTCCAGCCGTTCGTACGTCGTAAAACGTCGTCCGCACGACAAGCATTCGCGCCGGCGTCGGATGGCGGCGCCATCCTCTGCAAGACGCGAGTCCACGACCTTGTCGTCGAGCACCCGACACCACGGACACTGCACGCTGGCCACCGTATCGCTGGTGGACGACCGGCCCGAAGCAAACAGCAACGGCCCACCGCAGCACCGGTGGGTCAGGGAAGAACCACGCGCTCACCGGGAACGATCGTGTCACCGCCGACCTGGGCGGCTAGCTGGGCCTCGATTGGACGCGGGTCATCTCCGGGAGCAAGCCGCTCGGCGATCGTCCACAGAGTGTCGCCGGGCTGAACGACGTAGAGCGCGTGCCCGGACAGCCGGTACCCGTCCTGGGCGGAACCGGAGGTTGCGAGGGGACGTCCCCCGGTCCCGCCCCAAGGCAGCGCGAGCGCGATGACGAGTGCCGTCGCCACGGCTCCGAGAAGGAATCGAGCCCCTCCTCTGCCTCCGTGACGAGCCACCAAGGCGCGACCACCTGCCGTGCCGATCTCCACCGTGACGGCATCCTCGTAGCTGAGCGAACACATGTTCGTCATTGCCTCATCAGAACACGAACACGTGTTCGTGTCAAGCTCTCACGATGCGAGCCGGCGGCGAACAGGTGTTTGCCTCAGCCACTGGCCGGAGATATCATGGACGAACTGGTGTTCGGACCGACCTCCACGGAGGACCCGGGGCCTGAACAGCATTGGGCAGGCCTCCGGTACCAGCCGCGAGCTCGGCGCCCGCGGGGGACGGCCCCGAAGACCCAGCGAGGGAGACATGGCCGAGGCGCTCACAGGCAAGCGACAGCAGATCATGGAGTACATAGCTCAGAGCCTGCGGACCAAGGGTTACCCCCCGTCGGTGCGCGAGATCGGGGAGGCGGTAGGCCTGGCTTCGTCGTCGACCGTCCACGCGCACTTAGCGCTTCTCCAACGCGAGGGGTACCTGCGGCGTGACCCCACCAAGCCGCGGGCCATCGAGGTGCGTTACGACCCTTCCTCGAAGGCGCCGATGCCGGCAAGGCCTGTCCGGCATGTTCCGCTCGTGGGCGATGTTGCCGCGGGCACCGGGGTCCTGGCCATTCAGAACGTCGAGGAGCTGCTGCCTCTGCCCGAGGATTTCACCGGCACCGGCTCGTTGTTCATGCTCAGGGTCCGGGGCGACTCGATGATCGAAGCGGGGATCCTCGACGGCGACTTCGTGGTTGTCCGGCAGCAGCCTGATGCCGAGAACGGAGACGTAGTCGTGGCCGGTATCCCTGACGACGAGGCGACCGTGAAGACCTTCGCTCGCCGTCACGGCAAGATCGTTCTCACACCTGCGAACTCGGCCCTCTCCCCCATCGAGCTCGACCCAGCGGAAGTGAGCATCTACGGCACGGTGGTCACCGTCCTTCGCCGCCTTTGACGGTCGCGCCACCTTTGATGGTCGTGCAGCCTTTGGCGGTCGTGCCAGTCCTTGGCAGTCATGCCGGCGCGGCCGACAGGCCGATCGGACGCCGTGTCAGGGCTCAGACGCCCGACAAGAAACGCTTCAACACGTCACGAGCCCGTACGAGCTCCGCTCCCGAGACGTGCTCGTCAGGAGTATGCGCCAGCGATGGGTCACCTGGACCGAAATTCGCGGCTGGCACGCCGAGTCCGAAGAACGTCGCCACGTCGGTCCATCCCGCCTTCGCCCGTGGAGCTCGCCCCGTGGCGCTGACCAACCCGCCCAGGAGGAGATCGTCAAGTGCAGGGGGCGCACCGGGGGCTACGTCGAGGATCTCCAACCTGTCGCCGCAGGTTTCGTCGAGCCCGCGGCCCAGCAATCTACGTAGCTCGGTCTCAGCCTCGAGAACGTCACGATCCGGCGCGAACCGGAAGTTCACCGTCACGCTCGCCAGGTCGGGCACCACGTTGCCCGCAACCCCACCGGCGATCCCCACGCCTTGCAGTTGCTCGGTATAACGGCAACCGTCCAGGACGAGCTCCCTTGGCTCGTACTCTGCGAGGACGCGCAACAACGGCTCCAGGCGGTGCACTGCATTGACACCCATCTCAGGCCTCGCGCTGTGAGCACGCCGACCCCCGACCGTTGCCACGGCACGCATCGTGCCCTGACAACCTGCCTCCACGACACACGCGGTCGGCTCGACGAGGACAGCCGCGTCGGCCTCTAGTAGCTCCGGCCGTTCTCGGACCATCCTTCCCAGCCCACTCGCGCTGCGCTCGATCTCCTCGCAAGCGTAGAAGACGAGTGTCACGTCCACAGGAATGTGCTCGAGCTCGGCTGAAAGGTCGAGCATCACCGCCAGACCACCCTTCATGTCCACCGCCCCGAGCCCCCAAATCGTGCTCCCCTCCAACCGAGGAGCAGCGTCCCCGAAGGGCGGGACCGTGTCGAGATGGCCGGCCAAGATCACCCGGCGCTGCCGACCGAAGAACGAGCGGGCAACGACGTTGTCACCGATCCTTTCGACCACCACTTCGGGCCGACGCCTTAGCTCTTGTTCGACACGTGTAGCGAGGGTCGCTTCGGCGCGGCTCACCGATGTGATCCCTACGAGCTCGAGAGCCAAATCCAGCAGATCGTTCACCATGACCGCGAGCTCTCAGGTGGCGACGCCGTGGTCACGTAACACTGCCTCGAGATCCCTGTGACGCTTACCGGGTTCGAGCCGCCTGATCACCAGCACGCACGGGAGGAAGAACTCGCCTCCTGGGAACTCCCGACGGCGTGCCGCGCTCACCGCGACGCACCACGGGGGGACGACGCCGCGCGCTATTTCCTCACCGGTATCAGAGTCGATCACGGGAATACCCGGGTTCAAGATAACCCCCTCACCGAGCACCGCTCCCTCTCCTACACAAGCGCCCTGCGTCACCATCGAACGGCTGCCGATCAGCGCGTCGTCACCCACCATCACCGGCGTGGCGTTCGGAGGCTCCAGCACGCCCCCGATGCCCACGCCTCCCGACAGATGAACACGAGCGCCGATCTGCGCACACGAGCCGACCGTCGCCCATGTATCGACCATCGTGCCAGCACCCACCCGCGCCCCGATGTTCACATAGCTCGGCATCAGGATGACCCCTCGATCGAGGAACGACCCCCACCGTGCAGACCCACCGGGGACCACCCTCACTCCCGCGGCCTCATAACCCGACTTGAGTGGCAGCCTGTCCGCGTACTCGAACGGACCGAACTCAGTGGTCGCAATCGCCCGTAACCGGAACAGCAGCAGGATGGCCCGTTTCAACCAGGCGTGAACGACCACTTCACCTCTGCGGTCGTCCATCTCCGCGACACGGGCCTCGCCGGTATCGAGGAGCTCGATCGCTTCTGTCACCGGTATCAGCGCGTCAGTGTCCGCGGGCGTGAGCTCGTCAGCACGAACCCATAACTCCTCTATCTGCGACTCCAGGTCGGACATCACCCGAGGCTACAAGCTGCCGCTCCGGTGACCGGTCGCCGGCCTCTGTACTGACTCGGCGCCTGAACGGGCCGAACGGCCTACCTGCGCGCCCGCCCTCTGTCGCTTCCTCGCTCCGCCACCGAGACGAGGATGCGACGAGTGGGACAGGCGTTCGCCGACCAGCTCGATGCGGTCGTCGGGCTGGACGGCCGCCACCCGCACGAACCCGCTGCCCGCGTCCCCATACAGGTCACCCGGGCTCACGAGCACCCCGACTGTCTCGGCCAACGCCTCGGCGAGCACCCACGCACCCGAGCGCTGGTCACGGCCGGCAGTATCCGACGCCCAGCCTGGCACGGGAACCCATAGGTAGAAACCCCCCGCCGGAGTGTGGGCGTCGAGCCCCGCTTCACACATGAACGAGCACAGTCGCTCGAGACGATGTAGGTAACGCCGGCGTTGGGCCAGAACGTGCTCGTCATCTTCGAGCGCCACGACTGCCGCAGCCTGCACTGGACCGGGAACCATGAGCCCGGCATGTTGGCGAAGCGCGCTCAGATATCCGACTATCTCCGGGTCGCCGGCATAGAACCCCACTCGCGCTCCCGCCATGTTCGACCTCTTCGACAACGAGTGGACCGCCACCACGCCTTCGTGGCCTGCCTGAAGGACTGAGGACGGCGATGCGCGGTCCCAGGTGAATTCCGCGTAGCACTCGTCGGAGAAGACGGGCACCCCATGCGCCCGGCCCCAGGTGGCGGCCGCGTGAAGGTCGGTGAGATGGCCCGTCGGGTTCGAAGGGCTGTTCAGCCACACCATGACGGCGCGCGCCGAGAACTCGTTGGGCACCGAACGAAGATCGATGCTGCCGTCGGGCGACTCATCCACCCCAACCACCTTGCAACCTGCGAGCTGCGCGCCCATCGCATACGTCGGGTAGGCGACAGCAGGAGCGATCACTGTGTCACGCGTCGGATCACGCAGGCGTAGGAACCACGCAGCACTGGCCACAAGCTCCTTCGTACCCACACAAGCAGCGATGTTCGCGGCGTCGACGCTTACTGCGAACCGACGCCGCATCCACCGGGCCGCCTCTTGTCGCAACGCTTCGCTCCCGACCGACGACGGGTATCCGCGCTCCGAGCCCGAATTCCCGAGCGCCGCCACCACCGCTGAGCGAGGCGGATCACACGGAGTACCTACCGAGAGGTCGACCATCCCGCCTTCGTGGCGACCGGCGATATCGGCAAGCCGGGCCAAGCGTGCATAGGGGTACTCAGGCGGCTCGAAGCCGCGAGTATCCTTCACGGCCTCGGCGCAGGCATGCGTGCAGGGCATTCGCGCACGTAACTACGCCTACCACTACGCGCGTCAGTACACACACACACCCTCCCGTTACGATGCCGCGAACCGACCAAAGCGCGCCCGCCCTGCCTCGTCGAGAACGACTTGCACGACGGTCGCGGCCTCCCCGTGGGATTCACCCAGCACCTCGCCTTCACGATGAACCGCCGCCAGCACGTCGCCGCGGTCGAAAGGCACCACGAGCTCGACCACACGATCCGCTGCACGCAGACGGTCGCCGATCGCCCGCAGGAGATCCTCGAGACCCTCGCCCGTAAGCGCTGACACCACCACCGCCCCCGGATAGCGCTCGGCAAGCCTGTGTGCTGAAAGAGCGCGGTCGGCCTTGTTCACAGCCAGGAGCTCGGGCACGTCTGCCGCCCCGATCTCACCTAGCACCAAGCGCACTGCCTCCATCTGGGCCTCGGGCTCAGGAGCCGACCCGTCCACCACGTGCAACAGGAGGTCTGCCTCGCGCACCTCCTCGAGCGTCGATCGAAAAGCCTCGACCAGCTGGTGAGGCAGCTTTCGGACGAAGCCGACCGTGTCGGAGACGAGCACCGTCTCCCCTCCGGGCAGCGCCAGACGCCTTGTGCGCGGGTCCAGCGTCGAGAAGAGATGGTTCTCGACCATGACACCCGCACCGGTCAGACGGTTGAGCAACGTGGACTTCCCGGCGTTGGTGTAGCCGACCAGCGAAACCGCATGCTGGCGCGATCGTTGGCGCGCCCGGCGCTGGTTGCGACGGGTAGCTGCCAACCTGCGTAGGTCTGCCTCCAGCCGGCCGACCCGGTGCAGCAAGCGCCGCCTGTCCACCTCCAGTTGAGTCTCTCCTGGGCCCCTGGTCCCGATGCCGCCCGCCTGCTGGGAGAGCGAATGCCCCCTGCCCCGTAGGCGCGGAAGCCGGTACCGGAGCAACGCCAGCTCCACCTGGGTCTTTCCTTCCTGGGTGCGCGCGTTCTGGGCAAAGATGTCGAGTATCACAGCAGTGCGGTCGATGGCCGTGCGACCGAGGATCTGCTCGAGGTTCCGCTGCTGAGCCGGCGACAGCTCGTCATCGAACACCACGGTGTCTGCGTCATTCGCCTCTGACAGCTCTCTCAGCTCTTGCGCCTTTCCCCTGCCGAGGTACGTGGCCGGATCGGGTTGGTCACGTCGCTGTGTCACGCGGGCGACGACGTCGGCACCGGCTGTGCCCACAAGTTCCGCGAGCTCGTCCAGATCGGCTTCCACCATCGTCAGCGAACTCCCCGCGAACACCACTCCCACGAGCACGATCCGCTCGCGGAAGGTCCGTTCGATCAGCGTCACTGGCGCCCCACCATCTCGCTGGACACACCTGTCGACTTCTTCGGCGTCTGCCTCGCTATCATCTCGCCGACCAGTTCTACGAGATCCGATTCGCGAATCGTGACTTCCGCCACCTTTCGGGTGGGCCCCCGCAGCACAACGGAATCCCTTCGAACCTCGACCTCGAGCGTTCCACCCGGGAGATGAACCTCGACACGGTCGCCCACCATCCCCCAGGCGTGCGCGGCCGCAGCAGCGGCGGCGGCACCGGTACCACAAGCGAGCGTCTCCCCCACCCCCCGCTCGAACACCCGCACGTCGAGCGTCTCGCGGCCAGTGTCGCGCTGAACGAACTCGACGTTCGCGCCTTCGGGAACCGATCGCGCCAGACGTGCTCCTACGGTCCTCACTATCTCGTCGCTGACGCTACCGCACATGAGCACGATGTGAGGATTGCCCATGTCCACCGACCGCGCCTTGTGCACTGTGACGGTCGCGTCGACTCCGAGGTCGTCGATTGCGAGCTCTGAACCGAGTATCGCAGGACCCATGTCCACCGCGGCGCGACCGAGCCCGGGGCCCACGGTCTCGTAGTCGACGTTGCGGACGCCGACAACAGTCTCCACCGTAATCACCCCCGCTGCCACGACGCCTCCTTCGACCGCAGCTTGAGCGAGGCATCGGATGCCGTTGCCGCTCATCTCAGCGAAACTCCCATCAGCGTTCCGCAACTCCATGGACAGCGCGGCACCACTGCCCCCTGCCAACACACGCACGATCCCGTCCGCACCAACTCCGAACTGACGATCGCACATCGCACGCACCTCGATCGCTGAGAGAGGGCGCCGGTCCACCGTGTCCATGAAGACGAGGAAGTCGTTCCCGGCTCCGTGGTGCTTCGAGAGACGAATCTCGCCTGTTTCGGACATCACTGTTAGTCTCCCACCGCTGTCCCTACGCCGCGTCCCACAACTCCAGCAGCTGCGAGAGCTGGTCGCCAGACGGATCCAGCCAACAGATACGTGGATCGCGCCGGAACCATGCCCATTGACGCCGCGCAAATGTCTTCGTGCGCGCCAGCGCCTCGGCGACCGCCTTCTCGAGCGGGACGCCATCTTCGACGTGGGCAAGTAACTCGCGATAACCAAGCGCCTGGCGGGCAGTACGCGAGATTCCTCCTGGACGCGTCGCCAACGCGCGCACCTCGTCGAGCAGTCCGGCTGCGAGCATCGACTCGAAGCGCTCTTCGACACGCACGCTGCAGAGCTCGGGGTCGAACTTCAAGCCCACGAGGGTGAACCGAGTGGGCGCGTAGCAGCCCAGTCCCGGCCCGAACGACGAGAAGCGACGGCCCGAACCGATAGTAACTTCGAGAGCGCGCACGATCCGACGTTTGTTCCCCGGTTCGATTCGCGTCGCGGCCTGAGGGTCGAGCCACGAGAGCCGCGAATGGAGCCGCGAGAGCCCTCCGGGACGGGCAGCCTCACTCTCGAGGGTACGTGCCACCTCGGGCCATCGGCCCGGAAGCTCGAGGTCGTCCACCACCGCTCGCAGGTAGAGGCCTGTGCCTGCCACCAACAACGCACGGTGCCCGCGCTGTTCTATCTGCCCCAGCGCTTGGCGCGCCGCCTCTTGGAATTGGCTGACCGTGAATTCCTCGTCCGGGTCCACGAGGTCGAGAAGGTGGTGAGGCACCAGAGCGCGCTCTTCGGGTGAAGGCTTGGCCGTCCCTATGTCCATGTGGCGGTAGACGCTCATGGAGTCGACGCACACCAGCTCCGCCTCGACTCGCTGGCTCGCCAGCGCCAGGGCCAGCTCAGACTTCCCCGATGCTGTGGGACCGAGCAGAGCCACATGGCGCCGCCCCGGATCACGACATTCTCCCACCGGCTATCCGGCGCGGACCGGCAAGAGCCTGAGGTACCGCCGTCGCCCTTTCGCGAGAGACCGTCGCTCTGTTGTAGCGAGCAGCTCACCGCGCAAGTGGTGCGGTGCGGCGCTGGTAATCCTCACCATCGCGTACGAGCCAGCCGAGACGCGATCCGAGATGCCCTCCCCCGCGATCTGCGGCGAGAAGTGCACCAGCTTGTTCTGGCGGGTGCGAGCGCTCAGCATGAGGGCGTCACGCTTGCTCGGTCCCTCCACCAACACCTCTTCCACCTTGCCGACGCGTGCAGCGTGGTGGGCAAGCGCCGAGCGCTCTACTACGACTCGCAGCCGTTCGAAGCGCTCGGCCACGATTTCCTCGGGGACGAAATGGTCCTTCATCAAAGCCGCGCGCGTGCCTGGGCGCGGCGAAAACGCGAAGGTGTAGGCGCTGTCGTACTCGGCCTCGGCCACCACCTCGAGCGTGCGCTCGAAGTCGTCATCGGTCTCGCCGGGGAAACCGACGATCAGATCCGTCGTGACGGCGAGGTCGTCGACAGCCGTACGCGCCGCCCCCAGACGGGACAGGTACCGCTCGGCGTTGTAACCGCGGCGCATCGCGGTGAGCGTCCGGTCGCTACCGGCCTGCAGCGGCAGGTGCAGGTGCTCGCACACTGCCTCTGTCTCTGCCATGGCCGCGATGGTCTCGGGCCGCAGGTCCTTCGGGTGGGGACTTGTAAAACGTACGCGCTTGATCTGTTCTATGGCTCCCACCGCGCGGAGCAACTCGGCGAATAGAGGATGTCGGCGGGTGATGTCACGCCCGTAGGAGTTGACGTTCTGGCCCAGCAGCGTGATCTCGCTTACTCCTCGCGAGACCAGGCCCTCGACCTCGGCCACCAGATCGTCGAAGGGACGGCTGACCTCGCGCCCTCGCACCTGCGGGACTATGCAGAATGCACACGAATTGTTGCAGCCGGTCTGGATCGTCACCCAGGCCGAAAACGAGGACTCGCGAACCGCTTCGAGGCCGCGCGCCTCGGGAGGGTCGCCGCCCGCCAGAGGGGCGTCCATCACCTCGACGACAGGGCCGTTCTCGGCGGCTTCGCGCAGCAAGACCGGTACGCGTGCCAGGTTGTGGGTCCCGAAGACCACGTCCACGTGACGTGCACGCTCCCGCACGACGTCCCGATCCTTCTGGGCGAGGCAGCCCCCGACCGCTATCTGCATCCCCGGACGCTGCTCACGAAGTGCCTTCAATGCTCCGAGATGTCCGTAGACGCGATCGTCGGCGTTCTCCCGGATACAGCACGTATTGAGCACTACGACATCTGCCCTGGACACGTCGTCGGTCGGCTCGAGCCCGTCGGCCGCCAAGAGAGCGGCGATCCGCTCTGAGTCGTGCTCGTTCATCTGGCACCCGTAGGTACGGATGTGGAACGTACGGGACATCGCGTCAGTGTAAGGGGCCAGCAGTGCTCCCACTCGGGAGGATCTTCACCTGTCGTTCACGATGAGCCCGTCGAGATCCGCCCGAAGCAGAAGGGCACGACCGTCGACCCCGACGTCGTCCATTGCAGCTTCGGCGGCACTTCGAACCTTCTCGCCGTCGGAAGCCTCGCAGATCCCGATCACGCTCGGGCCCGCGCCCGACCAGCACGTGGCGAGGGCCCCTGCCTGGAGGAGCTGGCTCAGAAGCTGCGGGGCCTCAGGGAACAGTGGGCTTCGGTAGTCCTGGTGCAGTCGATCCTCGGTCGCTTCGCGAATGAGCAACGACCGGTCGGCAAGACCGGCCAACAGCAGGGCCATGCGGCCGAGGTTGAACGTCGCGTCAGCGCGGCTCACCTCACGTGGGAGGGCTTGGCGTGCCTTTGACGTCGCAAGCGAGCGGTTGGGCACCAGGGCCACGAATACCAGGCTGCCGTCAAGAGGCATCCGCACGGCACGGACAGCGCCCTTCACCAGAGTCGCGGCAACGAGCCCACCTACTACGGACGCCGCAGCATTGTCGGGATGTCCGTCGACACGCGCTGCTACACCCAGGGGGTCTTTCGAGCCCGCCGCTGCCGCGGCCGCGGCCGCAAGAGCCGCGCTGGAACCGAGGCCTCTGGCCACCGGGATCTCGGAGCGGATCGTGATGGCCAGCCTGTCGTGCCCTGCGACGTCGATGGCCACGCTGGCAGCGAGATGCCCCCCCTCCTCCTCGAGGTCGGCCCCCTCGCCCTCGGCCCGGACCGTCAATTTCGGCGCCGGTTCCACCTCCACCTCGACGTAGAGCTGAAGCGCCAAGGCCAGCGCGTCGAAGCCAGGACCGAGGTTTGCTGTCGATGCTGGGGCGCGTGCTCGCACGACGCCAGGGTAGCTTCATATGGAACGGTCGGCTCGAGTGCGCCGAGACTTCCCGATCCCCGAGCCGAGGAACTCGAAGACGGCCGCAGGAGAGCGCTGGTTCACAAGCGCGTGAGGCGCCAGACCAGAGACGGGCTCGGGATCGAGCTCACGCTTCGGATAGGTATCTCGACGTGCTCCGAACCGACCGACACTTCCATCGTCCCCAACACGGTTCCCGCCGGAGCCCCGCCTCTGACCTGGGTCCATCTCATCGAACGTCGCACCGTGCCGCCCGGCCGCACGACCATGCTCACAGAGTCTGCCGTCGTCCCCGCGACGACGGTCGAGCTCCATGGTGTGGCCACGGTGGCCACACGCCTGTTGCCAGGCGTCACAGACTGCGACTTGAGCGAAGCTGCTGTGGCGTCGATCAACGACGAGGTAGCTCGCGCGGCAGCATCCAGCGGATCGAAGCCGGGCTGGCCGGTCACCGCCGCCATGACCAACACCCGGTGGCCGTCGATCTGACGCTGGGCGGCAAGCACGAGGCACCCCATAGCGGCCTGGGTGAACCCGGACTTCACACCGACGACGCCGTCGGTGCCTACCTGGCTGACGTAGTTCGTCAAGGTCCCCGCGATGGGCATGGTGATCGTCGACTGTGCCACCACCGCGGCAAACGTCGGGATGGACATTGCCGCGCTCGCCACCCGGAGCTCGTCCACGGCAGTGCTGACCGAGTGCGCGTCGATCCCAGTCGGGTCCGCGTAATAAGTATCGCGCATGTCCATCGACGCGGCAGTAGCGTTCATCTTCGACACGAATGCTGCGACGCTCCCCGCGTCCCAGCGCGCCAGCACGTCACCGAAGTTGTTCGCCGAGTGGACCAACAGGCCGTCGAGGAGCTGGCGTTCGCTCAGCACCTCACCTGCCTGGACCGGTATCGAGGAGTCGCCGGCCTCGACTTCTTCATAGGCCTCCGTCTGATCAGAAGCGCTGATCGTGACGGCTGGTCCTTTGGCGTCGGGCGCGAGCGGATAGTCATGCAACACGACGTAGGCAGTCATGATCTTCGTCAGGCTGGCAATTGGCACCGGCTGCTCGGCGCCAGAGGCGAGAACCACCCGCAGAGCGGGAACCGCGACCGCTCCCTGACCCTGAGCGGGCCACGGAACTGGCGAGGGCACGCCCGGAACCTTCGACGATCGAGCCAGGTCCATGCGCGTGATCGGCAGAGGAAGAGGACGAACGAGCTGAAGCGCTCCGACGAGGATCGCCGCCGCGATGACCAGCGTCGATGCGAGCGACCAGTGGGATCGTCTCGCGCGTTTGGCGTGTCGCGCTCTGGACATCGATAGCGGCGCCGGACGCCCGCGCTGCGGGCGCAACCAAGGCTCGGACGGCTCTGTCACCAGACGAGGTTCTGGCGAATTCAGCGATGAGGTGCCAGCCGCTCGGCGCCACATGGATGGCTACCGCCTGGACGTCTGCTCGAGCTCCTCTGGGGTCATGAGCACCGCACGGGCCTTCGAACCCTCCGACGGTCCCACGATCCCTCGTCTTTCTAGGAGGTCCATCAGGCGGCCTGCGCGAGAGAACCCAACGCGGAGCTTCCTCTGAAGCATGGACGTGGACCCTAGCTGAGACCGAACCACCAGCTCCATGGCCGCCCCTAGAAGCTCCTCGTCCTCGCCGACAGCGTCAGCTCCGAGACTCGCCTCGGTGGAGCTTGCGACACCCTCGATGTAATCGGGCTGGCGCTGGCGGCGCCAGTGCGCCACGACTGCTCGCACCTCGCCCTGAGTCACCCATGGGCCTTGGATTCGTCTCGGCACCGACGAGGACGCCCCTAATAGCAGCATGTCGCCCTTCCCGATGAGGCGTTCCGCTCCGGGCTGGTCCAAGATGACCCGGCTGTCGGCCAGCGATGACACCGAGAAGGCTAGACGCGAGGGGATGTTCGCCTTGATGAGCCCTGTGATCACGTCGACCGATGGACGCTGGGTGGCGAGCACCAGGTGAATGCCGACAGCTCTGGCCATCTGCGCGATCCGGCACACCGATTCCTCGACGTCGCGCGCAGCCACCATCATGAGGTCGTTGAGCTCGTCGACCACGACCAGCACGTAGGGCAGGTGGCGGCGAAGGCGCACTGAGTCCACAGACACCTTCGGTGCCGCGACCGCGCTGCTTGCGCCTTCGACGGTGCCGAGCTCTTCGGCGGAGCCCGACCACCCTGCGGACCCCGATACCGACGAGCCCAGGTTGTTCTCGAACTTCGCGCTCGAGGAACGAGCGCCAGGGTGGCTCTCGGCATCGGTGGGAGCCTCGGCATCGGTGGGAGCCTCTGCATCGGTGGGAGCCTCTGCATCGGTGAAAGTGTCGGCATCGGTGGGAGCGTCGCCTTCTTCCAGCTCGCCACGGCCGACAGCCTCGTTGTACCCCGTGATGTCGCGCATGCCAGCCTCAGCGAGGATGTCATAACGCCGCTCCATCTCAGCGACCGCCCACGCCAGGGCGTTGGCCGCCTTCTTCGGGTCCACCACGACCTGGGTCAGAAGGTGAGGTAGGCCGTTGTACTGGCCCAGCTCCACGCGCTTGGGATCCACCAAGATCATGCGAACCTCTTCGGGGGTTGCACGCATGAGGATCGATGTGACGAGCGAATTGATGCACGATGACTTGCCTGCACCGGTGGCTCCCGATATCAATATGTGCGGCATCTCGGCGAGGTTGGTCATGACAGGCCTGCCGGCGATGTCGCGTCCGAGAGCCACCTCCAGAGGATGCCGGGCGCGGCGTGCCTCTTCGGAGCTGAGGACATCCCCGAGCGTGACGAGCTGACGGCGCCGGTTCGGTACTTCGACCCCGATCGCAGATCTCCCGGGTATCGGCGCCAGGATACGCACGTCGGGAGAGGCCATGGAGTATGCGATGTCCTTGGCAAGGCTGGTCACGCGGGCGACCTTCACTCCGGATCCGAGCTCGAGCTCGAAACGGGTGACGGTGGGCCCCACCGTGTAGCCAACCAGACGAGTGTCCACACCATGGACCGCCAGGGCTTCGACCAGTGCAGCCCCGGCTGCTGCAACCTCAGAACGGTCCAGTTGCTGGGGTCTCGAACGCGACAACAGCTTCGCAGGGGGAAGGCGCCACTCCCCTGCCGGAACACCGAGGTCGAGCTCGAGTTGATGCGCGCCAGCGATGGCTGGCACCGCAGACCCACCTGGCCTGCCCGATGTGACCGCTCCGACCGCTTCTCTCGCATCGGGCACCTCCGTCGGAGGTGGAACTCCCGGGACACCCCCTGACGTCTCAGGAGTTGCAGGAGCCGCCTCGGCATCGAACGCCGCTGGATCAGTGACGCCGTGCATGTCCTGCTCCGCGGGTCTTTGCACAGTCGGTGCGCCGATCTCGCCGGTCTCGGGCCTTGCACCAGGCTCGACGCAGGCGTGCGCGTCCTCGTCCGACGAATCCGTCTCCCCGCGATCGCGGCGAAACAACCTCGACACCATGCGGCTCATCACAGTCACGCCGTGAGCACCCTCTCGCACACTCACTCCCGTGAACACCACGAGCGCCGCGGCTAGCACCGCCAACAGGACGACGCAGGCTCCCCACTCACCGAGAGCGTCCTCGAGCGGTCGACCCACAGCGACACCCACCCACCCTCCAGCACCTGCCAGCCGTGACGGTGATGCGCCGAGCGATGGCGAGCCACCGGCGAGCTCGGCCAACCCGCCTATGCCAGCAAGGGTCAGCGCGAGCCCCAACCCCAGGCGGGCAGGTTCGTGTTCAGACCGTTCGCGCCACGACCTTCCGGTAAAGATCATGATCCCGGCCGCCGCGAACGCAGCAGGCACAACGAACCGGCCGAACCCGAGGAGCGAGCCCAAGCCGGTCCGGACGCCGTGACCAGCTGGACCGAGCGCGTCCGCGTAGATCGCCATGGCCCCGAGGACGCCGGTCGTGAGAAGAGCAATCCCCCAGAGGTCCTCGACGTGGGCTTTCAGAACCGACTTCAAGGCGCTCCAGAGGCTTGGCTGAGAGCCCTTCCCGCGCGTGACCGAACGACCGCGAGCGGAGTTCCTCTCGGTGCGCGAGCTCGGCATTCGTCGGCGCGACCGCCGAGATCGACCGCCTGCCGAGGCTCTTCGCTGGCGCGATCGGAGCTGGCGGCGCATGGTAGTCACCACAATGGCCACAACGCTAACAGCAGTCTCATCAAGAACGACGTACCGGAAACATCTAGTACGACGTCAGCGCCCAGCATCGGGTGCTGTGACGTCGAGCCTCTAGACGGTGACCACCACAGGCACGATCATTGGTCGGCGCCTCGTCCGCTCCCCCACCAGCCGGCCCAGAGCTTTGCGAGCATGTCGCCTCAGGGCTTCGTGGTCGCACGCTCCATCGGCCAGCGCTTTCTCCAGGGCGACGCGGACGACTTCGCTGGCCTCGTCCAGAAGCTCCTCGGCCTCAGGTGCGTGCACCCATCCCCGGGTGACGATCTCGGGAGGGCTGACCACCTCGCCCGCATGCAGATCGACCGTGGCGACCACTACCACCACTCCCTCTTCGGCCAGGACCCGCCTGTCGCGAAGAACCCCGTGGCTCACGTCACCCACCGTTCCGTCCACGTAGACGAAACCCGCGGGAACGGACTCGCCGCGGCGAATGCCATCGTCATCGAGCACGAGCGAATCGCCGTCCTCGCAGACCATGACCTTGTCCTCCTCGACTCCCGTGGCCAGCGCCAAGCGGGCATGGTTCACCATGTGGCGGTACTCGCCGTGAATTGGCACGAACCACTCGGGGCGGGCGAGCGACAGCAGAATCTGAAGCTCACCTTGCCTCGCGTGCCCCGATACGTGGACGAGCTCGACGCCCGTATGGACTACTTGCACTCCCCGCCGGTGAAGGGCGTCGATCACACGTCCGACGGCCCATTCGTTGCCCGGGATCGGATTCGCGCTGATCACCACTACGTCGCCTGCACGCAGCTGCAGCCACTTGCTCTCGCCGGCCGCCATGAGCGACAGCGCTGAGAGTGGCTCTCCCTGCGATCCAGTGGAGATCACACAGACACGCCCCGGGTCCATCTGCTCCACCTGCTCCACGTCGACGAAGCAATCGTCGCGAACGTCGAGCAGGCCGAGCCGACGGGCCAGCTCGACGTTTCTGTCCATCGAGCGACCCAAGGTGGCGACCTTCCTGCCGGTCGAGAGTGCCGCATCTACGACTTGCCGGACACGGTGGAAGTGGCTGGCGAAGCAGGTCACCACCACGCGCCGGCCGGCCCATGACTCGAACAGGCGCAATAGCGTCACACCTACAGTCTTTTCTGAGGCGGTGAAACCAGGCTCTTCCGCGTTGGTGGAGTCCGCCATGAGCAAGCGAACGCCCGAATTGCTCGCCAGCGCGCCGAGCCGGGCCAGGTCGGTGAGCCGGCCGTCCACGGGAGTCAGGTCGATCTTGAAGTCGCCCGAGTGAAGGATGATGCCCTGCGGCGTGTAGAACGCTGTCGCGAAACCCTGGGGCACCGAGTGCGTAACAGGGATGAACTCCACGTCGAAGGGTCCGACCTGCCTGCGTTCTCCGTCTTGAACCTCGATGAACACCGCATGGTCACCGAGCCCTGCCTCCTCCACACGGTCTCTAGCCAATCCCAAAGTCACGGCGGACCCGTAGACGGGAGCCCTCAAGTCACGAAGGAGATAGGCGAGGCCTCCCGTGTGGTCCTCGTGGCCGTGGGTGAGTACGACGGCCTCCACATCAGCTGCACGACTTACGAGATAGCCGAGATCGGGCAGCACGAGGTCGATTCCAGGCATGTCGGGATCGGGAAACATCACCCCGCAATCGAGAACTACGAGTTTCCCTTCGAGCTCGATGCACGCGCAGTTCCGACCGATCTCTCCGAGCCCACCGAGGAAGCTGATACGGACTGGTTCAGGCAAGCGTCCCGCCAACGCTCCGGTCGCCCGCACCGCCTGGAGGAACGTGCAGTCCCTCGAGCACTCGAGCGGCTCGCTCGTCGAGTCCCGGCGGCGCCACGCCTAGAGGCAAGCGGCACTGTCCGGCGGGCAGGCCGAGCGCCCGGCAGGCAGCCTTGGCCGGAAGCGGATTCGGGCAGGTCTCAGATGACTCGAACTCGTAGGACTCGATCAGCCTGGCGTTTGCAACCCTGGCTGCATGCAAGTCCCCTTTCGCGAAAGCGGCGATCATCTCACCCATCTCGCCAGGAGCCCAGTTCGCGGCAACGCTCACCACGCCCACCGCTCCTACTGCCAACAGCGCCAACGTAAGCGCGTCGTCGCCGCTGTAGATCTCGAAGTCGGCGGGAGCTTCCACCGCCAAGCGGGTAGAAGAGGCAACGTCGCCCGCGGCATCTTTCACCCCCACGATGTTCGGTACCTCGCGCGCCAAGTGGAGCATCGTCTCGCGGACGATCTTCCGGCCCGTGCGCACGGGGATGTCATAAAGGAGCACAGGCAACTCGGTCGCACCGGCAACGGCCTCGAAGTGGGCAACCAGTCCTGCCTGGGAAGGCCGGTTGTAGTAGGGCGTGACGACCATCACCCCGTCTACTCCTGCGCCTTGAGCTGTCCTGGTCCGCTCGACGGAATGACGAGTGTCGTTCGTCCCCGTCGCGGCAAGTACCGGAATCGTCACCGCTTCGCGCACCGACCGGCACAGGTCTGCCAACTCCGCATCGGACAGCACGGGGCCTTCACCTGTGGTGGCACCAACCATCAGGGCGTCGCTTCCGTGCGCCTCCAACCAACGACCCAGTTTCGCGGCACCATCTGGATCCAGCATGCCGGCGTCGTCGAACGGCGTCACCATTGCTGTCACCACCCCGCCGAAGCGGCCTGTGTCGCCTAGCACCACACCCTCAGGTTAGAGCACGCGCGCTCAGAGAGGCACCAGAGACAGCGAATGGGGAACTCCTCGTCGTCGCCGCGGCCTGCTCAGAAGCCCAGCAAGGAGTCCAACCCGATGGTGAGGCCCGACAGTCCCGACACCGCCTTGATCGCAAGCAGCACACCCGGCACGAAGGACGTGCGGTCATAGGCGTCTTGGCGGAGGGTCAGGCTCTGCCCGAGACTGCCCAGCAGCACTTCCTGATGGGCCACGAGCCCCGGCAGGCGCACAGAATGGATGCGCACACCTCCTGGCCCCTCTCCTCCACGGGTCCCTGGAAGCACCGGGGAGGTCGTGCGGTCGACAGGCCACGGATCACAGCCAGCACGGTGTCGGGCCGCGTCAAGGCGCTCGGCGGTCGCCAGCGCTGTACCCGACGGTGCGTCGAGCTTGCCGTCGTAGTGGAGCTCGATGATCTCTGCCCCGTCCATGAACGGGGCTGCCATCTCGGCGAAACGCATCATCAACACTGCCGAAATGGCGAAGTTGGCGGCAATCACACAATTCGCTGTAGACGACTCGAAAAGACGCTCCATCTCCGAAATCGTCGCCTGTGCGATGCCGGTAGTCCCCACAACCGCATGCACCGCGTTCGCCGCGCACCATCGCATCGTCTCGACGGCCACGTCCGCAACCGTGAAGTCGACCGCCACCTCTGCACGAGCACGGCCGAGGTCGTCGACGCTACCGCCCACCTGGAGCCCGGCCGCATCCGAACCCGTCACCTGACGCATGTCTATCCCCACCAGGCGCGGGTCGACCGCAGCCACCAGGTCCAGCTCGGGGTCGCCCGAGACGGCAAGGCAGACCTCGCGTCCCATCTTCCCGCCCGCACCGAGCACACCGACGCGCGTCACGGTCAAACCCTACGCCTTCTGCTTGGCTATCAGCCGCCGAAGTCCGCGGGATCGAACGGACCAACCACAGACAGTGTGCGCGGTTCGTTTGCCAGCTTCGCCGCGAGGTTGGCCACGTCTTCGAGCGTGACGCTCTCAACCTTTCCCAACAGCTCGTCCACCTCGAGCACGTGTCCGTGCAAGAGCAGGCTGGAGCCTATGCGGCTCATTCGCGCGCCAGAGTCTTCAAGCGACAGCAACATCTCGGCCCTCAGGTGGCTCTTGGCAACAGACAACTCGCGTTCGGTGATACCGGCGTTTGCGAGCTGGTCGAGCTCGCCGTTCACCACCTCGAGGACTTCGCGTGCGTGAGACGGAGCCGTGCCAACGCTCACCGTGAAAGAGCCCGTCTCGTCGTAGTGGGTCCGCTCCGACCAGATCGAGTACGCCAGGCCTCGGCGCTCACGTACCTCCTGGAACAAGCGGCTCGACATCCCACCACCGAGCACATGATTCAGCACTGCGAGCGGCCAGCGGTCCTCGGAGTGACGGCCGGCGGTGCGCATCCCGAGGACCAGGTGAACCTGCTCGGTGGGCCGGCGGGTGACCACCAGCCCGAGCGGCGGAGCATCCGGCCCTTCCCTTGTTGGTGGGCCGCCTCCGAGACGACCGGCTAGACGGCGCTCGACCTCAGAGACCACACGCTCGTGGTCGACATCACCGGCCGCGGCGACGACGAGGTTGCTCGCGCGGTAGTGCACATCGAAGAAACGCCGGATCTCTGAGGCCTCGAGAGTCTTGACGCTTCGCGTCGTGCCGAGTACCTCGCGACCGAGAGGATGACCAGGGAACAACGCTCCCATGCACTGCTCGGCTACCAGATCCGCGGCCTCGTCAGTGTGCATCAGGATCTCGTCCAAGATGACCGTGCGCTCGGCTTCGATGTCCTCGGGACGCAAAGCCGGATCGGTGATGATGGCCCCGAGCACGTCCAGACCGAGATCGAGGTGCTCCGAGAGCAGTCGGATGTAGAAAGCCGTGTACTCCTTGGTGGTGAAGGCGTTCATGTCGCCCCCCACCTCGTCGACCGCCTCGGCGATCTCGGCCGCTGCCCAGCTCGCCGTACCCTTGAAGAGCAGGTGCTCCATGAAGTGAGAGGCGCCGGCCCGATCGTCCTCCTCGTCCCTAGACCCGGTGCCCACCCAAACCCCGATCGTCACTGAACGCACGTCCGCCATTCGCTCGGTGACGACGCGAGCGCCACAGTCGAGCGCCTCGACGTCGATCACGGAGAAGGTAGCGGTAGACGAATCGAGGCCATAGCGCCCTGTCGCCGCGTCCTCACCGGCGCCGGGGCCTGCGCCGCCCGCCGCGCTCTCGGCGATCACGCTCAACGCGCTCGCCGCGGCCATGCTCGGTGACCGGTCTCGGCCCGAGGTCGCCGAGCTCTCCAGCCAGCTCCGCCTCGAACACCGCCTCGAAGGACGCAGCCCGAACCGGACCGGGTCCACTCTCAGGCGAGGCCGAGTGATCCGAAGGTTCGGTAGCGGCGCCTTCCGGCTCGACCGCGCCCGGAGCCTCCCCGGCTAGTGACAACGACACTTTGCCTTGCGGGTCGATGTCGTCCACACGGACCTCGAGCTCCTGGCCGAGGGAGAGGACGTCCTCCACACGCTCAACGCGCTTGTTGCCCCTGAGCTTCGATATGTGCAGCAGCCCGTCGCGACCGGGAAGGATGTTCACGAACGCACCGAACTTGGTGATGTTCACGACCTTGCCGGAATAAGTAGCCCCGACATCCGCGTCCGGGGGCTCGACAATGACGAATATGCGGCGCCGGGCCTCTGCCACAGCTTCTGCGTCTTTCGCTCCGATGGTGACAGTCCCGAACAGACCGTCGTCCTCCACGGCGATGTCGGTCCCGGTCTCGGCCTGTAGAGCGTTTATCACCTTGCCCTTGGGGCCGATCACCTCGCCTATTCGGTCGATGGGGATCTCGAACGACACGATCTTGGGCGCGTTCTCCGACACCTCTGCTCGCGGCTCGGCGATCGCCTGATGCATCACGTCGAGGATCTTGAGTCGTGCGTCGCGGGCCTGACGAAGTGACTCTGCCAGCACATCCGCCGGCAATCCGTCGATCTTCGTATCGAGTTGGAGAGCAGTTACCGCGTCGCGAGTGCCGGCAACCTTGAAGTCCATGTCGCCAAATGCGTCCTCGGCGCCCAGGATGTCTGTAAGCGTCGCGTACGAACCCTCGTCGTAGATCAAGCCCATGGCGATACCGGCGACAGGTGCTTTGATCGGCACCCCGGCATCCATCAAGGACAAGGTCGATCCGCAGACCGACGCCATGGAGGTCGAGCCGTTCGAGGACAGCACTTCGGACACCAGGCGCAACGTGTAGGGGAACTCGTCCTCGTCGGGTACTACCGGCAGCAAGGCCCGCTCCGCGAGCAATCCGTGGCCGATCTCGCGCCGCTTCGGCCCGCGCATGAAGCCCGTCTCCCCCGTGGAGAACGGGGGGAAGTTGTAGTGGTGCATGTACCTCTTGGACTCCTCGACACCGATCGTGTCCAGGGTCTGGCTCATTCGGGGCATACCGAGCGTCGTGACGTTCAACACCTGGGTCTCACCACGTTGGAAGAGCCCTGAGCCATGGGCGGTAGGTATCAACCCGACCTCTGCTGACAGGGGCCGGATCTCGCTGATGCCACGGCCGTCTATGCGAACACCCTCATCGACGATCCTCTTCCGCACGAGCTTCTTCGTGAGCGACCGCACGGCGGCTTTGATCTCACGCTCGCGATCGGGGAACTCGGCCAACAGCTCTGCCAGGACTGACTCAGTGGCCTCGTCCAGCGCGGCGTTGCGCTCGGCCTTCTGGCTGATCGAATTGGCCTTCACCACCGCGTCGGTGCCTACGGCTTCCACTCTTGCGTAGACGTCGTCTGAGTAGTCGGAGAACAGTTCGTACGGGATCGTCGGCTTCTTGCCGGCGCGGGCCACGAGTTGACGCTGAAGATCGATCGACTCACGGATCCACGTCGCTGCAGCTTGGAGTCCCTCACTGATGACCTCCTCGGTGACCTTAGGGGCGCCGGCTTCGTAGAACTTCCACGAACCCTCGGTGCCCCCGGCTTCCACCATCATGATCGCGATCTCAGCCCCGGGATCCTCCGCAAGTGCCCGGCCTGCGACCACGAGCTCGAAGCACGAGGCCTTGACGTCTTGGTAAGTGGCGTGCGGGATCCAAGTACCTTCCGTAGACCACGCCACCCGCACAGCTCCGATAGGCCCGTCGAAAGGGATCCCAGACACCATCAACGCAGCCGAAGCGCTGTTGATGGCAAGCACGTCATGGGGATTGATGAGGTCGGCGCCGAGCACCGTGCCGACGATGTGAACCTCGTTGCGGAACCCACCCGGGAACGATGGCCTCAGCGGCCGATCGATGAGACGGTCGGTCAGGATGGCCTGGTCGGTGGAACGGCCCTCGCGTCTGAAGAACGAGCCGGGAATCTTCCCCGCCGCGTACATGCGTTCCTCGACATCGACGGTGAGAGGGAAGAAGTCGGTGCCCTCACGCACTGCGCGCGTCGCTGTCGCCGCCACCAAGATCATGGTGTCGCCGATGCGACCGACCACAGCGCCATCGGCTTGCCCGGCGAGCTTTCCCGTCTCGAAGCTCAGGGTACGGTCCGTACTACTGATCGCGCCCGATACTGCTATGGCGTCAGCCATGGTGGGTCTCCTCACTCGTAGAGCAGGCACCCTGCCAGGCCAGTTCCCAGTTGTCGACCACCTTCTCGCCAAGGGCTCGCGTGCCTAGCAAGCCCTCGGAGCGCGTCGCGCACCGCTCGAGCGCACGCACGGCCGAGGTGATCGGCAACTGGCAGCTGACTGCTGGCCAAGTGCCCAGTTCAACTGTCCCGGGCGGACCATCCGAGCCCCGTGAGGTTCGTCCCCACCGGCACTCCCCGCTCGAGCTCCCCCGCCCGCGCAGCGAGCGAGAGTACTTGCCGCCTACCGGCGGATTCCGAGCCTCCCGATGATGGAACGGTATCGCTCGACGTCGTTGTCCCGGACATAGTCGAGGAGCCGCCGGCGCCGACCGATCAGCCTCATCAGTCCGCGCCGGGTGTGGTGATCGCCCTGATGGGCCTTCAGGTGCTCGGTGAGGTGCGAAATGCGCTCGGTGAGGAGAGCAATTTGGACCTCTGGCGACCCGGTGTCGGTTTCATGGAGACGGTACTCGGCAATCACTGCAGGCTTGTCTGGCATGTCTGGTGCGAACGACCTCGGAGGTTCTAGGAGATACCACAGAGCGCTCGGGCCTTCGGCGAGGTCCTCGCGCTCGTTGCGCATCCACCGGGCCTCCCCCCGGCTGGCGCGCCACTCTATCAGGGGAGGTGTCTGGCCGGGTCTATCAGCCAAGTTGCCTGGGCGGGCCGGGCTTGGTCGTTGCAAGCACGGCGCGTGCTCGATCGGCGTCTTCGGCCATAGCTTCCACCAGGTCGGACACGCTCTCGAAGCAACGCTCCTCTCTCAGCCGTTCCACGAAGGACACCCGAGCGGGCTCGCCGTAGAGATCCCCCTCGAAGTCGAGCAGGAACGCTTCCAACACCGGGGCACCAAAGGGGGCGGCAGCCTCCTGCCGGAACGTCGGGCGGTAACCGAGAGACACCGCGGCGGGGTATACCGACCCGTCAGCTCGTTCGTAGAAGCAGGCGTAAATGCCTTCGTCCGGCAGCGCGATCTCCGTCGGCACGTCGATGTTCGCGGTGGGAAAGCCCAGTTGAGCACTGCCACGACCCTCTCCGTGGACCACGATCCCGCGTACCTGGTGGTGACGCCCCAATAGGCGTGTTGCTTCACGCACGTCGCCGGCTGCCAGGGCACGGCGGATGCGCGTCGAAGAGACCACCCCTCCTGAAGGCGCGGACTCGAGCCGGAGTCCGACCACGTCGAACCCGTGAATTGCTCCGAGCTCCGACAACAGGGCCACGTTGCCCTTGCGACCGTGCCCGAAGTGGAAGTCCTCGCCCACGACCACGAGTCGTGCACCCAGAGCACCCACGAGAACCTCTAGCGTGAAATCCTCGGCTGGTTCCTGCGCGCGCGCTTCGTCAAAGGTGACCACCACGGTCTCGTCGATAGCGGTGGACGCCAGAAGCTCGAGCTTCTGGTCAAGGTCGCACAACAACGACGGAGCCGAATCGGGACGGACAACGCTTGCCGGATGACGGTCAAAGGTGACCGCCACCGTTCGCAGCCCCCTGTCTGCGGCCATGCGCCGAAGCTCACCGATGAGATAACGATGGCCCAGGTGAACGCCGTCGTACGCGCCGATCGTAACCGCCGAGCCATCGGCGCTCGACACGCAGTACTCGGGCCCCAGGACAACCTTCATCGATCCGAGGTTACTTGGAGGTCCTCGTTCACCCGACCAAAGTGGCGCTCGTCCGACCAATCTGGCATTGCTCGAGGTACACCTTCACCCGACTGCTGCGAGGACACACGCCGCCACGATGCGATCGGTGTCAGTTCGCTCGTAGACCGCCAGGAGCTGACCCTGGCGGTCGAGCAGTGCCCAAGGACCGTCGCCGCTCGCCTCGATAGCGACCCTGTCGAGGGCGTGACCATGCAGGACAAGGGGTGACACCTCTGCATCGACCTCCACTTGCACCATGTCGCGCAACGCCTGGGCAGGAGCAAGAACACAGGCTGCGCTTATGGAATTCACGGGATGGGCCTCGGCAAGCCCAAAGGAGCCCACACGCGTACGGCGCAACCTCCGTAGGTGGGCGCCACCACCAAGGGCTTCACCAAGGTCCGCCGCTAGGGTCCGGACGTAGGTACCGGCTGAACAGTCGACAGATATCCGATAGACGCCGGGCTCGTCCGTCGGCTCGACATCGAAGCGTTCGACGGTCACCTGGCGAGCAGGACGGTCGACCTCTATGCCCGCGCGAGCCAGCTCGTGCAGACGCCGACCGCCGACCTTCAGGGCCGAGACCATCGGTGGAATCTGCTCGATCACCCCTCTTAGCGACGCTGCGGCCGCACATACCTCTTCGGGTGTGACTCCTGACATGTCCCATGTGCCGGTCACCTCACCCGAAGCGTCCAAGGTGGAGGTGACAGTCCCCAGGACGACCTCACCCTCGTAGGACTTGGACGACGCGGCGAGGAAACGAAGCATGCGGGTGAAACGGCCGACACCCACGAGCAGCACGCCTGTGGCGTCAGGATCCAGAGCTCCCGCGTGCCCAACACGCCGTTGTCCCAGCAGGTTGCGGCATCGCGCCACTACGTCGTGCGAGGTCCAACCCGGGTCTTTGTCGACCACCACGAGGCCCACGGGATCGATCGGGACAGTGCTCCCGCGCTCAGGCACTGTCCCCTGCGCTCTTCGGACCTCTCTCAAGGCCGTCGTCTCGCTCGTCTTCTCCGCCATGGACGCGGCCCTCGTGCATCTTGCGCAGGATCTCTTCCACGCGCATGGCATGGGCCACGGCGGGATCTGCAGCAAAGTGGAGACGTGGTGTCCTCTTCATTCGCACTTGGCGGCCGATGCTCTGTTGCAGCTCGGGCCGTAGCTCCTCGAGAGCCTCAGCTGTCTGTTCGTCCAACGCGCTCAGGTACACCGTCGCGTGGCTCAAGTCCGAGGCGATGTCCACCCCCGTTACGGTCACGAGGCGCAGGCGCTCATCGATATCGGCCAGCCGCTCCAACGCGTCCGCCACGACCTCGCGCAACACCTGGTTGAGCCGCGCGGTGCGTGGAAAGGGCGCGTGCGCGCCATGCTCGTTGGCTCTTCGCCTGACGTTTCGTGCGTGCACGACAGCCTCAGGTGCGAGGGACCTCGCGCTCCTCGAACGTCTCGATCAAGTCGCCTTCCTTTAGGTCTTGGAAGTCTGACAACCCGATTCCGCACTCGAAGCCACTCTGGACTTCGCGCACGTCATCCTTGAAGCGACGCAGAGAGATGATCGAGCCCTTCCAGATCACTACGCCGTCGCGCAGGAACCGCACCTTCGAGCCACGCGTGATCACCCCATCCCGTACGTAACATCCCGCCACGGCACCAATTCGGGGCACGCGGAACACGGCACGCACCTCTGCCTCACCAGTGACCACCTCGGTGACCTCAGGAGCGAGCATGCCTACCATGGCTGCCTCGATGTCCTCGAGAAGCTTGTAGATGATCTCGTAGGTGCGGATCTCCACATCACGCTCGTCGGCCAGCTCTCGTGCACGCCGGTCGGGACGAACATTGAACCCGATGATGCTCGCGTTGGAGGCCACCGCCAACTGCACGTCGTTCTCTGTGATCCCACCGACTCCACGGTGGACAAAGCTCAGCTTCACCTCGGGTCGTTCGAGCCTGCGCAGGCTGTCACTGATGGCTTCGAGAGTTCCTTGGACATCGGCCTTTACGATGAGGTTGAGCGTTGTCTCCTCACCGCGCTGGATCTGCTCGAACAGGTCCTCGAGCTTCGCTCCTTGCGTGGTCGGCGACGCAGCATGCCCAGCTACTCGGTAGCGCCGCTCTCGAGCCTCGCCAATGGTGCGAGCGGTGGGTTGGTCCGCCGTCACCCTGAACTCCTCCCCGGCAGACGGGGGCTCCGAGAAGCCCAGGACCTGCACCGCGGTGGAAGGTGGGGCCTCTTTGACCTGCTCGCCGGTGTCGTCGACAAGGGCCTTCACTTTCCCCCACGCGGCGCCCGCAACAACGCTGTCCCCGACGCGCAACGTGCCGCTCGTAACCACGACGGAGGCAACCGGACCTCGACCCGCTTCGAGATTGGCCTCCAAGACGGCTCCGCGCGCTCGTCCCTCGGGGCTCGCCCGTAGCTCCTCCAGCTCTGCAACCAACACGATGTGCTCGAGCAGCTCGTCGATGCCCGTGCCTTCGAGAGCCGACACTTCGCACGTAATCGTGTCGCCACCCCATGACTCGGGTACGAGACCCCGTTCCGACAATTGCTGCAACACCCGGTTCACGTCGGCATCCGAGCGGTCGATCTTGTTGACTGCCACGACTATGGGAACCGTTGCCGCGCGCGCATGATCGATCGCCTCCACCGTCTGGGGCATGACGCCATCATCTGCTGCCACCACCAGAACCACGATGTCGGTGATTTCAGCTCCGCGCGCACGCATCGCGGTAAACGCCTCGTGGCCGGGAGTGTCGATGAATGTGATCGGGCGCCCGGCCACGTCGACCTGGTACGCACCGATGTGCTGGGTGATCCCACCCGCTTCCGCCGCCACCACGTTGCTGGAACGAATGCGGTCGAGCAGGAGCGTCTTGCCGTGGTCGACATGGCCCATCACGGTCACCACGGGAGGCCTTGGTCGCAAATCCTCCTCGCGCTCCTCGTCCTCGTCCTCGAAGTACTTGGCCTGCAGCTCAGCCTCCTGCTCCTCGCCTGGATCCACCAAGCGGACCTGGGCGCCGAGCTCGGCGGCAAAAAGCTCGATCATGTCGTCGGTAAGAGACTGCGTGGCTGTGACCACCTCGCCTTGAAGGAACAGGAACCGGATGACGTCGCCTGCGGACCGGTTCAGCTTCGGTCCCAGTTCGCGCGGCGTGAGCCCGCGTTCGACTATGACCTCGCTGTCGGGAACCGGGGCGTTCGACGGCGTGTAGGTCGTGAGCTGAGTGGGCTCCAGCTCTTCGAGGTTGCGTCGGCGTCGGCGCGGCCTGCGAAGCGGAGGACGCCCTCGTGCGCCGGGGCCACCTCGGAATCCCGGGGGGGCGCTGCCTCCACCTGGACGCCCGCCATAGCCACCGGGACCCGCGCCTGAAGATCCTCGGCCTGCGAAACCTCCTCCGACACCACTCCGAACGGCACGTCCCCCTCCTGGACGCACGCCGGTCGACGGTCGCGCGCTCCCACCCGCTGTGCCGCCTGGGCGCGCGCCTGTCGGGACCCTGCGCCCAGGTGAAGGGGGCACGGGGCGTCCCGGTCCAGAGCGCGGAGGCCCCGGAGGAGGCGGAATGGGTCGTCCGGAGGTGCTCAAAGGCGGACGAGGCCGGGCCCCTGGTGGCACGGAGGACCCTGGCCCTGCGGGAGGCGCCTGCCTCTCGAGAGGGCGAGGTGTAGTGGGAGAGGCCTCCGGCGCCGGGGCGGGGGCGGCCGTAGATCGACGAGCGGCAGCGGCCGGCGCGGAAGGTGCGGCGGCGGCGGGTGCGGCGGCGGTCGGCGCGGCGGCGGTCGGCGCGGAAGGTCTTGTGCCAGCCGGCGCGGCAGGGGCGGCAGGTGCCGGCGCGGAAGGTGCGGCGGCGGCAGGTGCGGCTGCAGCCGGCGCGACAGGTCTTGTGCCGGCAGGTGCGGCAGGGACCGGCGCGGAAGGTGCGGCGGCGGCCGGCCTAGACGGCGGGTGAGGCGAAGGCGTCGCTGCAGCCACCTCGCTCGCGGGACGGCTTCTCACCAGACCCGACCTCGCGGAGCGAGTCGGTTCGCCAGACTGGCGAGCTGCCGCAGCGGGCGCGGAGAGCGTCCCCGACTCCTGGGCAGGAGCCTTAGGCGTCCTGGCAGCGACCGGCCCCGGCCTGGTCTCCTCGGGAGGTGGGACCTCGGGCTTCTTCTCGACCGGCTCTTGGGCCGCGACGGGTCGCCGTAGGCTTTCACGGTCCGCCTTGCGGCGGACTCGGTCGGCTTGAGCGTCCTCGATCGACGACGAGTGGCTCTTGACGCCGATCCCCAGGGAGAGCGCCAAGTCGAGCGCCTCCTTGTTCGTCAAGCCCAGTTCTCGTGCCAGCTCGTAGAGGCGGATCTTCTTCGGCAACGGCTCCTACGGTCCCTCTCTGTGTCTTCTCTTGTTGCTTCCAGCAGGACCTGCTGCTAGGTCCGGCGCACCATCCTCGCACACAGCGCTCGCCTTACCTCGAGCCTTGAATCCCAAGAGCATCTCCTGCAGGTGTTCCACCGCCTCGTCCGTGATGGGGGCGCGAAGTGCACGACCGAAAGCCCGGCGACGCTTGGCACGCTCCATGCACGCTCTTGAGCCGCGGCACAGCCATGCTCCACGCCCGGAGAACCCGATCCGCAGGGAGCCGCCTGGTGCCAACGCCACCCTGACGAGTTTCGAGGGCGCGGTCCGCTGCCCACAGCCGATACAAGTTCGAAGCGGCGCGCTGGGAGCTATCGAGAGCCCTCCCCAGCGTCGGTCCGCTGTTCCCCACCGCCTTCGCCTTGCTCGCCCTCTGGAGCGCCCTCCCCAGGCCTTGCGCGTGATCCCTCGGCTTTTGCCTCTTGAGCCGCGACCTCGTCGGCCCCCTCGGTCGCCTCCTTCTCGAACCTATCTGCTGAACCCACGGTTGCCGGCTGTTCGACCTCGGCGGACGTCTCTTTGCCCGTGTCCGGCTCCTTTTCCGCCCCAGTCGTTGTACCCGAAGCCGCTCGTGACCACTCAGCAGCCGAAACTGCCTCTCCCCCCTCGGCCGGATGCCAGACCATTTCCCCAGCTTCGTTCTCAACCCACTCGCCCTCGGCCCACTGCCCGCTGTAGGCGGCTTCTTCCTCGACGAGCTGAGTCTCGCTCTTCACGTCGACGCGCCAGCCTGTAAGTCGCGCAGCAAGGCGGGCATTTTGGCCCTCCTTGCCGATCGCCAGCGACAGCTGGTAGTCGCTCACGACGACAGTGGCCGTGCCAGTCTCCTCGTCGAGCCTCACCTCGCGTACCCGGGCTGGCTGTAGGGCTGCCTGGATGAAGTCGACCGGATCGTCGGCAAAGGGCACGACGTCGATGCGTTCCCCGCGAAGCTCGTTGGTGACCATCCTGACTCGAGACCCTCGCGCCCCCACGCAAGCCCCGACTGGGTCGACGTTCGGATCGTTCGACCACACCGCGATCTTCGTCCGGTGCCCGGGCTCGCGTGCAGCCGCACGGATCTCCACCACACCGGACGAGATCTCGGGGACTTCGAGCTCGAACAGGCGTTTCACGAGGCCGGGGTGGCTTCGGCTGACGACGATCTGCGGCCCCTTCGTCGTCTTTCTGACCTCGACTATGTAGGCCTTGAGACGTGAGCCGTGCTCGTAGCGCTCGTACGGCACCTGCTCTGCCTGGGGAAGCAAGGCCTCAACCTTGCCCAGGTCGAGCAGCGTGTAGCGGTTGTCGGTCTGCTGCACGATCCCTGTGACGATGTCGCCCTCACGCCCCGCGTACTCCTCGTACTTGAGGTCGCGCTCTGCCTCTCGAATGCGCTGCAGGACGACCTGCTTGGCGGTCTGCGCGGCGATCCGGCCGAAGTCATGGGGAGTGTCGTCCCACTCGCGCACCACGTTGCCGTCCTCATCGAGCTCTTGTCCGTAGACGCGGATCTCACCTGACTCGGGGTCGATCGTGACAACAGCCTCTTCTGCTGCTCCCGGGCGTCGCTTATAAGCCGCAACCAACGCGTTCGCGAGAGCGTCGAGGAGGGTCTCCACCGATATTCCCCTGTCCCGAGCGATCTGGGCGAGCGCGTCGAGGAATTCGAAGTTCGTCTTGCTCATCGCGTCGTCACTCTCTGCGCGTCCTTCGCCGAGCCAGACGCAGTGCTCCTGCGTCGCCTCGCTCCGCCGTGCCGCTTCGCTTCGCCGTGCCCGATCCCCGAAATGCGTGAAGTGGCTGGCCATTCGAAGACAGTCCGGGCGCGCTCGACCTCCTCGTAGGTGAAACGCCGTCCGCCGTCTTCGAGACCCTCTCCCTCGAGCACGAACCCGTCTGCATCGGCGAGGACCAGCTTCCCGGTAACCCGGCGCTCGCCCTGGGCCCCCACCACCGTGCGCACCGTTACGATCTCCCCGACAGCCCTCGCGAAATGCTGTGGCGCGCGAAGCGGGCGTTCCACGCCGGGACTCGACACCTCCAGGGTGTACCGCCGACCCGGCTGGGGGTCGTGGTCATCCAGAACAGCTGAGATGGCGCGAGTGGCGTCGGCTATGGCGTCCAGGTCCGCAGCATCACCCTTGCGATCGACGACCACCCGAACCAATCCGGCACGCACCTCGGCGTCCACCAGCTCCAATCCGAGCACGCCGACTGTGGACGTGAGCAGGTCGAGAAGCTCGTCATCCACCTGTTACTCACCTCCTCGTCGGTCCTGCGGTCTTCGTCGGTCCTGCGGTCCTCGTCGGTCCTGCGGTCTTCGTGCCTGTGCTGCCGCGCGCAGACCGGGAGGCGTGGTGCATAAGAGAAGCGTGGGCGCCCGCCCACGCTTCGTAACACCACTCCACCCGGTTCGAACGGCGTGACCAGCATATCAGTCGACTCCCGCCGACGATCGGGCGACGATCCGCCACCTGCGCCGGACAGGCGACGCAGGCGGGCCGCCGAACTTGGGCCTACCGGCACGGCTCACAGGCGCATCATTCGGGACCTTGGCCCCTAGGAGTTACGGGCTCCTTCGGCGACGCTGGACACATGCTCTCGGAATACGAGGGGGTAACAGTCCTCGAGCAAGCCGAGTGCCTGGAGTTGCTCGGCCGGTCCTCGATAGGCCGTGTGGGTGTGTCCATCGGTGCGGTGCCCGCCGTCTTCCCGGTCAATTTCTCGGTGCTGGACCAGGCCATAGTCTTCTGGGCCTCTACGGGCACCAAGCTCGACGCTGCCACGCGCAACGCCGTCGTCGCCTTCGAAGTCGACGATGTGGACCCGCTCTACCACGAGGGGTGGAGCGTGCTCGTCGTCGGCATCGCCGACGAGTTGCGAGATCCGATGCTCGTCGAGCGCGCCAGGTGTCTTCCGCTCGCGCCGTGGGCGGAAGGCCCCCGCGAGCACATGGTCGCCATCAGGCCAGAGTTCATCTCGGGACACCGGATTGTCCACCGCTCGAGGTTGGCGACCGCCGAGGTCGAAGGAAGCGCTCGCTATTAGCACCTACCATCGTCGTTGATGGCTAATACCGGTGTTCTCACGTCCCAGGCAGAAGACTTCCCAGGTTGGTACCAGGAGGTGCTGGCCAAGGCCGAGCTCGCCGACAATGGCCCTGTTCGCGGCACCATGGTCATCCGACCTTACGGCTACGCGATCTGGGAACGGATGCAGGCGGAGCTCGACAGCCGCATCAAAGCGGCAGGCGTTGCCAACGCGTACTTCCCGCTCTTGATTCCCGAGAGCTATCTGCACCGCGAAGCCGCGCACGTCGAGGGCTTCAGCCCCGAGCTGGCCGTCGTGACGTACGGCGGGGGCAAACAACTCGAAGAGCCCGTCGTGGTGCGCCCGACCAGCGAGACGATCATCCACTCGTTCTTCGCCAAGTGGATACAGAGCTATCGCGATCTCCCCATGCTCCTCAACCAATGGTGCAACGTGGTTCGCTGGGAGATGCGACCTCGACTCTTCCTGCGAACGACCGAGTTCCTGTGGCAAGAGGGTCACACCGCGCACGCGACCGAGTCCGACGCTCGGGAATTCGCGTTGCATGTCCTACACGAGGTCTACGAGGACTTCATGGTGAACGTGCTGGCGATCCCGGTGCTGAGCGGCCGCAAGACCGAGCGCGAGCGCTTCCCCGGCGCCACCACGACGTGGACCTGCGAGGCAATGATGCGAGACGGCAAGGCCCTGCAGATGTGCACGAGCCACGAGCTTGGGCAGAACTTCGCGCGTGTTTTCGACATCACCTATCTCAACAGCTCCGGTGAAGTGGACTATGTGTGGCAGACCTCGTGGGGCGCGACCACACGATTGATGGGTGCCCTGGTCATGGCCCACGGAGACGATGCCGGCCTGAGGCTGCCGCCGAGACTTGCGCCCGTACAGGTAGTGGTGCTGCTCGTACGTGACGAAGAAGGGGCAGGCGAGGCGGCTGGCAAACTCGTGACCGAGCTGAGGGACAACGGTGTGCGCGTTGAGCTTGACGCGCGCACCGACACGTCGTTCGGGCGCCGAGTAGTCGACTGGGAGCTCAAGGGCGTGCCACTTCGGATCGAGGTGGGGCCGCGTGACTTGAAGGCCGGCACAGTCGTCCTGTCTCGGCGTGATACCGCGACGAAGACGCCTGTTCCCCTAAGTGAGATCTCCTCGCGCGTTAGCGAGAGCCTCGCGGCGGCGCAAACCGCCTTGCTCCAAGGGGCGACGGAGTTCCTCCGCCGACGCATGGTCGAAGCCGACGGACTCGAAGATGCAGAGCGAGCAGCGCAAGTCGGAATCGCAGTGGTGCGGGCGTCGGTGCTCGAAGACGGCGGCGAGGCCAGGCTGAACGAGGCGGGGGTGTCGGTGCGCTGCCTGCAAGATCCCGATGGGGGGCTGGCTCCCTCAGGCGACGACGTGAGCAACGAGTTCGTGGCCGTAGTAGGCCGCGCCTACTGAGGATCGCTGCTACTCAGGATTGTGAGCCGTCTTTCCGATGAGCTTCACCTTCTCGCCGCTGTGGTTGGTGCCGGTGTGGTTGGCGTTCGAACCCTTGGCCTCGAACAACGCCTTTCGATCGGACTCAGCCTCTTGCTCGGCACCGACCTCTGCCGCTGCCAACCGAGCCTCGACGCCTTCGGCCACGATCTTTTCGGCCTCGAAGACCAGTGCTTCGACCATCTCGTCCTCGGGTACCACTCGGACGATCTTCCCCTTGATGAACAAGTGACCCTTGTGTCGGCCTGCCGCTATGCCAAGGTCCGCTTCGCGCGCCTCGCCGGGCCCGTTCACCACACAACCCATCACAGCGACTTGGATCGGCAGTTTCCGCATCTCGAGGGCGCGTTGGACCTGCTGGGCCACTCCGATCACGTCGATCTCGGCGCGCCCGCAACTGGGACAGGCCACTAGGTCCAGACCCTTGCGCTCTCGCAATCCCAGGTATTCGAGAAGCTGACGGCCGGCTCTTGCCTCCTCGACCGGATCGGCGGTGAGCGAGAAACGGATGGTGTCGCCGATCCCTTCCGCCAGCAACGTGCCGATGCCTGCACTGGACTTGATCAGACCTGCCGGTGGAGGACCGGCTTCGGTAACCCCCAGGTGTAGCGGGTGGTCAAACGTCTCCGAAGCGAGCCGGTAAGCGGCGATCATGAGCGGCACCGACGACGCCTTGACCGAGATCTTCACGTCCTCGAACCCGACGTCGGCGAAGTAGGCGATTTCGATTCGCGCTGACTCCACCAGAGCCTCGGGCGTAGCTCCCCCGTAACGCTTGTAGAGCTCGGGGTGCAGCGACCCTGCGTTCACACCGACGCGGATCGGGACCTGGCGGTCTCGCGCTTCGGACGCCACCTGCTTGATCTCGGCCTCCTTGCGGAGATTGCCGGGGTTCAGGCGCAGTCCCGACACACCCGCATCGAGGGCTGCCAGCGCCATCTCGTGATGGAAGTGGATGTCGGCCACGATCGGTATGGGCGAGCGCGCGACGATGTGAGCCAAGCCCTCCGCCGCCTCGGGCTCGTTGCAGGTACAGCGAACGATGTCGGCCCCAGCGCCAGCCAGTGCGTAGACCTGCGCGAGAGTCCCTTCGACGTCGGCCGTCTTCGTCGTGGTCATGGACTGCACCGAGACCGGGGCCCCGCCGCCGACCGCGACCCCTCCGATGTCGATCTGGCGAGTCGGCCGACGCTCAGCGACGACCGGAGCGAAGCGACTCATAATCCCACTCTAGGGTCCCGCCGCCGTTAGCAGAGCACCACCTGATGCGGAGGCCAACTCATCGAGAACCTTCGCCAGCGCTATCGGAACGGGTTCGCCACCGGGTGAGTGATATCGAGGTACAGGGAACTGACGACGATCAACCCGAGCAAGAGTACGAATGCGTAGGCCACAGGCGTCAGCTTGGTCACGTCCGCGCGATAACGGCGCCCACGCCGGGAACGGATCCGTTCGTACACGGCGACCGCCACATGGCCGCCGTCGAGGGGGAGCATGGGAAGAAGGTTCAGCATGCCTACGAAGACATTGATCGCGACCAGTACCGCCACCAGGTCCCCCGCACCCGCTTGGGCACCCTGGGTCGCGGTCCGCACGGCCCCGTATATCGACTCGATCCGCTTGCCGCTCTTGGCGGCTTGGTTGGCCGCCGCGGGATTTGTGAGGTCGTGCAGGTAGCTCGAGATCCCGTGGAGTGAGAAGACCTGCCCCAGCGCTGTCACCGACGAGCTGATCGTGTGGCCCAAGTCGACCGCCGAGCGCCCCAGAGCCACCAGCGGTCCGGAACGCTGGTCTGGCCCACCGACCTGCACCCCTATGCGCGCGTTCTCAGCCGACGCCTTTGAAGAAGAAGGAACCTTTGACGCCGAAGAGGACGACGCCGAGGATCGGTGTGGGGCAGACGACGTCGACGAGCTGCGCGTCGCGTGGGGAACGACGACCAACGTGAGCAGGCGCCCGCCACGCTTGACCACGATCGTGACCTTCTGGCCAGCCTTGTCGGACTCGGCATTTCCCACCTGGTCCGGCGAGGTGATCCGCTTCCCGTCCACGCGCTCTATAACGTCACCCACCCGCAGTCCGGCTGCTCGCGCGGGGTCCGAGCCGTGAGCCAGAGGCGAAAAAGCAGTGATGGCGACCATGTTGGACGCCGGCGCGCCGATGAAGACCAGCAGACCCCAGAGCAGAACGAAGGCCATGACCGCGTGCATGGCCGAACCCGCTGCCGCCACCAACAACCGGTTGTGAAAGGGCTGCTCCCGATATGCACGAGGCTCGTCGGCCGGGTCGATCTCCTCGGCATTGTTCATCCCGACGATCTTCACGTAACCGCCGGCTGGGATCGCCTTGATGCCGTACTCGGTCTCGCCCTTTCGCACCGACCACAGGCGAGGGCCGAAACCGAAGAAGTACTCGGTCACCTTCATGTGGCTCCACTTGGCGGTCGCAAAGTGGCCGAACTCGTGGAACATGACCATGATCACGAGAGCCGCGATCACTATCAGAAGGTCCATCGTGTGCGTCGCCATCGCGACGAGAACGACGACCACGAGCACCAAGGCGAGTTGCGCCAATGCCCTTCTCGACTCTTGTGGCTCCGTCCGCAAAGCGCCTGGCTCTGTCCGCGGAGCACTTGGCTCCGTCCGCAAAGCGCCTGGCTCTGTCCGCGGAGCACTTGGCTCCGTCCGCAAAGCGCCTGGCTCTGTCCGTGGAGCTCCTGGCTCCATCTGCGGAGCTCCTGAAGGTCTTTCGTAGTCCGTCACGCGACCCGCTCTCGCTGTTGTACTGCTTCGTCCGCGCGAGCCCGTGCTCGGCGGTCGGCTTCGATCACGTCGGCTACCTCGAAGACCGCCGCTTGTTCGCAGGATTCGAGGGTGTCTGCCACCACTTCTGCGATCGCCCCCCACGAGATCCGCCCGGCGAGAAACGCCGTCACCGCGACCTCGTTGCCTGCGTTCAGCCACGCCGGCGCCAGACCGCCCGCCCGCCCGGCTTGCTCTGCGAGGCCCAGGCAAGCGAAGACCTCCCGGTCGGGTAACTCGAAGTCGAGGTGGAGCATCGTGCTCCAGTCAATCGCCCCGAACGCATGCTGCAGACGCCTCGGGTAACCGAGCGCGTAACCGATCGGCAGGCGCATGTCAGGCTCGGAGAGCTGCGCCAGTACCGCGCCGTCGCAGAACTCCACCATCGAGTGCACGACGGACTGCGGATGGACGACGACCTCGATCTGGTCGTAGTCGATGTCGAAGAGCTCGTGGGCTTCGATCACCTCGAGCCCCTTGTTCATGAGCGTGGACGAGTCCACCGTGATCTTCGGGCCCATCTTCCAAGTCGGGTGAGCGAGGGCTTCGGAGACGGTCACCGCTTCGAGCTCACCGCGGGAACGACCCCTGAACGGTCCCCCGCTGGAGGTGAGCACCAGGCGAGCCACCTCGTCCGGCCCAAGACCTGCACGCATGCACTGATGCAGAGCGCAATGCTCGGAGTCGACCGGCACGATCTCGGCTCCCTGGGTCCGCCTGGCGCGTTGGACGATCGGAGCCCCGGCAACGAGCGATTCCTTGTTCGCCAGCGCGAGGCGCTTCCCCGCATGCAGCGCGGCGAGCGTCACCGGCAAACCCGCGAACCCCACCACTGCGTTCAGCACCACGTCGCCTATCTGGGCTGCCTGCTCCATGCCCTCGGCGCCGGCAAGCACCTCGGTGCCCGGCGGCACGTCGTGTGCCAGGAACGTGGCCAGGGAACTGTCCGCGACAGCAACCGCTTCCGGACGAAACTCCCGCACCTGCTCGGCCAGGATCTCCACCGAGCTAGCCGCTCCGAGCACTGCAACGTCGAAGCGGTCGGGATCGTTGCGGACCACCTCGAGCGTCTGCGTACCGATGGAACCGGTCGAACCGAGGAGGCACACTGCGATAGCGGATCGCTCACCTGAGTCCGAGGTTCTCGGACCAACCTCCCAGCTCACCCGAGATGAAGTACCCGTACGAGGTAGTACGTCGCGGGCAGCACGAACAGCAACGCGTCCATCCGGTCGAGCACGCCGCCGTGGCCCGGCAACAACGATCCCATGTCCTTGAACCCCAGATCGCGTTTGATGAGCGACTCACACAGGTCACCGACAGGGGCGACGATCGCCACCACCACTCCCAGCAACGCCGCCTTCCCCGGGGTCCACGGGTGGACTTGACCTGTTATCGCGGCAGAGGCCGCGACGGCAAGGATCGCCCCCCCTGCGAGCCCCTCCCACGTCTTTCGGGGGCTCACCCGCGGGGCTAGTGGGCGACGACCCAACCACCTGCCGAAGACAAGAGCGCCTACATCCTCGGCGACGGTAGCAATGATGGCACCCAACAGGAAGGCGACCCCGTGTCGGTTCGGGTACTGGCTGGGTGCCAGCATCAACGCGGCGAACGATCCGAGCATGCCCACCCACACGAACCCGAAGACCGTGGTGGCGATACCTTCGACCGGCGAGCCCTTCTCGGTCCCGGCGAGGTACCAGATCATCGACGTCACAACGACCAGCACCAGCACTAGGGGAAGGGCTGCGACACCCTTGGCGTAGACGCTCAGCATCACGCCCACGGTCGCCACGAGGCCGAGCAGCGTGGCCGGCCTGCGTCCCGCGCGACGAAGCCCTGCGTAGCACTCGGCGGCGGCAAGGGTTACCACGACCGTCGACAGCGCCAACGTTGCTACCGACCCGAGAGCGAAACAGACGAGAGCCAGTACGGCGATCCCCAGCCCGGTGATTATGGCCACCGGGATGTCGCGGCCTGCTCCTCCTCCGGCAGGCTCGGTCGACAGACCCCGAGGCCTGCGACCACGCCGACGACTCGTAGCCGGCCCGGGGCCTGCGCTGGTCGAGGTATTCCTGAGCGGAGAAGAGCTTATGGAGGCCACGAACGGGTCCTCTGCAGATGCGTCGGATCCAGTTTCGGAGCCGGCAGCGACCTCGCCTCCTGCTCGGGCGCTGATGTGGTGTCCGACACCGCTATCGGCGCCGAATACGGAACCCTCGTCACTTTCGTCATCCCAGAAGGTTCCCGTGACATGGCGACCGCCGTCTTCACCACCATCGTCCTCCTCACCGTCTGACCATCTCAGCTCGCGCGCCCGCCTGCGCGTGTCACCGGCCGGCTCTAACTCGGGCTCCTCGGGACCTGCTTCGCTCGAGGGGGAAAGATCCTCGAACTCCCAGGGGCGGCGCTCTGAGACCGGCGTCTCTTCGAGCGCACCGACACGAGTCCCGTCATCGCCCAAGAGCGATGGCTCGAAACCACTTTCGTCCCATTCATGATCGTGTTCGCGCCAAGACGGACCGCCTGAAGATGCCCACGGCTCGGATGGGTCGTCCTCCTCGTGGCGGGCAACAACTGCTGGCACCTGCCCGGTGGGTGGATCGGTCCAGTGCTGCAACAGCGGCACTGCCCCGCTCGATTCCCCAGACAGGTAGCTGGGCACTTCACCGCTCGAAGCAGCGGACGGGGCCTCTTCGTGCAGCAGAGCGCCCTCGTGCGGCTGAGGCTCGGAGTCGCCAGCGGCCTGCATCTTCGAAGAGCTCGGGGAGCCCTCCCCCAGTGAGCTCTCCGCCTTCTCGTCGGGGTTGTCGCCAGGCACGTCCTCAGAGCCACGCTGGCCTGCCAGGGTCCCTGCCACCTCGGCGCCGTAGATGCGCACTGGTTCTGTGACAGGTTCAGAAGGTGCCTCCATCTCGGGTCCGAGCTCGTCAGGTTCGTCCACATCGCCTCCGCGCATAGCGACTCAGATCTCCAATAGCTCCTGCTCCTTGTGAGCAAGGAGCTTGTCGATTGCCGCCACCATGTCGTGCGTGAGCTTCTCGACCTCGCGCTCGGTCCGCTCGAAGCTATCCGAGGACAGCTTTCCGTCGTGTTCCAAGGACTCGAGCTCGTGGCGGGTGGACCTACGCAGGTTGCGGATGGCCACTCGCCCCTCCTCGGCCTTGTGCCTCACGACCTTCACCAGCTCTTTGCGGCGCTCCTCGGTGAGAGCAGGAAATACGAGCCTGATGGTCGTGCCGTCATTGGAAGGGGTGATACCCAGATCGGACGCCAAGATGGTCTTCTCGATCGCGCCCAGTGTCGAGCGGTCGTACGGGGAGACGACGAGGAGTCGCGCCTCTGGAACGCTCAGCCCGGCGATTTGGCGAAGCTCCATCTCGGTCCCATAGACATCGACCACCAAGTGCTCCACGAGACCTGCGGTGGCACGCCCGGAACGCACCGAGCCGAAATCCACCTGGGTGTGGGAGACCGCCTTCTCCATCCGATCTCGGGCTTCATCCAACGCCACCTGGGACAGCTCGTCGTTCATCACCTGATCAGCGTTCCGATCTCCTCGCCGGCGAGCGCACGACGAAGATTACCAGGGCCCATCAGGTCGAACACGAGTACAGGCAGCCGGTTGTCCTTGCAAAAGGTGACAGCAGTCAGGTCCATCACCCTCAGATCCTGGCTCACCACGTCCATGAAGGTCAGCTCGTCAAAGCGCTTCGCCGACGGATCGAGCTTGGGGTCGGCGCTGTAGACCCCGTCCACGCCCGAGTGTGTGCCCTTGAGCAGCACCTGCGCCTCGATCTCGGCAGCCCGCAGCGCAGCGGAGGTGTCGGTCGTGAAATAGGGATTGCCCATGCCTGCAGCGAAGATGACGACTCTCCCCTTTTGCAGGTGGCGAATGGCCCTTCTGCGAATGTAGGGCTCGGCGACCTCCGCCATTTGGATTGCGCAAAGGACCCTGGTGGGCTGATCGAGCCGCTCGAGGGCGTCCTGAAGAGCCAGCGAGTTGATGACCGTGCCGAGCATGCCCATTGTGTCCGAGGTCGTACGGTCGAGCCCTTGGCCGGCTCCGGTGGTACCTCGCCAGATGTTGCCTCCACCGACCATGATCGCCAGCTCCAGATCGAGGTCGGCCCGGGCAGAAGCGATCTCACCCGCCAGGCGCTCCACGACCGCTGCATCGATCGTCTCGTCCGAAGCGGAGGAGGCGAGCGCCTCGCCGGACATCTTGAGAACGATCCGGTGCTGGTGCGCGCTACCCGGATCGTGTTCGTCTGCTGTCACCACGAGCCCCCGGACGTCGAGTCAACCGCCCACGACAACCTGGGCGAAACGCGTCACCGTCGCGTCACCGATCAATTGTGCGATGGTGCGCTTCTCGTCCCGGGCGTATTTCTGCTCCAGAAGGACATGTTCTGTGAACCACCCGTTCAGTCGGCCCTCGACAATCTTCTCCAGGGCTGCCTCCGGCTTCCCCTCGTTCCGCGAGATCTTCTCGAGCGCGTCCTGCTCGGACGCGACCTCGTCGGCCGGAACATCCTCTCGGCGCAGGTACGCGGGGCGGGCGAACGCAATGTGCACCGCCACGTCGTGAGCGAGCTCCTCGGATCCGCCTTGCATCTCGACCAGCACTGCATTCACCCCTCGTCCTGACTGGACGTGGAGGTAGTTACCGATTGTGGCGCCCGCACCGAGCTCGAAGCGCACGACCTTACCGATGGAGATGTTCTCCTTGAGAGTTGTCCGCAGATCATCGATTGCTTCGGACCTCTCAGCGATGGCATCTTCCCCCTTGGAAGCCACGAGCTGAGCGAGCTCATCTGTGAGGGAGACGAACGAGTCGGCTTTCGCTACGAAGTCCGTCTCGCAGCGAAGCTCCACGATCGCCGCGTTCTGGCCGGCCACTGCCAGAGCGACCGCCCCCTGTGATGCTTCTCGTCCCGCCAGCTTTGCTGCGCCTGCGAGTCCCTTCTCGCGAAGCCAGCGCCGAGCGGCTTCCATGTCGCCACCCGTCTCCTCGAGAGCTTGCTTGCAATCGAGGATCCCGGCACGTGTGAGGCGGCGGAGGGCCTGAACGTCCTTGGCAGAGATGCCGGGCAAGACTCCTCAACTCTCTTCTGTCGGATCGGCTGTCAGAGACAGGTCTGTAGCCGGAGACGGGTCTGTAGTCGCAGACAGGTCTGTGGTCACAGACAGGTCCGTAGCCGCAGGGCGCTCGCGTGGCGGCTGCACGACCTCAGAAGCCCCTTCACCAATTGCAGACGAGCCGGCTTCCGGCGTAGGTGTTGCAATTGCCTCGGGCACGCCCTGCTCTTCAGGCGCAGGCGAGCTCTCGGCCACCGGCAAGCTCTCGGCGGCAACCGATGGCGCGGTCTCCGATGTCGCTGGCGCGGTCTCCGATGTCGCTGGCGCGGTCTGCGGTGTCGCTGGCGTGGTCTGCGGTGTCGCTGGCGTGGTCTCCGATATGGCTGGCGTGGTCTCCGATATGGCTGGCGTGGTCTCCGATATGGCTGGAAACACTTCGACGTCGTGTGCTGCACGCGCCGCGGGTGCTGGCCCGCTCGGCGCTGTGCTGCGATGCTCGGCGATCCAGCGCCCCTCCACCACCGCCTCGGCCATCACCCGACACATCAACGCGCCAGAGCGGATGGCATCGTCGTTGCCCGGGATCACATAGGTGATCACGTCAGGGTCGCAATTCGTATCCACCACGGCGACAACCGGCATGTTCAGCTTGTTCGCCTCGGTGACGGCTATGTGCTCCTTCTTCGTGTCGATCACGAAGATGGCGTCCGGTAGGCGGTCGAGGTCGCCGATACCTCCAAGGTTGCGCCGGAGCTTCTCCAGTTCGCGACGGTGGCGAAGGCCTTCCTTCTTCGGCATGGCGTCGAAGTCCCCGGCACGCTCCATCCCCTCGTACTCACGCAGCTTGCCCACACGCGAGGAAATCGTGGTGAAGTTGGTGAGCATCCCGCCGAGCCATCTCTCGTTCACGTACGGCATGCCGCACGCGCGGGCGTACGTGGCCACGGGCCCCTGCGTCTGCTTCTTGGTGCCGACGAAGAGCAGGACACCGCCGCGGGCCACGAGGTCTCGAACGTACGCGTACGCCTCGGAGAGCCCGTCGAGGGTCTTGCGAAGGTCGATGATGTAGATCCCGTTGCGCTCGCCCAGGATGTAGCGGCGCATCTTCGGATTCCACCGGCGTGTCTGGTGGCCGAAATGCATACCGGCCTCCAGCAGCTGCCGTGTCGTTACGACGGCCACGGGTGGTCCTCCCATCGGTTCTTCTCTCCCTGACGCTGCGCCGTGAGGCGACCGTGGACGCGTCTGGGTCTTCAGCTCGTCAGTGCGATCCTCGCCGAACAGCGAGGTCGCAAGATCCTATCCTGATACCGCCTGGCCCGAGCGCTGGCCTCTGCGACCGGCTCTTTCCCGGCTGCGTGTCTCGGTCCGGTCGGAGGTCCGGTCGCTCAGCCTCGCCCTCAGCTGGAGCACCGCCTTGGTATGGATCTGGCACACCCGGCTCTCGGTTACGCCCAGGATCTCTCCTATCTCTGCCAGGGTGAGACCCTCGTAGTAGTACAGCGAGAGCACCATGCGCTCGCGATCTCCGAGATGCATGATGGCTTGGGCGAGGATCTCCTTGGACTCCTTCTCGTCGAAGAGCGCGGCAGGCCCCGGAGTGGTGTCGGAAACGGTGTCCCCCAAGGTGGTGCTCTGTCCTCGGGCGCCTCTCGCGGGAAAGACCTCGTCGAGAGCGGCAACCCCTACGAAGGAGAGCTGACGAAGGACGTCCTGAAGCTCCTTCTCGGAGATGTCCAGCTGGGCGGCGACCTCGCGATCGGTAGGGGTGCGTAGCAGGGACGCCTCCAAGGTGGCGTAGGCCTGCTCGAGCGCCCGCGCCTTGGCCCGGACCGAACGCGGCACCCAATCGATCGCCCGTAGTTCGTCGATGATGGCTCCTCGGATGCGCGGGATGGCGTAGGTCTCGAACTTCACCTGGCGCAGCGGGTCGAAACGGTCGATAGCGTCGATCAGACCGATGATCCCGTAGCTGACCAGGTCCGCCGTGTCGACGTGTTGTGGGAGCCCGATTGCCACTCGGGCGGCCACATACTTGACCAACGGCGAGTACAGCACGATCAGCTGATCGCGCATCAGACGGTCACCACTTCGTTTGTACTCGGTCCACAGTCGCGTCGTGGAGCCGTCGTCGCCCGTCGTCACCGTCTCCCCCTATGCCCGGGGATGGGTCGCTCCGTACACAGTGAGCAGCCTTTCTTTGCTCACGTGAGTGTAGACCTGCGTCGTCTGCAAACTCGCGTGACCGAGGAGCTCCTGGACAACCCGCAGGTCCGCGCCACCGTCAAGCATGTGGGTGGCGAAGCTGTGGCGCAGAGCATGAGGGTGGGTGGGCACCGCGGACCGGCGATCGATCACCCGTCGCACGTCTCGTGGGCCCAGGCGTGCAGCAGAGCGATTGAAGAAGACAGCATCCGTCGTATGAGCAGGTCCAGCCATGACCCGCCTGCCGTCTCCTAGCCATCGCTCGAGCGCCTGTGCGCACAGATCGTGCATCGGAACCCGTCTTTCACGCCCCCCCTTGCCCCGGACCGTGACGGTGCGGCCCCGAAGGTCCAGGTCGCTCTCGTCGAGACCGCAAAGCTCGGCGACTCGCAAGCCGCAGCCGTAGAGCAGCTCCAGAACCGCGTCGTCGCGCAACGACACAGCAGCCTCGAGACGCTCGGCACCGGCTCGTCCCACGGGACGCGCTGCCCCCATGGGCGCGTCGAGCAAGATGGCGAGCTCACGCCTATCGAGGACCCGAGGTAGGCGCGCTCCGCCCCCCGGAGCGGTCAGGCGCCGCGCCGGGTCCGCCACGATCGTCCCGCGCCGGTGCAACCACGCGAAGTACGAACGTAGGGCCGCCGCCTTGCGGGCAACGCTCGTACGGGCATAGCGGCGTGTCGAGAGAAACGCGAGATACCGCCGCAGCAGGAGCCGGTCCACCTCGGCAGGTGCCCTAACCCCACCTCGCTCGGCCCAGGTGGCAAAGGCGCGGACGTCACACGTGTATGCCCGCCTGGTCGCCGACGCGTGCCCGCCGAGCGACCGGGAAAACACATCGACGTTCCAGGCCACGACCACAACGCTACCGCCACCGCCCTCTTCGGGCTCTCATGCTCGAATCCGAGCTCGGGCCGTTCCCCCTCAACGTTCGGTCAGCGGCGCCGTTGCGTCCCAAACGCGGTCTTGCTCGTCCCAGGCGACGCGAGGCGCGTTGCCCCAGAGTCGCTCCAGGTCGTAGTAGGCCCGAGTCTCTTCCAAGAAGACATGGACGATGAAGTCGCCGTAATCCATCAAGACCCATCGCAGATCGTGCAGTCCCTCGACGCTGTACGGCGCTCGACCTGTCGCTTCCCTGACCTGTCGCTCGACCTCGTCGACAAGGGTGCGGACCTGGCGAACGTTGCGGCCGCTGGTCACTACGAACGCGTCAGTCACGGCCAGCAGGTCGCCCATAGCCATTATCACGGTCTGCGAACCAAGCTTGCCGGTCGCGGCGACGGCCGCGATAGTCGCAGCGGCAGGCACACGTTGATCGCCGCTCGCCACCACCACCTGATGGGCCGGGCAGTTCATGCGGTGACGCTGCTCATCCACTGACAGAGTACAGACCCAAACGGCGGATGCAACGGATCGCAGGTTCTGGTATCAGGAAGTCGACGCTGCGACCTATTCGTAGGCGCTCGCGCAGCTCACTGCTCGAGATCTCGAGGGTTGGTATCCGCAGGTGACAGACGGACCCGGCACCCCCCCACCTCTCCTGTACAGCGCCTTCCGGCGCGGCCTCACCGCGGTCCACGACGACGAGCGTCACCAAGCTCTTGATCTCTTCGAAACGGTGCCAGGTCCCGAGCTCGGCCGCGACATCGGATCCCACGACGAGGAAGAGCTCGGCCCCTGGGTGACCAACGCGCAACTCGTGGATCGTGTCAGCGGTGTAACTCGGCCCCCCTCGTTCGATCTCGATGTGGCTCGCCTGGAGCCCGTCGATACCCTCGACAGCGGCGGCCACGACGGCGAACCGGTGCTCGGCCGTCGTGAGCTCACGTGTGCCGATCTTCTGCCAGGGCTCGTTCGCGACCACCAAGAGCACCCGGTCCAGCTCCAGAGCATCCCGGCACCAACAGGCGGCTACCAGATGACCAACATGGATCGGGTCGAACGTCCCGCCGAAAACCCCTATCCGCTCCACCTCACGAGCCTAAGCCAGCGACCGGAACAGCTCGGAGGCGAACGAACCGGAGGCGAACGAACCGGAGGCTAACGAACCGGAGACGAACAGCTCGGAGGCGAACGGCCCCGAGGCGCATAAGCCGTACGCTGTTGGCGTGACTCAGGTGTCCTGGTCTCCCCAGAGCTGGCGGCAGCGCCCCGCTGCCCAGCAACCTCCTTGGCCGGACGACGACCAGCTCCAACGCGCCCTCGAGGAGCTCTGCGCCCTCCCCCCCCTCGTATTTGCAGGTGAGGCACGCAGCCTTACGCGGGCTCTCGGCGAGGTGGCACAGGGCAGGGCATTCCTGTTGCAGGCCGGAGACTGTGCCGAGTCGTTCGCCGAGCTCTCGGCAGATGCGATCCGCGACAAGTTGAAGATCATCCTGCAGATGGCTGTGGTCCTCACCTATGGCGCCGGTGTCCCAGTCGTCAAGGTGGGCCGCATGGCCGGTCAGTTCGCCAAACCGCGAACGTCGGCCACCGAGCTCGTCGGCGAGGTGGAGCTCGACAGCTTCCGGGGTCACATGGTCAACGACGACGCACCCAATCCCGACGCGCGCGTACCGGACCCCTCTCGCCTGGTCGCCGCCTATCACCAGTCAGCGTCGACGCTGAACCTGCTGCGTGCATTCACCAAGGGAGGATTTGCCGACCTGTCCCAGGTGCACATCTGGAACCAACAGTTCGTGGCCTCGAGTGAAGAGGGGCGTCGCTACGAGCAGATCGCCGCCGAGATCGACCGGGCACTTCATTTCATGGAGGCGTGCGGCATCAACCTCTCCAGCGAGCAGTCGCTGCACCAGGTCGACTTCTACACGAGTCACGAGGCGCTCATTCTCGGTTACGAAGAGGCACTCACGCGACGCGACTCGTTGACCGGCGACTTCTACGACTGCTCTGCCCACATGCTGTGGGTCGGCGAGCGCACGCGGCAGACCACGGGCGCGCACGTCGAATTCCTCGCCGGGATCAGGAACCCGCTGGGGTGCAAGCTCGGGCCGTCGGTCACACCTGAGGAGGTGGTCGAGATCTGCGAACGCCTCGATCCCGACCGTGTCCCGGGAAGGTTGACCCTCATCGCTCGAATGGGCACGGATCGCGTCACCGACGCCCTTCCACCGCTGCTCGAAGCAGTGCGCGATTCAGGTCACCCCGTCACCTGGACATGCGACCCGATGCACGGTAACACCTTTGTGAGCAACGGTGGGCGAAAGACACGACACTTCGACGACATCCTGAGTGAGTTACGCGGCTTCTTCGAGGCTCACCGCCAAGCAGGCACGTGGCCTGGCGGCGTGCACGTGGAACTGACCGGCGGTGACGTCACCGAGTGCCTGGGTGGGTTCGGCGACATCGCGGAGGAACAGCTCCACGAGCGTTATACGACGACATGCGACCCTCGGCTGAACGCTCGCCAGTCGATCGACCTCGCCTTCCGCATCGCAGAGCTGTTGCGCGGCTGAGATACGGGTCTGCTCCGCGCTCTGATCGAGGACTCAGCCTCTACACCTTGGCGCGTGCTCGGCTTACCGCTATCAACCGGTGAATCTTCCGTCGCGGCCTATCGACGACAAGCAGCAGGGCACACCCGAGGAAGATCGCGGTCACACCTACAAGGACGAGCCATCCCGTGAGAGACCCTGAACCAGTGAACGCGAGCGTGCCCGACGCCGCGACGGTCGTGGGCGCGGACGCCGACGCGCTTTGGATGTTGGTCGATGTGGGGTCGTTCGTGCCTCTGGTTCCCTCAGCTTGTGTGACAGGTGTCCCGGTGGACTGCGACCCCGTGCTTGCAACAAGGGGCCAGATGGGCGAGCCGGCCGGAGGGACATCGGTGATACCGGTGGGGGCGCTGTCGTTCGGATAGGAGATGCAGGTCATCGTGAACGAGATACCGGCTACCTGCAGCGTCGACGTGGTCGCCGGAGCTTCGAGGATGCGCACGGTGCCGTCTGTGGCGGTGAAGGGGCCGAAATCGGTCGGAGACGGCGGCGTGAGTTGCGTCACCCTCGAGGACGCGATGGGTTCAGGCAGAGGAACGTCGAGGCTCAATTCCCCTGTGGAGAAGGAAGCTGGCTCGGCCCCTAACGCCTCCAACGTGGAGACCGACGTACCGGTGATCGCGCTCGCCCCAAAGGACGCAGCCTCCGAGGCGACTTGTGCCGGGATCGTGACCTTGCTCTGGTAACCGGTCACCATGAACTGCTTCCCCACAGACGGATCGGCCGGCGAAAGGGTGGCCGTGGTGGTGGCGTCGTTCAGCACCAGGTTCCCGATCGGGGTGCCAGCACAGTAGAGCTCATAGGGACCCGCAGAACCACCGGTGGAAGGCGGGGTGAGAGCGGACTGCCCATTCGCTATGACCACGGCGGAGCCGGCGCTCTGTGGCCAGGTCGTCGTTACCCCGTTCGGTTCGGTGTCGTTCGGATAGGCCGTGCAGTTCAACCAGTAGTTGTTCCCCGGGGCTTCGAAGTCCAGGGCTAGCCCGACCTGCTCGATGACTATGGGCCCACCAAGGGCGACCAACGAGACACCCAGGCCAGCTGAAGTGGACGCGACGTCGAATACCGCTCCTGAGGAGGGCACGGTACTGGGCAGGTTTATGGCAAAAGGTATGGGTCCGCTCGGGACGTACGCCGAGTTCGGTGAAACGGCCCCGTCCGAAGCGGTGCTAATCGGCGTCGTGCCCGCCTCGACGGTGCCCCCCGGATAGCTCACCGGATAGGACGAGCCGCCAGTCGGCAAGGCTCCCGTGGCCACCAAGTCCGGGACCATGAAACCCTTCACCGAATCGATGCCGATGCCCTCGAACAACTGCACTATCGCGTGCGGCACCGAGATCTGAGTCTGGTACCCCGTGATGGTGAAGGTCTGTCCCATAGACAGATCGGAGGGAGAAAGAGAGGCGGTGGTCACCGTGTCGTTGAGAACGACGTTCCCGATCGGGCTGCCCGGGCATGACAGCTCGTAGGCCCCCGCCAGTGGCTCCGACGCGGGAGGCGGCGTGGTGGTGGTGGAGGAGCTCCCCGCCGCGCTGGCGGTGGCGATGACGGGCAAGATCGAAATGCTGAGCGGCTGGGTGGTCACCACCCCCGAGGGCATGACGGTGTCGTTCGGATATGCCTGGCAGCTCATGTCGACGATGTGCTGCGAGATGCCCGCCACGATCAGCACGTCTTGCTCGCCCGCGATCGCTATGGCGCCACCACCGGCGACGAAGGGGCCGATCGTGTTGGAGGCCGAGGAGACGTCGAGGGTGACACCCGAAGAGGGAACGGGGTCGGGCAGGGAAAGGTCGAAGCTCTCGAGGCCGGCCGATTCCTGCGACGGCGAGGCGCCGAATGCTTCGATGGTGGTCGCTGCGAACCCCTGTAACGCGGTGTTGCCCAGCCCCACCAGACCCGACACGATTCCAGCCGGGATCGGGATCTGGGTCTGGTACTGCACGAGGTTGAACTGGTCACCTGCCGACAGGGCCCCAGGCGAGATGGTGCCGCTGGTAATCACATCGTTGAGCACGAGATTCCCCACAGGGGTATGCGGGCAGTACAGCTCGTAGGCGCCGGTAGCCGCCACCGACGTCTGGGGCGTGGTGGTCTGCGAGCCGACCGCGGCGATCACGGGGGAGATGGGAAGGCCCGGAGGCGTGTCCTGCGTGATCCCCGACCCGGGCAGAGCGTCGTTCGGGTACCACGCGCACTTCAGATCGAGTTCGTTGCCGGCGTCGTCGAAGGTGAGAGAGAACTGCTGGCTCAGCGAAACGGCAATGTTGTTGCTCGACGCGGTGAAAGGCCCGAACGTCGCGGGCGTCGACGGCTCGCCGACTGTGATCCCGGCGGGAGGCACAGGGTTTGGAATGGGTGCAGCGAAGGCCATGGCGCCGGTGGGCACAGAGGTGGGGGTGGCGCCGGTCACGTCGACGTCTCCCTGTTGCACCCCTTGCCATGCAGTGTTCCCCACGCTCGCCACGTCCTGCAGCACGTCGGCAGCGACCGGAACTTGCGCCTGGAACCCCGTCACGTTGAACTGCTGACCGGCCGCGGGATCACTCGGGGAAAGCGTTGCGTTCAATACGACGTCGTTCGAGACGAAGTTGCCCACCGGGGTAGAGGGACAGAACAGCTCTACCGGCGTGCTATCGGCCAAGGCCGGAGTCGGCGAACTCCCGACTTCGATCGCGATTGCCGTCGCTGTCCCTGCGAAGAACGACACTGCAATTGCGACTGCCAGTCGCGATGCAACGTTGATTCGTCCCACCGTCGCCCACCTTGTCGCTGCCGCGGTCGTGTTGGCGACCCGCGTTACCCAAGCTTCGCACAACTACCCAAGCTCGGCACAACACTTCGGACCGGAATCTCGGCCACGCACGATCGCCAGGACTGGTTAGGACACCTGTTCGCGCTCGAGGAGAGAGCCCTACGACGCCAACTGCCCGACGAACTGCTCGAGCTGACGGAGGTTGCGGCATTCGAACACCCCGTCACAATACGGGGCGTACTCCCCGATGATCGAGTCGCCGCTGCCCCAGTACGAACGCGGCTCGGGATTGAGCCAGTACAAGTGACGCGCCCTACGCCGTATCTCCGACAGTACCCAAGCTTGCGCAGCGTGGTAGTTGTTGCGTGCATCACCGAGGAGCAGCACGCTCGTACGTGAGGTCACCTCCTCGCCCCAACGTTCCCAGAACACCGACAAGGCATGGCCGTAGTCCGAGTGGCCGTCGACCCACACCACGTTCGCCTCGGTGCTTATCCTGTAGACGGCCTCTTCCACGTCGTCGGCAGTCTCGAAGAACCGCGTCACCTCGTCGATGCCGTCGACGAACACGAAGCTGCGCACCTTGGAGAACTGCGAGCTGATCGCGTACACCAGGTGCAAGGTGAAGCGGGCAAACGCGGCAACCGATCCCGAATCGTCGGCCATAACGAAGATCTCGGGTTTTCCCGGACGCGGATAGCGGAACTTTGGGTCCACCGGAACACCACCCGTGGAGAGCGAATGACGCATCGTCGAGCGAAAGTCAAGAGGTCCCTTGTGCCCGTGCCGACGCTTGCGGGCGAGCCGCACGGCCAACTTACGACTGAGGGGATGGATGGCGCGCCTAAGAGCGGCCAGCTCGTCGTGCGTCGCGTGCATGAAGTCGATGTCCTCGGGCAGGGGTTTGCGCAGCGAGCGAGCGAGCGCCTCGGCGCCCCGATCGGTCACCAGACGGCGGCGGATCTCGTCCTCGATCTCCTTGCGCAGCCGGTCGAGTCGCGAGGCCAGTTCGTCTCGGGCGAGGCGTTCCTCGAGTGCCGTGAGGTGGCCTTCCGGTGCTTCAGAACGCACTGCCACGACCAAACGCTCGAGCAACCGATCGAGCTCGAGGTTCCTCAGCGTCCGGTACAGGTAGTACGTGCCACCTACCGGGCGACCCGCCTCCATGCCCGCGAAACGGCTCACCGCCTGTCGAGCGAGGGCAGCGACCTGGGCGTCGTTGCCAGATAGCAGAGCGCGGTAGAGCATCTCGGCGAGCGCCTCCTCCGACAGCGCTTCACCACCACCACCGGCGCCACCACCCGACGCGCTCTCATCGCCCGCTGGCTGCTCGCCCTCGAGCCCGTCCGCCTCTGCCGCCTTCATGCCTAATTGCGGCCCACGGATCGAGAAGTACACCTCGAAGGCGGTCTCGAAAGCGCGCCAGTGGGCGGAAGACTTGACCAGCGTCGCACCGAGTGCGTACTTGAGAGCCTCTCGGTCCTCGAGTCGCACGTGGTGCAGAGCCTCAGCCGCGTCGAGGCTCTCTGTGGGCGAGATGGGCAAGCCCGCTTGCCTCAGCTCGTTGACGAAACCGGTCAAGACGTCGAGCACGAGCAACCCTCAGACAGACGCTGAGCCCGAGCTCGTCGGCGAACCCTCTGCGCAGAGCTCCTTCGCCGCACGTTCGAGGTCGCTTCGGTACTTGAGCAGCACGTGCAGCGTTGCCTTCGCTTGCTCGGCGTCAACGGACTCGATCCCCAACACGACGAGCGTGCGCGCCCAGTCCAAGGTCTCCGACACCGACGGGTACTTCTTCAGCTCGAGTGCCCTCAGGGAACGCACGATCCTCGCCACTTGGTCGGCAAGCTCGCCCGTGATGGCGGGCACTCTCGTCTTTATGATCTCGCGCTCGCGTTCGAGCGTCGGATAGTCCAGATGAAGGTACAGGCAGCGTCGCTTCAAGGCCTCCGAGAGCTCGCGGGTGTTGTTCGACGTGAGAAAGACGAGGGGCACCCGCTGGGCGCGAACGGTGCCGAGCTCGGGGATCGAGACCTGGTACTCCGAGAGGATCTCGAGCAACAACGCCTCTGTCTCGAGCTCTACACGATCGACCTCGTCGACGAGCAGCACCACGGGTTCGCTCGCCCGGATGGCCTCCAGCAGGGGGCGGGCGAGCAGGAATTCCTCGGAGAAGATGTCGTCCTCGATGTCGTGCCAGCGCATGGCCGACGATGTTCCCTGCCCGGCGGCACCGACGAGGGCAGCCTCATCGCGCCCTTCGTCACCTGCGAGGTCACGATCACGGGTCTCGTGCACGAGCGCTCCGTGCCCGTCGTCCTCCACGACCCGCTGCGCCTGGATACGTAACAGCTGCTTCTTGTAGTTCCACTCGTACAGTGCCTTCGACTCGTCGAGGCCCTCGTAGCACTGGAGACGGATCAGTCGGCTCGAGGTGGCCCACGCGACCGCCTTGCCAGCTCGGTCTTGCCGGTCCCCGCCGGCCCCTCTACGAGTACAGGCTTTGCCAGCCGATCAGCCAGGTACACGACGCCGGCCGTCCCCTCGTCTGCCAGATAACCGATCGCAGCCAGGCGTTCGCGCACTTCGGACGCCGACGCGAAACGTGCCGGCCCCGGGTCGGGGAAGCCGAGAGAACCCTGTAGTTGGCTTTCCTCAGCCATCACGTGCGGACGTGGCCGTCACCTCGCACGACGTACTTGACGGACGTGAGCGAACGCAGCCCCATGGGCCCGCGTGCATGCAGCTTCTGAGTGGATATGCCGATCTCGGCACCGAGGCCCAGCTCCGCGCCGTCCACGAACCGCGTGGACGCGTTCACCAGAACTGCAGCCGAGTCCACCTCCCTGCAGAATCGTTCGGCGCTGAGAAGATCGCCGGTGACGATGGCCTCGGAGTGCCCCGAGGAGTACCGGGCAATGTGGGCTATCGCTGCATCGAGGTCGTCCACCACCGCCACCGACAGCTTCATGTCCAAGAACTCCGTGGCGAAGTCCTCGTCGGTAGCTGCACCGATCCCGGGCAATAGGTCCCTGGCGCGTTCGTCGCCCAGGAGCTCCACCCCTTCGAGCGCCAAGCTCACCAGAGGCAAGAACGCCTCGGCGACGTCCCGGTGCACGAGAAGGGTCTCGGCCGCGTTGCACACGCCGGGGCGCTGAGTCTTCGCGTTCACGACGATAGCGAGGGCCATGTCGAGATCAGCGGCCGCGTCGACGTAGACGTGACAGTTCCCGTCACCGTCGATCACGCACGGGACGGTTGCATGCTCGCGCACGCTGGTGACGAGGGAATGTCCCCCGCGGGGGATCAAGCAGTCTATGAACTGGTCGAGTTGCATGAAGGCGATGGCGTCGGCGTGGGTGGTGTCCTCCACCAGCGCCACGGCGTCGGCAGGCAGGCCCGCCTTGGACAGCGCCTCTCGAAGGCAGGACGTGATCGCTCTGTTCGACTCGATCGCGGTGGAAGAACCTCGGAGCATCGTGGCATTGCCCGATTTGAGACACAGACCGGCTGCGTCGGCGGTCACGTTGGGACGGTTCTCGTAGATGACGCCGACGACCCCGAGCGGCACCCGCACGCGTTCCACCCGTAGGCCGTTCGGACGCACGTACCCTTCGACGACCTCACCCACCACGTCGGCCATCGCGGCCAGATCTCGCAAGCCCCCGGCCATCGCGCGGATACGGCCCTCGGTCAGCCTCAGGCGGTCGAGCTGTGCCGGGGTCAACCCGGCGCCCTCGGCACGTGCCATGTCGAGGGCGTTGGCCCCGAGCAAACCGCCGGTGCGCTCCTCGAAGAGGTCGGCGGCCAGGTTCAGGGCGCTGTCCTTCGCGGTCCCGGGGGCCATCGCGAGCTGCCGACCCGCCGCCTCGGCGCGCCGTCCCAATTCGATCAAAGAGGATTGAGCCACGCCCAAGGGTACCGTCCTGTCCCTCCGGTCCTCGCCTGGGTCTCAGGCGAGGACCACGAGGTCGTCGCGATGGACCACTTCATGGGCCACGCCGTCGGGCAGCTCGCTCGTGCGACGCCCCGCCCACGACCGGATCCGCCCTGCGCCGTGGCGCACGAGGCCCTTGGCGAACACCACGCCATCTTCTCCTGTGATCTCCACCGCCGCCTCGGCTTCGAACCTGCCCTTCACGGACACCACACCAGCCGGCAGCAGCGAAGCCTCTCGCTTGGTCAGCGCGTGACGCGCCCCGTCGTCGACGACGAGCGTCCCCGTCGGCCCGACCGCGAAGGCTATCCACAGCTTGCGGGCCGACAGACGCCTTCGGCGGGGGCGGAAGACCGTTCCCACGGCTTCCCCACGAACCGCCGCCATGAGCACCCCGGCGCGACTGGCCTCCGCGATCACCGTCTCGACCCCGGACCAGGCGGCTATCTTCGCCGCCGCCAACTTCGAAGTCATGCCGCCACTTCCCACGGGGCTCCCGGGGCCCGCAGCAAAGGCCTCCAGACGATGGTCGACTTCGACGACCTCCTCGATCAACGAAGCCGCAGTGGTCTTGCGCGGATCGGCGGTGAGAAGCCCGGGAGTGTCGGTTAGCAACACGAGCAGGTCCGCTGCCACTAGATGCGCCACCAGCGCGGCAAGCCGGTCGTTGTCCCCGAAACGGATCTCGTCGTCGGAGGTCGCATCGTTCTCGTTCACGACAGGCACGATCCCGAGCTCGAGCAGGCGCGAGAGGGTCTGGCGCGCGTGCAGGTACTGCTGGCGGTGCCCGAAGTCCAGCGGTGCGAGGAGCACTTGGCCGACGACGAGCCCGTGAACAGCCAGCGAGTCGTCGTAGACCCGCATCAGGCGGTGCTGTCCGACGGCGGAGACCGCCTGGAGGGTGGGCAGGTCGGTCGGGCGGGACCCTCCACCGAGCGCCGACCATCCCGCCGCGATGGCGCCGGAGGTTACCAGCACGAGCAGATGACCTTCCGCTCGCAGCTCGGCTATCTGCGAGCACAGTCTTTCGATCGCGCGGGCGTCGATCTCGCCTTCACCAGGGCCCGTCACCGAAGACGATCCGACCTTTGCCACCACGGTTCGCGCGCGACGTTCGTTTGCCACTTGCGAAGGCGACCGCGCGCGGCTCATCGTGCGCGCCCTGCACCACGACGAGATCTCCCCCGCCGGTTTTGTCTCGCGACCACGCGCGCTGTCTCGAGGACGCTCTCGTCGCGCCGGTACGTGAGCTCGAGCGGACCGACACGGACCATGTCGCCGTCGTGGATGCCGGCACGGACCAGCGCTCTCTCCACCCCCAGCCGGCGCAGGCGTCCCTGGACGTAGGCGACGGCGTCGTCGTCGGTGAGATCCGAGAGGGCAACCGCGCGCAGCGCCGCCCGGCCTTCGACGACAAAGGATCCGTTCTGGTCGCGCACGACTTCCACCCCCTCTCCGACTGGGCGGTGAACGACGATCGAGCCGCCGGCGGACCCTTCCTTGGCGCGCTCCTCGCTGACCAGAGCGGCGAGCCGCCCTAGCAACTCCGAGAGCCCCTCCCCCGTCACCGAGGAGATGCACAGCTCCGGCATCGAAGGATCCCGTGTCGCCACTGCGTCACGCTTCGAGCCCACCACCAGACGCGGCCGCTCGAGCAGCTCCGGTCGGTAGCGGCGCAGCTCCTCGAGAAGGATCCTCTCCTGCTCGGCGGGCTGCCGGCCCTCGGCGGGTGCCAGATCGACGAGCAGGAGCAGAACGCGGGCCCGCTCGACGTGGCGAAGGAACCGGTGGCCCAGACCCCGGCCCTCGGCCGCTCCCTCGACCAGACCGGGAACGTCGGCCACCACGAGCTCAGTCTCCTCTGCCTGCCTCTTCACCCGGACCACTCCCAGGTGAGGCTCCAGGGTCGTGAAGGGATAGTCGGCGATCTTCGGACGCGCGGCCGAGATGCGCGAGATCAACGTGCTCTTGCCGGCGTTCGGGAACCCCACGAGGGCCACGTCCGCGGCGAGCTTCAGCTCGAGCTCGAGCCAACGTTCGTCTCCCGGTTCGCCCTGCTCGGCAAAGGACGGGGCTCGTCTCCGGTTCGTGAGGAACCTGGCATTCCCTCTGCCGCCCCTACCGCCGTCGGCCGCCAGCCAGCGGTCCCCGGCCGTCGCCAGGTCCGCTAGGACCGTCGAGTCCTTCGTCCTCACGACGGTGCCCACGGGCACCTCCACGATCAGGTCCTCGCCCGCCGCACCGTGGCGCCGCTTTCCCCCGCCGTGCTTCGCGTTGGCAGCACGGCGGTGCGGATGGTCCCGAAATGCGATCAGAGACGCCTGGTTGTTCGAGGCGACCAGCCAGACGTCTCCCCCCTTGCCTCCGTCTCCCCCGTCCGGGCCGCCGCGCGCCACATGAGCCTCCCGGCGAAACGACACCGCTCCCGCGCCGCCGTCACCACCTCTCACGTGAAGCTGCGCCTCGTCGACGAATCCCGACATTGCAACGATCCTAAGACCGAGCGCATGCCCGGCTCGACCAGCCCTCGAATGCATCTGCCTCGGATACGGTGGCACGGCGATGATCGACTCACCAACAGCACCGGCAATCGGCGCGCGGGCGGTGCTCTCGCGCATCCCCAAGGTCGAACTGCACTTGCATCTCGAAGGATCGATCCGCCCGGCGCTGCTCCTCGAGCTCGCCGAACGCAACCGCGTGGACATCGGCGTGGCAACAGTCGAAGAGCTCGCCTCCCGATACCGGTTCCGCGACTTCCGCCACTTCATCGAGCTCTACCTCATCGGCATGTCTGCAATCTGTACGGGCGATGACATCCTTCGCGCGATCGACGCCCTGGCGACTGAGCTGGCGTCCCAACACGTGCGCTACGCCGAGGTGACCACCACCGCATACGCCCACCACGCCAACGGCATGCCTACTGGCGACTACCGCGACGCATTGGACATCGGTGCTCGGCGGGCCCGAGACGATCGCGGCGTGCAGCTGCGCTGGATCGTGGACATCCCCCGCAGCGTCGAACCGCCGACGCAACAGTGGACCGCCGAGTTCCTGACGAGCCCGAACGCACCCACCGACGTGGTCGCCATCGGGCTCGGCGGCCCCGAGGCCGAGTACCCGCCGGAGTGGTACGCGGCGTCCTTCGAGCGCGCTGCCGCTTCGGGTCTCCCGGCGGTGTTGCACGCCGGTGAGGTTGCGGGTCCGCAAAGCGTCTGGAAGGCGCTCGAGCTCGGCAGCGTCCGCGTGGGCCACGGCGTACGCTCGCTAGAGGATCCAGCCCTGGTCGATCACCTGGTGCAGAAGCAGGTCCCGCTGGAGGTGTCGGTCACCTCCAACGTGCTGCTGGGAGTTTGCCCTTCGTTGAGGGCTCACCCTCTCCCGGCCATGCTCGATGCCGGTATCAACGTGTCGCTCAACACCGACGACCCTGCCTACTTCTCCACTACCCTCGTGGACGAGCACGTTCTGGTCCACGAGGAGCTCGGCGTCCCGATCTCCGAGCTCGTCACCGCTCAGCACCGCGCGATCGACTCGACCCTTTCCGGCGCTGCGCTCAAGGATCGTCTGCACCGCGAGCTCTGCGCCGCCTCTGAAGACCTCTGAACCGAAGGAGCTCGAAGGAGAAGATGGCTAGCGATCCGCTCGGCGAAGCGACCAAAGCCGCACAAACCCTTGCCACGCTCACCGGGACGGCACATTACGATGTCGCCCTGATCCTCGGCACCGGCCTAGCCGCAGCGACCGAGGCACTCGGCGAACCAAGAGCACGCCTCGCCTTCGAGCAGTTACCGGGGTTCCCCCAGGGAACGAACGCTGCCCAACGCCCCGAGGTGTGGTCGGTGCCAGTCGGCGATCACCTGGTGCTGGTGTTCCTCGGGCGCCCCCATCTCTACGAGGGCCGCACCCCGGCTGAGGTGGCGCACCCCGTGCGAACAGCGGTGGCCGCCGGCTGTCGCACGGTCGTGATCACCAACGCTTGTGGTGGGCTGCGCCCGGAGTTCGCGCCTGGCGACCTCGTGCTCATCTCCGACCACCTGAACCTCACCGGTGTCTCGACACTCTCCGGATTGCTCACGGGCCAGGGCGACCCCGACGCCTTCGTGGACCTCACCGACGCATGGTCACCACGCCTGCGCGAGCTCGCCTTGGAAGTGGACGGATCTCTTCGAGAGGGTGTCTACGCCCAGGTTCCCGGGCCTCATTTCGAGACTCCGGCGGAGATCCGCATGCTGCGCGGGCTGGGAGCCGACCTGGTCGGCATGTCGAGCGTGCTCGAGGCAATAGCAGCTCGCCATCTGGGCGCCGAGGTGCTCGGCCTGTCAGTCGTGGCGAACCTCGGCGCGGGCATGGCTCGTAGAGGCACTTCGTCCGCCTCGCTCGTGGAGGTCGTGCGGTCGCAGGCAGTGACCCTGGGCGGGATCGTTCGCGAGGTCGTGACCCGCCTCTAGCCGTCTGCAGATGGGCTCACGCGGTGGGTTCGGTCTGCACCTCGACGACCTTCCGGCCCTTTCGGACGGCGAAGGTCACGACGCCCGCAGCGGTGGCGAACAGGGTGTCGTCCCCCCCGCGCCCGACGTTCTCTCCCGGGTGGAATTTGGTGCCGCGCTGGCGGACGATGATGGCACCGGCCGGGACGGTCGTACCGCCGTAGGTCTTGACGCCGAGTCGCTTCGACTTCGAGTCCCGACCGTTGCGGGTCGAACCCCCGCCCTTCGTCTTTGACACCTAGGTCCTCCTTGTCATCTGCCCTGTCCAAGCTGCCCTGTCGGGACCCGCCCTGTCGGGACCAGACCCCGACCCCCTCCAGATGGCGGGGCCTTTGCCCCGCCACTGGCCGTGCTCGTCGCAGTCAGCGGGTTGCCGGGACGTCTATCCCGATGATCTCGACCGTCGTGTAGTGCTGGCGATGCCCCCACCGGCGCCGGTAGTTGCTCTTCGGGCGGTAGGTGAACCCTCGGATCTTCGGCCCGAGCTCCTCGCCGATCACTCGTGCACAGACGACGGCGCCGGCCAGCTCGGCTGGTGTGGCGAGCACCCGCTCGCCGTCCACCACCAGCACCGGTGACAGCTCGACCTCGCTCCCTTCGGGGCTGTCGATGAGCTCGACCCGCAGCTGCTGGCCTGTGGCCACCCGCTCCTGCTTTCCCCCGGTCTGGATCACCGCGTACACGAAGAAGAGATCCTACAGGCTCACAGCAACGACTCGTCTAGGACGATCCCGCGCCCACCGCAGACCGCACAGACCCCAGAGAGCGACTCGACCAGCCCCTCCGATACACGTTTTCTCGTCATCTCCACCAACCCCAGCTCGGAGATGTCGAACACCTGGGTGCGTGTCTTGTCGCGGGCCAATGCGGCGCGCAGCGCCGCGGCGACCTTCTCCCGGTTCTCACGCACCTCCATGTCGATGAAATCGACCACGATGATCCCGCCTATGTCTCTCAGGCGCAGCTGGCGTGCGACCTCCTCGGCCGCCTCCAGGTTGTTGCGGTAGACCGTCTCCTCGAGGTTCGAAGTCCCCACGTTCTTGCCGGTGTTCACGTCGATCACCGTGAGCGCCTCGGTGCGCTCGATGATGATCGAGCCCCCAGAGGGGAGCCAGACCTTGCGATCGAGCGCTTTGTGCAGCTGCTCGTGGACGTGGAACCGCTCGAACATCGGAAGGTTCTCGGCCATCGGGTCGTAGTACTCGACCCGGTCGGAGAGCTCGGGGTTCACCTGCTGGACGTACGCGCTCACCTGGTTGAAGAGATCGAGATCGTCTATGACCACCCCGCGGTAGTCGCGGTTGAATTCCTCGCGCACGATCCGCACCGCCAGATCCGGCTCCCGGTAGAGCAGGCCCGGGGCGGTGGATCGGTTCGCCTCCGCCTCGATCGCCTCCCACTGAGCCGTCAGACGCTCGACGTCGCCGACGAGCTCCTCGCGACTCGCTCCTTCCGCGGCGGTCCGCACGATCAGACCGTGCCCTTTCGGACGGGTGTCATCGACGATCCGACGCAGTCGCCGTCGCTCGGTGTCGTCCAGGCGCTTGGAAATGCCGAACGCAGAGGAGTTCGGCACCATCACCACGAAGCGGCCCGGCAGCGAAACCTCCTGGGTCAGACGCGCCCCTTTGGCTCCGATGGGGTTCTTCGTCACCTGGCACACGATGAGCTGGCCGGGCTTCAGCATCTGCTCGATGCGAAGCGTCGCGCTCGACGCCGTCTCTATATCCTCGGGGTCGTAGCGGACGTCTCCCCGGTAAAGCACGGCGTTCTTCGGCGTGCCGATGTCGATGAAAGCAGCCTCCATGCCTGGAAGCACGTTCTGGACCCGGCCCTGGTAGATGTTGCCGTCGATCTGAGTGGCGTCGTCGGACGCCCGCGACACGTAGTGCTCGACGAGGATCCTGCCCTCGAGCACTGCCACCTGGGTGGCGTGCGGGCGGACGTGCACGCACATCAGATAGCGGCCCACTGGCCGGCCTCGGCGTTCGCGCCCGCTCCTCCGCCGTGATCGACCTGCCTTGGCAGCAGAGGTCTCGGGCTGTGAGACCGGCGCTTCTCCGGCGCCTTCGGCGGCATGCGGTTCTACCGGCGATTGGCGCGTGGCACCGGCTCGACCTAGGGCAGGTACCGGAGTGGGTGGCACGGCCGGGGGTGGGGCGGGCCGAGTGTCACCTATACGAGGACGGCGCTGTCTTGGCCGGCGGGACCCTGCGCTCGAGCCGGTTCCCTCCTCAGTTCTCGACGCGGCGACAGGGTCGTCGGGACCCGGGCCGGCGGGTTCGGGATGCGGTGGGGCCGGTGGCGGGCCCAAAGACTGGGCCACAGGCTCCCCGGCGCTTGATTCGGACATGCGGAGAATCCCTTCTTCTAAGTCTCATGAGGCGCGCTCCACGGCAACGGCGCAAACCACCGGTTGCACGTCGAGGGGCTCGAACTTCGAGCCGCCGCGCTCGATCCATTGACATGTTCTTCTGGCGAGGCCGAGCTCGATACCCAAAAGCTCGGCAAGCTCAGCCGGACGCACGCCGCGAGGACGGGTGCCGACTTCGGCGACGAGCCTCGTCCCATGCTCGCCGTCAGTGTGCTGAGCGAAAAGAGTGAACAGCGAAGGACGCAGGTCGTCCGACACAACATGGCCCTTGCGTTCGCGTAGGACAGGAAGGCTCGCAGCTCCCATCACCTTCGACAGGGCCCCATCGAGCTCGCTCTGGGTGGTGTGCATCACGGAGATATCCCACGTGCACGAGGTGACCTCCTCTTGGAGCGACGCGGAGCCCGGCTCAGGTTGCCCGGCTCCGACCACCCCGATCCCCCTCGGCAGCAACGGGCCGACCCGTTGCGCCACCAGCGCGGGCTCCACCTCTGTCTCGAGTCCGACGTCGAGGTACTCGGCTACAGACTCACAGCCCGTAGGAAGTGCCAAGCCGAAGCTGAGCTGCGGTCTGGGCGAGAAACCGCCCGTGTAGGCGACCGGCAACTTGGCGCGACGAAGCGCGCGCTCCCACATCCGCGCCACGTCGCGGTGGCTGGTCCAGCGGACCTTGCCGAGCTTGCCGAAGCGCATTCGCACGATCATGCGCCACCTCCGCTCGCCGAGGCACCGACCATGCCCATGTTCCTCTCCCCGCTCGCCTTTCGGGCACGGGACCCCGACCTCGCGCTCCTCCGCGCGACGAGGTCCCCAGCCCCGCCGGCAGCTGTGCCAGCCGTTCCTCTGTGCACCGAGCGCGCCGCCGTGACCTCCCCTACAGATATGTCCTGTCCGGTGCCCTGGCTGCCGCCCGCAGGAGGGACGACAGAGGCCACCACGTGCTCCACGCGTAGCCCCGTGCAGACACCGCAGTCGTAGCACGGCGTCCATCGGCAGTCCTCGATGCCGCGCTCACAGAGCGCCTCGGAGTAATCCTGCCAGAGGAAGTCCTTGTGCAACCCGGCCGACAAGTGGTCCCACGGGAGCACCTCGTGCTCCTCACGATGGCGGTACACGGTGTCGTCGAGGCTCAGTCCCGCAGCCTCGAGGCCCGCCTTCCACAGACCCAGGTCGAAGTGCTCGGACCATTCCTGGAACGTCCCCCCTGCCCGCCACACGTGCTCCACTACCGCTCCCACCCGCCGGTCACCACGGCTCACGATGCCCTCGGCCACGGTCGCCTCGGGGTCGTGCCATCGCAGCGATACGCCGCGCGCCCCGCGCAAAGCGTCACGCAACATGCCTATCTTCCGGGCCGTCTGATCAATCGTGTCCTGTCCGAACCACTGGAACGGAGTGTGAGGCTTGGGCACGAAACCACCCACCGACGCGGTCAGCGTGACGTTGCGATGGTAGCGGTGACCGATGTCTGCACAGCGGCGGGCCAGCTCAGCAATGCCGAGGACGTCCTCGTCGGTCTCGGTCGGAAGCCCGATGAGGAAGTAGAGCTTCACCCGCCTCCAGCCCTGGGCGAACGCGGAGTCCACTGCGGCGTACAGGTCCTCCTCGCAGATCAGCTTGTTCATGACCTGGCGCATACGCCAGGTCCCGCCCTCGGGGGCGAACGTGAGCCCCGTCCGCCTGACCTTCTGGATCTCCGCGGCGATCCCCACCGTGAAAGCGTCGACCCGCAGGCTCGGCAGACTCACAGACACCTGGCCAGAGCACTGCGGATCGTTGATCACCGACGACACGGCGTGCTCGATACCCGAGAAGTCGGCCGAAGACAGCGAGGTCAGCGCCACCTCGCCGTATCCCGTGCGGTCCAACCCCGCGCGCACCATCTCCTCGACCTGGGAGGCCGAGCGCTCACGTACAGGGCGCGTGATCATCCCTGCTTGGCAGAACCGACATCCTCTCGTGCACCCCCGGAACACCTCCACATTCAGCCGATCGTGCACCACCTCCACGAGTGGGACGAGCTGCTGCTTCGGGTGAGGCCAGTCCCCCAGGTCGGCTATCGCCCGTTTCTCCACGCGTTCGGGGACATCGCGGAACCGTGGAACCACTCCCGACAGGCTCATGCCGTCGTAGCGCGCCTCGTACAAGGCTGGCACGTACACCCCGTCCACGCGCGCCAACGAGCGAAGCAGCTCGTCGCGACTCCGTTCAGCGCTCGCGGCCCCCTCGAGCAGCACTTCGGAGATCTCGCCCACGGCCTCCTCTCCGTCACCGAGCACGAAAGCATCGATGAAGTCCGCCAGGGGCTCGGGGTTGAAGGCGCAGTGACCGCCGGCCAAGACCAGAGGGGCGTCGCCGGTCCTCTCGTTCGAGTGCACCGCGAGCCCCGCCAGATCGATCAGGTTCAGCACGTTCGTGTACGTCAGCTCGGCCGACAGGTTGAAGGCGAGGACGTCGAATTCCGCCGCCGGGCGCGCCGTCTCGAGAGAGAAGAGAGGGATGCCGGCACAGCGCATCGCGCTCTCCATGTCGGTCCACGGGGCATATGCACGCTCTGCGAGAGCATCCTCACGCTCGTTGAGGATCTCGTACAGGATCTGCAGCCCTTGGTTCGGCAGCCCGATCTCGTAGATATCGGGGTAGACGAGCAGCCAGGCCACGCGGCCGGGCTCGTGCAGTGGCTCACGGGCCCCCAACTCCCCGCCGATGTAGCGAGCCGGCTTCATGACCTGGGCCAGGAGTGGTTCGATCCTTGGCCATAGCGAAGAGGTCATTTGCCCGACCAGTGTAGAGCCGACCTGCCACACTCGTGATCCGCCTGAAGCACAGCCAACTGGACCGTCAGGGTCCGCGCGCCGTCACAGTGCGTGGCCGGTCAGTCGTGGCATCGGCGGTGGCTCGTAGGCCCGACGTGGCAGACCGGGCCCGAGAGGCCCGCTGAGAGAACCCGGCGGCGGCGGTTCCAGCGGCGGTGCAAGGCGCCGTCGCCGTGACAGAGCCGCGTCCCGTTTGCGTCATCGAGGCCGTCGCTGTCGTCACGGAGGGTACCGAGGACACCGAGGGCACCGAAGGTCGGCAGACGGCGGCGGCGGACTGCGTCGAGGCCGGAGCAGCCAGCTGGGTCTGTGTCTCGGGATGGGCGATCAAGTACTCGAAACCCTTGCGCACTACGGGGGCGGCTGCTTGGGCGCCGTAGCCGCCTCCCTCCACGACGACGGCGATCAGGTACTGCGGGTTCGGCAGAGGGCCCCAGCCGACGAACCACGAGTTCGGCTGGTGTTGCTCTTGGACCGTGGCCGTGCCGGTCTTCCCCGCCAGGGGGAAGGTGGAAAGGGGAAATCCTTGGAACGCCGAGTAGGCGGTGCCGTCGGGCTTCTGCACGGCGTCCTCGAATCCCTGGAGCATCGCCTGGTAGTCGGCCGGCGAGTAGGAGACATGTCCGGCGACCTTAGGGGCGAAACGCTGCACCACCCGGTGCGTCACCGGGTCCACGAGGCCGGCTGCGATCTCCGGGGTGTAGCGCGTCCCACCGTTGGCAAAAGTGGCGTATGCGACAGCCTGTTCGATCGGCGTGATGACTGTCGCGCCCTGGCCGAAAGCCAACTCGAGGTTGTTGCCGGTGAACCATCCGCTGTTGGGATACGCCACCGGGTTCTCGGCGTGCAACTTCGCGTCTTCCTGCGGTGAGTCGACGCGTGCATCATGGGTCTCGCCGGGCAGGTCGATACCGGTCACGTCCCCGTAGCCGAGGGCGTTCGCCGCGTCCTGGATCGGGGTTTCTCCGTACTGCCCGTTCGCCTTGTAATCGTCCCAGAAGGTCACCCCGAGCTTGTAGAAGAAGATGTCGCTCGAGATCGTGAGGGCCTTGGTGACGTTGACCTCGCCACCGATCTCGCCCTCGTTGTCGGTGTAGGTGGCACAGCCCGAGCCGTTCGTCTTACAGCCCGGGATCGTGTATTGACCGGTGTCGTCGTAGAGGAAGCCGGGCGTGATGAGCCCGTCGTTCAAGGCGGCGGTGGCCGTCGCGAGCTTGAACGTCGAACCCGGTATGTAGAGGCCGTCGATGACCCGGTCAGTGAGCGGGTGGTGGCTCGAGGGACTGGTCAGCTGCGCGTAGTGCGCGCTGGTCATGAACGGCTCCCACAGAGTTGGGTCGTATGTGGGAGAGGAGACAAGTGCCAGCACGGCCCCGGTCTGGGGGTCGAGAGCCACCGCGGCCCCCCCACCCGAGCTCCCGGGCAAAGAGGCGATCTCCGAGTCGAGCTGTTGTTGAAGGGTCTGCTCGAGTCCCCCGTCGATGTTCGTCACCAGGTCGGCTCCGGACTTCGGCTGGGTCTGCCCGAGGCTGCCGACGACTTCTCCCTGCGCGTCGACCTCCACGCGCTTTGTTCCCGGAGTTCCGCGCAAGTCGCTTTCGTACTGCTTCTCGAGGCCATCCTGGCCATAGAGGTCACCGAGCTGGTAGCCCTGGGACTTGTGCGCGCTGAGCTCGTCGCTCGTGATCCCTCCTAGGTATCCGAGCATCTGCACCCCGGTCTGACCCATCGGATAGGTGCGCGTGGTGTCGGCGGTGGCAGAGACGCCCGGGAACTGCGCTGCGTGCTCACCTATGTAGAGGACATCGGCGATGGGCGCGTTCTCCAGAACGGGCACGGGCTCGTAGAGGCTGTACTGGGTGTTCGACAGGTCGGCCTCGATCTGCTCCGGGGTGATCCCGAGCAAGGTTGCGAGCTGGCCCACCACCTCGGGGTGCTGCTGGGCGGAGACGCGTGACAACGTGATGTCCTCGGTCACCTGGTTGCCCACCATGACATTGCCGTTGCGGTCGACGATCAGCCCGCGAGGCGCCGGGACCTCGACTTCTCGGACCTGGTTCTGTGTCACCGCCTCGACGAATCCCTTGGTGCCGAGGACCTGTAGGTACCAGAGCCGGACGAACATCAAAGAGAAGAGCACGGCCACGAGCACCCCGAGCACCCGCAGCCGTACAACTGTGCGCGCGGGCGACGGCTCGCTGGGAACGACCCGGTCCACGATCGAGCGCTTTGGACGCATCCTCGGACCGCGCGGTCCGGCCGTCTTGGCGGGACGCGTCTTGTGCGGCTTCGGGTACAGGTGCTTCGAGCGCAACGGGTGGCGGAACCTGGCGAGGCTCGAATTACTCACGGCTCGCAAACGCCCGGAGCCACTGATCGCACGAGAGCGCCCGGAGGTCCGAGAGATCTCCGCGCTTCGCAGGGGTCGAGCGAACTGCTTGCGCCATTTCCTTCGCCGTACCGAAGCACGCGGCCTGTGGCCGCTGAACGGCACGCGTATCCGCCGGCGCGTCTCGTCGGCCGGGCGCAGGCTCCGGGCGAAGCGGCTTCGGCGTCTCACCTGATGCTCCCGACCTGATGGGCTCTCGACGGCGCCGGGGGGACTGCCCAGGCCACCAAGCGCAGCACCGGGATCGCCAGGATCGCGGCGGCGGGGGTAGCGACCGACAGCGCTGGCGTCAAGAAGACGGTCAACTGCTTCGGTTCTCCGAGCAAGGACCCTAGGATCGCGTACGCAACCAGACCCGTTGCAGTCGCGGCAGCGGCGACCACCACCGGCAGCCACCAAGAGCTGCGCACGAGGCCCTCGGTGGCCAGGCCCACGCCGTAGCCGAGCAGGCATCCCACCAGTGCGGAGAGCCCGAACGTGGTGGGCAGGAACAGGTCGGCCACGAGCCCCCCGGCGAAACCGAACACGGCGCCGCGCTCGGGCCCCCCGACGTAACCGGCCGATACCGGGAGCAACAGCATGATGTCGGGATGAGCTCCCAGCACTCGCACCGAGTCGAGCAACGTGTATTGGATCGCGAACAGCACGAAGACCACGATCGTCGAGCGCGACACGTCGGCCGTAGTCACAGCGACCTCACTGGCCCGGGTACCAGAGCATCACGTCGACGTATTGCAGCGCAGGCAGGTCCGCGACCGGCTTGGCGCTCACGGCCTCCTGTGTGGACGAAGGGGTAGAGGAGAAGGAGGTGATAGTCGCCACCGGGATGTCCGAGGGGAACGACGCGTTCTGCAATCCGCTCGTCATCAGGACTTCACCACGATGGAGTGACGCACCCGGCGCCACGTACTGGACGGCGAGCGCCTTGCTCACGCCCTCCCCTAGAGCCAGTGCGTACCCGGCGGGGGACCCGAAACGCACGCTCACGGCAAAGCGCGGGTCGGTCACCAGACGTACCGTGCTGCCCGATTTCCACGCCTCGATCACCTGTCCGACGAGGCCTGCCCCGCCCACCACCGGCATTCCCTCGTCGACGCCGCTCGAGGTCCCCACGTTCAGCTGGATGGTGGCCGCGAAGTTCGAGGTGTTGAGCCCCACCACCTCACCGGTGACCGTCTGGATGCCGTCGATCCACGGCAGATGCTCGAGCTGCTCGAGCTGCTCGAGCTCTTGGCGAGTCGCGCTGCCTTCGAGCACCCGGCGTTCGAGGTCCCCGATCTCGGCCCGCAGCTTCGCGTTCTGTTGCTGTAGCGCGCCATAGTGGACTGCGCCGGCGAAGAAGCTCCCGATCGGGCGTACGACCGCGTCCACGCCGCGCTGGACAGGAGAGAAGGTGTCGTGAGCCGCGCGCTTGACCGCCGAGATCGCACCGTGCCCTCCACCGCGGTAGTCGAGGGTGATGATCGTGATCGACGCGAGCACCAGGAGCACGATGGTCAGGCTGCGCCTAGAACGCCGGGGCCGTCTCCGCCTTGCCACGCTGGTCCTGCTCAGAGGGGGCCGCGCAGGGCGCGGGCACCCATCACCCGGCCGAGGAGGTGATGAGAACCTGCTTGAGGGCTTCGAACTCCTCGAGACACTGCCCGCTGCCGACGGCGACGCAGTTGAGAGGGTCGCGGGCTACGACCATCGGCATGCCCGTCTCGTCCTGCAGGTGGGCATCGAGACCGTGCAGCAAAGCGCCTCCACCGGTGAGGACGATGCCCTGTTCCATGATGTCGGCAGCCAGCTCGGGAGGTGTCTTGTCAAGCGTCACCTTCACCGCGTCGGTAATGGCCGTCACCGGCTCTTCGATGGCCTTTCGGATCTCCTCGGTCGACACGACCACGGTCTTCGGCAGACCGGTTACCAGGTCGCGCCCTCGGATCTCGGCGTGCAGCTCCTCTTCGAGCGGGAACGCCGAACCCAAGGCGATCTTGATCTCTTCGGCCGTGCGCTCACCTAAGGCCAGGCTGTACTCCTTCTTTATGTAGGAGATGATGGCCTCGTCGAGCTCGTCGCCGCCGATGCGCACCGACTGGCTGGTGACGATCCCGCCGAGAGAGATGACCGCCACCTCCGTGGTGCCACCGCCGATGTCGACGACCATGTTCCCCGTCGGCTCGTGGACGGGAAGGCCGGCACCTATAGCGGCGGCCATGGGTTCTTCGATTATGTACGCCTTACGTGCGCCCGCGTACTCGGCGGCCTCCATCACCGCGCGTTGTTCCACTCCGGTGATGCCCGACGGCACACAGATGACCATCCGCGGCTTCGCGAAGCGCCGCTGGTGTACACGCTGGATGAAGTAGCGCAGCATCTTCTCGCAGATCTCGAAGTCGGCGATGACCCCGTCCTTCAAAGGACGAATCGCCTGGATGTGGCTCGGGGTACGTCCGATCATCCGCTTGGCCTCGGCACCCACCGCGAGCGGACGGCCGTCCTTCACGTTCACCGCCACCACCGAGGGCTCGTTCAAGATGATGCCGCGACCGCGCACGTACACAAGGGTGTTCGCCGTCCCGAGGTCCACAGCCATGTCACGACCGAGCAGAAAGAACCGGTTGTCCGCCATAAGTGCAGATCCACCTCTTCTCAGGTTGAGGCGCCGTGGCCAGCCCGATTACGACAGGCCCCACCAGGCTCCCCCGGGGTTTCGGGTCTGCTCAAGGCTAGGGAACTTCCTCAAACGGCACAAGGCGGCCTTCCAGAAAACCTGCTAGCAAATACGACACCGCAGGCACCTTCACCGACGTGGGCGCGACCAGATAGGTCCTCGGAGATTCAGGCGAGAGCCGGGAAGAAGTTCTCGATCTCCCGCTTCGCCGAGGCGGCGGAATCCGATCCGTGGACCAGGTTCTCGGTGAGGACCGTGCCCAGGTCACCGCGAATGGTCCCAGGCGGTGCCTCTACTGGATCTGTCGGTCCCATGAGCGTCCGCACGATCCGCCAAGTGTCTTCGGGGCCCTCCACCACGAGCAACATCGCCGGTGAGCGGGTGATGAAGGCCAACAAATCGTGGTAGAAGGGCTTTGCCTCGTGCTCGGCATAATGCCGGGCCGCCGAGGGCTCGTCGATCCTCCGCAGCTCGGCGGCAATGAGCTTGAGGCCTTTGCGTTCGAGGCGGCCGATAATCTCTCCGACGAGACCGCGCTCGACTGCGTCGGGCTTGCAGATCACCAACGTCCGATTCATGGGCTTGGCAGGCTAGCGGTCGCGCGCCGCGTCCACCAACACGGCGCGGGCGTCGGCCACCACGTACAGCGAACCCGTCACCACCAACCTGCCGCCCGCCGGCACCCGCGCCCGGGCGACGTACAGCGCCTCTGCCACGGTGTCACCACAGAGAGCGACGAGACCACCGGCGCGCGCCGCCTCGGCGATCCGATCCGCGGGTAACGCCCGCGGGGACGGGGCGGTGCATGCGACCACTGTGCGCACACCCGCCGACCCGAGCACCTGGAGCATCGCGCTCGGGTCGCGCCCTTCGAGCATGCCGACCACCGCGACCGTGTCCTGCTCGACTGGGAACTCGGCCATTAGCGCCCGAGCCAGCGCCTCGACCCCCGCCACGTTGTGCGCTCCGTCGAGAACGATCAGCGGGTCGTGTCCCGCCACCTCGAGACGTCCGGGAACCTCGACCGAGGCGAACGCCTGCTCGACCACATCCTGTGAGAGCGCGGACCCGAAGAACGCCTCGGCCGAGGCGAGTGCCACCACGGCGTTATCACCTTGGTGCTCCCCGTGCAACGGGAGGTAGACCTCTTCGTAGGAACCGCCCGGGGTGGTCAGGTCGAGCATCCTTCCTCCAACCGCCAGGCGGTTTGCGGTGCAGTCGAAGTGCTCGCCGCGGACCCAAGACGCGGCCACTCCTGCGCTCTGTGCTGCCGACAAGAAGATCTCGAGCAGCTCCGGGGCGGTCTCCCCGATGACGAGACGACACCCGGGCTTGATGATCCCCGCCTTCTCCACGGCGATGTCGGTAAGGGTGGGCCCGAGGATCTCGACGTGGTCGTAGCTCACGTTCGTGACAGCAGCCACCGCCGGCTCGACGACGTTCGTGGCGTCCCACAATCCCCCCAGCCCTACCTCCACCACCGCCACGTCCACCGCCACGTCGGCGAACCACCAGAACGCTGCCGCGGTCAGAAGCTCAAAACGCGTCGCGCGCGCACCGACCATCGGCTCGACCATCTCCAGCGCGCCGAGCACCTCTACGAGCTCGTCGTCGGTGATCGGCTCGTCGTTACGCGCCAGACGTTCGTTGACACGCGCGAGATTGGGGCTCGTGTAGGTGCCGACGCTCAGCCCGTTCGCCATGAACAGAGCGGTGAGCATCTTCGCCACAGAACCCTTCCCGTTGGTCCCGGTCAGGTGGACGACGGGAAAGGCACGCTCGGGATCGCCGAGGACCCCGCAGATGGCGCGGATGCGGTCGAGAGTGGGGGCGGCGGTGCGTGCAGGCATCGACCGCTCGAAGTCGTTGTGCCCGTCGAGCCAGCCCACCAGCTCATCGCGCCGGCTTCGGACACGAGCCTCTCTCGGGACGCGACCGTTAGCCGGCACGCAAGCCACAGCTAGGTCGCGCTCAGGACGCGGCGCGACGCGTGCGGACCGTCTTGGCCGGCTCCCCCTGCGGAACGAGGGTGGGGTGGACCCGGTCCAGCACCACGGAGCGGTCGATGAGACACCGCCCGACATCGGTTCGGCTCGGAAGGTCGTACATGACGTCGAGCAACACCTCTTCGAGAATGGCCCGCAGCCCGCGAGCTCCCGTGCCGCGCAACATCGCCTGTTCGGCCACGGCTTCCAGAGCGTCTTCAGAAAGCTCCAGCTCGACCCCGTCGAGGTCGAACACACGATGGTACTGCTTCACCAGAGCATTCTTCGGTTCGACAAGGATGCGCATCAGCGCCTCCTTGTCGAGGCTCGATATCGCCCCCACCACCGGGAGACGCCCGATGAACTCCGGTATGAGCCCGAACTTCATCAGGTCCTCGGGCAACACGTGGCGCAGGACTTCCGAGTCCTGAACCTCGGCACTCTTACGCACCTCCGCCCTGAACCCGATGCCCTTCCGCCCGATGCGGCTCTCGATGATCTTGTCCAAACCGGCGAAGGCCCCCCCGCAGATGAAGAGGATGTTCGTGGTCTCGATCTGGATGAACTCCTGGTGGGGATGCTTGCGGCCACCCTGGGGAGGGACCGACGCCGTGGTGCCCTCGAGAATCTTGAGCAGCGCCTGCTGCACTCCCTCCCCCGACACATCGCGGGTGATCGAAGGGTTCTCGCTCTTGCGAGCGATCTTGTCGATCTCGTCTATGTAGATGATCCCGGTCTCGGCCCGTTTCACGTCGTAATCCGCGGCCTGGATGAGCTTCAACAAGATGTTCTCCACGTCCTCGCCCACGTATCCCGCCTCGGTGAGGGCCGTGGCGTCCGCGATGGCGAACGGCACGTTCAACATCCGCGCGAGCGTTTGAGCGAGCAGCGTCTTGCCGCAACCGGTCGGACCCAGGAGGAGGATGTTCGACTTCGCCAGCTCGACGTCGGTCGACTGGGCAGGCCCCGCTTGGACCCGCTTGTAGTGGTTGTAGACGGCGACCGCAAGGATCTTCTTGGCGTACTCCTGGCCGATCACGTAGTCGTTCAGGAACTCGAAGATCTCACGGGGCTTCGGAAGGTCGTCGAAGGAGAGGTCGGTGGACTCGGCGAGCTCCTCGGCGATGATGTCGTTGCAAAGGTCGATGCACTCGTCACAGATGTAGACACCCGGCCCGGCGATGAGCTTCTTGACCTGCTTCTGCGACTTGCCGCAGAAGCTGCACTTGACGAGATCACCTCCATCGCCGAACTTCGCCACCGCAGTCTCCCTTGTCTGGCGCGAGCCTAGGCCGCACCAACCGCTTCGGCGGGCACAACCGCGTCACGGGTGGTGATCACCTCGTCGATCAGGCCGTACGACACAGCTTCCTCGGCGGTGATGACGAAGTCCCGGTCGGTGTCACGTGCAATCTTCTCGAAGGGCTGGCCCGTGTCCGAAGCGAGCATCGAGTTCAGCAGATCACGCATGCGGATGATCTCCTTCGCCTGAAGCTCGATATCACTCGCCTGCCCCGCAGCCCCGCCCCATGGCTGGTGCAGGACGATGCGCGCGTGGGGAAGAGCGAAGCGCTTGCCCGGAGCCCCTGCAGCGAGAAGGACTGCCCCTGCCGACGCGGCCTGCCCGAAGCAGAATGTCGACACGTCAGGTTTCACGAACTTCATCGTGTCATAGATCGCGAACAGCGCCGTGATGTCACCACCCGGCGAGTTCACGTACAGGTGGATGTCCTTGTCGGTGTCCTCATACTCCAAGAAGAGCATCTGCGAGCAGATCAGGTTGGCCACCGCGTCGTCGATCGGCGACCCCAGGATGATGATGCGCTCCTTGAGCAGCCTGGAATAGAGGTCGTACCCGCGCTCGCCACGACTCGTCTGCTCGATGACGGTGGGGACGAGGTACCCGTCGGCGTTCGATCGCGACGTGACCAGAGCGCCGGCGGCATTGTCTTGTCCACCGCCGCGGCCGGCGGCATAATTACCGATACGGCCGGCGGCATAATTACCGACGCGGCCGGCGTCATAGCCACCGACGCGGCCGTGGCTCATGGCTCGGCCTCTACGAGTGGTCCCTCTTCGACTTGCACTTCCTTGCTCCTTCGTTCCCCCGACTCGACACCTGCGGGAGACTTCCCCGCCGATTCCCCTACCACCGCGGCGGCCGTCTGCTCCTGCTCCCCGAATTCCATCCGCAGGTCGTCTCGGGAGACCGGACTGCCCTGCTCGTCCACCAGCTCCACGTGCTCGAGAAGCCAGGAAAGTGCTTTGGCTTTCCTCCTGCCCGAGCGTACCGCGGAGAGCCTCCCCGAGCGGTCGAGCCTGCGACGAACCTCGGCAGCTGTGGATCGCGCCTGCTCGGCGAGCTCCTCGAGCGCGCTCTCGAGCTCTTCGTCGGTAACCTCGATCTCCTCGGCATCCGCGAGCGCCCGCAAGGCGAGGTCAGCGCGCACATCGCGGATTGCCTCTGCGCGGATCTCGACCATGAGCTCTTCCCGATCACGCCCTGAAGCTTGCAAGAACTGCTCGATGGTCATGCGCCGCTCCTCGAGGCGGTGGCTGAGATCGCGCAGCCGTTCTTGTGTCTCCTCCTCTACGAGAGCGTCTGGCGGCTCTTGCTCGACGAGCGCGACGAGCGCCTCGAGGGCTCGGTCGCGCAAAGCGAGCTGGGCCTGTACGACCTTGACCTGCTTGAGCCGTTTGCGTAGGTCGCTCCGCAACTCTTCGAGGGTGGCGAACTCCGATGCCTCAGAAGCCCACTCGTCGGTCGCCTCGGGAAGCTCCTTCTCCTTGACCTCCTTGATCAGCACCCTGAAAGTGGCCGGGTTTTCGGCCGAGATGTGGGCGGCGTCTTCAGCCGAGGCCTTCGCCGGGTCCTTGGTCGCGTCTTCGGCGGCATCTGACTCTGGTCTCTCGCGCGCGGCAGACCCGAGCGGTGCAGCCACGACCGGTGCAACCACGAGCGGCGCAGCGAACTGAAGGATGTCTCCGGGCCTAGCCCCCCTCAACTGCTCGTCGAGCCCGGGCACGTCCGATCCAGCCCCCACCTCGTACATGTAATCCTCGACGTCGATATCCTCGCCGTGAGCGCGCTTGCCGTGGAGATCGATAGTCACGTAGTCGTGATCGCGCGCTCCGCGCATGACAGTGGACAGCTCACCGGATTGCTCGCGCAATCGGTCCACCTGTGCGTCGACGTCGCCCTCGGTCACCTCCACTACCGGGATCGTCACGGCGAGACCCTTGTACCCGGGCAGCGACACCGTCGGGCGGACCTCCACCACGGCGTCGAAGGTCACCGGTCCCATGTCCTCGCCGGACGTGACGTCGATTTCGGGAGCGCTGATCGGGTCCAAATCCGTGTCGGACACCGCACGCGAGTACAGGTCTGGCAGCGCGTCACTGATCGCCTTCTGACGCAGAGCTGACGCGCCACCGAGTCGGGCCTCGAGTACCGGACGTGGCACGTGACCCGGACGGAATCCCGGCACCCGGATCTGGCGCGCAAGTCGCCTAGCCGTGGCGTCGACAGCTTCGTCTACCTCGGATTCATCAACTTCGATAGAGAGACGGACCCGGTTGCCTTCTACCGACGCGGCGGTGGCTCGCATAAGGAAGACCGAGTCTACTGACCACCGCGTCGGTGAACCGTGACCGCTCGGCAGGCACAAAGCGCGCAGCGGCCGCGCAAGGCGCAGCTGGGCAGGCAGCGGGGCGGGAGCATCGGGAAGGCGCAGCTGGGCAGGCAACTGGGCGGGCGGTGCAACTGGAGGGCGGTGCAGCTGGGCGGACAGCGGGGCGAATGGCGCAGCTGAGCCCGACCAGATCAGATCATGAACGTCATCGAAACGAGCACTTGCCGGGCAAGCGACAGGTCGCCCCTCAGCTCCACGAGGCCCGCGGACAGGGCTGCTTCGCCCGGGATACGTCCGCATGCCAGCCGCCAAAAGGCCTCTTGGTCCATCGTGAGCACCGCCGTGGGCTCGGGCGTGAGGTCGTGAATTGGTACCGCCCTGCCCTGGCGGACCTCGATGTCGACACGGCGGCAGACGTCCCCTACCACGTCGAAGCGCACGGAGGAACCCTCGGGTGCTTGGGCTTGCTTGCCGACGACGAATCCCATGGCTGACGCGATCCTGTCGATCGCCAGCTCGGTCGCATCGCCCTGGCGATGCCCTGGGCGTTTGGTCGCCACGCGGATGTCCTGCTCGTGTACCCAGCAGTCCATCACCCTCAACCGCATGAACTCCCGGTAAGGCACCTCCCCCACCGGGCTCGGACCCAGTTCTTCGAAACGCGACATGGGCCACGACCGCATCCGAGCCAGACGACGCTCGGTGACCTCGACGAATTCCGCAAGCATCTCCGGGCCCGC
>Ga0181527_1000118_pt1 | contig 88234 bp, 75 predicted proteins | sample PEATcosm2014_Bin_30_FD_119762 | JGI IMG/M metagenome (GOLD analysis project Ga0181527, IMG submission 119762) | Peatland microbial communities from MTU Mesocosm Facility, Houghton, MI, USA - PEATcosm2014_Bin06_60_metaG | ecosystem: Environmental > Terrestrial > Soil > Wetlands > Peat | place...
ACGCGGCCAAGAATTTGAAGGGCGAGGGCGACACCACCTGGAAGCACTTCGACGACAGCATCTACGGCGGCGACTTTCTGGCCAACCAGACGCCGGTGAAGCTGATGTGCGAGGCTGCTCCGGGCGTCATCGATCTGCTGGATCGCATGGGCGTTCCCTTCAACCGCACGCCCGAGGGGCTGCTGGATTTCCGGCGCTTCGGCGGCACGCTCTACAACCGCACTGCCTTTGCCGGCGCGACGACCGGGCAACAGTTGCTTTACGCGCTCGACGAGCAGGTTCGCCGCTACGAGTCCGAAGGCAAGGTGAAGAAGTACGAGGGATGGGAGTTTCTCTCCGCGGTGATCGATTCGAAGGGAATGGCGCGGGGCATTACGGCGCTCGACCTGCGCACCATGGAACTGCGTTCCTTCGCGTCGAATGTGGTGATTCTGGCGACGGGAGGCATCGGGGCGATTTTCGGCAAGAGCACCAACTCCGTGGTCTGCACCGGCTCTGCGCAATCGGCTGTCTACCAGCAGGGCGTCACGTACGCCAACGGCGAATTCATCCAGGTTCATCCCACCTGCATTCCCGGCGAAGACAAGCTGCGGCTGATGAGCGAGTCGGCGCGCGGCGAGGGCGGGCGCGTGTGGGTGCCGCGCACACCGGGCGACAAGCGTCCCGGCAGGCAGATTCCCGAGGCCGAGCGATTTTATTTCCTGGAGGAGTGGTATCCAAAGTACGGCAACCTGGTGCCGCGCGACATCGCCACGCGCGCCATTCACAAGGTGGTCTACGAGAATCATCTGGGCATCGACGGGCAGCCGATGGTTTATCTCGACCTGACGCACATCGACCGGGCCACGCTGGACCGCAAGCTGGGCGGGATTCTGGACATCTACGAGAAGTTCGTGGGCGACGATCCGCACGATGTGCCGATGAAGATCTTCCCCGGCATGCACTACACCATGGGCGGCGTGTGGGTGGGCGTCGACCAGATGACCAACATTCCCGGCATCTACGCGATTGGCGAATGCGATTATCAGTACCACGGCGCTAATCGGCTGGGAGCGAATTCGCTGCTCAGCTGCATCTACGCCGGATTCGTCGCCGGGCCCCACGCGCTGAATTACGCGAAGAGCGCGGCAGCGCAGGAGGGCGACGACGGCCATGCAGCGGAGTTGGCGCGCCAGACCGAGCTGAACGCCAAGCTGCTCAAGAACGAGGGCGAGGAGAATCCCTTCAAGCTGTGGCGCGAGCTGGGCGATACCATGACCAAGCACGCCACGGTGATCCGCTATAACAAGGGGCTGAAGGAAGCCGACGAAAAGATCGTGGAGCTGATCGACCGCTACAAGAAAGTGAGCCTGGCCGACCGCAGCCAGTGGGCCAACACCAGCTTCGCCTTTGCGCGGCAGTTGAAGAACATGCTGGAACTGGCGCGGGTGATTGTGCAGGGAGCGATCCTGCGCGACGAGTCGCGCGGCGCGCACTACAAGCCCGACTTCCCGGAGCGCGATGACGAGCGGTTCCTGAAGACCACCAAGGCGAGCTACACGGCGTCAGGTCCGCGCTTCGAGTACGAAGAGGTCGATACGCAATTTATCAAACCGCGGCGGCGCAGCTACGACGCGGTCAATTAAGGGAGACTGACAATGGCAACCAAGACCGTGCAATTTGAAATCAAGCGCCAGGCCAGCCCCGACGATCCGGCTGTGTGGGAGCGCTTCGAGCTTGAATGGCGACCGGGCATGAATGTGACCACGGCGATGATGGACATCGCTGCTAATCCAGTCACCGCCAGCGGCAAGCCGACCACTCCCGTCACTTACGATTCGTGCTGCCTGGAAGAGATCTGCGGCTCGTGCGCCATGCGCATCAACGGCCGGGCGCGCATGGCCTGTTCGTCGCTGGTGGATAATCTGGAGCAGCCCATCCGCGTCGAGCCGCTCTCGAAGTTTCCGCTGGTGCGGGATTTGCAGGTGGACCGGGCAGTTTTATTCGAGAATCTCAAGGCGGTCAAGGCATGGATTCCCATCGACGGCACGTATGATCTGGGCTCCGGCCCACGCGTCTATCCGCAGCAGCAGGAGATCAACTACCCGCTGTCAAACTGCATCAGCTGCACCTGCTGCATGGAAGTCTGCCCGCAGTTCAACGAGGAGACGGGCTTTGTGGGCGCAGCCACCATCGCCCAGGTGAAGCTCTTCAACAACCATCCCACGGGAAAGGTATTAAAGGAAGAGCGCTTGCGCGCTTTGGCCGGGGACGGCGGCATTCAGGAGTGCGGCTTTGCGCAAAACTGCGTGGAGGTCTGCCCAAAGAAATTACCTTTGACTAACACCATCTCCGATGTCAGCCGCGATGTACTCGTGCAGAAGGCCAAGGATTTTCTGCGCGGTTGACGGCTGGAGCGGGGGCTGCGCAGACAGCTTGCATGTTGCATTCTCCGCGACACAGCCTTCACGCTTCTACCTTACCAGCTACAAAGATCCGTAGCTTAGGCCGCTGCTATGACTCTAAGACATTGTATAATCAGCAGTGTCAAGATGCAGCTCTGGGCTAGTTTACGGGCATATTGACAGATAAAGGCTTATGCAAGCCACTTCCAGTAGCGTTGGCAGGAGTGTGCGGCAGACGGCGCTACCGCGAAGCGCGGTCGAGCTTGGCATCGTCTGCCCGATGGCGAATGAAGGCGACGCGGCGGTAACATTCTGCCAGGCTGTTCTGGAACAATGTCCTAATTTTCAGAAGGTTACATTCTTCGCGATATTTGATCGCGTCACCAAGGATTCGAGCCTTGATCAAATGCGCGATCTAGAGCGTCGCGAGCCGCGGCTGCGCGTGGTGTGGGCTCATGAAGACCGCTGCGTAGTCGATGCATATTTGCGCGGTTACAAAGAGGCGCTCGCCGCCGGATGTAACTGGATTCTTGAAATCGATGCCGGTTTCAGCCATCAGCCGAGCGATATCCCTCAATTCTTTGATGCGATGGAACAAGGATTAGATTGCGTGTTCGGAAGCCGCTTCATTGGCCGCTTCGAACAAAGTTCCATCACGCGCCGCTTTATCAGCTGGGGCGGAACCGCCCTGACGAACCTTCTGCTGGGCACACGACAGACGGACATGACCAGCGGGTTCGAGTTGTTTACGCGTGATACACTTTGCATGGTAATTGGCAGGGGCATTCAATCCAGGGCACACTTCTTCCAAACGGAGATAAAGACTTATTGCAGGAATCTGAAGTTTGTTGAGGTGCCAATTACCTATCGATCCGCTAGTCCGCGTCTTGGCCTGCGCGCAATTCAGGAAGCATTTGGACAACTGTGGCGCCTATTTCAATATCGTCTCAAGGAGCAACTGTGAAGGATTCCGCATTTAACGGACCTGCGAGTGTCGTTGTCACTTCTATCTCGTCTCCTAATTCGGAACTGCGGGAATTAGCAAGCCAGTGTAAAGCGCGCGGATTTTCGTTTTACCTGATGGGCGACGTTCCCAGCCCGGCTGATTTCTCCATCGATGGATGCGAGTTTTATAACCTGGAGAAGCAGCGTGAAACCGGCTTCAAGCTTTCTGAACTGCTGCCCGTCCGTCATTACTCGCGGAAAAATATTGGCTATTTACTTGCGATCCGTACTCGACCAGCCCTGCTACTGGAGACCGATGACGATAATATGCCTCTGCCTGAGTTCTGGGAGACGAGGAAGGCGCGGCTGTGTGTGCGAACTCTTTCTGGAATCGGCTGGACGAACGTGTACGCGTACTTTACCGAATCCAACATTTGGCCACGTGGACTGCCTTTGGATGCAGTCAGAACACAGTTGCCCGAGTTTGAAGCGCTGCCGGAGTTGGAATTAGACTGTCCTATTCAGCCAGGGTTGGCGGATGAAGATCCCGATGTGGACGCGATTTACCGGCTACTTCTCCCCCTCCCGATCAGCTTCAGAAAGGATCGCCGGCTGGCGCTGGCAGCCGGTACGTGGTGCCCCTTTAACAGCCAGAATACGGCGTGGTTTCCCCAAGCCTATCCACTGCTTTATTTGCCTTCATACTGCTCTATCCGCATGACGGATATATGGCGGAGTTTTGTTGCGCAGCGAATTGCGTGGGAAAACGGATGGGGTGTTCTATTCAAGGGACCGGACGTATATCAACGGCGGAATGAACACGACTTGATGCGGGACTTTGCCGACGAGGTGCCCGGCTATCTTCATAACCGCACAATCGGCGCCCGACTGGCGGCGCTGAAGTTGCAAGCGGGACCAGGGAATATGGGTGACAATTTAATTCGGTGTTACGAAGAGATGGTTCGACTCGACCTTGTTCCAGAAAAGGAAATCATGTTGGTTAAAGCATGGGTACTGGATTTGGAGCACCTGTCGTAGAGACCCATTGATCGGCGCTATAAGTGTTACATCTCAACCCTGTAACTCGACTGAACTATCGCCCGAAGCAGCTAGTTGCCTGAAGGGCGCTTGACCAGTGATAAGTTCCATCCTGGCGTACTCTCCGGAATGGTCACAGCGGCTCCCGGTGGCGCCGATTCAAAGCGCCTTGCATATTCCGAGAAATGCATATCCCGAAAGGCCGGATACCTCCAGCGGAGAGCAACACCGAAACACATGATGCACAAAAGAATAACCGATACAACTTTGAGAACATCACTCCGGCTCTGAAAGCACCATAGAATCGACCATGCGAAAGCGAGTGAAGGAAAAAACCAATAGCGCACACCGGCTCCCATCGCCATAAACTGCCAAGCGGAAACTCCCGGGGGTGAACCAAGCGTTGGCGAGATAAGCGAAGAGGCAAGAATCAAGACGCAGAAAAGTAGAAATAGCTTCATCTCCAGGGGCGATCTGAGAAAGCATACAACGACAAGAATGGATCCGCCGGCAGCTATTGCAGTCAGCACGATGGAGTATCCAAGACCCGCTTGCGCGGCAAACATATTGCTGCCGATCAATGTCCCAAGATAGACATGACCAGCAAGCAGGCGAGCAAACAATACTGGTCCGGCGCCAAGGGCGTAATGAGGCCGGCTAGCGAATCCTCCGTTCAACAGCCCCCACGCCTGGATAAAACAGGCCGCAGCAAGAACACCGGCCGTAGCCCACTGCCAGCGGTCGCGACGACGCCACGCGAGAAATAGAGCGTGGGGCAGCAGTAAAATGCAGAACGGCCCAGTCAGACCACAGAGCGACACTACGGATAAATCGAATAATCTGCTTCCTGCGTTACGAGGCCTGGATGCTACGAGCAGAAGAAAGACGCTCAAAGCAAGTGTCCATTGCGAACTTGTAATAATCGCATTTATTTCCCAGCAATTTGGCAATGACAAGTACGCGACCGCCAGCATGACACGATATCTGAATGGGCCCCACACCGAAGACCGGGGAGAAAGCAACAGATTAACCGGAAGCGCCTGTAGGCCGATAGCGATGAGATTCAACACCAGGGGAGCGAAACGCAAGGGCACAAGCAGGGCGAGGGACGCTCCCAAACGCGGCAGCACGTGAAAGTATCCTTCATATGTGCGAAACAGCGCGGCCCACCATCCGAAGTTATAGGCATCTGCAAAAAAGACATGGCCATCCTCATTCCAGAATTGCGCGTTGAGTATCGCATCCGGCCTTCGCGATGCAATCACGGCACAAGCGAAAAGGAAAATCGCGGCGTGCATCCATGGCTGGAATTTCGCCTGCATGATTTCTTGCTTCTTCGTCTCGCTCATCTTCGCATGTTCTGACATATCGTTTGATCTACGCGGGCTCGCTCCGTGCCGAAACAGCCGGCGCCATGCCGTTCGCGGTATCAGGATCAGCACGCCGCAGATACACCCAGAGATAGAAAATGCCCATCGCCAGCATGACGAGCGAGGCGGGCCGATTCATTACGAGTATCAGCATCTTTCCGACGAGCCCCGCCGTACTTATATGCAATGGTTTCGAAACAAGACTGAGAATTGCCAGCGGAATATCTCCGGTGAAAAACATCCCCAGAGAACTCACCAGCAGCGCAACCCGGGCAATCGGGCCGTTTTTGGCCCACAACAGGGCGCAGGCGGGAACAGTAAGCATCAAGAGCTTTGCATCCCATGGCCGATGATAGGTAACCAGCATGGTAAGCGGCACGACGGCCGCCAGCGCCATCCAGGCTGCGGCTATCGAGAATTTCGACCAAAGAGTGCGCGCCGCCCATGCGATCAGAAGCGCGCCACAGAAGAGATAGCTGGCCGGATTGTAGATGCGTGGATCGTCGCGGAAGACACTGATGGCAGCCTGGAGATCGACGACCACGGCGGAGCTACGTCCGGTGAGGGAATCAGGGCCGGGTTGATTGATTCCTCCGGGACCTGAAATGGCGGTAAGATTGGATTGCCAGTCCTCGATCCAATGCGGCGCAACATGCGAAACCCAGAGAAAGGCCGACAGGCCCAGGACTGCAGTGATAAAGAGGGTTTGCAGGGCGTGTTTCCTATACACGCCACCGGCCAATAGAAAGTAGAGCCATACAAGGCCAGCGTCGTGGGGCTTGATGGCGAGGCTGAGCGCCATGCACAGAATGCCTGCGGCCACAAACCGTTCGCGCAGGAAGCACCAGACGGCCACCACGCACAGGCTAACGGCAATCCCGGCCGTATTGCCGCCACTAAAGATCATCTCGCAGTTGGCAAGCAGAATGCATAGCAGGAAGAGAGAGATACCCGGCGCATAAGTTGCTGCAAGATCCCACATCAGGAGGGCGGCGAGGGTGAATAATCCAGCAGTGAGCGCCATCCACAGCACATGCGCAGGCCCAAACGGCAGCATGGCAAAGGGAGTTACGACAATGAACGTGGTAGGCAAGTTTACATATAACACCACTGCCTGATGAGCCGGGACCGTCTCCGACGGATGCTCCCCGCCTTCGGCATGGTAAAAACTTTCCAGTTCGCTCACCTTGTAAGGATTGTGGTGTTCGAGCAGACAGCGCGTGCCATAGTAGATAGCCTTATAATCCACCCACCAACTTGTAGCCTGCCCAACCGAGAAACCCCACCCGATGGAGATCCCGCAGGCCAGCAGTATCCACGCTAGTGCAATGCGCCGCTTCCTTGTCATGGTCAGCCTCTCCTACAAACAGAAATAGTGCAAAAACTAATCATCATACTACTGGACAAACCTGTCGAGCGTAAATCGAACTATGCCTGCGTGAGCGCAAGCGGCGATTCCCCCGGCTCTCCAGGCCCGGCCGTTACATTCCGGGCGGGATCGCGCCTCATATAAACCCACAGATAAAAAATGCCCATAGCCAGCAAGATGAGCGGGGTGGGTTCCATCAGCAGGACTGTTCGTATCTGTTCGGAGATCCCCGCTGTGGCTATTGGCAAGTCCTTTGTATACATCAGGAGAATTGTCAGCGGGATATCCGCGGTCGACACAATCCCCGCGGTAGTCGCCAGGAGGGCGCCCCATCGAATCGGTCCGCCCTCGGCCCACAGCATGGCGCAGGCCGGAACCGAGAGCAGTAAAAGCTTTGCATCGTAGGTGCGATGATAGGTCACCAGCATGGTGAGAGGCACAACCGCCGCAAGCGCCAGCCAAGCGCTTCTCTGCGAGAATTGCGACCGAAGAGTGCGAACCGCACCGACCAATAGGAGCGCTCCGCAGATCAGATAGCTTGCCGGATTGTAGATGCGCGGATCGTCCCGAAAGACACTGATGGCCGCCTGCAGATCGAAGATCATGCCGATTGAACGGCCAGTGCTGGAAGCGGGACCCGGTTCATTGAGGCCGCCGCGCGCCGAAATAGCCGACATATTGGTTTGCCAGTCCTCGATCCAATGTGGCGCGACGTGCGAAACCCAGAGAAAGGCAGACAGGCCCAGGATACCGGTGACGAGGAGGGTTTTCAGAGCGTGTTTTCTATAAGGCGCGCCCGCCAACAGGAAATAGAGCCAGACCAGCCATGCGTCATGGGGTTTGATTGCCAGGCTAACCGCAAGGCAAAGGATGCCCGCCCATACAAACCGTTCCCGGAGGAAACACCAGACGGCCACCACGCACAGGCTTATGATGATCCCGGCCGTATTACCGGAATGAAAGAGAATCTCGCAGTTGGCAAGAATCAAGCTGATCAAACCAATAGAGATTACTGGCGCGTAATTGGCCCCGCAATTCCACATCAGGAAAGCGGCCAGGATGAGAGATCCGGCGGTGAGGCATGTCCACAATATATGCGCAGCCCCCCACGGCAGCATCGCAAAGGGCGCAAGGAAGAGAAATGTGGTTGGCAGGTTGACAAACAACGTTACCGTCTGGCGTGCCGAGGGGGTTTCCGACGCGCTCTGCCCGCCTTCAGCCCGGTAAACGCCATCCAGCTCATTCACGTTGTAGGGGTTGTGTTTTTCCAGCAGGCATCGCGTACCGAAATAAACTGCCTTGAAATCCACGCGCCGATTCGCCTTCAGCCCTAAAGAGAAACCCCACCAAACGGAGATTCCGCCAGCCAGCAGAATGCAGAACAGCGCGATCCACCGCGTTTGATTCATGCTCATCTTCACTCTCAGGCCTTTCGGCCGCCTGGAACCTGAATCAGGACCAAGAGGGATATGCATGTAATTCTACACAGGCGCAAAAAACAAGGGAGAGCTGGCATGGGCTATGGATTTGCCCAGCGACTCTCTCCCTGACAGCTCAGCAGAACGATGAAAGCGTATTCGATCCTATCCTGATCGTCCGCCAGCACTGCAATCGACAGACAGGAACTCAGCGTCCGCTCCTCTTACGGCTGGCTTATTGAGAAATTATCAATGTGCGTCCTTTGCAGGAGGGGGGAGTGTACGCTTTCACGTTATCTAGGCGTACTCTCTCTGACAAGGACGTTTGACTCGGCCACACTGGAGATGCCTTGACGGCGGGTTAAACGCCGGTAATAGCTGTGTCGAGGTTAGTGAACAAGGTAGCGATGGTTGCGGCCACAGTTTGCATGGTAGAGACTGCACCCAATGCGATGATGGAAACAACCATAGCATATTCAACCAGATCCTGGCCATCGTCGCGTCTCAACAAACGCAACAACTGCCAAAAACGGCCTGATAACGAGGTGTTCATGTGAGTTCCTCCAGGGAATAAACTGGGGAAATAGTGCATCACGCGGCCCACATTAATTATATTACATTACCCAGTGGGCAGCAAGACAAAAGAAATCGCCAGGAATGGTGATCCTGGCGATATCCGAACCACATACAGCTGACTCATTGTGCGTTCAGTGAAGCACGGCCCTTGCCAGCGAGAGCACGCCTTACGTTAGCTCGGCGTACATCTCCCTTGCAAAGGCGCCCGGCTCGGTCATCCTGGCGACGCCTTGATAGCGGGCTAAACGCCTTCAATAGCCGTTGCGAGGTTTTCGAACATGTTAGCGATGCCCGTATACAAGACTCGCGTACTGGCAACAGCGGCAAAGGCGATGATAGTGACAACCAGAGCGTATTCAGCCAGATCCTGGCCTTCCTCGTGGCTCACCAGATTCTTCAACTTCAAGAACGACCTGAGAAACAAGTTGTTCATGTTGTGATCTTTCGGGAAATGAAATTACATTTCGCGGTCCGCGCGAAATATATTTCATTGCCAGTGGTGACACGATTCCAGTGCAAGCGCCAGGGAGCAGCTGTCTTGGCAATATGATGCCTTGAAGGCAGATTAAACGCCCGTAATAGCTGTGTCGAGGTTTGTGAACAAGGTTGCGATGGTTCCGGACACGGTTCTCATGGTAGCGACTGCGCCCAATGCGATGATGGAAACAACCAGAGCGTATTCAACCAGATCCTGACCTTCCTCGCGGCTCATCAAATCCTGGAACTTCACATACATCTTGAGAAGCATGGTGTTCATATGGGTCCTCTCCGTAGACTGATTCTCCCAGCCTTGGCCGGGGCACCTGTTCTACTGCAAGCAGCGTGCCATTCTTCTCGGTTTTTCAATTAATTCTTATAAATCAATCACATACGGAGATTAAAAGCGAAAAATAAACCCAATATGGTGTATACAGTTGTTTACAGAGCGAGACCGGCAGACCGGCCTAGTATACAGGACACGAAAGTGTAGTAACCGGGAAGACACAGGAGCCGGATCGGTAGCTTTAGAGCGCAGACCGTTCCGGTGAACGGCGAGAGCAATTGCACTGAACGAAGGAAAGCCACCTGACCGGCTGCCGCTCAGACACAATCTTTACCCCAAGGGCTAAGATATGCCGTCTGGCTGAGGAGCAGCCGAAAACTCCAGCGTGTCTCCCGGTTGTGTCTGCGTCTGGCGGATAGTGCCGGAGGGAAGCTCGAGTACGGACTGCGCCCGGAGGCAGCCTGACAGCCGCCACGGAGGCACAGCGCTCACCAGCTTGCTGATTCGACGCTTGCGGTCCAGATAGACGAGATCGATGGGGAATTGCATGAAGAAGGTGTGTACCGCCTGACAGGGGCGAATCCACATGCCCTCACCCGGCGCGAGGCCTTTACGCCCCAGCAGGCCTTTGTTGCGCCTGGCGGCGCTATCGGCAACTTCCATGCAGGTGGCGAGCACAGTATTGCGCGTCAGGTTTGAGACGCGCAGAAGGGCATCCCGGCGAGCAATGTGGCTTGGAAAGAGGAGGTTGCGCAGCCCCATAAACGGATTCATCCGGTACCCTTAGATCCTAACGCTTGCCAGGCGCCGCCCTCTATACGGCCCTTCTCGTAGCCTTCCGGCTGCCTACAGGGCAGCCGGAAACCTCACTGGGGCGCGGGAGCGGTAGTCGTTGTAGAGGTGGAGGTCGATCCGGCGCCAAAGGTTCCCGTAGCTGAATCAACCACCAGCGGCGTCTCCGGCTTCATGCTTTCGACCAATTTCTCCACAGGTATGGTGGGCGGCGCGGGGGCTGGAGTGTTGGCCGCAGTCTTGGCATCCGGAGTATTCATGGGTATCTTGGAGTTTGGCGGCAGGAACTTAGCTGGAAACTTCAATTCAGGCAACGGCGCTCCAGCCGGGATGGGAGCCACAATCTCCGGAGTCACAATCACAATCAGCTCAGTGTTCCCCTTGGTCTTCGACATAGACTGGAAGAGCTTGCCGAGAATGGGAATGTCACCCAAAAAGGGTATCTTCATGAAAGTTTCGGACTCGGTATTGTCCAGCAATCCGCCGATGACGAAGCTTTGTCCGTCGCCCAGCTCGATCTCGGTCTTAACTTTTCTGGTGGTGATGGCGGGCACATTAAATCCGGATAGCTCGACGGCATTGTTAAAGTCGAGGGCGCTGACTTCCGGGGCCACCTGAAGGCGTATCGTTCCGCGGGGAGTAATGGTGGGAATAAAGTTCAGGCGAACTCCGTAATCCTTGAACATGATAGTAACTGTAGCCGCGGTGCCTGCTCCGCCTCCCTGAACGACGGGATACGGGTATTCTCCGCCGGCCAGGAAGCTGGCCTGTTTGCCGTTAGTCGCCAGCAGGTTGGGTTCGGCAAGAACTTGTGCCCCGACGGTCGTCTTGAGGGCCTGAATCGTAGCGCCGATATTCAGACCGGGGTAGAAGACGGAGATATTCGTCGGAGACGCTCCTCCGGACACCGTGGTGCCCGTACTACCAGCAGCAGGAGTAGTCGTTAGCGAACCGGTAGAAATCCCACCGATTGTGTTTGCAAAACCGTTACTTAAAATATTGATGCCGAGCTGCGACGACTTGGTGCGATCAACGCTGATAAAGCGCACCTTGAGGAGAATCTGCGGGTCGGAGGCCGGCACGGCGACGTTGAGCAAGTTGACGACTTTGCCGCCAGTGGAGGCGATCTTGACCGCTCGTTCCGAACTGTTGAGATCCTTAACGGTGCCGCGCAGGAAGATGTTGCCGTTCTCTGAGCTGACCCTGAGGGAATCGCCGGGAAGCTCGGTTCTGAGCTCGCGGCGGATGGCGTCCATGTTGTCGTGCAAAATGGAGACGCCGGCGCGCACCGTCACGTTGAAGAACTGACGCCCGCCGCTGGTGTCCCAGATAATCAGATTGGTTTCTCCAAGGGCTTTGCCCTCCACCATGATCTCGGTAGGACTTGTCGCATGGACTTCGGCGATGTCGCCCTGACCGATGACCACCCGCGCGATCGGCAGCCTGCAATCGACCAGGACAGTCTTGCCCACGGCGACGGAGAGTTCATTGGCCGAGTCCTGAGAGGAGCCGGCGGAGATTTGAACAGGAGGCGGCGCGGCTTGCGCCTGCAACTGTGATCCGGCGCAGAGGGCAAGAAGCATTACGCCGCAATATACGATGGTGATGCCGGTCTTCGCTCTCACTGGCGTCCCCCGGGAGAAGCAAATTTTTCTTGAGTCAATTTCGAACCGTTGTACACCTCGACGGTAAGAAACCTGGGCGGGGCCTTTTTTGTACGCCGTACCTTTACCGGCGTTTCAACCTGGCCCGAAAAAAGGTTGCCCGTGGCCGTACCGGGAACCGCGGCAATTTTCGTATCCAGCGGATTGCGCAGCACCAGCTGGATTTTCACCTGATTGCTTGCCAGGCTAAGGATCTCGGCCTGTTCCGGGGTAACCAGCAGGTTGACCACTTGCACCATCTTCGCTTTACCTTCAGCATCTTTTTGATAGTCGGTGCCCGCAGACAAGACCTGGATGTTCTGCAGGAGGGTTCGCGAGACCGTGCCTTGCGTCGCGTTTTGCTGGCCGGGAGGGATGCCGGAGATGAGCACGTCCACGCGCATTCCGGGAGTCACAAATCCCGACACATTCACCACCTCATCGACCTTGACTGCACAGGCCCTCATGCCCGGGGGGATGGTAGCTGCCAGCCCGCCGCCCGAGCCGGCAGCAGCCAGGCGTTTCTCGATAATCGGTTCTCCCTCATACAGGTCTGACAGAACGCCCCTTCCGACGACACTCTTTTTATCTTTAAGGAGAATGGTGCCTTTGGGAGGCGTTCCCGCGATCTGTACGGACGACAGATTGTCCTCGTTGAGAACGCTTCCAAGTTTGATATCCGACTTAGCCGCGACCACTTGCGTAGAGGCAGGCGGCTTGGGCGCCGACTGGTTTTGAACCAGGCGAACGACGAGTAAAGTGCACACGGCGGCAATGATAAAAGCCACAATAAGGATCGCGAGTACTCTTCGGTTCATCTGGAGGCCTGTTTGAACTGGCCGCCCGGCCAGCTACGCCTTTCTTTCTCCTACGGCGATTGCCGCCCAAAATAGGACGGACAACACGCCCAACACGTTTCACGCCTATTTAGTGTATTCCTTTCATGCCTCTGGGGAACGCCCGGAAGCACGTTTGCAGTCAAGGGAGGTATCAAGAGAGTTATAGGTTAAAGCCGATCAATAGGCGATTCTGTAAGAGATTATAATTGAACTCTTGAAGGGGGGCGGCAGGCCTTATCACCGTGTCTCCCAGGCTGAGAATGACTGAAACGCGACCTCCACCGCAGGATGGAGCAAGCCGCGCCAGGGAGGAAATTCATCCGGTCATGAGGTCTTCCCTATGATTACGCTATTTTCGGAGCGACCGGAAGAGAATCAGCGGCCCTACACCTTTCTGGTTTCGATCCTGGTGCATTGTGGCGCGGCGGGACTGGTGTCTTTGGGAATCCTCACCACGCCCAAGGTCAAGAGCCCGCCTCTGAGCCAACGATACGAGGTGCGGCACCTGAACCTGCACACGATCGAGCCTGAGGTGGAAAGGGCTGTCAGCAAGGCAATCGAGCAATCCCGCCCGCAAATCAAGCGCAAGCTTCCGCCGCCCAGGGAGATCGCCAAGGCACGGCCGCCCGCGATGCGGCAGATGGTACAAGCTCCACCGGGGCCCCAGACGCTTCTCCAGCCGGATATCCCCAAGCCTATGACGCTCACCGTGGAGATTCCGGTGCCGGCAGTCATCCTCTGGAACGGGCAGAAGACTCCCGCCAAGACGCTGGTTGCGCCACAGCCTGAGAAGCCCGCTGTGGCCGACGTACCACCTTTGATCGAGATGCCCAACCAGGAACTGAACGTGGCGGACATAGCCCTGCCAGCCACAGAGCTGGCTACCAAGCCCCAGCCGATTCTCGCCAGCACTACATCGCCGGTCGTAGCTCCAGGGCCGGCACCGACGCCGCCAGCCCCGCTCACAACCACGGAAGGGGCCGAGCAGCCAACACCCACCGCGCTAATGTCGGCCTCCGATCTTCAGATGAAGCGTGGCGATGTTACGCTGCCGCCGGTGAACGAGTCGGCAACCTCAAACTCCACCGGGGCGCTGGGGGCGGGGCAGAGCAAGGATTCCGCGGCGGAAGGGCAAGCCAATGCGATTGACAAAACAGCCGAAAAGGGAGCAGAACAGAGCACACCCATTGCCGCGGACACGCCGGATGCCGCCACTCAAAAAGATGAACCTGCTCCCGGGCAAACTGGCTCCTCTCCAACCGACTCCTCTCAAACTGGCGCCTCTCCATCTGGTTCCGAAAAGGGCCATCAGCATTCGGCGGCCCACATCTCGCTGCCCCATGACGGCCAGTTCGGCGCCGTGGTGGTGGGTTCCTCGCTGGAAGAAAAGTATCCGGAGACCGCCCCTCTGTGGAGCGGCAGGTTATCGTATACCGTATATCTGCACGTGGGCCTGACCAGGAGCTGGATCCTGCAGTACTCGCTTTCGCGGGCCGATAACGCGGCTTCCGCGGGCAACATCACGCACATCGAGGCGCCCTGGCCGTATAACATCGTGCGGCCCAACATCGAGCCGGGCACAATCGATGCCGATGCCCTCATGGTGCACGGGTTTGTGAATCAGGCAGGGCGCTTCGAGGCGCTGTCCATCCTCTTTCCGCCCCAGTTTGGGCAGGCACAGTTTGTGCTGGACGCGCTCGCCCAGTGGCAGTTCCGGCCGGCGACGCAAAACGGGCAAAATGTGCTGGTGGAAGTGCTGCTGATTATCCCCGATGAGCTGCAATAAAGCCAACATCCCGGCGGGTCCAATGAGCGGACCGGCCGGGATGCGGGGGTGATTATCCTGGAGGCTATGTGGTGCCGTTGGGAATCAGCCGCGGAGTTGTGAGACCCCGCGCGATAGCCTGGAAGATCTGTTTCAGTTGCGTGAAGTTGACTTGATTGGGCGAGGAGCAGCCATTGGCGTCGTCGGAGTAGAAATAATCCGGCGAGGAGGCTATGTCCTTCAATGTCGTGCAAGCCTGGACGCCTTTGTAGGCGCTATACGTCGCATCCGTCGTGCAGGTCCCCGAGGTCTTTGCGCCATAGCCGACCGTGTAGATCCTGGTTCCCGCAGCCGTCGCCGACTGGGCAGCGATGATCGCCTGCCCGCACTGGCCCAGCGCGGATGGGTAGGCATATGAATTTTTGTTGCTGCCACTCCCCGTTCCGTTCAGGGTGCCCGTGTCCGCCTTCAGGCCGCTGGAAGCTTGCATGTCACCGTCGCCGAGGATAATCATGGCGTTCTGCGAGCCGGGATATTCCGCCTGCTCGGCGACCAGCGCCGTTTGCGCCGCATAGATGGCTTGCGCATAGTAAGTGCCCTCGCCGCCCTTGGCCTGGATGCCGTTGCAACCGCTCTTGCCCCCGGCCGCAATTACGGTATTCGAGGCGGGGTTCAACGTCGACGCATCGTTGATCTTGTAATCGTGCGCAAACGCAGCGACGGTGCCGCCAGAGGTGCCTAACGGCGTGGGAACAACCTGATAGGTGGAGGTGTAAGGCAGATTCAAGAGCCCGTTCGTTAACGTCCCGGTCGACACGTTTTGAAATTCATACGGCTCAATCGTGGGAGTGGTTGTGGGGCAGGTGTAATAGTCCTTGGCCTGCGAGGTTAACACCGGAGGAAAGACAAACAGGCTGACCGTATCGACAGGCGTGGTGCTTGAGGCGCAGGTTTGGCCCGCCGGGCAGGGGTACATAAGCGCCAGCATCGACTGGACGCCCTGCAACGCGCAGGACTCCTGAGTGCCGGAGCATTGCAAGCCGCTATCCGAGCTGGTCATCGAACTCGTTGCGTCGAGAATAATGGCAACATTCCATGGGGTGTTTAGGCCGCCGGCCATGGCCGCGGTCGCGGTTACCGTAAAGGTGTGCGCGGCAACATGCAAAATCCCGCCGAACCACGAGGGAATCGTCGCTGTCTGCGACACCACCACAGCGTTGACCCCGTTCGCGTAACCGCTGACGGTGGCGCAGCCCAGGCCAAACTTCGACGTCATGGAAGACGCGCAGTAGTACGTTGGCGTGATAGAAACATTTGTCAGGTCCGGCTTGGCGTTTTTCTCGCCCGTCATGGCGCTGTAGAGCGTCACATTGTTCGTTGCCGCGGTAAGATTGGGCATAACCCCCGCTGCCGCCAAAGCGGCCGCGTTGGTTGATGCCTGGAGCTCTTGACGGGCGGTATAGGCACGACCAACATCAAGCACTACGCCGGTCATCCCTATAAACGCCAATAAGCTCACCCCCAATATCATCGCCGACTGTCCTTGAGTATCCTCCAGCAGCCTGCGAAAAAAAGAACGTCTTTGCAGTTTCATTGGACAACCCTCCTTTCAAAGTTCGATTGGTATCGTTTGGGACGCGGTTAGGGTTCCCGAAAAACTTAGCATATACATCGGAAGCCAACTGTACGGATAGCTGACCGTTAATGTACCGGGTACGGTATTAGTGGTGGAATTTTGGTCCGCCATCAGAATCGCGACCGCCCCGGTGCATGAAAAGCCAGATCCAGCCGTTGGGCCGTACTGAACACTCTGACCACTCGAATTCGGAATCGTCACTGTATAGGTCAGCTTTGAAGCGTTAAAGCTTGGCAGCGACGAAGAAACGTTTGTTGCGATCAACGCGCAGGGGTCTCCCCCAGGAGCGACTGTGGCGTTTGCAAGGACCGTTTGCGCGGCGGTTCCCACGACGTTTGATAGCTGCACCTTGGCGATCATGGCCAAACTGGCCGAAAACAAGAATGTCACCGTAATCAGCATAACGGGTAGCACAGCGGCGAACTCGACCAGGGCTTGCCCCTCGTCATGAGAGCCTAAAAAGGCGCGATGCCAGCCACCGAAAGACCGGGATTGGGCGCTCGTTCTGCGGGTCACTGTAGCACGGCAAAATCCAGGCGAGATCACACTGATCTCCCTACGCAGATTGCACAGCCTTTTCATTGCATACCTCCAAATATTATCTCTCAAAAAGCCCCCACTTAGCAACATATTTTTTTGTCCGGGAGCCGAAAGTACTGCAAGGCGTCCCGCCTCGGTGTCTACCTCCTCTCCTTACCCTTTCTGAGCCGCTCCAGAAACTGCTCGATGTCCCACGTGCTGGCCCCGTTTATCAGCGGGTTCAGCCCGTTGTTCGCCATCTGAGCATCCTGGGGGATAAACTGCATGCCGACGCCGTCGTTGCCCCAGCGGACGGCCCTGGAGTGCACCGCGATGGAACGCTCGACGCTTCCGTCCATGTCGCCGGCCGCCTGCAGCGTCATCAGGATGAGAGTGCCCGGGTACCAACGCTCCTCCGTTATCAGATACAAACCTGACGGGCTGATGTCTTTGATGCGGTGCGCCTTGGGCGCATCGCCGGTCCAGTAAAAGGCATCCAGGCCGGGCAGAACCTCTCGCGGGATAAAGCGCTTATCTATAGCCGATTTTGGACCCGAGAACCACAAGCGCTTCCACCAGTACTCTGACGGCTTGACGTACTGAATCTCCGGCTCGAAAATATCAATCTCGGATAGTATCCCGGACCTGGAGCGCTCCTTGCCGGAGCTCGTCTCCACCTCCGCCACGCCGGGACCGTCGCTCCAAAGCTGCTTTCCGCGCAACAGCACGGCGCCTTGCACCCCGCCGGCAACGCCGCCGACGCTGGAAATACGCTCCAGCAGGCCCTGCATCTCCTCCGCCACGCAGAGCACCAGTTGATCGCCAGCCTGGGTCTGCGACGAATAGATCGAGTGAATGGGCAGAGCCAGAACGCTTGATGCCTTAGGGCTTGAAGGAGAAACTCGAAAAGTGGGAAATGACTCCACCACCTCAATGACCCGGCAATTATTGTCCAGGTAAATCAGATCGAGCGGGGCGCGCATATCCGTATCTGGCATTCCCCGGAAGGGGATTATCCAGAGACCTTCACCTGACTTAAGCGATAACTTTCGAAACATATTCTTGAGCACTGCGGTCGACACATTGGCGACGCTGACCTCCAGTCCGAGAAAGCATTCGCGAGTCTGGTTATATGCGCATTGTCTTCGTAATTCCATCAAACCTCCGGTCCTAGGTGAGGACCCGGAAACGGGCGCTATCTCAAAGTTCCATCCATTTACTAAGCCCCCTGCGTCAGAACCGCACATCCAAGTCGTATCATCGCTATAGCAGTAACAGCCATCGCCTGCTTCGCCAAGAACAGATAAACTCCTTTCTCTCAGCCGGAAAGCATGCATGGGCACACCAACCCTCATCCGTTGCCAAGGTGTAACGCGGAGGCACACATACCCTCAATCGCACGGCCCCTGGCAAGCGAGATGGCCTGGGCAGCCAGCGAAATATGCGCGTCTGCGCGGCCCTGCTGCCCTCCCCGAAAATTGCGCTACTTGACCCGTGTGCGGCGGCGCTGGATCAAGACGAACAGAATTACGACAACCAGTACTGCGGCAACAACCCTGATGATCAAAGTAGTGTCCATTGCAACTCCTTTTTCTTTCAACAAGATGCTTGTTACGCTCCCCGGTTTGAGCAATTACGAGCGACACCGGGCGCCAGAACGGCAACATTTCCGGACCGCGAGACTGCGGACCGGCCAGCAAAAAAGCGCGCCTAGACGGCGCCGCAATAAAGACAATGCGCTACTTGACCCTCGTGCGGCGTCGCTGGATCAAAATGAACAGGATAACAACAACCAGTACAGCGGCGACTATCCGGATAATCATGGTAGTATCCATATCGATTCCTCCTTCCTCAATGATTGAGACCCCCGAGCGATTCCATGATGGAAATGACCGCCGGCCCCAGAGTGACCACGAAAAGCGCGGGAAAGATGCAAATGACAAGTGGAAAAATCAGCTTGATGGTGGTCTTTGCCGCCGCCTCCTCCACGGCCTGCACGCGCTGGGTTCTGAGCGTATCGCTGTGAACGCGCAATGTCTTGGCGATGCTGGTTCCAAGTTGATCCGCCTGTACCAGCATGGAAACAAGATTGCGCACGCAGTCTACGTCGGTGCGTTCCGCCAGATGTTTCCAGGCATCGCCGCGAGGGCGTCCAGCTCGTTGCTCCAGCACGACAATGCCCAATTCATCGCACAGTTCCGGCTGTGCTGCTTTCAATTCCACCGCGGTGCGCGCCGTCCCCTGGTCCAGGCTCAGTCCCGCCTCTATGCAGATCACCAGTAAATCGAGCACATCCGGAAGCCCTCGCCGAATAGCGCTTTGGCGTTTTGTAATCCGCCTTCCCAGCCAGAAATCCGGCGCTAAAAAACCCACGCCAAGGGCCAGGACGTATATAAAAACACCGCCATACGCCCCAAGTCCGGTTACCAGTAGAAAGAAGCATAGCAGGAGAGGAACCAATACTTTCGAGCCATAGAAGATTTTGTCCGCTGATTCGTCGCGGTAACCGGCGCGATGCAATCTCTGCCGAACAACGGATACCTCGGCCTGGCTTCGTGGCAGGACGTTCTCAAAGTGTCCGACCACGCCGCCGATCGAAATACCTGTTTGCTGAATGGTGTTCAACAGGGATTTCGATTGTTTTGGTTGCGGGTTGATCGCCTCGGAGATCCGCTGAATCATTTCTTCGCGATAGAACAGAAGAAACCCACCGCTTACGATCAGCAGAAATACTACGCCAAAAGTGAAGATCGCAAATCCCATAAATCCCTTCAAACGTCCATGCTGACAATTTTGTTAATGATAAAACCGCCAATCACGATCATGGTGCCAGCTATCCAGAGCATCTTAATGCCTGTTGGATTCTTCCACAAGATGCTCATCATTTCCGGGCTAACAACATACAAAGCGATTCCCAGCACCACCGGCAGCATGGTGAGCACCCACCCTGTCAAGCGCCCCTGAGCCGTGTGCACCCCGACCTGCCGTTTGAGGCGAAAACGCTCCCGGATTACATGAGAGGTTTTGTCGAGAACCTCGGCAAGATTTCCCCCGCTCTCCTTCTGGATCATAATCGCAGTGGAGAAGATGCGGAGGTCCTGCAGGGGAACGCGCTTGATCAGGTTGTCGAGCGCCGCCTTCATTTCCAGGCCGTAATTCTGCTCCTCGAAACAAGTTTTGAATTCGCTGCCGATAGGGTCGGCGCACTCACGAGACACCAAGCCGAGCGCGGCGATCAGACTGTGTCCGGCGCGCAGACCGCTCACCATCAAATCCAGCGCTTCCGGCAACCCCTGCTGAAACAGGTCAAGGCGCTTCTTGCGTAGATGGAGCACCCAGGCAAAGGGTGCGGCGCCCATCAGCAATCCGACCGGCAGAGCTATGAGGATAGATTCGAAGCGCAGGTAAACCAAATATGCCGGGAGCGCAAAGCAAAATACACAAGCAGCCAGCAGCCTTCCTGGGCTCCAGCTGAGATTAGCCTGCAAGAGCAGGGTCTGGAGACGCGGCGCCAGCTCGTTCTGAAGCAGCTTGCGATTGAGCCAGGGAATTCCGCTGAGTGCATCGCTTTTGCGAAGATTGACGAGGTTTTCGCGATCTTCTTGAGTACCGCCCGTAGACAACGCCGAGTTGAGTGTGGCATGGACCTGCTTGGCCTGCTGAGAGGCCCCGGATGTGATGGCGAAGACCAGCAGGACAACGACTGCGAATATGCCTACGAAGATCACGCCGAGAATCATTCCCATGCCTATCTCCCTCCCTTCCGCTCAATTGACCGGCGTTTCGCGTTCAAACAAAATCGGCGGTAAAACAATACCCGAGATGCGAAGCCGTTCGAGGAACCGGGGACGGATGCGGGTTGGCTGAAACACGCCCACGACCTTGCCATCGGGCCCGATCCCTTTCTTGTTGAAAGTAAAAATCTCCTGCATGCTTATAACGTTTTCTTCCATGCCGGCGATCTCTGAGATGCTGGATATTTTGCGCGTGCCATCGCTCATACGCGTGACCTGAACAACAATGGTGATGGCTGATGCAATCTGCTGGCGAACGGATTTTTCCGGCATGTTCAAATTACCCATTGCGACCATCGATTCAAGCCTGGAGATGGCGTCGCGGGGAGTATTGGCGTGAATCGTAGCCATCGAACCCTCGTGCCCGGTATTCATGGCCTGAAGCATATCGAAGGCTTCTTCTCCACGCACCTCGCCGATAATGATGCGGTCGGGGCGCATACGGAGGCAGTTGATCAAAAGTTGCCGCTGGCGAATCGCTCCCTGTCCTTCGATGTTGGGCGGCCGGGTCTCGAGTCGCACGATGTTTTCCTGCGCCAGACGAAGCTCGGCCGCGTCTTCGATGGTGACGATGCGCTCGGTGCGTGGAATGTACTGCGACAGGATGTTTAAAAGTGTGGTCTTGCCGGTGCCGGTGCCGCCTGAGATGAGGATGCTAATCCGGGCTTTTACCGCGGAGGAAAGCACCTCCATCATCTCCGGGGAGACGCTTTTCAACTGTACCAGTTGATTGGCAGCCAAGGGGCCTGTCCCGAAGCGGCGGATAGACAAAGAAGGTCCATCCAGCGCCAGAGGAGGAATGATGGCATTCACGCGAGAGCCGTCGGGCAATCGGGCGTCGACCATGGGAGAGGACTCATCCACTCTGCGACCCACGCGCGACACGATGCGGTCGATAATCTGGAGCAGGTGGCGGTCGTCTCGAAATGTCGTATCGACCCTCTGCAGAAGCCCGTTTTTCTCGACAAAAACATGATCTTTGTCGTTGACCAGAATATCCGAAATCTTTGCGTCCCGCAGCAGAGGTTCCAGCGGGCCAAGTCCAAAGACTTCGTCGAGCAGGTCCGCCTGAATTCTTTCCTGTTCGTCGAAGTTGAGGGGCACCCGCTGTTCGGCGATGATCTCCTTGACGATGCCGGCAACCGCCTGACGTGCCTGACTTGTATTGACGCGCGATAGCTTCTCCAGATCCAGCTTGGAGATCAGAGTCCGGTGTATCTCCGCTTTATACTTCTCCAGATTGAGCAGTTCCACGTTCGACCTTCCACCAGGACAGGATACTCGTCCGCTACAATCTTTTCATTCAAAGAAAAGCTCCCAGCCAAAAATGCGGCATTGAGCCTGAGACACGTCACCCGCCCAATGAGAAGTTCACACTCACCGTGGTCTCCACGTCCACCGGCTGGCCGTCCAGCAAGTATGGCTTGTAGCGCCAGGTCCTCACGGCATCCAGCGCGGACTGCCGTAACATGGTCGGTCCGCTGACCGCGTGGAGATTTTCGAGCGCACCGGTCTTGGAAATGGTGGCTTGAATCACCACTGTGCCTGTTACGCGAGCTTCCCTGGCAATCTGCGGATATACCGGCGAGGTCTTATGAATCAACAAACCACCGGCGACGCCTGCCGAGATGCTGATTTTCGAGGGAGCCGCGACCTTCACCCGGGGCCCGTTTTGCCCACTGAAAACGCTTCCAGCCGTGGCGCTGCCACCCAGGCCATCAATGCCGGCCGCGACAAAGCCCGAGGAGGGCGGCGGTTCCTTTCCAGCCAGCATCTTGAGGTCATTCGGAATCCGTGACGGCGCGCTCAACTGACGGTTCATCAGATCCGTCTGTGTGCGCTGGCGATCCGGCTCGGTGTTAACCGGCGCCGATGGTGGCGGGGCCGGCAGATTCGTGGTTGCAGGCGGCGGTGTATTGGTCACCGTTTGCTGCGGCGCTGCCGTGGGCTTCGGCATAGCCGTCCCGGACTTCATCCTGGTATAGCCCACTCCGCCGAGAATGAGCAAAAGCGTAATCGAACCAACGGCAATAAGCGGCACTATCCCCTTCTTTTTGCCCTTGCTCTCGTCCCTGTGTTTCTCACTTGCCGCCCTCACGCTTTTTGTCTGCTGAGGATGAAAAACCTGCTCGGCTTCCGTATAGGCCGCTACCGATGCTCGCGAAGCGGAACTCGGCATCCTTTCCGCCACGGGCGGCACGGCAACGCGTACTGTTGCGGGTCTGACAGGCTGTGCCGCGGGTGCATTTCCGCCGCTATCCCATTCGCTAAAATCCGCGGGAAGTGTTGAGGGTTGTGCTGTTTCTACGTCTTCTGGAGGTACCATTGTCCATCGGCTCCCTTCACATAAGTAGCGCCTTTGTAATTGCGCGTTTCAAGTTTACTCTGCTGATCGAAATCAATGTTGTCAGGTTGCTCACCGTGCTTTGCGCCGGCCTTGTCAGCTTGACTCACGTCCGCATTCATTGTTGCCGGCATCAGCACAGCGATGTTAGCCAGACCTTCCACCACCAGCGATACCGTGGCTTGCGCGGAAGTGTAGTTTGAGTTGTCCGTGGGGATGAAGGTTACGGATAGTGTTTGTGTCCCCGCTGCGATCACGTTGCCCGCGGCGGGAGTATAGACGAAGATACCGGGGATCAATGCCGTGGCATTCAGCTGAGCGGCGCTGAGCGGGGTACCGTAGGATATGGCGGCAGGAGTTTGCCAGGTGATGATGGGCGTTGCCTTGTTGACGGTGAGTTGAACCGTCGCCTGCGCCTGCGCGTCGTCCGAGCTGTCTTTCGGTGTGAATGCTGCCGTAATCGTATGTATTCCCGCCGAGAGCAACTCGCCTGCCCGGGGAGTGTAGCTGAAGGTGCCTTGAACCGATGCCGTGGCATTGAGTTGAGCCGCACTCAGCGCGGTGCCATAGGAGATGGCGGCTGGAGTTGGCCAGGTAATGACGGGCATTGCCTTGGTGACAGTAAGTGTCACCGTGGCTTGCACCTCGGGAAAGTTGGCGTCCGCCGGTGTAAAGGTCACCGAGAGGATATGCGTTCCCCTGGCCAGCACCTCGCCCATGGCAGGAGTATAAACAAAGGTTCCCGGAATCGATGCCGTGGCATTCAGCTGAACGGCGCTGATCGCGGTGCCGTGCGGAATGGGCGCCGGCTCTGGCCACGTAATCGTGGTTGGCTTGGCCTTGCCGATAGTGAGCGGCACGGAGGCCTGCACCGCGGCATAGTTCGTAATGTCGGTAGGAGTAAAGATAACCGAGAGCGTATGTTTTCCCGCCGAAAGTACCTCGCCGGCGGCGGGAGTGTAGGTGAATCTTCCCGGGACCGAGGCCGTGGCATTGAGCTGCGTGGCGCTGAGTGCGGTGCCGTAGGGGATGGCGGCGGGCGACTCCCATGTCACGGACGGCGTCGCCTTGGCAACAGTTAACGGCACGGCTGCCTGCGCCACGGTGTAGTTCGAGGTGTCCGCCGGTGTAAAGGTTACCGAAGGCGTATGCGTGCCCGCAGCGAGCACGGCGCCGGCTGCGGGAATATAAACGAATTTTCCCGGAATCGCTGCCGTGGCGCTGAGTTGAGCAGCGCCAAGCGCTGTGCCGTACACAATCGCAGCCGGAGCCGGCCAGGTAATGACCGGGGTTGCCCGGGTGACGTTCAGCGCCACTTCGCTTTGGGCTGACGAGTAGTCCCTGGCATTCGTAGGATTGAATGTCGCCGATAGCGTATGCGTTCCTGCCGGCAATACCGTGCCCGCAGCCGGGGTATAGGCGAAAGTTCCAGGAACGGATGCCGTGGCATTCAGCTGAGTGGCGCCCAGCGCCGTGCCGTGGACGATCGTGCCTGGCGCCTGCCAGGTGATGATTGGCTTGACCTTGGCGACTGTTAACGATACCTCTGCCTGCGCCTTGGCGTAGTCGTTCGAGTCTGTCGGAGTAAAAGATGCGGTCAGCGTCTGCACTCCGGCTGTCAGCACCTCGCCCTCGGCGGGAGTGTAGACGAATTTACCCGGGACCGAAGCCGTGGCATTCAACTGAGCAGAGCTGAGCGCGACGCCGTAGGCAATTGGAGCAGGCGTGGACCAGCTAATGACCGGCGTTGCCTTGGTCACGATCAGCGACATGGAAGCCTGCGCCGTGGTGTTGGCCGTGGCGTCCGCAGGCGTGAAGACTGCCGTAATCGTATGTGTTCCCGCCGGGAGCATCTCGCCGACTCCAGGGCTGTATGTGAATTTTCCCGGAACCGAGGCCCTGGCATTGAGCTCAGCGGCGCCGAGCGCTGTACCGTAGGCGATCGGAACAGGCGCCGGCCAGGTGATGACCGGCTTCACCGGGGCCACTTTTGCGGCTGGCGCTTGTACGGCCGGCGCTTGTGCGGCTGGCGTTTGTGCGGCCGGCGTTTGTATGTGCCATTGGCCATCCGCGCCCTTCACATAGGTCGCGCCCTTGTAAGTCCGTGTTTCAATTCCGCCCTGCTGTTGGGAGGCAATGACGCTCGGAGTTTTCTGGAGGTGCCATTCTCCATCCGCGCCCTTCACATAGGTCGCGCCCTTGTAAGTCCTCGTTTCCTGCACTGTCTGCTGGGCGGGAGTACTGGGGCTGGGTTGGGCCGCCCGTTTAGCGTCTTCATAATCCGCGCTTTCCGCTTTGCCCGCTGGCGCTATCGCTTTGCCCGCGGGCGCTGTCGGTTTATCCGCTGGCGCTATCGGTTTGCCCGCAGGTGCTATCGGTTTGTCCGCTGGCGCTATCGCTTTGTCCGCTGGCGCTATCGCTTTTTCCGCTGGCGCGAGCGGCTTCTGTGTTTCTGCCGCCGGCAAGGAGACTGCGGGGCGAGCCGGAGCGGGCTTGACCGGGATCTTTACCGGGACTTCTGGCTTGGCGACGACGGTGTCCGGTCCTGACCCCAACCCCAGCTGCGTAAGGGTACGAGATTCCACCTCGGAAGGCGCCTTCTCTGAAAAACCACGCCTGAAGTTCTTGAGACTAAAACCGCTCCTCTTCTCCGGGTTTGCGGGCAAGCCACATGCGGTTCGGGCCATCTGCCGGATCAGGCGGGAAATCTGCGAATCTTCCAGCGCCAGCGGAATCGCAGTGGTCTGCATGCGCCGCACGGCATTGTAATCGTTGGGTATTTTCCATTGCGCCGGACGGGTGAGCGCCTTTGTGATCTGCTCTTCGGAAACGCCTATGGAACGAGACTCAAACCGGTTGAGCACGATTTCCAGTTTGGGAACCGAGGTGGAAAAGTACTGCGAAATCAGACGATTTGAGTTGCGCAGTCCGGCGATGCCGGCCTGGATAACCAAGTAGACCGTGGATCCTTCTTTGAACAGGCTTGTCCCCATCAAATCAAGCCTGGACCCCATATCGATGACCACGTTGTCAAAGTCTTGCCGCGCGACTGTAATCAGCCTGTCAATGGCTTCTTTGGTAGCGTCATACTGGGGAAACTTGCCGGGAGCCGCTAATACCGAGACACCCGAGCTATGCTTGACCAGCAGCCTGGACAGAAAACTCGAATCCAGCCGGTTGAAGTTCTGAAGAGCATTGATGGTGGAGTATTCTGCGACCACGCCGAGATTCAACGCGGCGTCACCCAGCGGGAGGTCAAGATCAATCAACAGGGTGTTTTGGCCTGACTCCTGGGCCAGAGCTACCGCAAGATTACAGGCCAGCGTGGTGACGCCGTCGCCTCCCTTGGCGCCTAGAAACACCAGAAGCCTGCCACCCGTCTTCTTCGGAATGCGCGTTGCCGGACGCCGGGCAGAGGCCCGCACCAAAGCTTCGGCCATGGTGCCTTGCGCGAAGGGCAAGGTGAGAAACTCGCGAGCGCCCGCGCGCATGCAGCGAACCAGCAGTTCCGGATCGGTCTTCAGCGAATAGACCATTACCGTCGCCGTGCCACTTGCGCAGATGCTCTCCACCAGTTCCAGGGCGTATTCGGGGTTGCTGTCCAGGTCGATGATGATGACATCGTAATGCTGCTCCAGCAGCCTGGGTACATCGTCCAGACTGGGGGGATAGGAAGAAAACTCCCGGATTTCGCCCCCCTGGCATCCGGTAAGAGCGCTAACCGCCGCCTTGCGGCGATCCCCATCCGGGCCAATGAGCGCAATCGTCAGCATGTCGCCTCCGAGTGAGTCCGGATACTGATCATCAAGATATGAAGAAGACTCTGAATTCACGATATTGCTTCCCCCTGACGCTTGCGACTTGCCTTGCGGGTTAGCCGAAAACTGATACGATGATTGCCAATTGGACATGATACTAGCTCCAAATCTCAACGAGCAAAGAAGGACACCAAAGTTCCAATGGCGATGGCTGGAGCGTAGGGCATCTTACGCTTCAGTAAATCATCGAGCGAACTCTCCGCATCGCCACTCTCTTTGATCCGCTTCCCGCCTAAAACCAGATCGCCGGCGTACCGCAACAGCTTCCTGAAGATTTTGTGATAGGCGATCCAGCATATCGCCATGATTCCCCCAGCCATGGCGGTGAAAAACACTGCCCAGAAAGTTTGTTCCAGACCAATCCAGGCGCCGATTGCGGCGCACAGCTTTACGTCCCCGCTGCCCATGCCGCCCAGCCAGAAAAACAAACCGTAGATCAACAAACCGAGCCCCAGGCCTGCACAGCTCTGTCCCAGGCCATGCCAGCCAAAGGTTCGGCTGCTGCCACCCCAGTCAGGACGCCAAGGGGAAATCACAACTCCAGCCAGCAGAAACGGAAGCACCAGCCAGTTGGGGATGCGACGATCGCGCAAATCCGTGAACGTAGCCACGGCGAGTACGATCAGCGTTGGCCACAAAGCAATCGAACGCATACCCAGTATTCCTTTCCCCCAACGTTACGTAAAACTATACTCTTACAGTTGTCCAACTATTCTTGCAATTATCGTACCAAACTTTAAAAGCCGCAAACTGCCTGAAATCAGATAGTTGTCGTCTCACAGTCCAGACTGGTGTACACGGATGTTTACGGACGCGTGTCCCAGAGTGAAGCAGGGGGTATACACCCACCAGGCGCAAACATCCATGGCCGCCCGCGTAGCATAACAGCGAAGCAGAGGCACAAACACTGTGGAATCATGAACAACCCAGCGGCTTTTATACGGGGGTACCTACTTAATAAGCATCTGGAATGTTTCATAATTAATTGGGCCTGAAAGTCATCAAAACAGGGCATGACAATGATCCCAGCGGATAGGCGATTCGGGGGCACGGTTCGATATTTTACCCTCCGCCTGAAAGAGATTCGATCTCTATATTATTGCAAATAAATAATTTATGTTCTGTCGATCTGAGTAAAAGGGGGATTGGCGAAGGCGCGTATTTTGTATACGAGCTCCTAGCCTTCATTGATCAAAATTCCCAATTGAAAAATATTACCAAAGTAAGCTCGACAAGCTGATGAATCGGCGCTAGTATGTGTAGTCAGAGTCGACTATTGGCAATTGAGTTCTTTGGGCATTGTTACCACGGGGGTAGTATTACTTAAGTGGCAACAATGTGGTAGCATATGCTCTTTGGCTTTCCTCCGTTGATTCGGGGGCAATGGTTGTGTCGTCTCGCTTCATCCCCAGAAGCGGTTTATTGTGTTTTCCAAGATCGTGAGTCCAGCAATGATTAAGATTGGACTGTATTCGGAAGACCGTACGCTTCATACGCTGCTTTCCTCCGCTCTCGGGAAAGAATACGAGATTACTCTTGAGCCGGAAGAGGATGGAATCAATGTGCTCCGGGCTGCCGGAGATTGCGATGTCATGATTCTGGATTTACATTCGAATCATGATTCGCTACATAAGCGGATTGAGTGTACCCAGCGCCTGATTGCATCTCAAGTTCCTGCGGTGGTGATGGCCGACGATGCCCTTCGGTCCACTGCGTTTGAACTGGTTCGCTCCGGTGCTTTTGGCTACTGCCGCCGGCCGCCTTCGATTCGCGATCTCAAGACCGTGCTCAGCCGGGCGTATGAGAACTCTACACTCCGGCGGCAACTGCAGAATGTGCAACAGCAACTTGAGGTGCCTGGCGGTTGCGACCGGCTGATCGGATCGAGTCCGCAGATGCAGCGGGTTTATCAACTGATCAATCGCGTAACCAACCTCAACGCCGCAGTGCTGGTGACCGGCGAGAGCGGAACAGGAAAAGAACTGATTGCCCGCGCCATTCACAATCTGGGCTCCCGCGCCGAACGTCCGTTTGTGGCCGTCTCCTGCGGCGCAATCCCTGAGACTTTGATTGAGGCCGAGTTGTTTGGCCATGAAAAAGGCGCTTATACCGGCACGGTAGGGTCTCGTGAAGGCTACTTCGAGCAGGCTGCCGACGGCACGTTGTTTCTGGACGAGATCGGCGACCTGAGCATATTCACGCAGGTCAAGCTGTTGCGCGTTCTTCAGGAGATGGCATTCAGCCGCCTGGGCAGCAATAAACTCATCCCCCTGCGGGCACGGCTGATCTTCGCCACTCACCAGGACCTGGAGAAATTGGTAGCCGCCGGAAAATTCCGCCAGGACCTCTTCTATCGCATCAACGTCATGCGGATTGAATCGCCGCCGCTCCAGGAACATCCAGAGGACATCCCGCGGATTGCACGGCATTTACTGCGTCATTACGGGGAAGCGTTTCAAAAGCCAATGGAGGATATCGAGAGCGACGCGCTGGCCATGCTCCAGGGTTACTCGTGGCCCGGCAATGTGCGCGAACTGGAAAACGTGATGCAGAGGGCTATCATCCTCGCGCCGGGAAAAACTATTCGTGCTGAAGATTTGAGTTTGACTCTCGAAGACGCTGATGCTGATGTTGACATCGCCGACATTGACGACGTTGTCGATATCGGCGATTACCATCCCGCGGGCTCCTTTGAACGGCAGCTTCGCGACTATAAGGTCAAGCTGGCCGTGGCCGCCGTTCGAGAGAACAACGGGAATAAGACGCTGGCGGCTCGCAAACTGTGCATCTCCCGGGCATATTTGCATCGCCTGATCAGGCTTGCTGAACCCGATACGATCTTCGATCAGGATATCCGTGATATAGCGAACGGTTAAACGCAACGTCACCGGCTAACCAGATTCTTTATGGATTGGCGTAGAGAAAGACTCGACTCTCTACAGGCTTTTCCCTTTTTCAGGCGTGAAAACCCGGCTTCCAGTAATCGTTCATCCATCTAGGTGTGAGTGTTGTACTCCGGCATCCCGGCGATGACCAGCCCGCTGTTCTGCCGTCCGTGTATATACCAGCAGCACCAGTTCGATTCATGAGCTTCACTATCGACCGGCGCGGTCAAATCCTTATAGATGACCTTTCCGTAGAGAAATATCTTTTCTTCCCAGGTTTCGATACGCCTGAACCTTTCCTCGGAGTCGCAAAGGCCTCTGACATCATTACGGCAGAAAGGCTTGACTGCGGCTGATTCTCCCGGCAGCAGAATGATGGGAGCAAACGGGACGCTCCGTTTCTCTTCTGAATACTCGGGGGGGCTGGGAAGGTGCTCTTGGTCGATGGCAATCCTGGTTTGTTCGGCAATCTCCATGATCCTGGCCGGAGTGCGGCCCCGGTTCGTGGCCATGACGGTAAAACTGTTCTCCGCGCTCGGGGATGGCTCAACCGAAATCAGGATCCAGGCCCTTTCCGCCTGGAGAATAGCCTGGGCATTGATGAGCGCGGCATGAGAGCTGGCAGCGGCTGCCTCGGCAGCGGTCTCGGCGTATTTCGTTTGGCGGTCAATCTTTTTCAGCAGGGAGACGGCCATCATAATGCCAACGTATCCCAAAATGACCAGCACCAGATTGGCTGCCCATGTAATCTGCTCGCGCACGCTCCAGGCCAGCAAAGGCGAGGGAGCGGGAGCGGGATTGGCAACGCTCATGTGCGGCGGATGAATATCCCGGATGCCGCCTTCGCCCTCAGTCTTTGGCGCCGGGCTGGCAGTCTCTTGCGGAACGCCGGTAGAAGGCGCCGAAATGGGCGGGGTCTGCCGGTTCACGCTAGTTGGCGCGCTTGCCTGAACTCCCACTGCCGCTAGCGCCTGCGAGAGGGCCAGCAGCACCGCGAATATCGCTATAGCGGTTCGCCAATAGCTATACTCTGGAAGCACGGTGCTGAGTGGCTTTTTCCCCAAGAAAAAGCCACCTTTCACCAGGCTTGCTGGAGCACCTGAATTGGAGAACCGCTTTAAACCCTTCAGCCTCATGGGGCCAATGTACCACACGCCTTTCTCTGCGTCAGCGCCAGAAAGCCGCTTGCAAGACTGCCGAGGCGGCCAGTTACGGCTCCACCACATCCACGCCCCGCCAGAAGGCTACGTATCCCTTGATCTTACGCGCCGCCGGCTTGGGGTCGGGGTAGTACCAGGCCGCGTCCGGGTTATCCTCCCCGTCGATCAGCAACGTCATGTAGCGCGCCTGCCCCTTGGCCGGGTCCAGGGAGGTGGTCGTGCTGGGGCGAAAATATTCGCGTTTCAGGCTGGATTCGGGAAAGTAGACATTCCCCTCCACCGTCATCGTCTTCTCGCTTTCGGCAATCACTTTGCCGTTCCAGATTGCTCGTGCCATAGGCTCTTCCGCTATTCCGCAATATCCTCTATCGGCCCAGAATTGGATCCAATGAGTGGGCCGCATATGACATTAACAGAGATTCTCCGGAATTGCGAATCCTTTTCAAGCTTTAGGGGGGATTAGAACTCCTGCTGCGCTTATTTATGGCCGGACAGGCTCTTGCGCCGGGCTTCCACATTCTTCAGCGCCGCATCGAAGCGCTGCGCCGCGGCTGAAAACCGGTTCACCAGCTCGGACGTCTTCATCAGGAATGCCGGATTCTTCTCCCGGATCCCGTCCAGGATGGCCGAAAACTTGGCTAACAGAAAGAACCCTTCACCGTTGCAATCCACGAACAGCTCCGCCGAAACCGCCCCGTGCAGCACCATCGCCGCGGCCATTTCCCAGTAGCTGATCACCTGCCGCAGCCAGGCGTTGTGCGGATCAGCGGGGTTTTCCGCCACGGCAAAGAAATCCTCCGCCGACGCCGGCCAGAACTCGCCGGTCACCCACGCGCGCGCCTGGCGCAACACCGCCTCGGTGCGCAGTTCATACAACTTGAGAATGATTTCGGCATCTGCCGGGGTAGCAAGCATTCGTTCCATAATTGAGTTTCTCCGTTGCCAATACTACAGGAACCAGCCGGAGATTGCTGCGTAACCGCTCAAGCGGCGTTTGCCTTGACCGGCTTCACGGTAGCCCGTTTGCCACCTGTCGCCGCGCCCGCTGCCAGTTCTTCATCCGTGAAATACCGCCCCGACCCATCCAGTTCACCGGAGGCCAGGCGTTGGGAAACCTCGGCCATACCGCTATCGATGGCATCAAAGATTTCCTGAGGTGTCATTTCTCCAATTGATTTGTTGCTCATCGGGTCTCCTCCTCGATCTTTGCCCAAATCTCCTCGTCCAGCACTCTGAGTAGAGAATTTGGGGCACATCTCGCAATCAGCCGCAGGGCTCTGTCTCTATTATCGTAGATTGTTGCGTAGTCCGCCAGTGGCAGATAGAGGTGACGCATATTCCAAAGTCCCGTATAGTAGCGACGCCGAATCACATCGTCGGGAATATGATGCCCGCCTTGGCTAACTCGTCGCGCAACGCGTGCAATGGAATACTCTGGCGACGGAACCCAAAGGTAGATCAACGAAATCCGCCAACCCGTGCTTCGGCACTCTTTTAAAAGCCGAATATAGGATTTACCCGCACACGTAGTCTCAAAAGCGAAGCTCTCGCCGAGACGGACCAACTCACGCATCCGCTCGATCATCCGCCGGCCGGCCTCGAAAGCTACAGCCTCTACATTGCCTGGTGCAATCTCCCTCGCAATCTCATCGGCATTCAGTAAAGCACGAATACGGAGCTTGTGCGGTAGGAGAACCTCCGCCGCCGTGGTCTTGCCTGCACCGTTAGGACCGCCTAGGATGAAGATGTCTTTCACGATCACCTATACCCGCTGCAAGACCTTCTTGCCGCCCTTCTTCGCCGCCTTCTTTGCCGCAGGCTTGGCAGCCGCTTTGTCAGGCCTTTCGCTGGATTCTGTCTCATCCACCGGCCCATGCGTAGCGGCTGTCGGCAGCGGCGGCGCGTCGCCAATCCGCTTCGAATAGCTGCATGCCACGGCGCTCTCCGCCGGCGCGATGCTCTTTCCTGAGCCTTTAGCAGCCTTTTTCTTCGGCGCAACCTCTTCCTCGGCAGCCTTCTTTTTGTTCGGGCATTCCAGATAAATCCCCGACCGCAGCGTTTTCTCCACCAGGTACGGGCTGCCGCACTGTGGGCATTTCTGTGCCACCGGCTTCAAATTCGAAGTAAAGTCGCACTTCGGATAGTTCGTGCAGCCCCAGAAGATGTTCCCCCTGCGTGCCTTCCGCTCGGCCACGTCGCCTGTGCCGCACTTGGGGCACTTCAAGCCTTCAATCAGGTTCTGCTTCACGTACTTGCACTTGGGATACCCGGAGCAGGAGACAAATTCCCCATAACTTCCCTGGCGAAGCACCAGCGGCTTGCCGCACTGCGGGCAAACTTCGCCCGTGGGCTTGGGAGCGGCCACCTTCTGCTGCTGTTTGCTGCTCAGCTTGCGGAAGGTCTTGCAGGGCGGGTCCTCGTTGAATCCCGGGCACGACATAAACATCCCGAACGGCCCGCGCCGGAGCACCATCACCCGCCCGCAGTTGTCGCAGTACTCTTCCTGCTCGCCCGCCTCCTGCGCCTCCGGCGTGTTCATATCCGGCTTGCCCGCCGTGTTTTCCTTGGTGAACGTGCAACTCGACTTGTCTTTCTTGTTGTAAGCCGAACAGGCAAAGAAGCTGCCGAACTTGCCCCATTTCAATAGCAGCGGCGACCCGCACAGATCGCATTTTTCGTTCGTCTTGTGCTCCATGCGCTTGATGTTTTCCATCTTCTCGCCGGCGTCCTTCAGCTCCTCCTCAAAGTAGCCGTAGAAACCGTTCAGCAGGTCGGTCCACTTCTCGTGACCCTCTTCAATCTCGTCCAACTCCTCTTCCAGCTTGGCCGTGTACGCCACGTCGAAGATATACGGAAAATTCTTGACCAGCAGGTCGCAAACCACCATCCCGATCTCGGTGGGATAAAACCGGCCGCTGTGTTTGGTCACATATTCGCGGTCCTGGATGGTGTTGATGATCGACGCGTAAGTCGAAGGCCGCCCGATTCCCCGCTCTTCCAGCTCCTTCACCAGCGAAGCTTCGTTGTAGCGCGGCGGCGGAGATGTAAAGTGCTGCTCGGGATCCAACTGATCCAACTCCAGACGCTTCACGTTGTCCAGATTGGGCAGCTTGTTGTCCGCCTCATCCTCCTCGTCCTTCTCGGCAACCTCGTAGACTTTCAGGAATCCGTCAAAGCGCACCACCGAGCCGCTCAGCCTGAAGTCATACGTCTTGTCCGTCTTCGCGCTCACCGCCGCAATCTTCGCCGTGGTCACGTCAAAGACCGCCGGCGTCATCTGCGAGGCTACAAACCGCTGCCAGATCAGCCGGTAGAGCTTCAACTGTTCATCCGTCAGATAGCCCGCAATCGATTCCGGCGTTCGCGAAGCATCGGTGGGCCGGATCGCCTCATGCGCATCTTGCGCGGCCTTCTTGCCCTTAAACACATTCGGCGCTGCGGGCAGATACTGCGCACCCAGTTGCCTGCCGATCCACTCCCGCGCCCCTTCAATCGCCTCCGGCGCCACGCGCGGCGAATCAGTTCTCATGTACGTAATCAGGCCGGTCATGCCCTCGGCGCCAATCGCCACGCCCTCATAGAGCCGCTGCGCCACGCCCATCGTCCGCCGCACATTGAAGCCCAGCTTGCTGGCTGCGTCGCGCTGCAACTGGCTGGTGATGAAAGGAGCCGGCGGCCGCCTCTGCTTCTCCGTGGACTGCACCGAAACCAGCGACCACTGCGCCTTTTCGAGCGCCGCCGTCACCGCTTTCATCGATCTTTCATCCGGCAGGGCGTTGGCGATGAACTGCTCTTTCCCTTCCTTGTCCTGGCCGTTTGCGACCCTCGCCGGTTCTCCATCAATGCCCACAAATCGCGCCTTGAGCTTGCTCTCCGCCTGTTGCTCCGGGTGAAGCTCGGCATCCAGAGTCCAGTACTCGACCGGGCCAAAGGCGCCAATCTCCCGCTCCCGCTCCACGATCAGCCGTACGGCCACCGTCTGCACGCGTCCCGCCGACAATCCCCGCCGCACTTTTTCCCACAGCAGTGGCGAAATCTGGTAGCCGACTAATCGATCCAATATGCGCCGCGTCTGTTGCGAGTCGATCAGGTTTTGATCCAGGTCCCGGGCGTGCTGGAAGGCATCCTGCACGGCCTTCTTGGTGATCTCGTTGAAGGTTACGCGCCGTATCTTCTTCCGCTCCTTGGCCGTCGTCCCCAGTTGCAGCGCCAGGTGGTAAGCAATCGCCTCGCCCTCGCGATCAGGGTCAGGCGCGAGATAGATTTCGTCCGACCGGGCCGCCGCCCGCTTCAACTGCGCCACAACCTTTTCCTTGCCCGGAGACACAATCAGCGTCGGCTCAAAGGTCCGCTTCTCCAGCTCCACGCCAAGATCGTTCTTCGGCAGGTCCATGATGTGACCCACCGACGCCAAAACCTCGTAGCCAGTGCCCAGATACTTCTCGATTGTCTTTGCCTTGGCGGGAGACTCGACGATCACCAGTGATTTGCTCATTGCCATCCTTGATTCCTAGTACACTCTAACCTGTCCAGCCTGTTTAGGTTGTTGGCTGCTGTCCGGCTTCATTCTGTTGCCGTCGCCAGCAGTCCAGATTCGGCCACAGCGCCCGGCCGCTTTCCCCCTCCGGGAAAAATCAACCGCAAAAGTTGGAAACTACCACGGAAGACCGCCTCATTTCCAGTCGCAGCCGCTTTTTTTTCGCCTCCAATCCCATATCCACTTGACAAGAACCCTATACCCGACCGATTGATTTTTGTGTATAATTACACACATGAACAGCGCGGAGATCGTCCGCAGGCTTGAATTGGAGGGATGGCGCAAGGCGCATCAAGCCGGCAGCCACATCAAGTTCAAGCATCCGGAGAAGCCCGGCGCCGTCACTGTTCCGCATCCTAAGAAAGACCTTCCCACCGGCACGCTGCGCAACATCTATCGGCAGGCCGGGTGGCAGTGGAGGTGAAAAATGCTCTATCCCGTTTATGTTCAGGTCGGAGACAAGAAGCACGCGCACGGAATCGAATTTCCGGATTTTCCCGGCTGTTTTTCCGCCGCCGACGACTGGCAGGAGATCAACCGCATGGCGCAGGAGGCCGTGGAGTGTCACATGGCCGGTGAGAATCAGCCCATCCCCGCGCCCACTGCTCTTGAGAAATTGGCCGCCGACCCGCGCTACCAGGGTGGTGTCTGGATGCTGGTCGATCTTGATCTGACCCGCATCGATCCCGCCCCCAAGCGCGTCAATATCTCCTTGCCCGGCTCTCTGCTCTCGCAGATCGATTCCTACGCGGAAGCCCAACATTTGACCCGCTCCGGTTTCCTAGCCAAAGCAGCGCAAGAAGCCATGAGCGGCCAGTAAGACAGTTGCAGAATAAACTGTTTGTATCAGTACTGAGAAAATGCAAATGAAATGGGACTGGATGATCCTCCCCGGCGCTTCCTTGGGCTTGCAATTATTCTTTGATCTCGTTGCGCCCTTGTTACTCGTATTTCTATTCAGGACTCCACGCTTCTACGAAGGCCTAACCTCAGAGGACCCATCAATGCCGAACTGGATGAGAAATCTTTGGAAATATATCCTGGGCATCGTCTACATTTGGTTTTTCTCGGCCACGATCTGGCATTACTTCTTTTCTGCAATCCATTAAATGGGTACGCATTCCTCAGATCAGGTTCACATCACCCGCACATAATTCTTCCCCGGCAGACACCGAATCCTGCCCGTAATCTCCAGCTCAAAAAGCGCCGTAAACACCTCGGACGATGTCAACTGTGTCTCCAGCAGCTCCAGAATCTCATCGATCTGCAAAGCCTCGTCCACGCGCAGAACCTTCAGCACCATGGCCTCCTCGGGCCGCAGAACCTGCTCCGGCAAGAGAGATGCGGTCGCCGGGGATTTGGATTCAGCCGGCGCCTCAGCCTCCAGCTCCAGCCGCACCTGCGAGGGCAGATCCTCCCATATGTCCTCCCAGGTGGCCACCAGTTTGGCTCCTTGCTTAATCAGCGTGTTGGGCGTCCATGAGCCCTTGCTGGTTACGTTGCCCGGTACCGCGTACAGGTCGCGGTTCTGTTCGGCGGCGCAGCGAGCGGTCACTCGTGTGCCGGAGTTCTCCCCCGCTTCCACCACCAGAACAGCCACGCTCAGCCCGCTCAAAATCCGGTTGCGGCGAGGAAAGTTCTGCGGCGCGGGAAACGTCCCCATCGGCATCTCGCTCACGATCGCCCCGCCGGTCGAGAGAATCTCCTCGGCCAGCTTCTTATTTTCCTTGGGATAAATCACGTCGATGCCCGTGCTCCACACCGCCATGGTGGGCATGCGCGCCGCCAGAGCCCCCTTGTGCGCACAACTGTCGATGCCCCGCGCCATGCCGCTGATAATCAGCAATCGCCTCACCGCCAGATCCCGCGCCAGCATCTCCGCCACGCCCGTGCCGTATGGGGTCGGATGCCGCGTGCCCACAATCGCAATCCCCGGCCTGCTCAACAGTCTTGTCGCTCCACGCACCCACAGAACCGGAGGCGGATCGTAGATCTCTTTGAGCCGCTCGGGATACTCCGGGCAACTGTACGTCACCAGCGTCGCCCCTTGCGCCTTCACGCGCGCCCACTCCTCCTCGGCCGAATGACGCGCCTTGCCGTCGAAGATGAACTGCGCTGCCTCGGCGGGAAACCGCAGCCCTTCCAGTGCCGTCAGCGAAAGAGAAAAAATCTGGCTCGCCGTTTCCAACTGCGCGACCGCATCCAGAATCCGCTTCGGACCCAGCCCCGGCGCCAGCACCAGCCCGAGCCACGCCAGCCGCTCTTCGTCCAACGGCGTCGCCGCCGCTGCAATCGCTTCCTGTGCGAGTGTGCTCATCGCTTCGCTTCCCCCTCCGAATCTCTGTCCGGCGGCCTCCCAGACGCGCACCCATCCGTAGCTCAGGACTTCGGCCTCCCAGGCCTGCTGAAGGGCCACACCAAGGCCTTCGTCGTGCCGTCGTTTGAATGTCTTTCGGATCTGAGGAAGTGCCAGTCACCGCAGCGGCGCTGATGGAATTTGCTGGCCAGAGGCTTTGCAACTGCTCGTTCAGTGTCCTGAAAATGGACAGATATTTTTCTTCACAAGAAACCATACCGCCATTTTTGACGGTTTTGCCCACCTTATTCTTGTAAAACTCTAATGTCAAGCGCAGACCCTGCACCGGCGTTGATCAGCCGGGTACGCCGCACCCATTCCCCCGCTCTCGATTGGTATTCTAAAAGTCGTGATTGAAACTCCCCGTCTGCGTGTGGCTGCCATCAGCTTTCTCAACCCCGCGCCCCTGATGTGGGACTTCGAGCACCCACCCCTTGAAGCCCAACTCGCCCTGCGCTATCAAATCAACCGCATGTCGCCCACGGAGTGCGCCGCTCGACTGGCCTCGGGCGCGGCCGACATCGGTCTTATCCCCATCGCCGCCCTGGCCACCACCCCCGGCCTGCGCATCCTGCCCGGCTGCACCATCGCCTCCAAAGGCCGTGTGCGCTCCCTGTTATTGGTGCGCCGCGCCTCGCAGCGCCTCCATGCCCTGCGCTCCGTGGCCGCTGACATGGCCAGCCGCACCACCCTGGCCCACGCCCGCATCCTCTTTCGCCACTGGGGCAACCCGGACATCCCCTTCCTGCCCGCCATTGCCGACCTCGACTCCATGCTCCAGCGCGCCGACGCCGCCATCCTCATCGGCGACCCCGCCCTGCTGGCTCTCGAGGAGCGCGCCAATCGCTTCGAGCGCACCGGCGAGGAACTCGTCTACCATGACTTCGCCGAGGAGTGGCGCACCCTCACCGGCCTGCCCTACGTCTCCGCCGTCTGGGGCGCTGCTCCCAGAAATTCGGGTGCCCCAGGTCTCGATTCTGAGACCTGGGAATCCATCGGAGAAGATTTCATCCACTCCCGCGACCACGGCCTCCAGAACATCGATGCCCTGGTCGCCGAGTGGTCCAGCCGCATCGCCATCCCCGAGCAGACCATTCGCGCCTACCTGACCACCAACATCCACTACATTCTCGACGAGGAATGTCTCGAGGCCATGAAAGTCTTCTTCCGCATGGCCGCCCAGGCCGGCGCCCTGCCGGAGTACACTTTCTCCGTACCCGGATAGCAAGTCTTTATGTAAATAAAACGACCGGGCAATCATCCCCGCCTTTGCTGTTTTGAATGTTTTAGATGAAAGAAAACGATAACCTGCGATTTTGATTGACAACGGTTACAAACGAAGAATACGGTTGTGTGATCTTGTTCGAGAATCCATCAAAAATCCCGGAGGCCTATATGAAAAACGTAATGAAAATACTGCTGCTTCTAATCCTGGCGGTGTCGGTGTCCAAGGCGGACGACACCACGTATGCTGTCAACCTAACCTTCGGTTCTGGTTCGATGATTGGCACCGTCACGACGGACGGCACTGATGGTGTGCTGAACACCTCCGACATTGTCTCGTGGGACCTCACGCTGACGGACCACGGCGCCAACTCGACGACCTTGACACCGTTGAATTCTACAGTAGATTCCGACCTTGGCAACTTTGCAGGCGCCAATGGTGACTTGTCCGCCACGCCAACCAGTCTTCTATTCAATTATGCCGTAGGCGACGGTGGCTCGTGGAGCTTTGCTGGCGCCTCAGGACAATTCTGCATCACAAGTACCACCAACTGCTTCGGACCTGCTGATACCTACGGAACGTGGAGTATCAATGGCGATAATCAGTGGACATACGCTTATGCATCCGGTCAACAGATTATCGGCAACGAAGTTCCAGAACCGAGCACTCTGGGCTTGTTGGGTGCAGGGCTGATCTCGTTCGCAGGGTTCGTCCGCAGGAGAGTAAGACAAGTTTAAAATGTGAGCCGGGAGCATTCACTACCTGCAATCAGCTTTAACTCAGCCAATATTGAATGTGGATAGTCTCTGACAGAGGCTGTCCACATTGCGGCTGCGGATTACTCGCAAAAAGGCCGATCCCCGAAGGAACCGGCCCGTCTTATCTCACATTTCGCTGGACAGAAAAGTCTAGCTGTTAACTAGTCCCTACTCCCTATTCCCTATTCCCTACTCCCTATTCCCTGCCTTTCAAATCTCCCACCGCAGCAGCACCGCCCCCGACGTAAATCCCGCGCCCGCCGCGGCCAGCATCACCAGGTCGCCCTTCTTCAGCTTGCCTTCTTCCAGGGCCGTTCCCATGGCCAGCGGAATACTTCCCCCCGAGGTGTTGCCGTACTTCTCAATATTGATAATCACCCGCTCCTTGTCCATGCCCAGCCGGTCAGCGGTGGCCGTGATAATCCGCATATTGGCCTGGTGCGAAATGAAGCAGCCCAGATCCGCGCCGGTCACGCCGTTGCGTTCCAGAACCTTGCTCGTCGCCTCCAGCATCTTGCGCACGGCGAATTTGTACACTGTCTGCCCATCCTGGTGGATGTAGTGCATCTTCTTGTCCACCGTCTCGTGGGTCGAGGGATTCAGGCTGCCGCCGCCCGGCATATTCAGCGCCGCCGCGCCCGATCCGTCAATCTCGTGCCAAAAATCGATGAAGCCGATCTCGCCCTCCGCGCAAGGCTCCAGCAGTACCGCGCCGGCGCCGTCGCCAAATAAAACGCACGTCGTCCGGTCGGTGTAATCGGTCATGCGCGTGTTCGCGTCCGAGCCGCACACCAAAACTTTTTTCTGCGCCCCGCTCTCCACCAGCTTCACGCCCGCCTGCAAGGCAAACAAAAACCCCGAGCAGCCCGCCGAAACGTCGAACCCCCACACTCCCTTGGCCCCGATCTTGTCCTGCACCAGGCAAGCCGTCGCCGGGTACATCATGTCCGGCGTCACCGTGCCCACGATGATGACCTCAACTTCGCTGGCCGAAATGCCGCGCATCGCCAGGCATTTTTTGGCCGCCTCGACGCACATATCGCTCACGCCCAGCCCCTTGGCCAACACGTGCCGCTCGCGGATGCCGGTGCGCTCCATGATCCACTGGTCGCTGGTATCCACCATCTTTTCCAGGTCTTTGTTGGTCAGAATTTGCGGCGGGACGTAGGTTCCCAGCGCCGTAATCTTCGCGCGGCAGCCCACGATGGGACGAACTCTCAGCGTCAATGCATTTCTCCTTAAAATTGGGCAACTCAAACAGCGGGAACTGGGTGCCCCACCCTCGCCGCGTCTTTGTTTTTGCGGCTAGGGTGGGAGACTCTGATCTCTGATCCCTGTAATAAAAGCGCCGGGTTACCCACTGCGCCCGTACGAGCCCGTTACCGTTGCTTCCTTCCGGACCTGGCGGGGTTGGCGGGATTACGTCGCGTAGGACCCGGCACTTGTCGATTTTAACACTCCCAAGCGGTCCTGTTTCTTGCCGGTGTTGATGATCTCAACCTGGCTCATTCGTATGAATTGCTTCAGATCGAATTATTTAATTTAATCTTGCCGACGAACTCACACTGACTTGGACCCTAGTATACTTTTCTTGAAATTTCTACCCTTTATTTGGAGACGTGAACGTGAAACGCATCTTTTGGCTCTGCGCGGCCTTCATGTTTTCAGTAACCTGGTCTGCCTGTGCTCAGGAGGGTCCGCAAGCCGTCATGATGAGCACGGAGAGCGTGAACGCCGCTCTCGTAAGTGCACGCGCCGCCACGAAGGATAAGCGCTATGCAGACTCCGCAGCGTTGATGCTCAAGATCACCGCCGCCCATCCGGGAATGGTCCTTCCCTGGATCGAACTCGGCCTGGCACAGATCGGACTGGAGAAGTACAGCGATGCCGAATACAGCTTCAAGGCTGCCCTGGGCATCGGGCCGAACTCCCCAAAAGAGTCCGATGCCGATAGCTTCTACGCCTCGCCCGATGCACACGGTGTTGCTGCTGGCGCTACACGCGCCTCGCGTAATACCGTGGGCGGAACAGTCAGCAACGCTCAAAAACTCACCCCGGAGATTCTGGGCGTCGCATACAGTAGCCTCGGGGAAATCTACGCACGCACTGGCAGAATCGTCGAGGCTCAGGCGGCCTTCGACTCTGCGGTCAAGGCCATGCCTAGACAGGCCGCTCTTTATCGCCGCAATGAAACCATCTTCTTCTTTCAGGTTGGCAATGCGGAGGCCCAGTTGGCAGCTGCCGAGCAGGCCATTGCCCTCGATCCCGGCCGCGCGATGCTCTATTACTTCAAGGGACAGGCACTGGTCAACAAAGCTACTATCGATCCCCAGACACAGAAAATGATCCTTCCCAACGGTTGTGCCGAAGCCTACCAGAAATACTTGCAGATGGAGCCGGAAGGCCAGTTCGCTAATGACACCAAAGGGGTTCTCACCGCCGCCGGCCTGCCCTTCAAGGCCAGGAAGTAATCGTCACTCACTCGGCTGTGAACTTTTGCAGATAATTACGTCATGTTTGGATACACTGGCTTCGTACAGTCCAAACGGGCATCCGCGACAGATGCGTTTTCTTGGGAGGTATTCGCCCTACTTTCGCTTGCAACAGGCAAAATGTACCGCTAACCACCTTTAAAATGACGATTTTGCAAATAACTCCTTTGTTTGCAGGATTTTGCAGCGATACCCTGTCTGTAAGCTCAAGAAAACAAGGATTTTGCGCCCAAAGTACGGGGGGGTACCCCCACCGCGCCGTGGCCGTGCAGGTAGAGCGTTGCCACAGTAAACTCGCCCCCCGGTACAATGGGTAAGTGACCAAATCACCCCCACCCACGGCGCCCACCGTGGGCTTTATTTCCTTAGGCTGCCCGAAAAACCTCGTGGACTCCGAGGTGATGATGGGCCTGCTGGACCGAGCCGGCGCGCGGTTGACCTCTCATCCTGAAGAGGCTGAAATCCTCGTCGTCAACACCTGCTCCTTCATCGACACCGCCAAACAGGAGTCCATCGACACCATCCTCGAAATGGCCCGTTACAAAACCACGGGCCGGGCAAAAAAACTCATCGTCGCCGGCTGCCTGGTCGAGCGTTACCGCGACGAAATCCGCCAGAGCATTCCCGAAGTGGACGCCGTGGTCGGCGCCGGCGAGCTGGAGACGATTCTCGAAGCGGCTGGCTTGCAAGCGCCCGCCGCGCCCTCGCACTTCAACATTCTCACGGGACGGCCCGAAGGCACTCATCGTGAGCAGCAAGGCCGCTTCCGTCGCGACGATTGGCAGGGCGCAACTCACCTTCTGCCCACGTATCTCTATGACGAAACCACCCCACGGGTGCTGACCACCCCCAAATCTTCGGCCTACATCAAAATCGCCGAAGGCTGCGACCACCCCTGCTCCTTTTGCGTCATTCCCAACCTGCGCGGAAAATTCCGTTCGCGCCGCTTCGAATCAGTCGTCGCCGAAGCCCAGCAACTTGTTGCTCGCGGCGTCCGCGAGATTACACTCATCGGCCAGGACACCACCTGCTACGGCGAGGACCTCGGCATGAAAGACGGCTTCGCGCAACTCCTCGACGCGCTCGCCCGAATTGATGGCCTCCGCTGGCTCCGTTTCCTCTACGCGTATCCAAACCGCATCACCACACGCCTCCTCGAAACCATCGCCAAGCACGACAACATCTGCAAATACCTCGATCTTCCCCTCCAACACGCCTCGCCCGCCGTCCTCAAGCGCATGAAACGCGGCGGCAGCGCGGAAATCTTCCTCAGGACTCTGGAAAAAGTCCGCGCCACCATTCCCGGCGTCACCTTGCGCACCTCCTTCATCGTCGGCTTTCCCGGCGAGTCGCTCCGCGACTTTGAGCTTTTGGAGGAGTTCATCAACCAAGCACAATTCGACTGGCTCGGCGTCTTCAACTATTCCGATGAAGAAGGTTCAGGCGCATTCTCGCTCGACGGCAAGCTTCCCCACCGCACCATTGAATCCCGCAAGCGCAAGCTGATGAAGCTCCAGCAGTCCATCTCCAGGCGCGCCAAGCAGCAGTGGGTAGGCCGCGAGCTGGTGGTGCTCGCCGAGGGCGAAAGCGAAGAGACTCCGCTTCTCTGGGAGGGCCGCACTCAATTCCACGCTCCGGAGATCGACGGCAAGCTCTACATCAACGACTTCGGCGATTTACCCGCTCTCGAACCCAGCCGCTTCTACCGCGCCCAGATCACCGAAGCCCACGACTATGATGTAGTCGCCCGCATTCTCAGCGGCCCGCTGTAAAGTGGAATAGAAGATGACCACCAGGAAAAAATCCGCCAAGCTTCTCCGCTGCCCCACTTGCGGCATGCTCGTCCGCCCTGCGGACGAGGACTTTCCTTTCTGCAGCGACCGCTGCCGCAAGATCGATCTGGGCAAGTGGGCCATGGGCGTCTACAAGATCAGCTCGCCCGTCCTCGACCCCGAAGTCCTCGAAGACCTGGGACGCGGCCAGAAGGATGACTCCTATGAAAACTAGCTCCCCGCTTAATGCCGCCAGCTCACCCACCAACGCCCGCAAAACCTACTGGGCCTGGACCGTCGCCACCTTCTTCGGCGTAGGATTCGGCAAGCCCGGTCCCGGCACATGGGGCTCGGTGGCTGCTGTTCTCGTCTGGGCCGCCTACGCGTGGCTATTCCACCCCACCCCGCACACCCTGCTCCTCACGCTGCTCATCGGCATTGCCCTCACGCTCATCCTCGGCATTCCCGCCTCCACCATCGTCGCCCGCGAATCCGGCATCCACGACCCCGGCTTCGCGTGCATCGACGAGGTCACCGGCCAGTGGATCGCCCTGCTCTTCAGCCCCTTCGACTGGCGTCACGCCTTGATCGCGCTCATCCTGTTCCGTTTCTTCGACATCACCAAGCCTTTCCCTGTCCGCCAGATTGAAAAACTCCCCGAGGGCTGGGGCATCGTCCTCGATGATGTCGGCGCCGGGTTGTATGCTTTGGGTGTAGCATCCTTGTTACGTATTTGGATTTAGGCCATGCCCCCAGCCACCATCCAATCCGCCACTGAATTCACCCCGCGCATCGACGACATTCTGCCCGCCGCCGCGCTGCCCGGAGGAGAAATCGAACTGACTGGCGCAAATCTAGGCCCGATTGGCTCTGCACTGCCCGCTGTCCTGGTCGATGGCCTCCCCGCCCACCTGCTCATGAGCCGCCCCGGCTCTCTCGCCTTCCGCGTTCCCGATCAGGCCACCACCGGCCTCATCGAGGTTCGCAACCATGCAGGCTCCAGCAACACCGCTCCCCTGCGCGTGGCCCGCCAACTTCTTGAGGGCCTGCACCCGGTCACCAACCCGGCCGTCAGCCGCTCCGGCATGATCTACGCCACCATCTCCGGCCAGAGGGGCAAGCAGACCCCGGTGTCTATTGTCAGAGTGAGCCCTGACGGTCGCGGAACCCCTTTCGTCACCGGCATCCTCAACGCCACCGGCCTGGCCTTCTCGCCCGGCGGCGATCTTTTCGTCACCTCCCGCGCCGAGGGCAACGTCTACCGCATCGACAACGGTGGCGAACCCTCCCTCTACGCCGAGGGAATGGGCGTGGCCACTGGCGCAGTCTTCGACGCCCAGGGCAACCTCTTTGTTGGCGACCGCAGCGGAACCATCTTCAAAATCAATCCCGAGCGGCAGATCTTCGTCCACGCCACCCTTGAGCCCAGCCCCGCCGCCTATCACCTGGCCGTCAACGCCGCCGGAACCCTCTTTGTTACCGGCCCCACCCTCAGTTCCAACGACTCCATCTGGGCCATCGAGCCCAACGGCGAAACCCGCCCATGGTATCGCGGCCTCGGCCGTCCCCAGGGCTTGGCGCTCTCCAAAGAGGGCGACATCTACCTGGCCGCCTGCCTCCATGGCCGCCGCGGCATCGTCCGCGTCACCCCGCAAGGCGTAGCCACTCTCGCTCTCGCCGGCCCAAACCTCGTCGGACTCGCCTTCTCCCCCCTCGGCACCGCCATCCTCGCCACCAACGAAGCCGTTTATGATGTGGACTTGGGGGTCGAAGGACTGAATTTATTCTAAGCGGAAGTTTTTTCGCGTCCCAGGCAGAAATGTTCACAATTCGCAATCGAACGGAGAAGCTGCATGAAGAACAAAATACCAACGATCACACAAATCGTCATCACCGGGATTATTTTGATCAGTGCCGCTTGGGGTACATCATGCCTGGCCCAGGGAAAAGTTGAAGAGCTTGGCGGAATGCCCGATACTCCGGCGGCATATCGTTACGACTTCTCTATCCCTGAGCTACAGCCAACACAATTGACCTCTGGAACTTTCGCAACGATCGAGGCTACCGCTAAGCCGGGAATAGTACTTCTAGGCGGTCTGTATGATCGAGTACCAGTCAATGGAGTTGTCCCTGGTAAGGGTGGAATTGTTAGTAATAATTGGGGTGTCGGCGCGCGGCACGTAATTAAAGGCAAAATAACACTTTTAGGATATACGCTCATTAGCGATCCGCAGAATCCTCTCATCTTCCATCTTGCCCGTGATGCCGGCTACGTTTACGAGCAAGGGCGAGGTGTGGTGATAACTCCGTCCAAAGAGCGTGTACTGCTTGACAATAGTATGTTTTCACTGATCCCGGCATCGGACAAGGGCTATCTTGCTGCGGTAAAGATGTTGCTTGCCAAAGGGGCTGACGTCAATGCCAAAGCAATCAATGGGACGACTGCGCTGATTCAGGCCTCGCAAAACGGTCACATGGATGTAGTACAGGCGTTGCTAGGCGCAGGAGCTGAGGTGAATGCCAAGGCGGCGGACAACGGCGAGACCGCACTGATTGGGGCCTCTCAGAATGACAGCCGCGAGCTGGTGCAAGCGCTACTCGCCAAAGGTGCCGAGGTCAATGCCAAGGCAAATAACGGAGCGACACCGCTGATCTTGGCTTCCGATTTGGGGCACCGCGATGTGGTACAGGCGTTGCTCGGCGCAGGAGCTGAGGTCAATGCCAGGATGAACGACGGCGAGACCGCGCTGATAGGGGCCTCTCAGACTGGCGATTGCGAACTGGTGCAAGCGCTACTCGCCAAGGGAGCCGAGGTCAATGCCAAGAGGGATGATGGCGTGACCGCGCTGACGATGGCCTCCTATAGCGGCCACCTTGATGTGGTGCGGGCGCTGCTCGTCAGGAGCGCCGAGGTCAATGCCAAATTGAATAATGGCGTGACCGCACTGATAATGGCCTCCCAAAATGGTCACTTTGAAGTGGTGCAGACGCTACTCACCGACGGGGCTGAGGTCAATGCAAGGAGGACAACCGACGGCTCGAACGCGCTGATGCTAGCCTCCGCAAACGGCCACCTTGAGGTAGTACAGGCGTTGCTCGCCAAGGGGGCCGAGGTTAATGCCAAGGCGAACAATGGTATGACCTCGCTGATGTTGGCTTCCCAAAACGGGCACCTTGAGGTGGTGCGAGCGCTGCTCGCCAAGGGAGCAGATGTCAATGCCAAGACGAACGACGGTATGACTGCGCTGAATGCGGCAACATCTGGAGCACACGCCGATGTCAGAGCCTTATTGTTGAAGTCAGGGGCCAAGAAGTGACCAAGCTGATTTTTAGAAGATCGGCGATCTCCTGTGTCGTGATCTCCGCGTATATCGGAGTCAATCTGACCGCATTACCCCGGCTCATCTCATCCAAAATCAGGATGAGTGGTTTGACTGGCAATTTCTTTACCGGCAGGACTGCGCGAAACTGGTATTGAAGGAGCCTTTCATTGGCAAAGGGATGAGGGCTAAGAGCTGTACATATGAAATCCGAAATCATCGCCGTCGGCTCCGAGATGCTCACCCCCTTCCGCCAGGACACCAACTCCCTCTATCTCACCGAAAAACTCAACGAGCTGGGCGTCACCGTAGCCTTCAAGACCATCGTCGGCGACCGCCAGAAGGACCTGGTCAACGTGATCACCGCCGCCCTTGGCCGCGTGGACATCGTCGTCCTCATGGGCGGCTTGGGTCCCACGGAAGACGACCTCACACGCGAGGCCGTCGCTGAAACTCTCTCCCTCGCCATGCATCGCAACGCTACGCAGGTCGCTGCTCTGGCCGCCCGCGCCGCCACATGGCGCGTCCCCATGCCTGCCAACAACCTCAAACAGGCCGACGTGCTCGACGGCGCAACTCTGCTGCCCAATCCCAACGGCAGCGCTCCCGGCCAATGGCTCGACACCACCTGGCAGGGCTATCGCAAGCTGCTCGTGCTGGTTCCCGGCCCGCCCAACGAGTGCCGCCCGCTCTTCGACGCCGAGTGCCTCCCCCGTCTGCGCGAAGTTCTCCCCCTCCGTCACATCGCCAAACGCACATTGCGCGCCGCCATGATCCCTGAGTCGCAGGCCGACAAGCTGCTCGCACCCATCTACACCGAATACAAGGACGTGGAAACCACCATCCTGGCCCACGCTGGAGACATCCAGCTCACATTGCTCTGCTCCAAATCTGACGCGGCCGCCGCCCAATCTCGCGTCGACGAGCTTGCCGGCCGCATGGAAGAGGTCCTCGAAGACTGGCTCTACTCCACCGGACGTGAATCTGCTGAGTCGCTCGAGCAGATCGTCCTCTACTACCTCGGCCTGCGCCAGGCCACCCTGGCCGTCGCCGAAAGCTGCACCGGCGGGATGATCGCCGAGCGCGTCACGAGAGTCCCCGGCAGCTCGCGCTCCTTCCTCGGCGGAGCCATCGTCTATTCCAACGAACTCAAGACTGCCTTCGCCGGCGTCCCTCCCAATCTGATCACCGAGTGCGGCGCTGTCTCCCGCGAGGTAGCCGAGGCCCTGGCCTACGGCATCCGCCGCTACACCGGCGCAACCCTGGGCCTGGGCGTCACCGGCATCGCCGGCCCCGATGGCGGCACCGAACTCAAGCCGGTAGGCTTTGTCCACATCGCCCTCAGCGACGCCCAGAAAACCGAATCCATTGAGCGCACCTTCCGCGGCGATCGCCAGCGCATCCGCGAATGGACCACCCAGCAAGCCCTCGACCTCATCCGGCGAAGGCTGCGGTAGGCGGCAATTCGTCCCTCCGCCCCCGCCTTAACCATCAATATGTGACGCACATCACCATAAACAAGCCCCCCGTGATGACACCATACCCCTACAGGCCATCAGATTCATCTTTTGCCCATTCATATCCTGCATTCATTCATGGAGGCCCGTAAGTGAAGCTAGACCCTTCTGCATTCGTCGCCGACCCCGAGTTGATTCAGGCGCTCGAGAAACATTCCACCGCCATCACCTGTGACGCGGATCGCGTCCTCTTCAACCAGGGCGATCACCCGCAGGGCCTTTACATCCTGGACCAGGGCAAGACAACACTCACCATGGCATCATCCTCAGGCGAGCAGTTGATGTCGATCCATGCCTCAGCCGGCTCCTTGCTCGGCCTGCCGGGTCTGATCAGCAACGAGCCCTACACGCTCACGGCGATTGCCCGCAGCGGCGCGCGGCTCAGCTTTGTCCCCCGCGACGAGTTCACCCGCCTTATGCGCGCAGATCCGCTTCTCTCGCTCAAGATGCTGCAAGTGATGGCCGCCGAGCTTCGCTCCGCCCGCCACGCTTTGTCTAACCGATAGGGGTTGTTGCGACCATCCGCTCCGCCTGCACAAGTTCCCGCGTACGCGCCGTAATCTCGTCGAGCTGGTCCTGGAGCGTGGTCATCCAATTTATCGCCCAAACTTCTGCTTCCCGCCCATTCCCATTGCGCCCATGCCGCCGCGCATCATGTTCCGCGCCAGCCCGCCTTTGCCCATCTGCTTGAACATCTTGGCCATCTGCGCGTATTGCCGCAGCAGGTGATTCACGTCCTGCACCGTCGTCCCCGAGCCGGCCGCGATGCGCTTGCGCCGCGTGCCGGAAATGATCTCATGATTACGCCGCTCCTTGGGGGTCATCGAGTTGATAATGGCCTCCAGCCGCACAAACTGCTTTTCATCAACACTCTTGGACGCTTGTTGCAACCCGGCAAACGGGCCCACCGAAGGCATCATCTTCAAAATGCTCTCCATCGAGCCCATCTTCTTGATCTGCCGCAACTGTTCGCGGAAATCCTCCAGCGAGAATCCATCGCCTAGCAACGCCTTCTTGGCAAGCTCCTCGCCCTTCTTGCGGTCGAGCGTCGATTCGGCCTTCTCGATGAGCGACATCATGTCACCCATGCCCAGGATGCGGCCCACGATACGGTCCGGATGAAATGGCTCGAAGGCCTCCGGCTTTTCGCCGGTGCCGATGAACTTGATTGGCTGGCCGGTTACGTGGCGAATGGAAAGCGCCGCGCCGCCCCGCGCGTCGCCATCCATTTTTGTCAGCACCACGCCGGTCAGCCCCAGCCGCTGATGAAACTCCGCCGCCGAGTTGACCGCGTCCTGCCCGGTCATGGCGTCGGCGATGAAGAGAATCTCGCTGGGGTTGAGCAGTTTTTTGAGCCGCTCCATCTCCGTCATCAGCTCTTCGTCGATGTGCAGCCGTCCGGCGGTGTCCACAATGAGCGTATCGCAGCCCATGTTGCGGGCCTCGCGACGCGCCTCGCCGGCCAGCCGCTCAACCAAAGCCGATCCAGCAGCCTCGCCTTTCTGATCGCCCTCGTAGAGCCGAACTTCCACGGACTTCGCGACAACCTTGAGCTGCTCGCGCGCCGCCGGGCGGTAAACGTCCACCGAAACCAGCATCGGCCGGTGGCCGCCCTTCTTGAGCCAGCCGGCGAGCTTGCCCGCAGTGGTGGTCTTGCCGGAGCCTTGTAATCCGGCCATCAAAATTACGCTGGGCGGCTGCGAGGCGAACTTGAAGCGCGCCGTGTCCTTGCCCAGCAGCGTGATCAGCTCGTCGCGCACAATCTTAATGACCTGCTCGGAGGGCGAAAGCGCGGTGAGCACCTCGGTGCCCACGGCCTTCACGCGGATCTGCTCGATCAGGTCGCGAACCACGTTGAGGTTGACGTCGGCCTCGAGCAGCGCCACGCGAATCAGGCCCAGCGCTTCGCTGATGTTTTCTTCGGTGAGCGTACCCTGGCCGCGAAGAACCTTGAAGGCGCGCTGCAATTTGTCGGTAAGGGTTTCAAACATAGGTCACTACCAGTGTATCGCGGGTGCTTCGCGCCGTGCGCTGTCGCTTTGGCTTGGGGCTGGGAGGCGCGGTTCCACCGGCTTAAGCAAGTTTGGATATAATGACTCACATACGCGGTTGGTAACGACAAGATGTAAGCAGGTTGAACAGCTGCAGTAAATGAATTTGCTACGTGATGGCATAAGATTACTGGCATCGACATACTTCATGCTGATTTGAAATCTGATGTGGATACTCTCGAAATCGATTGCAGGTAAACCGGGATGGAATCGTTGATCTACGACCGGCTTGACGTGGCAGAACAGCCTGAATGCCCTCTCTGCGGCAGCATCCATGTGCTCGGCAAGATGAGAATTTACGCGGGTTCGATCCCGGAGATGTACGGTAAAGCCCAGAAGGAGTTAGTGCGCCATGAGCTTAAGGGGACATCCTGGATAAATGTCTGCCAATGCCAAAACTGCTTTCTCATCTTTTTTGAACCGAAGATATCTGGATCTCCGGAGTTTTATAAGAGTTTGCAGTCCTTTGAATGGTATTACCAAAAGGACAAAGCCGAATTTGAGATGGCCGGAAAGTGGATACCTCCAAATGCCCGGATTCTCGAGGTTGGCTGCGGCGCGGGATGGTTTGCCAGTAGACTCGCCGCGCCTCGATATACAGGTCTGGAGTATTCCGAGTCGGCGGCAGATAAAGCAAGATCTCACGGCCTTGATGTACGCACCCAATCCATGCAGGAACACGCGCTGGCTAACCCGTCAGCATACCAGATCATCTATGCGTTCCAGGTTCTCGAGCATATCTCCAATCCAGGCTCCTTTATTGCCGCATGTCTCGATTGCCTTGAACCGGGCGGTCTGCTGATCTACGGTGTTCCCAACAATGATTCCTACATGCGGTTTATTCAGAACGACCGCCTCAATCTTCCTCCGCACCATATCACTCGCTGGCCGGACAGGACGCTCGAATCGATTCCCAGGATATTTCCAGTCAGCCTGGTATCCATTGAGCATGAGGTTCTCTCCGATATTCATCTGAGGACATGCGTCGGTACAATGATAAAGAGAAGGCTCGATCTGCTTTTTGGCCGTGAAGAAACTATCGTCGACCGTTCGCTCGGTGGGCGGCTGCTGAACAGATGCGCCCATGTTCTGGCAGGATGTATTGCAACCCTGTTGAACGACGCAGTGTTTCGGCCCAGGGGGCATACTGTGATCGCAATCTATCGGAAGAAGATACCGGTTAAAGTAGAACCCAATGTAGCTAATGGATTTTTCCTATGAAAGTTGCGACAGTCTGCTATTTCGATATATACGGCGGCGCCGCGCGTGCGGCTTATCGCATTCACCATGCGCTGCGCCGGCATGGAGTTGATTCGCAAATGTATGTAAACCGTGCGAGTGCTGGCGATTGGACGGTGCAGAAACCCGATGTCCGCGGGTTAAACGCGATCAATAGTTTCCGTCAGCATTTGGTTACTTCTCTGATCAATGTTCTCCGCACAGAGGGCCATATTCTTTTTTCGCCTGCCCTTCTTCCCTCGCGTTGGCCGCAACGGTTGAACAAATCAGATGCGGATATTATCCACTTGCATTGGGTGAATTTTGAGATGATGTCGGTAGCTGACATCGGGAAACTGCGTGGGCCGGTTGTGTGGACGTTACATGATATGTGGGGGTTTTGCGGAGCGGAGCATTTCACCGAAGAATTCCGCTGGCGCGACGGATATACGCGGCAGAACCGGCCCGCCTATGAATCGGGCTTCGACCTCAACCGCTGGACCTGGCAGCGAAAGCTAAAACACTGGCGGCGTCCCATGCACATTGTTGCGCCCAGCCGCTGGTTGGCCGATTGTGCTCGTCATAGCGTCATCATGCACGACTGGCCTGTGAGTGTAATACCCAATCCAATCAACACAGAGGTTTGGCAACCAATCGATAAAAAGCTGGCGCGGAAAATCCTGCGTCTGCCTATTGAAGGTCCTTTGCTGCTTTTTGGCGCGATAGGTGGTACGAGCAACTTATTTAAGGGATTCGATTTGTTGAAATCCGCGCTCGATCACCTGCGCGGTGAAATGGCTGGGTTGGAATTGGTAGTCCTCGGCCAGAATGCTCCCAGGGAGCCCCTGGATCTGGGCTTCCCTATTCACTACGCCGGTCATCTGCACGACGATATCAGCCTCTGCTTGTTCTACAGTGCGGCGAATGCAGTCGTGGTGCCTTCTCGACACGACAATCTGCCCAATAGCGGCGTAGAGGCCCATGCATGTGGCACGCCGGTGGTAGCGTTTGACGTCTGTGGCTTGCCCGATATTGTTGAACACGGAAAGACCGGCTACCTGGCCAGGCATTTCGATACTGAAGATTTGGCCCGTGGTATTCGTTGGGTAATGGATGGCGCTGAACGCCGCTCAATGCTGGGTTCTCAATCACGACAAGCTGCTGTAGCTCGGTCTTCTTATCCCGTGGTGGCCGAACAGTACCTGCAGTTATACAAGAACATTGATCGTTTGCACGGGTCAAGCCGATCTCTTTGAAAAGCAGCCTTCGGTGGCATCCGCCGTCTGCAAGACTTATTCCGTCGGCGCAATCAAGTACTGCTCCAGCTTGCCGTCGGGATAGGTATAGGTCTTCGGCCTCAGGTAGACGCATCGCGACCCGAGCAGTGTTTTTCATCGAACGAAAGAGAGCATGGCAATAGATGTCGCAAGAACATCCACCTCATTTGTCCAAAACATATGCGTAGTATCCTTCGTTTGTTTCCACTGGTGCAGAGTGGTGTTTGAGAAGATGTGTCGACAATTGAAAGACACGTGCCTGCTCGGGCGTAATCATAAACTTCCAGCTGTATCCTTCCTTATATATTTGCGCGGGATTTGAAGGATCAATTTCGTCTGACAGCAGGATCACGACCGGCTTGCCCGTCTCCTGCCGGAGCCGCCGTGCATTGGCCAGGACATCTCCGAGGGTAAGTTCCAGTTGGGCCTTGCTAGTGAAATGAACTACATTGCCATACCGTTGCTCGCGCATGAGGTAGGTTGGGTTGGAGACATAGTAAGGCATCGTTTCCAATAAGTAATCTGGATCCGCAATGATGACCGCATGCTTCAGCTCTGGGTTAACTGCGAGAATTGAGCTCACATTATTATTGCGGTTATCCAGTGCCGCTACAGGAGCGCTAACAATTCCGATTATTTTCTTGGCGCTGTACCACGACTGCAGTAGAAGAACCAGCACAAATAATGCCGTGCCTGCGATTGACAACCGACCGACAATCGGCTTCAGTTGGACAGGCGATACAGGCTCCTTCTTCGTATTTCTTGGTACTGCAAGCCAGTACATACAGATCATGAAAACCAGCCATAATGCTTGATGACGATATAATCCAGGATTAAGGACCACGAACAAGAGTGACAAAGCAACCAGAGTTGTCAATGCGGCAAGGAACGCACCCTTCCGTCGGATCAAGCCAAGTGTGCTGCCGAATAATATCAGAGACATTAATATCGTTACCGGCTTTCCGAGCAGCGGTGTTGCCCATGACAACCTGTAGGCACCCGGAAAGCACCTCATAAACTGCAGCGAAGGCAGAAATATCCCCTTCGTCAGGGTCTTCAATGTGATAGTGTTGTGATTAATCGCCACCAAATCATTTAACGTCGGGAATACCGTTATGAAGCATGCTGCAACGCCAATGGCCGCGAGGGCGGCGTTGTAGAGAAACATACGAATATTCCGCGGTCTGTTGGCGGCTTCGCCGCACAGTATATCCACAAACCAAAAGAGCAGGAGCCCTCCGACGAGCATCACAGAATGCACGTTGCAGTTAGCCAGCAAAAACAACAGCACGCCCAGCAAACAATCTCTATCGTGATGGCGCTCATAGAAGGCGGCGAATAAGAAGAGAAGCAGCATGCTGATTCCGTAGTTGCGGGCCATCACGGAATACTCGTACATTGAAAAGCGCGCAATCAGGAGCAGAGCCATAATCGGCAGGCTAAAAGGGGCGCGCAGCACGAGAATCAGCATCGCAACGGCTGCCACTACAATGGAAACAAGCAACAGAACCTCAGGACGTGGAACCAACGCATGCGCGGCGCGAAGAAGCAGGTACCAAACAGCGGGATGACCCTCCCAGCGGAGCTCCTTAATCATGGCGTATACAGTGCCGCTTTGCTGGGCTATCGATAGCGCCTTCACTTCATCGCGCCAAACCAGATGCGTCCATGCCAGAAAAGAGACAACACCAAGCCAGACAACATACATAGCCAGAGCGATCACGCGCCTATGAATCGAGACCGTATAATTGTAAATCGACGTTACCACCGATTTTCTCCTTCAGCAAAACAGTGAGATCAATCGCTACGTATGCCCGCACTGGCACGCATGGTGCAGAAGCACTTCTAAATAGCGATTTATCCACGCACTGTTGTGCGCAGTCTGGAGCGCAGTAAAATATCGCGACGCAAACATAGCCGGTCAAACGATAACCAACGATAGCTAAGAATGCGGCACATATTGTTATCCTACTCTGCCGGCGCAATCAAATACTGCTCCAGCTTGCCGTCGGGATAGGTGTAGGTGGTCAGCCTCAGCCGCTTGCCGGGATAGACAATCTGGAAGCTGCGAAAGGTCATGCCGCCGCGCAACTGATCGCTGCCCTCCTGGTGGAAGCTGAGCGGCTCGCCCAGCGGCGCCAGGCTTTCGCGAAAGTCGGCTATCGCCTCGGCAGTAAAGTAGTCGCTCAAATTCGGCGCAAGGAGACTCCGGTCAATGCGCCCCTGTTGCAGATCGTGGAAGATCGCGATGGCCTGTTTTTCGGCGTCGGTAGGCGGAAACTCCGCCACCACCGGCACGGCCATCCGCGCAATCATCGCGGCCGCGCCCACTGCGTCCTGGTTGGTCAGCACCGCCACGGCTACACCATCATCCACCAATACGATATTGTCTGAAACAAAACCCGAAACCTCGCCGCCATGCTCAATCGAGCGGCGCCCTTCGCGTTCCCTCACATCCACGCCCAGCCCGTACTGCGTTCCCTTGCCGTCCTTCAGCTTCACCTCGGTGAACATCTGCTTGTAACTCTCCGGCTTAAGCACCGTCTGCGCAATCAGGCTCTCGTCCCACAGCGCCAGGTCGTGCGCCGTCATGGCCAGCTCGCCGGCCGCAAACATCCATCCGCGTCCCTCCTTGGGCGCCGGGCGCAGCGGTCCAAGAGCATTGCGATAGTAGGGCGTCGCGTCCGCCTGCGTCAGCTTCACCTCGTCCGAGTTCCACACCGACTGCATCCCGAGCGGGCGGAAGACTCGATGCGTCAGAAAGTCCATCAGGGAGGAGCCGGCGACGGCCTCCACGATGCGCCCGGCAATGACAAAATTGGTGTTCGAATACTGCCACTGCGTCCCGGGGTCAAAGTCCAGCGGCTTTTTGGCCCATGTGTCGATGATCTGCTGGGCGGTTTCGTCATGCATCATGGTGGTCATCACGTAATCCTCGGGCCAGTAATCCTGGTAGCCGGAGGTGTGCGAGAGAATCTGCCGGATGGTCACCTCGTCGCCGCGTGTTAATCCGGGAACGTACTTGCCCACCGCGTCGTCCAGCGAGAGTTTGCCCTCCTCTTGCAGCAGCAGAATCGCCGTTGCAGTGAACTGCTTGGAGATCGACCCGATGGAGTAGCGCATCTCCGGCGTAGCGGCAACGGCGGGAGACTTTTTGGTAGCCAGCCGTGCCTTGCCGTACGCGTGCGTATACACCAGCTTGCCGCCCTTCACCACGGCCACCGAGGCCGAGGGCACGCCGGTTTGCTCCAGCACCTGAACGGCAATCCGGTCAACTCTGCCTTGAAGGGCCGGGTCCAGCGTTGCAATCGATTGTGCTTGCGCCCTAATTGGCGCCAGCGCCAATGCCGCTAAACCCGTGCAAACCAGCATTATCTTTATCGTTCTCATTGTTCTCAATCTCCTTCGCATCCTTGCGCACTCACAATGCCAACATCGACTAAGGTATCAGGCCGGCCGTAAGCCGTTTCCCGACTCGAACGAGGTATATTTTCAGGTTTTGTACAAATGTATTTGTGGAGTTGGGCAATATTGTAGTAAACTAGCTTATAAACTAGTTTGTTCGTTCGGCGGTTGGATGGAGGAGACGATGGCTACGGTTGGGATCTTCGAGGCAAAGACACGGCTCTCCGAAATTGTTCGGCAAGTTGAAGCAGGAGAGCGGTTTACGATTACTGTCAATGGAGAACCCAAGGCCCAGGTGGTACCCATCCCGGCTCCAACCCCCGTCCATTCTCCCGAAGAGGTCGAAGCGGCCTATCAGCGGCTCAGGAACCCGCGCATCAAGGGAATCTCTCACGAGGAAATACGGGCAGCAATTGAGGAAGGCAGACCGTGAGCATAGTACTGGATGCGTCCATGGCGCTTGCCTGGCTCATTGTTCGCGCAGATCGCACTGAAGCTGCTCTTGCGCAACGAGCCTTCAACGAAGTGAGCGCAAGCGGAGCGCGAGTTCCAGCTTTATGGTACTCGGAAGTGGCGAATACGCTGCTGGTCTTTGAACGCGCAAAGCGTCTTACGGAGCAAGCCTCCGCAAGCTATCTATCCGATCTCGCGCTCATGGCGATTACGCTGGATGACCTTTCGCCAGCGTCGCGGCAGACGCGTGTCCTCGATCTTGGACGCATGCACAAGCTCACCGCCTACGACGCAACCTATCTGGAACTGGCCATGCGCCGCGCCGCTACTCTGGCCACCTTCGACCGCAAGCTGGCCGATGCCGCAAGAGCCGCCGGCGGGCGCGTCTTTGGCGATCCGGTGTAAGCATATTGCCGGTCATTTCGAGTTGCACATAATGACTACAGCACAAATTACTCAGTGCATCCCCGGCGGCAGCGGCCCATGCTTCTCCGGTTTCTTGAAGAGCCAGGCGGCGGCGGCGCAGAAGAACGCCAGCAAAGCTGTCCATCGAAAGACATCTACGTACGCCATCAGGGCTGATTGCTGCTCCATCAGCCCGTAGACCAGGCCTAGAGAGCCGGGGCGGGCTTGCGCGGAGCCGAGTTGGTGGCCCAGATACATGGCGATAAGTCTCGACTTCTGTTGAAAGACGGGGTTCGAGGGATCGAGATGCGCACCGATCTCCGTCTGGTGGAGGGCGGCGCGGCGAATCAGCGCGGTGGTGGCCATGGAAATCCCAATCGAGCCGCCGATGTTGCGCAGCATATTGCCCAGGCCCGTCGCCGCGCCCATATCCTTGTTGGGAATGGTGGCCATCATCATGGTGGACATGGGCACAAAGACAAAACTCAGGGCAAAACCGGTGAGGGTGATGGGAATCAGCAGCGTGTAGGGGCCGATATCCAGGTTGACCGAGCCGAAGATCAGCGCGCAGACGGCAAAACCCAGAAATCCCGCGCAAAGCAGCTTGCGATTGTCGATGCGCGAGCCGAGAATGCCGATGATCGGCGAGCCGATCAAGGAGCCGATGCCCCGCGGCCCCACCACCAGGCCAGCCGTAAATGCCGTATAACCAAGCACTTCCTGATAGTAGAGCGGCAGAATGGCGATGGTGATGTAGATGCACATGCCCAGCAGGGCCACCAGGAAGCAGCCGGTGCGGAAGTTGCGGTCGCGCAGGACGTGCAGATCGACCAGGCCGTTGGGATGGGTCCAGGAGTGCCAGATCCAGAGCACCAGCGAAACCACCAGTGCGGCCACCGCCCAGCGCACCCATGCGGCGCCGAACCAGTCGTCCTCCTGGCCTTTGTCTAGAACAATTTGCAAGCTGCCGGTCCAAACCACGAGCAGGCCGAAGCCGATGTTGTCGAATGCGCCCACCTTGGCGTTCTTGATGTAGGGCGGGTCGTGGACGAAGCGGCTGATGAGGATAAAGGCCAGAATCCCCACCGGGATGTTGATGTAGAAGGCGTAACGCCAACTGAAGGTATCGGTGAGCCAGCCGCCCAGCGTAGGGCCGATGACCGGGGCCATGACGATGCCTAACCCGTATGCGGCCATGGACATGGAGCGCTTCTGGACGGGGAAGCTCTCGAGGAGAATGGACTGCGAGAGGGGCTGCAGAGCGCCGCCGCCGGCTCCCTGCAGGACGCGAGCCAACAGAATCATGGCCAGCGAGGGCGCCGCGCCGCAGAAGAAGGAGGCCACGGTGAAGATGGCTACGCATATGAGAAGAAAGCGCTTACGGCCCCAGCGGCGGGCAAACCAGTTGGAGGCGGGCAGAACCACGGCGTTGGCAACAAGATAGCTGGTCAAAACCCATGTTGCTTCGGAGTTGGATGCCGATAAGCTTCCTGCGATGTAGGGGAGGGCGACGGAGGCGATGGCCGTGTCCAACACCTCCATGAAGGTGGGCAGCATGACCGAAAACGTGACCAGCCATGGGTTTACGCCCTGGGTGAGGGGATAACGGGCATGGTCGTCGGCGGAGATCATGGGTGGAAGCTATGAGATTACAGGATAAGGCGGGTTGCCGCCAATGCGGGGGCGCAGGGCGGCAGTGGGACGCCGTGTCTTACGCGTAAGACAGGCTCAAGCGTTGCGTGACTTTTGTAAGACATCCCCCTTCGCCGCATAGTGCGCGGCGAAGGGGGATGTCTGGGCGGATAGGTGGCCTTGGAGATACACTTTTTTTGCGGTTTTGAGGGCCTTTTTGGCGGCAAAAGGTGTGCATATAAGCGCATGTTATTCTGCTTTTTGGACGCTTTTTTCCGCGTAAAATGCGGTGTTTCGGCCTATATTCGCCTAGAGTGAGCTATCCTGTTTTATTTGAAGATGTTAAGGCAAATAATGAGGCAATTTTTACAGGAAATTTCGGGGAGTTGACCTAGTCTAGACTTAGTCAGATCAGGGAACAGGGAATAGGGAGTAGGGAGTAGGGAATAGGAAACCGTGCCCGGCCGCGCGCGGGGGTTTTTGGTGGGGTTGTGGGTGAGATTCGTCGTTGATTCTTCTTTTAAGAAAGACGCTGCAAAATGTTGTATCCGACGTAAAATATCGCTGTACAACAAACCAGAAAGGAAATCTTTGGTCGAATCACCATGCGATATCGCATTTCATCATCAATCATCCTGTTTGCTTTTCTTTCGCCATATATTACCGCACAGACTTGGACATATCAAGGCAACTCCAGTTGCTTTCATTATGGAAATAACATGCAGTGTTTTGAGAATGGAACGATACAACGATATGCGACCAGCCAAGAGCAAATTGATACTGCCCTCAAGAATGGGCATGAGACTGGACAAGGCATCGGAGTACTGATTCAGGCATGGGTTGCTCATCGCCGCCATTTGGAGCTTGAGCGAAAAGATATCCATGAACAGATTATTGAGTACCACCACGCGGCATGTGAATTGAGCGACGAAATCTCCGGTTACCTGAATTCAGAGAATTCGGCACTTGCTAAACTCGTGTATCTCGACCCCTCACATCGCTCGCTGTACGAGGATGCTCAGAAATCTTCAGGGACCCTGGCTACACACCTCGGACAGATGAGACCAATGTTTGAGAAAGACGATCCCGTAATTCTTGCGGCAAAGGATATGAAGTTTTTGAGAAGCAATCGTGATCTAGCGCAGAATATCTATAATCAGACACTCGATGCGTCGAAAAAGATGTATGTATTTTCTGAGTTCATTTTCGCTTACGCGGGAAGCTTGGAATCAAGTCAGAACGCATCCCAGTCACCTGATCAAGTCAATCGTTCGGCTCCAGTTGAGGCAGAACTTCCAAATCTGAGAGTACTTGCTGAGAATGGTAATGCTGATGCACAGGCGACTTTAGCCAAAATGTATCAGGATGGTTCCGGGGTTCCACGGGATATTGTAATAGCTGCAAAATGGTTCCAGTCAGCGGCAAATCTCGGACAGAAAGAATCCCAGTTGGTTATTGGAGAGCTGTTTGAGGAGGGGCGGGGAGTAACGCAGGACTACGTTCAAGCTCATATGTGGTACAACCTTGCCTCGGCTGCTGGCGTTTCTGGCGCAGAAGATCGTCGCAACGCGCTTGCTGCAAAGATGACACCAGAGCAGCTTTCAGAAGCTCAGAAGCTTGCATCCCAGTGGCGGCCTAGCACTGGTATCAAGTAAATTATGTTCAACCTGGAAATGCTATTAGGGGGCGAGCAGAAGAGAGTTGAGGCACGAACGTGAAGATATGTCCACTGTGCGACACCACCTATCCAAGCCACAATACAAATTGCGAGAAAGATGGTGCGTTGCTGATCGAGCGACAGGAGCTTGAACCGGGAACAATAATCCGGGGCAAGTACCGGATCGTGCGCCTGCTAGGGCGCGGTGGCATGGGAACGGTTTACCTAGCTGAGCACATTCTGCTGGGGCGACAGCGGGCGCTCAAGTTCATCTCCAACGAACTGAGTCAGGATCCCCGGTTTTTGAAGCGCTTTCGACATGAGGCTCAGGCAGCCATTGAGTTGCGACACGCTAATTTGGTGGAAGTTGTAGATCTCGACCAAGCTGAGGATGGTTCGCCCTATATTGCCATGGAATACATAGAGGGACCGGACCTTCGCCATGCGCTCGCGGGCGGAGCCTTTTCCGTGGAGCGGGCGCTGATCATCACGCGCGGGGTGGCGCTCGGGTTGAGTGCAGCGCACGCCAAAGGTATCATTCATCGCGACGTGAAACCGGAGAACATCCTGCTAGACAGTCGAGATGGCAAACCGGAGACTCCCAAGCTGCTGGATTTCGGGATTGCTGCCATGAAGGAGACTGCTACAGCGATCAGCAGCACGCGGGCTCTGATGCTGACCCCACAGTACGCCTCTCCGGAGCAGTGGAAGGGGATGGACGCAAAAGAACTGGACGGTCGCGTAGATTTATATGCGCTGGGCGGCGTCCTTTACGAGATGCTGACGGGGCAAACCAATTTCCATGCGCACAACAATGAGGGCTGGATGTATCAGCACTTGCAGAGCGAACCGAAAGCGCCTAGCCGCCTGCGGCCGGAACTGGCGAATTGGCCAGGGCTGGACGCACTGCTGCTGCAATTGCTTGCCAAGGATCGTGAACAGCGGCCCAAAAACGCTGCCGAGTTGGTTCGCGCTCTTGATGCATTGGGATCTGTGGCTTTAGAAGACCGTAAGAAAACCCTGAAAGAGCAAATCCTGCCTGACGCAAACCAGAAATCCGTCACCAAAGGTCTCAAATCATCATCTCGCTGGGGTATCTGGTTTGGGTTGTTGACTGGAGGGCTGCTCCTGGCATTGTTGGCCATGTGGTTCATTTCACAACGACCAAACCAGCAAGCTAACAAGACAGTTCAAACACCGCCCATTGTCCAGCATCAACAGGACAATCCTCTGCCTGAACAGATTTCGACTCTGAAGCCAACGAATCCAAACTCCAATAAACCCCTACAACCAAACTCAACGCAAGTCACCCACCCCTTGGTTAATAATGTCCCCTCTGTACCTAACGTAGTGCCCAGTCAGCCCAAGCCATCGCAAGTCGAGCCTGCTACACCGTCAGTTCCTCAGCCGAGCATGGCCGAAATTGACAAACAAGCTAGAGTCCTTTTCGACCAGAAGCGCTATGGGGAAGCTGCGCCACTTTACGATCAAGCCTGCTCCGGTGGCTTGGGGAGAGCTTGCAACTGGCTGGGTCTTATGTACCAGCACGGTGACGGTGTCGTAAAGGATAACTCGCATGCAGATACGCTTTATGCGAAGGGATGCGCTGTAGGTGAAGCTAACGCTTGCGAAAACATAGGTTTTATGTACACGGTCGGAAATGGCGTACCACTGGACTATTCCCAGGCAGCAATATTTTTCTCGAAAGCTTGCGAGGAAGGCTTAGCGATCGGATGCGCCAATCTCGGTTATACATACGAAAATGGACGTGGCGTTGCGCGAGATGCTTCACATGCGGCTACGCTTTACGCCAAAGCCTGCGATACAGGCGAACCCATGGGTTGCACGAACCTCGCGTTTTTATATGCAGGCGGAAATGGCGTACCAAAGAACGATTCCCGGGCAGCAGCTCTCTTCTCGAAATCATGTGACGTTGGGTATGCCCTAGGCTGCTCTAATCTCGGGAACTTTTACGCGGATGGCATCGGCGTGACAAAAGATAGCTCGCGCGCCGTGGCACTTTTCTCCAAAGCTTGCGATGGAGGAATCTCCCGAGGTTGCGCTAATCTTGGCTTGATGTACGACAATGGCAATGGTGTTGCACAGGATTATTCCCGAGCGGCAACTCTCTACTCCAAGGCCTGCGAGATGGGAGAGGGAGCGGGTTGCAGGAGCCTTGGCAACCTCTATTTGAAAGGCAATGGTGTCGGCAAAGACGTTGAGAGAGCCAGACAGTTATTAAACAAAAGTTGCACTATGAAGGACCCGGTGGGTTGCGCACTACTGAAGACAGTTCCATAGAGATGCATTAGGCGTCTGACGCCGCAAGATAAGGAATCATAAAACAGGTTTCAAAGGCGGGGGTTTGATCGCGACTTCGTCGCGTGGATGGATTTCTAAAAACGGGTGGACGGGTGATGTACGGGCTGAAGCCCGTACCCTTCAAATGCGCAGAAAAAACAGAAGCAGATCCTTCGACTTCGCTGCGCTTCGCTCAGGATGACAAGCAAAAACAAGCAGCGAGTGTGGGCCTTCATTCCCAGGTCCCCAAATGCGAGGGACCTGGGGCACCCGCTGATTAGAGTTGTGCTATCCCACCCTTCGCAAAGTACGCGAAGGATGGGGCACGGAGCTTTTGTGAACTAGCCCACATAAAAACAAATGCAGGTCCTTCGACTTCGCTGCGCTTCGCTCAGGATGACAAGCAAAAACAAGCGGCGAGTGTGGGCCTTCATTCCCAGGTCCCCAAATGCGAGGGACCTGGGGCACCCGAACATTTGTGAACTAACCTACAAAAACAAAAGCAGGTCCTTCGACTACGTACCGGATGGCAAGCTGATTAGAGTTGTGCTATCCCACCCTTCGCAAAGTACGCGAAGGATGGGGCACGGAGCTTTTGTGAGCTAGCCCACATAAAAACAAATGCAGGTCCTTCGACTTCGCTCAGGATGACAGTGAGGATCAAAGAACAGGGAATAGGGAGTAGGGAGTAGGGAGTAGGGAAAACAATAACGAGCGCGGCAATGAGTGAGCAATTGGAGATTGATTAGTTTGCAGCCTTGAGGAATAATGGGAAGCCGGGAGCCATAGGGAGGCAGATATGCAACGAATCAAGAAGGCTGGGCTGGCGATGCTGGCGCTGGGAGTGGCGTTGATGCTGGGGTGCGAGGGCAGGCACTCGCAGAAGGAGATTTTCTACCTGATCTCGGCGAATTCGGCGCTGCCCTATTGGCAGACGGCGGCGGCGGGCTTCAAGGCGGCGGGGGCGCAGTACAAGGTGACGACGCGGGTGGCGGGGCCTGATGGCTACGACGCGCAGGCCGAGCTGGAGGCGTTGCAAAAGGCGGTGGCGGCGCATCCGGCGGGGATTCTGATCTCCGTGGCCGAGGCCAAGGTGCTGGAGCCGGCGATTAACGCGGCCATTGACGCGGGGATTCCGGTGATCACCATGGATTCGGATGCCGTGGGCAGCCGCAGGCTGTACTTTATCGGGACCAACAACCTGGAGGCTGGGCGGCTGGGCGGCCGGCGAGTGGCGCAGAAGCTGGGCGGCAAGGGCCGGGTGGTTTTTTTCACGATGGCCGGGCAACCCAATACGGAGGAGCGGCTGAAGGGCTTCAAGGACGCGTTCAGCAGCCATGCGGAGATCAAGATAGCGGAAGTGGTGGACATCAAGGACGATTTGCGCAAGGCGTTTGACAAGACGATGGAGCTGGCGGCGCTCGCCGGAGACAAGAAGATCGACGCGTTTGTGTGCCTGGAATCCGCGTCGGGCAAGGTGGTGGCCGACGCCATCGTGCGGTCGGGGGTGAAGAACCGGGAGCTGGTGGCCTGGGACGTGAGCCAGGATACGCTGGATGCGATCAAGGCGGGCACGATTGACGCGACGATTGCGCAAAAGCCCTACACCATGGCTTATATCGGGCTGAAGGGGCTGGACGAGATCTTCCACGCGCCGCCCAAGCAACTGAACAAGGATTACGCGACCGACACGTTCTCGACGTACCCGGTGTTTGTGGATACCGGAACTACGCTGGTGGACAAGAGCAACGTGGAGCACTACATTACTTCGGCGGCGAATGAAATGAAGTAGGCGGACAGGTTCCAGGTTCGTTCCTGAGGAAGGCTAATCCGGATCAACTTGCCAGGAATGGACCGAGAAATCTATTCCTGCGGTGATCTTTTTGTAATTATTCCGATCCCGCCACATTGCCACCCAGCGCACAACCTCATAAATCGGGAAATACGCAAGATAGACAGCGATAGCGAAGACCAGGATCAGAGCCAGGAAATACGAAACGCTTTCGACGGCTGCCGCAAACCGGAAGTTCTTATAGTCAAAGAAGTCGAGGATGCGGTCGAGGATGTCGACAAATTGGCTGGGCACGATGCCGTTCAGGATGGATTTCAAAATAGACGTCGTGAACTCGACGACACGGCGCAAGGGCTCGTAGAAGCGCCGCACGAGCAAGAAGTACGCCGCAATGCCCATGAAATGGACGATAAGGGTCAGAAAAGCGTGTTTTTTGAGGCAGCGCAGCATGTAGATGTTCTGACTTCCGGCTTCCAGGTCCTTGCGGATGGGGTCGCGGAATATTTTGATTTTCCTGATCTTGTCGAGGATGTAATTCAGAGCTTTTATTCCTGACGACGGTGTCCTGGATTGAGGAAGGCTCTCACTACCCGCCTCCTGGTCTTTGCGGAAGGAGTCGGGGGATTCTTCGTATTTCTTTATCTTATCGAGGATCTTTTTCTGTACATTGATTCGGAAGAGCGGCGGCGTTTTGAGCGGCGGCGTTTTGACTTTCTTCTGGGGATCGTTATTGGGGGTGGTTCTTTGCAAAAAGTCACAACAATAATGCTTCAACTGGGCGTCGATGAGGGAATAGCCGTGATACATGAGGGCTTCACATTCGATTGGGCTGAACTGGTCGAGATCGGTCCTGATGCGTCCCAGGGCGGGCAGGATGCTGGTTGAGACTCTGGGCGGACGGCCCTTTCGGCTCTTGAGATTGATCAACAGGTGCACGAAGGCGAAACGCCGATGGTCGGTGTCTTCTTCCCCCCATTTACATAACAGCTTCAGGAGCTTGTTGCGGACCTGAAACTGGAGGATCTCATTGGTGCGGCCATAGACGGAGATTTCCGAGGTCGATAAGGTATGTTGAACCTGCAACTGTCCGGATGCGTCGCTGACCAGGATGATGTTGCAATGGTTCTCCGGGTCGAGCAGCCCTTCGATACCCTGATTGTCGGAGATACCGCCGTCCACCAGCAGGTCTCCGAGGATGGCAGTGGGCGGGAACAGCACCGGTACGCCGGAGGAAGCTCCCACGACCCGCGAAAGGGGAATCACATTGCGGTCGGGGGTCTTGAGGTCGTTGATGCCGGATGAGGCGTCGCGGGAGAAGGAGACGCGCTCCCCGGAGAGCAGCGAGGTGGCGTTGAGCAGCAGCCGGGGCCCGTAATAAGGATCTTTGTGCTCCACGCACAAGTGGTTGTCAGGACCGGGCGGGGCCTTCTCCGGCCGCTCCACAGGAAGCTGATCCATGGTGTCGCCAAAGAAGAAGAACTTATCGTATTCCGCCTGTATCAACTCGGCGCGCGCCCCCTTGCGGAATACCTGCGAGAAGAGCGTCTTGACAAAGAGAATGGGATGGTAAAACGGAGTAAAAATCAAAGCGCGGCTACGCAGGTTATTGTCCACAGCCTTGAGGAATTTTTCGGCGATCTTCTCGAAGAGCAAGACGCGGTCCGGAGGTGTGGAGATTTTTTTTACCCTGGATTCGCGCAACTGCTTCTCCATCTCGCAGAGATAGAAGGCGGCTACGATGGACCCGCCGGAGACGGCGGAAACGATGGAGACATGCTCCATGATGCCGAGCTCTTCCAGGCGGCGGATTACACCCAGATGAAAGAGCGAAGCGCGGAATCCACCGCCGGATAGCGCCAGGCCGATGCGATCTTTATGAGGCGTGGCTGATACGGAGTTCATAGAATCTCCTCTCTGGATTCAGATAACCAAGGATATTACCGGGAAACTGCAGGATGGTCTTACACAACACGCAACATTATAGGACAAACTGCTTTAAAGTGAACCTTCGATTTTAAATATTTTAAAAGCAGAAACTTGCCCTACAAGGCCGCCCACCAGCTTATAGTGGAAGCTATTTGCTCCGTCCGGTAATCCGCATTTATCTTGTTTAGGGGGTTAAGAAATGCGATTTGAGGAGTTAATTGTAGCGCGGCGGAGCGTGAGGAAGTATCAAACGAAGGCGGTGGAGGCGGAGAAGCTGCGGGCGCTGATTGAAGCGGTGCGGATGGCGCCGTCGGCCAGCAATACGCAGCCATGGAAGCTGATCCTGGTGGATGATGCGGCGGTGAAGGAGCAGGTGGCGCGGGCGACCTTCAGCAAAATCTTCTCGTTCAATCAGTTCGCGATGGAAGCGCCGGTGATTGCCGTGCTGACGGTGGAAAAACATTCGGTGACGACGCAGCTGGTTGGCTGGATGAAGAAGCGGCCGTTTTACCTGATGGATATCGGGATTGCCGCGGCGCAGTTTTGCCTGCAGGCGACGGAACTGGGGCTGGGAACGTGCATGCTGGGGTGGTTTGACGAAGCCGAGGTGAAGCGGATTTTGAAGATACCACGGGCAATACACGTGGGCCTGTTGATTACGCTGGGATACGAGGCGGAGAACCGGCAGCCGCGCCCCAAGGCGCGCAAGGCGGCGGAAGTGATGAGCAGCTGGAATAAGTACTAGTTGTCAGTGGTCAGTGGTCAGTGGTCGAGGCAGAAGGAAACCACGACTTGCCAGTGGATTGAGGGATAGGCAGCGACCTGTCCCTTTACCCCAGCGAGCAGAAATCGCTTCCCTCACCCCGACAAGTAAAAATCACACGTTGGGGCCCCCGAGTCGCTGGGGGCCCCAAGTCGTTGCCAGCGCACCGTTAATTCAGAAATTGTATTTGAAGCTCACCTGAATCTGCCGGGGCGGTTTATTGCCATAGGAATTCTCCGAGAGAATGGAGCCAAAATTTTCTGCCGCGCAAGAAAGGGTATTGCCCGGCCCGCAGGTGATCAAATTAAGCACGTGATACGGAGTGTCGAAGTTGGGGTGGTTGAGTAAATTGAAGACCTCAGCACGCAGCAGCAGGCGCTGAGCGTCGACGTGTAGCGGAAAGCTCTTGGAGAGCGAGAAATCGAGATCGGCAAAGGCAGGTCCAATGAGAGCATTGCGCCCCTCAGTGCCGTACTCATAAATGGGAATGATATTCCCCAGCGCATCAGTGAGTAGGTTCTGAGCCGGCGTTACGAAGGCGCATTGGTTGAACCAGTTCTGCGTGGTGTGAATCTGGGTGGGAGCCTGGCATGTGGGATTGGCGGTCACCTGTCCGGGCTTGTTGGGATTGCCAACCAGATTGGGCCGCTCCGGGTTGCCAAAGGCGGCGGCTGCGGCGGAAGGCGCGCCCGCCAGAACGACGGTAAAAGGCGATCCCGACTGCGCGGAGAAGATGCCGCCGGCTTGCCAGTTACCGAGCAGAGCCTTTCTGCGGGACGAGCCCTTCGCCATGAGACGTTCGAAGGGCAGGTTGTAGACCGCGCTTAATGAGAGGCGATGTGTGGCGTTGAAGTCCGATGGGCCGTTATCACCCCGGAGGTTCTGCGAGTTCTGCGGCTGGCCCGAGCCCGCGCTGCCGCCGAAGATGTTAGAGAGATCGTCGATGGAGCGGGACCAGGTGTAAGCGCCCAGGAAGGCCAGGCCATGGGTGACGCGGCGCTCGGTGCGGAACTGCATGGAGTGGTAGGAGCTGGCGGAGGCGGATTCGATGTAGAAGATAGAGGAGAACTGGGAGAAAGGATAACCGGTAAATGGATTCTGCTGATTGCGATCAATGAAGGTGGCCAAGTGAGTGCCCTTGGAACCCACATAGGCCAGGTCGATCATCCAGTTCGGCTTCAGTTCGTACTGCAAGTCGAGATTCCACTGCTGCATGTATCCGTCGCGGAAGTGGGGATCGATCATTTCGCTCTGGGAGGTAGAGCCGGGCTGGCTGAGAATGTCCTGGATGGGGCAGAGGGAAAATGCGAGACCATCCAGACAGGCGCCTGTTTGCGGATGGTAGGCCACATTGTAGAAGGGCGGGTTGGCGCGGGGAAAGACATTGATCTGGCCAATGGCCTCATCGTAGAAGATGCCGTATGCGGAGCGGACCACCCAGCGCTCGGACTTCATGGGCCGCCAGGCAATGCCAATGCGGGGAGCAATGTCCCGGCGAGTTGGGTCGTAAGTGGCGCGGGGGATTCCATCTGTTCCGGCCTGCGTATATGTCGCAGTGACAGTGGAACCGGGGTAAGGGGAGGGAATACACGTAGTTTCCGGGCACGGCGTGAGCACGGGAACGCTGAACTGATTGTGCGCTTCGACGGGAGGGCTGTTGTACTCGTAGCGCAGGCCGACGTTGAGCAGGAAGCGCGGGATGACGTGGATGTCGTCCTGAATGTAGGCGCTGATGCCGTGGCTCAAGAGGTCGCTGTTGGTGGTGCCGCTGGGAGCAATCGCATAGTCGGGAACGCCGAGGAGCAACTGGGCAAGGACACAGGCGCCGGCGTCAATGCTGGGACCGCCGGGATAGAGGGAATCGCCATTACAGGGGGGCAGACCGAAAGTGCTCACAATACCGAACATGGTCTGTGCCTGGAAAAACCAATCGCCACGGGCCTCGTAGTCAATGTAGTTGCCGATCTGGACGCGGCGGAAATCGGCTCCGATCTTGAACTGGTTTTGGCGTACCGTCCAGGCCAGTGTGTCGGAGATCTGGTAGGTGTTGTCGCGGCGATTCTCTGGATACTGAATGGGCGCGCCAATACCGTTGAAGCTGACTGCGCAGCCATTCGGGTTACCGCACTGCATGGATGTGAGATCAGCGCCCAGGTTGATATTGGGCGCGCCCAGATCGATAGGATTGGTGAGAGCGTCGGGAAAACCGAGCTGTGATTCGATATTAACGCCATGGTTCTGCTGGAGGAAGGTGGCGCCCATGCGCGTAAAGCCGAGGCGGAACTCGTTGACCAAACTAGAGCGGAAGACGCGGGTCCAGTCGACGCCCGCGTTCTGGCCGAAGATGGAAGTATCGCTGCCGTATCCGGGCAGGGAGGTGAAGGCATTGACGGGATCGAAGGGATCGAAGCGGTTTTCGTCCGTCAGAGAGTAGTGCATGGAGATGCGATCGCTGGGGTTGGCCTGCTCGTCTACCTTGACGGAGATCAGATTGAGTGATTCGTCGATGACGGGAGCGGAAAGAAAGGTATTGGATGTGGTTAAGTCAGAGCCGACATTGGCGGCGGGATAAAGATTCTGCACACTCTGGCCGCTCGCCAGGCCGTTCATGCACGGACCGGTTGGAGCCGGACAGGGCAGATACGTGGTAATGATTCCTGCCAATGCTTCGGCCGCCTGCCATTGCATCTGGGAGGGAATGGTTGCTTCGCGCGTAGTGGCCTGGCGCAGGCGGAGCTGCTCGTCAGAGAAGAAGAAGAAGGTCTTGTTCTTCCGCAGGGGCCCTCCGAGCGTTCCGCCGAACTGGTTGCGGTCGAATCGCGGAATGGGGCCGCAGGTGTTTATTGGCGAAGAAGCGGTACATTCGGGGAGATCGAAGTAGTTCTTGGCGTCCATGGTCCGGTTGCGCAGGAACTCGAAGAGGCCGCCATGGAAGGCGTTGGTTCCGCTCCTGAGCACCATGTTGATCTGTGCGCCGCTGGCGTGGCCGAACTCGGCCGAGTAATCGCCGGACTGCACCTTGAACTCCTGAATGGCGTCGATGGAGGGAAGAGCTACATACTGGTTCAGGTAGGGATCGTTGTTGTCGACGCCGTCGAGCATAAAGTTGTTGGACTGGTCGCGGGCGCCGTTGACATTTAAGGAGCCTCCCTGCGTGGAATTCTCGGAGCCCTGGGTCGGCAACTGCGCGCCGGGCACGAGCAAGGCAAAGGAGAGGAAGTTGCGCTGGTTGAGAGGCAGATCCTCGACGAGTCGTTCGTTGACCACCTGGCCGAGCGTCGAGGTGTCAGTTTGCACAATCGGAGGAGTGTCGGTGACGCGCACCTCCTCGGTGATTGCGCCCACATGCAGCGCAAAATCAACGCGCACCGTCTGATCCACGTCCACGATGACGCCGCGAAGGACGCTTCTGTGGAAGCCCGCGCGCTCAACGGCGACGCGATAGCGGCCAATGGGCAGAAGCGCAACGGTATAGTCGCCGTCGCCATTGGTCTCCGCAGTGCGGGCGGCGTTGGTTTCCTCGTTGGTGACGATCACATGCGCCTTGGTAATGACGGCGCCGGAAGGATCTTTGATTGTGCCGGTGACAGTCCCGGTGGGACCGCTGGCAAAAAGACAGGAAGCAAACAGAAACAACAACAGGGAAAAGTGATGCAACCATCGACTGGTCATGTGGCTCTCCTTTAGACTTAAACCCACAGTTTGAGCAGACAGTTATTTACAGGAAACTAACAAAGTATAGACGAGATTATGAAAAACATGTCATAAATAAAACTCTCCTCCGTAAGTACCTGAATTTGCTGATGATATTCTGACCTGATTTGCCCCCGTGAGCGAATCCGGCCTGGTTTTGATGGATTGGGCCTGGACGAGGGCGGACGGCGGGTGACGCGGAAAGGGCGAGGGGCCGGGGATAAACCCCGGCCTCTTATTGAATCGAGCGGAGAAAGGCCACAAGCTGCCAGCGTTGCGCCTGAGGAAGGCTCGACCATGAGGGCATTCCATGGTGCAGATCTCCCTGGCGCAGGAACCATTCAAGGTCGCCATCGGTTGCCGTGCGAATCCCTTCGCTGCGCAGCGGGGGACGCTTGCGGCCGTCGCCCAAGGCATTCGCCTGGTGGCATTGCTGGCAATGGCCGCGATAGACGAGCGCTCCGGCAGCAATTGCTTCGGGCTGGCCAGCCAAGGGGTTGGTGCGGGCATGATCTTTGGCTGGAACACGCTGCCAGTGCGAGGCAGAAGCCGCGCCAAGAGCAATTGCAGAGATAAGCATAATCAGCAGAAGTGCAAGGCTCGACCGCATCATAGGGCGCCTCCATTGGATGAGTGAAACCACTTTCCGATTTGTTCAAATTCAAAGGCCAAGCCCACGCGATAGACCCGGTCAAAGCTGGTGCTGGAGAGGCCGAAGCCGGGCGAGAAGCTGAAGCGGACGCCCTTGGGCAATTGCCAGCCGATGAGCGGAGCGACGTAGTGCGAGGTGTCGCGCAGGGTCAGCGCAAAGGTGTCCCCCAGGCCGCCATAAGCCTCTGCGCCGGCGATAAACTTCTCAGCGCAAAAGGTACATTCCCGGCTGCTGGCCGCGCTGCGCAACGGGCGTGTGACCCCCACTGCGTAGCCGAACTCCCAGGGGGCGTGGCCGAGGTTTTTTTCCGAGATAAAGTTTTCGCTGATGTTCCAATCCTTGACATTAGAGGAAAGAATCAACTTCAGCTCGGCTTCGTGCTGATGGTCGCGGCGCAGGGTGGCATTGGGCGGCGCAAGATCGGATTGGCCGTCGTGGCCGACGACTTCCAGGATGGTTTTGTCGGCGCCGGAGGTGTTCTCGTATTCGATATAAAGGACCGGATTGACGGCGTGATCGCGCATCAGGGGGCGAAGACGATTCTCCAGCCGCCAGCCAGTGAAGACAGTGGAGTCGCTGCCGGTGGCCTGACCGTCGAGGTAAAGTTCAGTTGTCCACCAGGCGCGTGTACCGTATTCCAGCTCCATGGCCGTAGCGCCGAATGGGTTGCCGCCGTTGGGCTGGGCAACGGCTGATTTGGTTTCGATTTCGAGGTTGCCGGGCTCCTCCAGGTCGTGGGAGTAGGTGACAAAGTAGGGCTTCTCCTGCGCCCTGCCAACCGGGGTGATGAGCAACGCCAGCCATGCCGCCAGCCAGAGGTAGCGCCAAAAAGGACTTGTGCGGGGGTTTGAAAGCAAAATTGAAGCCTCCTGGGAAGTACGACTAAAATAGTCGTATATTTGAATATAAGACTATTTCAGTCCGATATAAAATGCAAGTAAACCGACAACAAGCGCAGGCTTGCCCCAAACTTCATGACGCGTTCCCATGCAATGGGCTCGCGCGGGAAGATTCCATGGCAAAAGGCTGCGCTACTTCTCTTCGTCGTTGATTTTCTGCTGCTGCGCGCGGATGGCCTTCACAATGGAGGTCATCAGATCGTCGAGTGTGCGGCCCGGCGCCAGGGTGCAGCCGCTGAAGGTGTCGGTATCGAGCTGCTGTCTGGCACAGGTCAACAGCAGACCTTTCGCATCGGCTACCGTGAAGTTCAATGCGGTGTTGGAGGTAGCGGTGCTGGTGGGGGACGCTGGGTGGAGATTGCCAGCCGGAGCAGGCTTGAGGGGCGGCGTTGTACCAGTGGAGGCGGCCATCTGCATGGCAGAGAAGGCAAGGAGGCCGGCGAGGGCCAGAAGCGTTGCAGCTCTTTTCATAATCACCTTTCTGCTTGCGATGGCCGGGATGAGCGGCTATGGAGTGAGCAATATTGCACACTACAGTGACATAGATATCGGCAATATGCAATTGAAAAATAACGAGATATTACTTTGGGCAGGATGCGGGATTGGCGGGAATATAATTTATAGAAATTGCATCATATAATCTTGACAATAACCCACTCAATCTGTCATTCTAAGAGAGTCGGAAATTCTATCAAGACAGGCAGGTAAACCATGGCAAAGATTATTGGCATCGATCTGGGAACCACGAATTCATGCGTCGCAGTGCTGGAGGGCGGCGAGCCCAAGGTGATTCCCAACGAGGAGGGGTCGCGGACGACACCGTCGGTAGTGGGCTTCTCGAAGAACGGGGAGCGGCTGGTGGGGCAGGTGGCCAAGCGGCAGGCGATCACCAACCCGGAGAACACCATTTACTCGATCAAGCGCTTCATGGGCCGGCGCTATAACGAGGTGAGCGACGAGATGAAGATGGTGCCCTTCAAGGTGATCGCGCAGGGCGACCACGTGGGCGTGATGGCGCAGGGCAAGGAGTACACCCCGCCGGAGATTTCGGCGATGATTCTGCAGAAGCTGAAGGCCTCGGCGGAAGCCTACCTGGGCGAGAAGGTCATAGAGGCGGTGATCACCGTGCCGGCGTACTTCAACGACGCGCAGCGGCAGGCGACCAAGGACGCGGGCAAGATTGCCGGGCTGGACGTGAAGCGCATTGTGAACGAACCAACGGCGGCGGCGCTGGCCTATGGGCTGGACAAAAAGAAGGACGAGACGATTGCCGTGTACGACTTTGGCGGCGGCACCTTTGACATTTCGATTCTGGAAGTGGGCGAAGGGGTTATCGAGGTCAAGAGCACCAACGGCGACACGCACCTGGGCGGCGACAACCTGGACCAGCGGATTGTAGATTGGCTGATTGCCGAGTTCAAGCAGGAGCAGGGGCTGGACCTGAGTTCGAAGGGCAACGAGATGGCGCTGCAGCGGCTTCGCGACTCCGCGGAGAAGGCCAAGATCGAGCTGTCGACAACGATTGAGACGGAGATCAATTTGCCGTTTGTGACCGCGGACGCGACAGGGCCGAAGCACCTGGTGCGCAAGTTGACGCGGGCCAAGCTGGAGCAGTTGGTGGAGGATTTGATCGAGCGCTCCGTGGAGCCGTGCAAGAAGGCGATTGCAGATGCGGGCGTCAGTATTAAGGACATCGACGAAGTGGTGCTGGTGGGCGGGCAGACGCGCATGCCGCGGATTCAGGAGCTGGTGAAGAAGCTCTTTGGGCGCGAGCCGCATCGCGGAGTGAATCCGGATGAGGTGGTGGCGATTGGCGCGGCGGTGCAGGCGGGCGTGCTGGCGGGCGAGGTGAAGGATTTGCTGCTGCTGGACGTGACGCCGCTAACGCTGGCGATTGAGACGCTGGGCGGCGTGGCGACGCCGATGATTCCGCGCAATACGACGATTCCGACGAAGAAGACGGAGACGTTTTCCACGGCGGCGGATTCGCAGACCGAAGTCGAGGTGCATGTGTTGCAGGGCGAAAGGCCGCTGGCGGCGCAGAACCGCACGCTGGGCAAGTTCAAGCTGGGCGGGATTCCTCCTGCGCCGCGCGGGATTCCGCAGATCGAGGTGACGTTTGACATCGACGCCAACGGGATTTTGAACGTGACGGCGAAGGACAACGCCACGGGCAAGGACACGCGCATCACGATTACTTCCAGCTCCGGCCTGAGCAAGGAAGAAGTGGAAAAGATGGCCAAGGAGGCCGAGGCGCACGCCAGCGAGGACAAGGAAAAGCGCGAGGAGATCGACGCGCGCAACTCGCTCGACGGACTGGTGTACAACATCGAGAAGATGCTGAAGGATTCCGGCGAAAAGGTGCAGGCGGCCGACAAGACCGAGGTGGAAGCGGCGCTGGCCGAGTCGAAGAAGACGCTGGAAGGCACGCCGAGCGTGAAGGAGCTGAAGGACGCGCACGAGAAGCTGACGCACGCGAGTCATAAGCTGGCCGAGATTTTGTATAAGGCCAATGCGACTACGGCGGGGGCTGCTCCCGGCGGAGAAGCGGCTGGCGCGCCTCACGCAGAGACTAAGAAAGATGAAGGCGTGATCGACGCGGAGTATGTGGACGTGGAGGAGAAGAAATAAGCGGAGTTAGCGTTGTTAGCGGTGTTAGCCCCGCTTCGCGGGTGTTAGCACGCGCTCTGCACGGTTAGCAAGTTAGCGGGGTGGGCGGCGGTTGTTGCCCACCCCAATGTATTTACAAATCATATTTTTATTGTTGGTTGTCCCCCAGCGTGAAGATTACATTGACAGTAGTCATCACCTTGACAGGTTCACCATTGAGGAGATAGGGCTTGTAGACCCATTGTTTCACTGCATCCAAGGCGGCTTGCTGGAGCAGCGGCGGACCACTGATTACATTAAGGTTTTCAATGCGGCCTTCCTTGCTGATGATTGCCTGAAGAACGACGGTCCCAGAGACTCGCGCGGCTTGTGCGATGGGCGGATAGTCAGGAGCAACTTTACTAAGAAGCAATCCCTGTGAGACGCCGGCGGAGATGGAGACCTTTCCATCGCCTGGGTCGCGTCTCTGTGGAACCATCTTAGTCTGCATCGGAGTTGCTTCGGGAGGCGGGATAAAAACTGGCTCATCAGAGGTTCTAACCGGTTCGATACTTTCCAGATGGGCTGAAAGAACGAGCTTGTCATCCTTGACGACTTCAAGATCGCCGGGAAGAGAATGGCCTTGAAACACAATAGAATGACTGCTCCTGATTACGGTTGCGCCTTGGTTAAGAAATGAAATGCGAAGAACCTCCGTGCCGGGATCAAAGCAGTATGTTGCATTCATCTGTGGATTGAAGATACGCACGGCATGATTTGCATTCAATGAATTTTGCTCCCCGGATGGAGCCGCTTTTGGTTTCAGCGTGAAGCATGCATATTTTGCGCCGTTGATTTCACGTTGCTCCGCCGCAATATCGCTGCGCGAAATCTGCATTGCAGTCGGTAAGGATGGATTGACGAATGCTCCTCTGATCTGCCATATCAGCGGATAAGGGGAGGTTGGATTCCCTAATAGCATCCGGCCATGATCTGTTCCGTACTCGGTCCGCGAAAACCCTGAGCTTGAATAATTTTCTTTGAACTTTTTGGGGCTTACATAGAATTCTTCGTAGATTCCCTGGTCCTTGGCAATATTCTGTTCATCGAAGATTTTGAAGGAGACCTTCAAGTGCCAGCTCTGATCGCCTATCTGTGAAAGCCCGTTGGACTGCGAGGCAAAGAGCATGAACGCCGTTGGGTCACTGGGCAGGGCGACGGCGGGGGCTTCTTGGGCGGGGGCGGCGGCTGGCGTTGCATCCTGCGCGAAGGCAGGGCGGCAGAGGAAGCCAAGCACGGCGAGGCCAAAGAGGCTGATGGAAACAAAGAGCGTATGTACGGAGGTGATTTTTCGCATACCGGCAAGATAGCACGTATAGCTCGGTTTGTGTTGCAGAATTTCGGATAATTCGATTGTTTGGTGCGGGTTGCGGGGAGTAGTGCAATGCACTACAATGAATCTTGGCACAATTTCAGCCCATCACGGTCGTTGAAACGCACGAGTTCCTCAGAGCGACGCGCAAGCTGATGGACGATGAGGAGCGGGCGGAACTTGTCGAGTACGTGGCATTCAACCCAACAGCGGGTGCGGTTGTACCCGGAAGCGGAGGGGTCCGCAAGCTGCGCTGGGAGTTGGAAGGGCGCGGCAAGCGAGGTGGAGCGCGGGTGATCTACTTCTATCACGACATGGAGATGCCCCTGCTGCTTCTCAAAGCGTACGCCAAGAACGAACAGGAAAACCTGTCCCAGGTTCAATTGAAGAAGATGCAACAGTTTACGAAACAGATGGTCGAGGCGCACAGAAGACGGAGGCAAATGCAATGAGTGAAATTGGCGAGGGGATTCTGCGTGGCCTTGAACAGGCGTTAGCCTTCATTGAAGGCACCACTGATGAGAGCCAATATGTCGTCCACATTCCGCCCGAGATCGACATCAAGGCGATCCGCGGCCGTCTGGGCATGACGCAACAGGAGTTTGCCAAGCGCTTCGACTTTAACATCAATACACTGCGCCACTGGGAGCAGGGACGGCGCGTTCCCGACGGGACGGCGCGCGCCTATCTGCGGGTGATCGACCGCGAGCCGGAGGCGGTACAGAAGGCGTTGCGCATCGCATAACTTCAACCCACCCTATCTCACCCGGCCTTTAACATTCGTGTTAGTATAGAAATCCTAAGCGCTGGCGGACCCCTTTCCGCTCAGCCGGATCGTCTCATGAACCTTTAACTCATGCGGATCACCCCATGAACCTTTACCTGATGCGGCACGCCAATGCGGGATTGAAGCGCGGGAATCCGCTTCTCGACGACAAGCGCGCGCTTGTCAAAGAGGGCAAGGAGCAGTGCATCCTGATGGCGCGGACGCTGAATGCGCTCAAGGTGCAAGTGGACGTGATTGTTTCCAGCCCGTTGAAGCGCGCCCGGCAAACGGCGCAACTGGTGGGCACGGAGATGGGTTACGACGCGCGGGTGGAGGTTTCGCCGGCGCTGGGGCCGGAGGCCGATTACGCGGAGTTTCAGAAGATGCTCTCGCGCTATTCCGCATACGAGAGCGTGCTGGCGGTGGGACACAATCCCAATATATTTCAATTTTTAGGGCGGCTGATTACGGGTAACGGCGGGGCGGCCGTTCGCATGAGAAAAGGCTCGGTGGCGCGCATCAAGATGGACCGCCATCCGGCGCTGCTGCAATGGCTGATCGATCCGCGCTCGGCGCGGGCCATCTACGCCAGCGTGCAGAAGAGCTCGCGGCCGAAGACCTCCAAGAAGTAATCCGCCTCCTTGCGCAGCGACCAGAGCTCAAGCTCCGCGCCGGTGCGCCCGGGGTGCAACTCCAGATAAACCCGCTTGGGATAGACCTTGATGGCGACTCTTAGCGCGTCGCTGGCGCGGTCCTGATTGAGCGCGAGGGCCAGGCGCAGCAGCACCACGGCCTTTTGCACGCGCTGGTGCTCGACGGCGGGAAGGTTGCGCAGGGCGCGGTCGCCGGGCTGGGGGCGGCTCTTGCCCAGGTAGCGGGCGATGGCCGAAACCAGTGTGCGCTGCAGCGGCGTGTAGCCGTAGATTTCGGAACTCGAAATAACGTACTGCGTGTGGCGATGGTGGCCCTGGTAGTTGATGAACTTGCCGGTCGAGCAGAGCATGGCGGCGGCGGAGAGCCAGGTTTCGTACTCGGACGGCAACTGGTGAAGGGCGTGCAGAGCGCGGTAGAGCTGCAGGGCGTGGGCGCGCACCGGCTCGGCGTGGCGCAGATCGACACCATAGCGGCGCGCGGTGGCCAACACGCTCTCCCAGCGCTGCTGCTCAAACTCGCGGTGAGCGATGGCGCGAGCGTCCTGCTCGGCCAGCATCTGGGCGAGAATGCCGTCGCGTAGGCCCAGCGGAGAATAAGTAAAGCCTTCCAGCCCGAAGCTCTCAAGAAACTCGGCAAAGACCAGCGCGCCGGCCACGATAATCTCCGCGCGGCGCGGCCCGATGCCCTGGACGGCGACGCGGTCGGCCAGCTTCATGGGAACCAGTTTGTCAGCCAGGCGGCGCACCTCGAGCGTGGGAACCAGCCCGGCAGTAGCTACGGGCACAGGAGCCTGGGATACGGCAAGCGCCTGGACTGTCTTGCTGATTTTTTTGCCCGCGGATTTCTTTTTGGATTTGCCCGCCGGCTTGACGGCTTTGTGGTTTTCGACGTTCTCCGCGGCCGTCACAATCGCATCGCTGAGCGCCGCGGCGGTGCCCGAGGTGCCGATGACCTGGGTGATCTTCTCCGGGCGAATTCTATCCTGCGCCTTGCGCAGCTCGCGGGCAACCAACTGCTTCATGCGCGCCAAGCCGTCGGCGGGCGCCGGATCGGAGGGCAAAAACTCCTGCGTGAGCCGCACCGCGCCCAGCGGCATGCTCACCGTCTCGTGGATGCGCTTGCGCTCGGAGAGGGTAATCTCGCAACTTCCGCCGCCCAGGTCAATCAGGAGCACGCGGTTGGCTACAGCCGGCTCGAATTCAAGCTCAGGCTGATCCTCACCGCTGCCCATGACCCCCAGATGAATGAGCCGGGCTTCTTCCAGGCCGGAGATGACCTCCAACTCCCAGCCGGTCTCGGCCTTGACCATTTCCCGAAAGGCCTGGCCATTGCGGGCGTCGCGCATGGCCGAAGTGGCCACGACACGAATGCGGTCAACGCCGCGCGACTGCACCGCGCGCTGAAAGCGCTTGAGCGCCTGCAAGGTGGCCGCCATGGCCTCGGGAGAAAGCAGCCCACACTCAAAGACGCTGGCTCCCAGCCGCGTGACCTCGCGGTCTTCGTGCAAGGTCTTCAAGTGGTGCGCCGCAACGCGGGCAATCTTCAATCTGCAGGAGTTGGAACCGATATCGATGGCGGCAAAGGTGAGCATGAGGGCGTGGCTCCGGAAAAATGGCTCTGCGGACAAGATACACGAGCGCGGCGGGGGAGCGCAGAATTCACAGCCTGCTATTCGTGCCGGCTGGAAACTACCCCCGCCGTGTCATGGCTCTCAAACCAGCCAATTACCCGGCGCTCGTATTCCTGTGGCTCCTAAGTTGCGAATCCAGCAGACGCTTACGGCACGGTGACTTCGATGTTGGTAGTCGTTTGCTCACTAAGAATCGCGGGGCCGGAAGATGTCCAGGCAGCTGAAATGGTGTACTGATAGGTTCCCGGCGTCATTGGAGGGCCGGTGAGGCATCCGCTGATTCCGCACACTCCGACCAGCGTAGCTGCAGCAAGCAGGACCATGGTCAGCCAGCGCGAGGCCCGGCGCCGCAAGCCGAATCCGAGCAGCAACGCGCCAGACAAAGCCAGGGCTGCTTCCGGCAGTCGACCTGAACGGCGCGGCATCCGATGCAAGTTGACAGGAAGGGGTGCGCCGTATGGATAGAAATAAACATCTCCCATCTGCGTGCCGGAGGGCACAGGAAGAGAAAGAAGCGGGCCGTAGGCGCAGGTGGGTATTTTGGCCACGGTTACCGGCCCGGAGTAAATGCAACCAATCGTCAATGTGCCGGCGGCGGGGATGCCCGAGACCGTGTATTGGCTTACGCCATAGCCGCTGGCTGGCATGGTGACATTAGTGGCGGTGATAGCGAAGGGCGTGACGGCCAGCGCAGGCACGCCGGAAAGCCCGCAAACGACGGCGAGAAGCGAACCTATGAGGACAAACAAACGATGATTTTGCATAGCAGAATCCTTTCGGTGAGGAGGGATTTCACTCCATCCACTGAATTTAACGCCAGACCGGAGTTGCGTTCCACGCGACCTGCGCGGAGCAAACAAAATCAGCAAAGCGAATCCGGCGCGGAACCAAACCGCTTACAGGATAGTAACGTTGATGTTCGTGGTCGTTAGCACCCCAAGTGGTGTTTGAGGACTGGGTTCGTATACTGCGGAGATCGTGTACTGATAGGTTCCCGGCGTCATCGGAGGGCCGGTGAGGCATCCGCTGATTCCGCTCACCCCGACCAGCGTACCAGCTGCAAGTAGGACCATGGTCAGCCAGCGCGAGGCCCTGCGCCGCAAGCCGAATCCGAGCAACAACGCGCCGGCCAGCGCCAGGCCGGCTCCCGGCATGTGGCGCAGAGGCAGCGGGGCACCGCGCAGTTCGCCCATACCAGGAGGAGGAACCTGGCCATAGGGAACGAAGAGAATGTCTCCGCTGAAAGTCGTCTCGCCGGCGGGCACAGGAATCGTCGGGGCTCCCACGGGCCCGCAGAATTGGGGTATTTTGGCCACGGTTGTCGGCCCGGAGTATGCGCAACTGATGGTCACTGAGCCGGCGGCGGGGATGCCCGAGACCGTGTATTGGCTGGAACCAAGACCGCTGGATGGCATGGTAACGTTGGCGGCTTCGATGGCGAATGGCGTGACGGCCAGAGCGCGCGCGCCGGAAAGCCAGCAAACGACGGCGAGCAGCGATACGAAGAGGACAAGCAAACGAGGATTTTGCACAGGAGAGTCCTTCCGGCTGGGCAGCTTTCACCCAGTCTGGTGGTTAGACTGGCACTAAAGTACCACCGTTTACATAGATTTCAACAATATTCTTACCCATCTTATGCCTCGCGGGCTTTGCCAATATGCAGTTTTGGGCTGCCGATAGTGCAAAGACTGTGTGATTTTGTAATTGTGCCTAGATATGTGCGGGCGAGGACGCCCGCACTACAGCCGGCCGGGAGGCCGTCGCTACATTCCTGCCATTACAAATTCAAGCGGTCACGGTACCAGGGCGAGGGGAGTACTCCGCCGGCGTGAAAGCGTGGCTGTTATCCTTGATTTGAGCGCCGAAAGCGCTGACTCAGCCATGACAAACACGACTCATTCCATCTCCCGCCCGCAATCCGCGATCTCGACCAGGAACGTGTGGCTGCTTTTTTTGGCGATCTTTGCCGCCGTGTACTTTGCCTCGCTGTTTACGCCGCCGCTGATGGACGACGTGGATTCCACCCACGCCCAGGCGGCGCAATACTTCTCCGAACAGAGCGACTGGATTTCGGCCAAGATCAACGGCATCCGCTACATCGAGAAGCCGCCGCTGCCGTACTGGACGGTGGCCGTCCTCTTCCATGTCTTTGGCCAGAACGTATTCTCCGCCCATCTGCCGAACACGCTGGCCATGCTCGGCTTGACCTGGATGGCCTGGCTGTGGGCGCGGCGGGGATGGGGCGAGCGCGCCGGCCTCTATGCCGGCCTGGGCGTGCTGACCTCGGTGGGGCCGTTTCTGTTTACGCGCTTCATCATTCCCGAGGCGCAACTGAGCCTCTTTCTGCTGATGGCCTTGTACTGTCTGCTCACCGGCTTTGAGCCGGGACGCGGGTCGCGCTTTTACTGGATGTGGGCGCTTCCCTCCGTGGCCCTGATGACCAAGGGGCTGATAGCACCCACCTTTTTCTTCGGCGCGGCCATACCTTACCTGCTGGTTACTGGCCTGTGGCGGCGCTGGCGGGAGATGAAGCCGGTCATCGGCCCGCTGATCTTCCTGGCCATCTCCGCGCCCTGGCACATTCTCTGCGGTCTGGCCAATCCCGACCAGGGAAATGCTATTGGCAACCACCCAACCTTCGGCAACGTGCACGGATTTTTTTACTTTTACTTCATCAACGAGCACTACCTGCGCTTCTTCGGCCTGCGCTATCCGCACGACTACAACAAACTGCCCGGCCTGGCCTACTGGCTGCTTCACCTAGTGTGGATCTTTCCCTGGAGCCTGTTTTTGCCGGCCCTGGCGGCCGTGGCGTGGAAGACCCGGCGCAAATGGATGCAGTACCTGCGCAGCGAAGACGGGACGGCGGCGGAGTCCGCTAGCGAAGCAGACGGGCTGGTTTTCAATCTCAGGTTCCGGGCGCGCTCGATCTGGCTGCTGAGCCTGTTTTCGGCGTGGACGCTGCTGTTCTTTTCGATTTCAACCAACCAGGAGTACTACACCTTCCCGGTGTGGCCGCCGCTGGTGATTCTCATTGCCGCCGTAGTGGCCGGTATCGAGGAGCAGCGCGCGCCCGATGGCGGCAAGCCGCTGCTTTCCACCGCCTGGCTCACCGGCGCACAGGGGTTCTTCGCCGTCATCGGCGTGCTCTCCGCTGCGGTTCTCGGCTGGGGATTGTGGGAATCGCGCCATCTGCCCTATGTGGACGACGTCGGGACATTGCTGGCGCATCGCGCAGTGGGCGATTACACGCTCTCCATGTCGCACTTGTTCGACCTGACCTTCGCCGCGTTTGCCGCGCTGCGATTGCCTGCCGTGATAGCCGGCATTGTCCTGCTCATCGGGCCGGCTCTTGGCTGGCTGCTGCGCATGAAGGGCAAACATCTGGCCGCCACCATCAGCGTGGCTCTCACCATGGCGGTCTTCCTCATCGCCGCGCACATCGCCTTTGCCCGCTTCGATCCCATGCTCGGCTCCAAGCGGATGGCAGATACCATCCTCGCCAAGGCCTCGCCCGCCGATAGCATCATCATTTACGGCGAGCAGTCGGAAGGCTCGTCGGTGATCTTTTACACGCACTACTTCTTCAGGAAACCGGCGAAGTTTGTCTATCCACGCTGCGGCCAGCACGGAGAAGGCACGCCGCTGCTGTGGGGCTCCTGCTACCCCGACGCGCCGGATATTTTCCTGAGCACAGAAAAGCTGTCGAGCATCTGGGGCACGGGCGAGCGCAAATGGCTTTTCGCGCAGGATCCGAATCAGCTCAAAGCGGAGCACGTGCTGGCCGGGCGGCTGATTCTGGTGCAGACCGTCGCGGACAAAGCGCTGTGGACGGACCGGCCGCTGCCCTAGGTTCATAGCGGGCAGCGGTCATCAACTACCCCGCCGCCCGCATCCTGCCTCCGGGCAGCAATTGATAGACCTGGTCGCGCCAGAGGACCCGGTTGCTCAGGTAGCTGGCCGCCCAGAATCCGAATCCCATCAGGTCGCGTACGGGGTAGAGCGCCAGCAGGCCGAACCAGCTTGGGTCGCGCACCACCAGCCGGCCTACGGCAATGGAGAGCACCAGCCGCGTGGCCACGCTCCAGCCGAGCAGCGCCAGAGCTAAAACTGGATGGCCGAGCGCCGCCGCCGCGCCCCACGCGAGCAGGCCATAGGGAATGCTGAAGGTGAGCGCCGTACCAAAGTGCCCCATGGGCCGCGAAAAGCGCGTGGAGCGCATCCACCGCGCCTGGTGCTTCATGGAAGCCACAAAGCCGGGATTGATAACCATGTGGTCGATGGCATGGTGGTTGAGCACCACCGTTTCGCCCAGCTTGTAGGTTTCGTTGCCGTAAATAAAATCATCAGCGCAATAATCGGCGGCCACGCCGAAGCCGCCGATGCGCCGGATTATGCTGCGGCGGAAGGCCATGGTCGGACCGAGCACAAAGCGCATCCCCTCCATGGCCCGCGCCGCCAACACCCCGGAGGTCATCTCCACGCTCATGCCGACGGCCTCGAGGCGCGCCCACAATCCTGGCCCGGAGTCGCCCCGCGGGACCGCGACGCCGCGATAGGGGCAGCACATGGCGCCCACTTGGCTCAAGGCAAAGGGCAGCGCCACGGCGCGCAGATAATCGGGGCCGACGCGCACATCGCTGTCGCTGATGACCAGAATTTCGTGGGCCGCCGCAGCCTCCATCTTTTCCAGCGAAGCCACTTTGGCGTTGATGTAATCCGGCTGGCCTCCGGTTGTAAGAAACCGCGCCGGAATCTGCGGATAGCGCGCGGCCACCTGGCGGGCAATGGCAAGGCCGGCATCTTGCTCCGACCTCGCGCAAAAGAGAATTTCGTACTGGGGATAATCCTGCTCAAAAAACGTGGCCAGGTGCGCTTCCAGGCCCGGCTCGTCACCATGCAACGGCTTCAGCAGGGAGAGCGGAGGCGTGAATCCCGGCCGTTTTCGCTCTTCGACAAGCTCTCTGCGCCGGTCGCGCAGATAGCCGGGCACCGCCGCCAGCACCATACCGGCAAAGACCGTGGACGAAATCAGGCCGACGAGGGCCACCCCAAGAAGAACGTACAACATACAGCTTCCAGAATACCCGGCTTCGGCGCTTTTGAGGGGTGAGGATTCTGTGTGCCAAAAATCGGCGCCGGCAGAAAACCAATGAAGTCGATGGGGAGGTTTTGAATGATGCAGCTTCAGCCGCGCCCAGGGCGCAAACTCTCCAGATGGCTGGTATCGATTGGCTCGGGGTCCTCGAATTCAGGAATGACCGGCAGCCCGGCCCGCAGGCCGCTCCACTCCTCGGAGACCACGATGCTGTTCTGGGGGTTGCCGGGCTGGTAGCGCGCCGAGCAGGGAAAGCCAGCCCGCACGTGGACCGTATCCACCTTGTCGAGCAGGTCGGTAATGTCCTGAGAGGACTCGTAGTCCACGCCGCCGATGCGATATTTGTAAAGCAGCATGGTGTGTTCGCGCGCCGGCTCGTTTTTGGATCTGGCGGCGACCTCGACCTCGCAGATGTCCAGGAACATGCCGTCCACCACGCGCCCAACGCGGGAGAGGAAATGGCGGCGGGCGCGCTCCCGCTCTTCCGGCGAGGGGCCCTTGCGCAGCAGCAGCCAGAGGCCTAGAGCAAGGAGCGCTACAAAGACGGCTCCGGCGGCGATTATCTCCCAAGTGGTGGAGCTGATTTGAGTCATTCGAGGCGAACGTTATCCTTTCAGTCCTAAACTAGAGGATACCGCAACGGGGCCGGGATGCAGCCGGATGGGCTGTGGAACCAGCGCAGGCTTCAGGTGCAACATAACCCCCGTTGTGGTGAAAGTCGAAAATGCCGAAAACCATCCCTCAGGGGCTAAAGCCCGTCGTTTCCTATTGGCCATTTACGGCACGGCTGAAGCCGTGCCCTTTCAAAACCTACCTTTCACCACAGGCTGTTAACCCCAGCTCCCGCGCTGCGCTATACTTTTGACTGCAACGTGAAGGAGTTATGGGCTGCAAGATGCCCTGTTTTCAGAGGTTTTGTCATGGCTATTCGCAAAAATCCCGCAGCGGCGACTGATTCCCGGAATCGCGACCAGTCTCGCAACCGGCCAGGCGACAGGATGCATTCCACCACCGTGATTTGCGTGCGGCGCAATGGCCAGGTGGTGATGGCCGCCGATGGTCAGGTCACGCTGGGCGACCACGTGCTGAAACACTCGGCCAAAAAAATACGGCGGCTCTATCAGGACAAGATTCTTGCCGGATTTGCCGGCTCGACGGCCGACGCCTTCTCGCTTTTTGCGCGCTTCGAATCGAAATTGGAGCAGTACGCCGGCAACCTGAACCGCTCGGCCGTGGAACTGGCCAAGGACTGGCGCACGGACAAGATGCTGCGCAACCTGGAGGCACTGCTGGTGGTGGCCGACGCCGGGCAGACTTTTTTGATCTCCGGGTCCGGCGATGTGATCGATCCCGACGAGCCGCTGGCCGCCATCGGCTCCGGCGGACCCTACGCCACCGCCGCCGCGCGCGCGCTGATGGAAAACACCGATTTGGGCGCCCGCGAAATCGCCGAAAAGGCCATGCAGATTGCCGGCGAAATCTGTATCTACACCAACCACCACGTCACCATTGAGGAGTTGAAGGGGTAAGAAATTGAGCCACTGAAAAAGCTGGCACGGTGGCGATTTGGCTTTGTGGCAGGGCATGACTTTAGTCGTACCGGAAACGCTGAATTATTGGGCACATGCGCTCTTTTCTCCTTGCACTTTACCTCAAGAGCGGTACAATTGCCGGGAATCGGCGCCCAAAATGGAGATGCCAGATTTATGCATATGCTTCCGCGGATTGTTCATGTCGGATTCATGTTCCTTATACTTCAAAGCGCTTATGCCATATCTCAAAAACCCTATAGCAAGAGCGAGTTCTGGCTCTCTGATGGCTACGGATTGCTGGTTACTTTGAATGGCGATGAGCTCCATGCATATGAGCTAACTTCGATCAGCTGCATCCCCGGCTGGTACGCCAAAAGGGTTCCGCAGCCGGAGGGAACACACGGGACTGTATATTCCGGTCGCGAGCAGTACAGGTTCACGGATGGCCCCGGAAAGACCAAGAGACTGCGCATGGACGGGACGGTTTCTGATATCATTTTGCGCCGCACCAATTCTCTTCCACGAAAGTGCTTGCGACCACCATCTGATTCGCCGCAATCAAACTATGCGATTTTCTGGCAGACCTTTGCCGAGCAATATGGATTCTTTGATCTGCACAAAATTGACTGGAGCTCGGTGGACAGCAAGTTTCGTCCACAAGTGACTGCGAATGTCAAGCCGGAAGAACTTTTTGAAATTTTCAGGCAGATGATCGAACCGCTGCAGGACACTCACACTGTACTCTTTGGACGAAATATCAAGAAAGTATTCGAGGGATCGCGAACCGATCCAAATCAACTCGATGACGAGACGTGGAATCAGGCAGAGAAAGTGATCGACAAAAATTACATCCGAGGCGGCCTGCGTTCTTTTTGTAATGGACGTTTGCAGTTCGGGATACTTGAAAACTCAATCGGCTACCTCCGCATCACCGCGTTCTATGGGTACTCCGATGCAGATAACTACGAAAAGGAATTGTATGCGCTCCAAACTGCCTTGGATGAGATTTTTGACGATGCAAACAAGATGCGCGGACTTGTCATCGATGTTCGTTTGAATCACGGCGGAGACGACCCACTTGGAATTGAAATCGCCTCTCGGCTGACTAACATTCGGTATTTGGCCTATACCAAGGTCGCGCGCAATAACCTAAAGGGCACCTTGCATTACACCGCGCCGCAAGGGAGTTGGGTTGAGCCCAGCACTCGTCCCGGATTTCACGGCCCAGTTGTGCTGCTTACGGGCCCCGACACAATCAGTGCGGGCGAGACCTTTACCATGGCCTTAATGGGACACACTCCTCACATCCAACGAATCGGCTTGAACACGCAAGGTGTCTTCTCTGACGTACTCAAGCGGTCGCTGCCCAACGGCTGGATATTCCATTTGCCCAACGAAGTGTACCTGACACTTGATGGAAAGGCTTTTGACGCC